>Ga0137308_100180_pt1 | contig 116971 bp, 147 predicted proteins | sample Inofrocosms_June_FD_97181 | JGI IMG/M metagenome (GOLD analysis project Ga0137308, IMG submission 97181) | Mouse cecal microbial communities from Vienna, Austria - N-Acetylneuraminic and N-Acetylglucosamine D2O microcosms_June | ecosystem: Host-associated > Mammals > Digestive system > Large... | reverse complement strand
GCAAGTCAGTAATCTTATTTTACTCTGAGGTATTTTTTTCTCAACCTTCTTTCTTGGAATTCCCTATACTTGAATTATACAGGAAGCTCCTATCATTGAAAAAGTAAATAATATAGATATTAGTCTTGATGGCGCTGATGAAGAATCCTGCTCTGTTATAAGGGGCAAAGGTGTATTTGATCGAGTAGTTAATAATATAGATATTTTAAAACAAAAAGGTTTTGAAAATATTTCACTTTCAATGGTGTTGAGTAATAACAATTTACGTTATGCACAACAGTTTTTTGAACTTAACAGAAAACTTCATACATTTCCAATGCTAAGAGCATTGTCCTATGAAGGTAGAGCTAAAGATAATAAAACATTATTGGAGAATTCTTTGACAACAGATAGAATTTGTCAGGGAAGTGACACCAACTCTAATATAGAACAAAAATGCTGCTGTTGTACAGCTGGGTATGATCAAATTACTATAGAAGCAAATGGAGATATTTTTCCATGTAATTTATTTGGATCAGAAGAGTTTAAATTAGGAAACATAACAAAGATAGATAATTTAATGGATATTTTAAACACGAACAAAGGAAGCTTTGTGTGTCGAGCAATAGAAAAATATGAACCTGACAAATTTTTGAAATGTAAAGAATGCAATATTAATTATTTATGCTGGTCCTGCCTCTATCCAATGTATTCTTTGTCAGATGATGAATTTGAAGAGCGGTGTAAGGCAAAGAAACAGTTATTATCAAATGTTTGGGAGGAGTAAGTTTTATGAACTTTTCCGTTTTTTTTACGAATAGATGCAATATGAATTGTAGTTACTGCTATGAGAAAAATAAAAAAGAATGTTCTATGAGCTATGAGATTATAGATAAAACCATTGATTTTATTGTAAGCAAAAAGCATGAAAACCCAACGGAAAAACTGTCAATAGTGACACATGGAGGGGACACGACATACGCATGAATCTTTTTTCTATCTCTATTTCTAAAATTTATCTTTTTAAAAATTCAGAACCTGCTCTATAAACTCTGCTGGATTCATACTTATCACAAAACGTTTCTTTTTCATGGACAAATTTGGGCGGAATATCTCCACCATTTTCAAAATGCTCAAACACCATTTTCGTATGATATTCAGGTTTTCGGCTGCCTGTTTATCCAGTGTCGTATTTGCATCTTCTTTAAATGTTACATCTAAATGCCAGTGCATACTTTCCACACTCCAATGTCCCCTTACTGCCCGGCTGAACAATTCCACATCTTCCTTTAGACTACTAATATAATACCGATACTCTTTTCTCTCTATCCCATCTTTTTGGATTGTTTTTTCTTCCATCCCGATGCTTTTGAGGCCTTTCCACTCTTTTTTCTGTGCCAGCCACCGGATTTCTTCTGTTTGATAATACTCCCGGATTTCGATCTGTCCATGTGCCTTTTCCACTCTTTTTTTATACTTCCCATTTTCGCGGAGTTTCTTTTTTTCAGATTCCTCATTCAAAAACAATCTTACATCTTCATACAGATTTTTCTGGTTCTCTTTCAGGGAAAGTACATAATCTCCACGTTTTGAACGGATTTTTTCTGCAATTGCAGTCTGTGTCCCCATTGCATCAATTGTCACAACATGGCCTTTTATACGGATCTTTTCCAACAATTCCGGGATCGCTGTGATTTCATTGCTTTTCGTATTCACAACTTTTTGCCCGAGGCTGAATCCATCTTCCCTGCTCCATGCCGTAATGATATGATTGGGCTTTCCGCCTTTCCTTTTATTGGAGCGCATTGTTTTTCCATCCACACAAATCAGTTTTCTTAATGTTTCTCCTTCATTTTTATTCAGCAGTTCCTGCCATTTTTGATAGAGCTGCTGTAAAACTTCCGATGACAGCAGACCAAATACACGGCATAGTGTATCATGAGAGGGAATGCCGTTTTTTAGTTCAATATATTTTTTGAGATATTCCTCATGATAGTGGGCAAAATACTCCATTTCCACCCAGTCATCCACATTTGCAAGTGTTGCAAAAAGCACAATTACAATAATATCTTTTAGTTTATGCCTTACCTTTGTCTGCTGGCGGTTATCTTCAATGTATTCCATCCACTCTAATAATTCATTCATGGCAAAATCCCCCTTTTTCTTTTATTATACCAGAAAAAAAGAATTTGTTCACAATTTATTTACTCATGCGTTTGTCGTGATGGAGGGGAGCCTTTACTTGAATTTGAAAAAATCAAATACTTCGTCTCAGCGTTGAAAAATCGCATAGAGAACGTGAGTTATATAATTACAACGAATGCAACTCTTTTAAACGATGAAAATATCGATTTCTTAATCAAAAATTATGCTCAGATTTCTATAAGTATTGATGGAAATGAAAAGGCACATAATAGTAATCGAATTTTTCACAATAGAAGAGGGAGCTTCGATATTGTTATACAAAATTCTAAAAAAATACTTGATAGAGCTCCGTTTGATATTTGCGCTAGAATGACAGTTAATCGAAAGAATGTAGAGTATTTGTTTGATGGAGTTAAATGGCTTTTAGATTTTGGATTTGTTTCTATTTCACCAGTTCCGGATCAGTATGATAATAATTGGACAGATAGTGATATGAATGAATTATATAATCAAGGGGTCCAAATTATTGATTATCTAAAAGGGTATAAGGGAGATTGTAAAGTAGACCTTATTGATGATGCACTTGTAAGATGCATGAATTCTGCATGCGATGGGGGAAGGACAAGCTTCACTATTGATACTGATGGTAGCATATATCCTTGTCTGGCAGCGGCTGGAGTAAGCGAATTTGTAATAGGATCTGTCGATAATGGTATTAATCACGAATCAGTTGAGCGCATTTTGGAGTGGGCGCAAGCAAAAAACCAAGCATGTATTGGATGCTCTCGTTATGAGTATTGTGATTGTACTAGGTGTAAGATAATAAATAAAATATACACAGGAGATTTGAATACGCCAATCGTAGCAATATGTAATATAGAAAATGTAAAAATAAGGCTATCGCAATACTATCAAAAGGTGTTTCCTAATGGTCAAAATGCCCTAAATAAAGAGTGAAAGGAGGAAATGCAATATGAAAATCAAGAAAATTGATACATCTATACCATTAAAGGTAGTCGCTCAGGCTTGCACAAATATGTGCGAAGAAACAGTTTGGGCCGGTAAAACCTCTAAAGAGGGAAATGCAGGTGGATGCTGGACAGCAACTGGTTATACGGCTCGCGGCGCATTATTCTAAAATAGCATTTTTTCTGAAAAAATAATATAAAGGAGGGATTCGGCATGAAGATTAAAAAGATCGCAAGTACAGATGTCAACTTAAATGTTCGCGGTCAGGCTTGCGGAGATGACTGTACTGAAACCAAAATCTGGGTTGGCAGAACTGATGGCAACACTTCTGGCTGCGTAATTTACAATACTGTATACACGCCTAAAACTAACACCCACTTATAAGGGTAACTGCTCACCATAATTGACCATAGGGCATATGACATATATGGGAAAGGTACTTATAGCTGCCTTTCCCTTCTTAAATGGAGATTTATATGAATAATGATGTTATTGTATTAATAGATACGGGTTTAGATAAAGAGATATACAGGAATCGCATTGTTGGCGGCATTCATTTCTATATAGAAGACGAAATGATATGTTGCGATAAAAATTATAATGATGATAATGGCCATGGAACTGCGTGCGCAGATGTTATTACTAGAGTATATAAGAATGCTCGTTTTTTTGTTATAAAGATTTTAAATTCAGAAGCGGAAACAAATTATCCGCTCCTAGAGATGGCTATGGAATACTGCATCTCCCTAGAATATAGACTTATTAATCTAAGCTTGGCAATGTTACAAGAGGATAGTGAAAAAAAACTTAGAGAAATATGTCAATGTTTATTGAATAGAGGAAAAGTAATTGTTGCATCTGTCTACAATGGGGAAAAAAAGTCATTTCCCGCACTTTTTAGTACTGTAATAGGTGTTAGAGGGAATCGATTTGAGTTACATCGTGAATATTGGTTTGATAATAATAAAGAAATACAATGTATTGGAGATTTGACACCAATATTTACAAGGTGGGATAGGGAAAAATTTTATCTATTTGGGGGGAATAGCAAAGCATGCGCATACATTGCAGGGTACATTATAAAAACCTGCGCTGATGAAAATATAGAGATTAATTTTAATAATGCTTGCTGTATATTAAAAAAGTATGCTGTTCGGACAGAGTGGAAAGAAATTGAGATCAATTGCAGTAAAGAGCCCCATATATATGAGAATTGTTTGTTTAAAGACGAAATAAATAAAAAGGTTAAAGAGCTTTTATATAGAATAACCGGAAATAAGGAAGTACTTAATATTGGAATATACACAAGTTTATTTGATGAGAATGTATTAAATAGGGATACTTGTAAGAAATTGATAAAACTAATAGAAGAAACATTTAATATAGTTATATCCGAAAATCTTATTGATTATGACAGTATAGGTACGCTTAGCGGAATGACAAATATGATTGAACGTCTTATTTAATATAACGCTATAAATCCGAAAGTGGGCAGGAGGATTAAAATGAAAAAAATCAAATTGCTGATGGAAATATTTAATTTTGTTAAAATAAAAAAACGAATATACATCATTGGACTTTTGCTAATGTTTATTAGTAGTGTTTCCAAGATAATGCTTCCTTTTTTTATATTGAAGATTTTGGATAATGCTATTTCATATAATAACATGAAACTATTGATTCGCTATACAATTGGGATGATTATTTGTACTCTTTTAGGTTCACTTTGTGACTATGTGTACCAAATAATGCTTAATCATTATAATCGAGAGTTGGTGGTTAGCTTGAGAAACGATTGCTTTGATCATTTGGAAAGGATGTCGGGTGACTTCTTGACGAGTTATTCTAGCGGAGATGTTTTTACTTGTTTATATAGAGATGTTGAGGAAATTCCAAATATACTTACAACTTCCTTATTAAATTTTATATCGAATATTATATTAATAATTGGATATGCATATTATTTAGTTACTTTACAGTTTGACTTATTGCTAATCCTAATAGCTTTTCAAATAATGATTTTTGCTATTCAGAAGAAATATAATTCTATAATTGAGAAATCATCAGAACATACGAGAAATGCTATATCATCATTAAATAGTTCAGCACAAGAAATGATAAGTAATTTATTCGCATTTAACGAAGGAGGATTAAAATCTTATTTTAGAAAAAAGCATAATAATTTAGAAAATAATTTTGCAAAATCGTTTATAGAAAATATGACAAATATGATAAAGAATAACCTAATATTATCAGGGGTGAATTTAATATCTATGGCATCTATTTTATGTTATGGAGGAATGAAAGTGATTGCCGGAAGTTTATCCTATGGCGGCTTAGTTACATTCAACATTTATTCTCAAAGATTTATGGGGCCCATTATGAATCTTGTTCGTTTTAACAATGATTTAGTAGCATGCATGGTTTCATGGGAGAGATTACAAAAACTTTTAAATATAGAAAGTACAGTTGTTTCTGGAAATGAAAAGATAGATTTGACTGGTGATATAATATTCGAAAATACAAGATTTAAATATGAAGAAAGTAAAGATTGGATATTAAATGATATGTCTCTAACAATATTTAAAGGGAAAATTCATGCTATTGTTGGAAAGAGTGGATGTGGTAAAACTACTCTTATTCATTTGCTTTATAGACTGTGGGATGTTGAACAAGGGAAAATCAGCATAAATGGAAAAGATATAAAAAGAATCGAAATAGAATATTTAAGAAAACAGATAAGCATAGTTAGTCAAAACATTTTTTTGTTGGATGATAGTATATATAATAATATTGTTTTAGGACAAGCAATTACTCAAGAAGAGCTAGAAGTTGTATTAAAAGAAGCTGAATTAGATGTATTTATTGAAAATTTACCAAACAAACTTAATACAATGGTTGGTGAAAACGGTATAAAGCTTTCTGGTGGAGAAAAACAAAGAATTTCTATAGCAAGAGCTTTAATACGAAAGAGTCCATTACTTGTATTTGATGAAGCGACCTCAATGTTAGACAATGACACAGAGGACAAAATTATTTCAATATTATTAAAGTCGTTTCGGGATAGAACAATAATTCTTATAGCTCATAGGCTATCGACTGTAAAAAATGCTGATATTATTTATGTTATAGACAACGGACATGTGGGAGAGAGTGGAACACATGAAGAACTATTACATATAGGTGGATTATATGCAGAACTTTACAATATTTGATTTTATGTTAGTAACTTGCTTCTCTTCCGAGAATAGTCATCCTTCTTTAAACTTGATATTCATATAGAATAGCTTTTTGACAGACATAGCATGCCAGTATCTTCATTATTTCCACATTTTGTATATTGCGATTTCCGGCGGACACTTTTGCGGAGCAAACGGCCATCTTACATTACCAAACGGTCACCAAAAAAATGCTCGTTGGTGTAACAGACCTAAGCTTAGGTTTGCTTGATTACAATTCATTTTAAAGGGATTTTGGAGTCAATGAGATGCGTTAGCATCGGCATAGCCTTTACCATTGACACCGGAATTTCCTTAAAATACTGGCCGTTCAAAAACACATCTACGGACGCTGGGCTTCGCATAATGCATATTTACAAAACTCATTATAAAATATGTGAACGGAACCATGAGACAGAGCCAATTTATATACGCTCTGTTTTCTTTTTTAGCCACTTCCACTGCAAATTTGTTTATTAGACTTATATTCTTTTTTATCCAGTCTATATCTTGCTTTATAGCCTGAGATTACTCATTAATGCGTATATAAAATACATTATATAGTTGTAATTAATTGATTGATTTTTATGTAAAATAGAAGTCAGAAAGGATGATACACACTATGGAAACCAAAAACCGTATTCGAGAACTCAGGAAGAGCATGAATCTGTCCCAGGAGACCCTCGCCGCCATCCTCGGCACCTCCCAGCAGGCGGTAAGCCGCATGGAGAACGGAGCCTATGACATACCCACAGACCTGCTGGTAAAGATGGCGGATTCATTCAACGTTACCACCGACTACATACTCGGACGCACCGACATCAAGCGTGACTTAAGCGGCCAGGTGCGTATGAATCATGAAATGGACAGGTATTACGATATTGTATTGCGCTACCAGCGCCTGACGGACATTAATAAAAAGACCTTAATGACAATGCTGGAACGGCTGGAGCAGGCGCAGGGCGAACAGGAGAAACTTGTAACAGGGAATTTACACCGGAAGGAAAATGATGTGGATGATGAAGATAGCGGTATGTGACGATGATATGCGTTTTGCGGCGGAACTGGAGGAAATGGTGCGCCGCGAAGCGGCGGATGCGGGGATCAGTGTAGAGACGGAAGCTTATTCTGATGGCGACACTCTGGTTGCAGACATTGAAAAAAGTTACCGTTATGATTTGATTTTTCTTGACATAGAGATGGAGAGGGTAAACGGAATAAATGCTGCGCGGCAGATACGTCGCATTGATCGAGCCGCTCTCCTCATTTACGTGTCCGGCTATGAACAGTATTTAAAGGAGCTGTTTGAGGTGGAGCCGTTTCGGTTTCTTTCAAAGCCCGTGGATGTGATAAAGTTCCGAAAATACTTCCGTGATGCCTGTGCCCGCATAGGAAATACGGAAGCCTATTATCACTTTTCTTTCAATAAGGAGATTCGGAAAGTTGCGGTCAGGGACATCGTATATTTCGAGAGTCGCAACCGAGTAGTACATATATTCATGGCAGATGGCTCCGAGGAGCGTTTTTACGGCAGGCTAAACGCTGTTGAGAAAGAGCTTTCAGAGGGGTGTCAGGAGTTTCTGCGGATACACCAGTCGTTTCTCGTGAATTATGGTTATATAGAGAAGATGAACTTTTCTTTGGTGACGGTGCTCTTCGGGAACGGGAACCGGATTGACCTGAAGATCAGCGAAGACAGAGAGAAGGAGGTGCGATCACGGCTTTGCAAGATGGCAGGAGGGAAGGCGGTGGACGGATGAATCCTATATTTACCTATGTCGGCAGCCTGCTGACATCATGCTTTTACATACTCATTATGCATAAATTAATGAAGGCATTCTTCTCCTGCCCATCGGGAAACCCGCTGCGTTTTGTGGTATGGACCGTTTATTACATCCTGCAGGTGGTTCCCATCATAGGCGTGGTCATATCTCCGCCGGTAATGTTTTCCCTAAATATGTCACTTGTACTCATAATCAGTTCTATATCATACGATGCAGGCATAAAAAGGCACTGCATCTTTTCAGTGCTGGTGTGTGCCGTGTGGATGCTCATGGAGATTTCCGTTGATATCATTCTAAGACTGGCCGGAATGGAGGGGTGGGAATTGCAGACGGCGGGAACCGTCATCTCATTGATGCTCATGTATCTGCTTGCCATAACCGCGGGGCATTACGTGAGGCGGACAGAACAGCGTGACATTCCGTTCCGGTATGCCGTTGCGGTTCTCACTGTTCCCGCTGGAAGCGCCTACCTGATGCACAACATTTTCCTGATAACAGCGCAGCATGAGGAATACACGTCGTTCGCCATCATCTCGGGTATCCTGCTTCTCCTGCTGATCTACATGATATTTGAGGTCTATGACCGCATGGTGGATGATGCAGAGGCTCAGGAGAAGAATCTGCTTTATGAACAGGAGCTTGACCTTTTAAACAGACATGCGCAGGAACGTGAGGCGTACGACATGGAGATGAGGCGGCTACGGCACGATATGAAGCACCATATGTCGAGTCTGTTGGGGATGCTGCAGGGGGATGATACGAAACAGGCAGAGGAATACGTGCGCGGAATGCTTCAGGGAGCCTCAGAATGCCGGGCAGAGGATGTTTCCCGGACCGGAAACGCCATCGTGGACAGCCTTGTAAATCATAAATGTGGCATCGCCAGAGCAGAGGGTATCGTCTTTGATGCCAACGTGTTTCTGCCTGCTGAGCTACCTTTCCTGGGCGGACATCTTACCATAGTGTTCGGGAACTTACTGGATAATGCGCTGGAAGCATGTCGGGAAGTTGGGGAGGGAAAGCGATATGTCACGCTGGACGTCTCGTATGAGAAGGAAGTCCTTATGATTGCCGTTACAAACCCCTACCGCGGGGAACGGAGGAAAAACCGCATGGGGAAATACGTTACAACAAAGAAAGACTGCAGGAGCCACGGACTGGGACTCTCTTCTGTGGAGCAGGCGGCGGAAGCCTACTGCGGGCAGGTAGTTGCAGATGGGCAGGACGGCGTGTTCAGGGTATCGGTGGTGATGTACGGCAGCGAGGGGCAAAAATGACGTGGATACTCGTATTTATTACGAGCAACAAAAAGAAAATGCCAAAAGATATATACTGAAATATAGTAAAAGTAATTTTACTATATTTCGATATATTGATAAGGAGGTATTTCGCATATGAAACCGACAGGCAGAAACATATTGGCAAAACTGATGAAAAATGTAGCAGGAAAATCAGCACAGGCAGCCGCAGAAAGCAGATGTATGTATATTTACCACCAGCCCAAGCAGCCGGCAGGACTGAAGAGGATCAAAAAGTAAATCAGATGATCCCATAGAAATATTACTGGATAGCTCTCTTTTGAATCAATTTGAAATGATGCAAAAGGGGGCTTTTGTAATGTAAAGAAAATCAGCGTGAAATCCTAATAAAAAGCGCGAAATATGTTATAAAATGATTATATATTGATAATAAGGAGCAGTATTGTAATGGAGAAGATGAAGAAGATAAAAAATATGTGTGAACTTGAGAAATATGTGGGGGAAATGGCGCATAAAAAACTGATGTTTTGCAAGGGCTTTTATTTAAGTACAGGGGTTCCCTTTTATGACGATTACTTTGGATGTAAGCCATGTGCTGAATGCAAAGAATGCAAACGGTATTTGTACAGAAGACAATATATGAATCTGTTTTATGCTGTTGCAATTGTTTTTGGCATTTTAATGATGCTCATATTAGGAACTCCGCAGGGTGCTATTCGCTGGAATCTTTTTTTTCATGAGGGAGTACAGGAGGCTCTTTATAGTAATGTTGAAAGAATAGAACAGGAAGATAATTCGAGGGATTTGCACTATTCTGTTGTCGTTAATGGAGAACAGCAGGAGTGGGAAGTGATCTGTTTGCAGACCACCTGTATCGCAAGGCGGCTAAGTGAGTAGAAGGGACTTTAGAGTTTCCGCCGGGCGGAAAATTTACAAAATAAAGTTAACTAGGAGGATATATTTTATGGATTGTAGAAGTGAAGACAGAAGAAAGCAAATTGTTGAGGAGTATAATGTAGTGCCAAAAGCGCACATTAAGTTATTGGCGGGACAAGAAAAAATTAGCGATGCCGGAGGAAAAATTGAAAGAGAATATTATATTTTTGAGGCAACATCCAAAGAAAGCGGAAATCGGGAGATTATTCTGTGTGGTATGGGGCTGCCAGGGATTTTCTTAAGCTGTTGAATCATAAGGGGTTGCCCGTATTCAACCCTTTACATGGAGAAGGCGGTTGCGTCGATGGTGGTCCGCAAGGAGGGGAAGAAGCAGACGGTCATGATAATGGCGATCCGCAAAGAGGGGATGGAGGTAGAGGAGGAAGGAATCCTGAATGGAATCCAATAGCCCGGCAGTTATATTATGCTTGTATGTGGGTAATTATCATCATTGATGCAAATGGTGGTACACCAATTTTTGAAATACAGGAAAGAGTATACAACTTTAGGGATAGAGAGCCTTTCGAAAGTCAAATAAAAGGCGTAAATACGATAATTATGAGAAATTTGCAGGGAAGAACTTTGACAGAAGCAATAGATGAATTACGAGCAGATAATAGAATAAGGGATGGGCTTTGTCAGTTTAATATGCTGGAAGACATTATTAATAATGCAAGAGATAAAGCAGGGAATCCTATACAGTCATACTTTTAAGAAGTTATTTGTGGAAGGAAAAGCAGTTGTAATCATACATAATAGCTTTATAAAGGTATGCTGGCAAAGAAGCTTTTCGTGGCAGTATGCATTTAATAGCAGTTACGCGACTAACCATGTCATATAAAGAATAAGACATTTCTTGGACTTTATCCTAATGGGATTTGTTAAATGATTTATATTAATCTAAGCTTTATAGGCTGTTGCACATTTTTGTGTAGCAGCTTTTCATTATATTTTCACAGTAGGGGTATGCTGAATTGGGAAGATTTTCGTATTTTTAAGTTAGTTTTTTGCTGTATACACCATTATCTGATATAATATCTTTGTTAGTATTCATTTGGAGGGGAAATTATGCCAAGTAGAAATCCTACATACCATGAACAGAGGGAAACAAGCTATACTTTGCAGCTTAGACAGCTCTTAACGGAACTGCCACCATATGCAAGGGATTATTTCCGCGCTGCTGAACAGAAAACCAGTGCGAAAACACGGGTCTCCTATGCTTATGATTTGCTGGTCTTTTTCCGATTCCTGATTGAGAAGAATCCTGAATTATCCAGTAAGGGTATAAATGGGATAACATTGGGGGACATTGACCTGCTGACAAGCGGCGATATTGAGGAATATCAGGAATATTTAAAATATTATGAAGCTGAAAATGGGGAGCAGAAGAATGGGGCGCCCAGTATTGCAAGGAAAATGTCTTCCCTGCGGAGCTTTTTGGATTATTTCTATAAAAAGGAAATGCTGACAAAGAATGTTGCCATGCAGGTTGATATGCCGAAACTGCATGAAAAAGCAATCATCCGCCTTGAACCGGATGAAGTTGCCATTATGCTTGATAATATAGAAAACTATGAAAATCGGCTTACCGGAAAGAAGAAAGATTTTTTCATGAAGACAAAAATCAGGGACATCGCAATTATTACATTGTTCCTCGGTACCGGGATCCGGGTGTCGGAATGTGTAGGTCTTGATATTACCGACATTAATTTCCGCGAAAATAGTATTCGCATCGTCCGTAAGGGCGGAAATGAGTCCATATTGTATTTTGGAGATGAGGTAGAAAAAGCCCTTTTGGATTATATTGAAGGTCCACGAGCTATGATGGCTATGAAAGCTGTTCCTGGAGAAGAAAATACTTTATTTTTCTCTTTGCAAAAGAAACGGATCAGTGTTCATGCGGTAGAAAATCTTGTTGAAAAGTATGCGAAAGAATTTGTACCGCATAAGAAGATTACTCCTCACAAGCTCCGTTCTACTTTTGGTACAAACTTGTATCAGGAAACAGGGGACATTTATTTGGTGGCGGATGTTTTGGGTCATTCTGATGTCGGAACAACGAAGAAGCACTATGCAGCGATTAAAGACCAGAACCGGAGGAAGGCGGCTTTGGCTATTAGGTTGCGGGAAGATAAATAGGCGCTTCTATTGATGGGGTGATAGTATGCAGGATAAAGAAAATATTGAACCATGTGAAATTAAATATGCAGTCCCTTCGTATTATGACATATATAAGTCCGGTGGAAGCACTTTAAAGGATGATCAACGTGGCATGCGGTTAATGTTGGATTATTTTTCAGAGTATTTTACTGAGGAGCAGCTTCAAGCCAATATGCAAAGGTATAATCTTGAAAACATGCTTGCTATAGTAAAGGACTATTTTCTAAAGGAATATGGCTATGTAGCAACTAATATAGAGCTGAACAACCGATATCAAAGGACGATAAACAGCTATATTTACAATGATGAGAAAAATCCGGCAGTAGTACATATAGACGAGTTGTTTGAATCTACCATGATGGCATTTCTTCTCGCTATGTTCAAATGGTCGAAGGACTTTGACAATTTGGAAGTGTATGGAAATTGCTATCTGTATGTGCTGTTTTTGATGAATGACGTAAGCATTCTGGGGGAAATGCAGGGAGAAGATGCTAACAGAGAATTACTGGAAATGGTTGCAGATGATTTGCAGATCTTGCAGCTTGCCGAGGACTGTTATTGGACTGTTCTGGCATTCAGTCTGGCCCATGAGGTTGCACATGCTTACTTAGCCAATATTGGAAAAAAATATACCAGAGAACACCCTGAAAAGGAAGAATTTGATGCAGATGAGATTGCATACCATATTGTCTTGAAAATTATCATGGACAAAGAGGCGAGGGGTATTGTTTTAGAGCCTTATACCTACCTTGCGCCGATGATGTATATGGATTTTTTTGACATGGTTTATTATACGGACCGGATACTATATAAAACATTTTTCTATAATGACACACATCCGGCATTGAAAAAGAGGAAAAGTCGGCTGTTTGCCATTGTAGACAGGGACGAATACATTTTGGATACAAGGGAAGGCAATTATTTATATCGGGGATTCAATGAGGTATATAAAGAATATAAAATTCAGACTGTTTTGAAGATGGAGAAAGGTAAGCTGACAAAAATTCTCCGTACCAAGCAAAGGGAAGAACTGAAAGAAATGATGAAAGGGGAAGAATACAATGACTAGGCAACAGGCGGTGGAATATGATAATAAACTGAGTAAAGAGTTGCAAGACTATGCCAGTGATTGCGGAGAAGATAAGATAGTTGCTATGAACATAGTAGAAAATTTTATAGAGTTTTTGCCGGAAGACGATATGAAAGGTATGATTTTCCTTCGCAATGATCCGGTTTCCTACAAACTTGGCAATGCCCGACTTGACCTGAAGAAAGCGCTTCTGGCAGGACTGGAATTAACCGCTGCCGTCAGCAGACCGGAGAGCATTTTTAATTATATCCAAATGTTGATAGTGTCAGTATTGTTTATCAGGAGTATCACAAGGCAGGAATTGGAGGGGATAGAAGCGCACATAGTCTACATGCTTCATATAAAAGGGGCTTACCAGTCTGACATTGAAGAGGAGCGGTTTATTCATGATCTGCAGGAGTGGTATACGCAACGCGAAAATACTATGTTGGAAAGAGAAAAGATAGTGGGCGCTATCAACCATTTGTATGAAATGAAAGTGGCAGATTTTAAGAATGGGAAAATCTGTTTGAAAGAGAAGGTCTGGGGAAAGCTGGAATAAAGTAGGAGGAACTGTAATGGTAGGGATGAATCCGTTGGAATTTCTGGAAGAAGTGCAACGTGAATATATGGTTAGTACGTTCGGAGAAGTTATAAATTATGATGAAATGTATTTTGACGGAAGACTTTTTGATTTTTTACAGCAGGAATACAATTTTAAGTATGAGGACAGAGATGAACTGATAAAATCACTGCGCGAAATGAGAAGCGAACATGTTATTTCGCGGTATGAAAATCCATACTATTATAAATTTTTTAGGGATATTATCAGTAATATTCATAGGATAAAGGATACATTTATAGATTGTCATGGGCTGAATATGCCGTTGTTTGGGACTGTAGAGTTTGATATGTTTTATGCTCAGATTAGGTGTCCGAACAGTGATATGCCGCCAATTATTCTGTTTTACAGCGGAATTATACAATTTGCCCATAACATTACAAATGTGCTGACAAAGGCATTCCCTATACAGGTATTAGATGAAGAAAAAATTACCTTCGGCATGGAACCTGAAAAAATCAAAGAATGTATCAATAATAACAAATGGATTGAAAAACGGTTCACAGATATAGTCTTAAGCATATTTTTTTATGGGAATGTTGATATGTGTGATGTTTCTCAGCCAGTAAATGATTATCTTTATCGGCAATTCAGTAATGCGTTGGCAGATTCTTTTCTGACTTTTATTGTTGCCCATGAGTGCGCACACTATTATCTGGGACATTTGGGAAAAGATGCAATTAAAGGGATAGTGACTGTTGGAAAAGTACAGTATGAGAATTTAGTCCCTGATTGGGAGCAGGAATTTGATGCTGATTATATAGGAGCGTTGCTGACAATTCCGATACTTATTGAAAGAAAAATTGATATTCAGGTCATTTTGGGCGGGATATACGTTGCCATGTGGATGTTAAGTATTATTGAGAGTTTACGGATTGAGGGTGAATCAGGCAAAGCGACTCATCCACCGGCAAAGGACAGACTTTTGCAGATAAAGAGAAAGTTGCAGAAAACCATGCAGAATGAACTACATGTGTTAGAGGGTTATGATATTCTATTTTCTGATTTATGGGAACGATTTTCCATAATTGCAAAGGATGTCGAAGGCAGAGTTTTAGCTGGACGGCCAGCCGCAGAGGTTACATATGAACAAATAAAAAAGGTTATTTATGACGAAGCAGAAATTTAAGAATTTTTATCTGCTCACATTTTTGTGCGAGCTGCTCCCCAGATGTCGTGGGAACGAGTCCTTTTGACTAAAGCTGCGAAGGATTGTATGAGGGAATACAATAAATTGAGTATCGCAATTCGATTACCAAAAGTATCTGTAACGGTGGGTAACAAGGATTATCCGTAGATATTAGATGAATTGACATGGTGATGAAGTCATTGGTTGTTGACAATCATCCGTATTAATTATTGCGGGTCACATCTAAAAGAAAAGTGTTATATAAGATTACAGAGGGAGAAACAAAAAATAATATGAATGAAGATAATAGAATTTTGTATGATATTGGTAACTATAAATATACAGTTTCTGATGTGAGTAAAATTTATCAAGATTGTAAAGCAGATATCGACAACTGCGATACGAATAACCTTCAATTTTTGTATGATTCTTTTCACGTCAAGCAAAATAATAAGTTTGTGTGGTCCTTAAGCGATATAATTATGAATTTTTCTGAAACTATTGCAGTAATTGCCAAATCCGGAGATATAGAAAATATAAAAAAAGAAGTTAGAAAATGCAGAAGGAAATTCTATTATTGGGGTGATTTACCAAAATATATTTATTTTATTAATGAGAACCTTGATTACTATAACACTAACAGAAAAATAAAGGGAGATATTGAAATTAATAGAGAATATTATGACTGCTGGATAGCATATGCATGCTATAAATTTCTTTTAGATAAAGGAAACCTTGCAGATGATCAGATTGAGGACGATAAATTATATCGCCACAAATTAGATTTGGAATATACCGAGGCATTAAAACATTTTTCTTGCAATTATAAAATCGACTGCAATCTCAGGATAAGTATAGATGACATATTTCAGAATATCTACAGCAGGATATTAAAATATGGACCATTATCTTTTTATAAAAAAATATATAAAGAATTATACAAGGCGTTCGATAAAGAAGAACGGCGGATTCGAATAAATAATGGAGTAAATACAGAACTTCCAACACTTCTGATATATTCTATTAGGGCATTGTCGGATAATAATGCGGAAGCAGAAACAGATGTATATGATGAAGCATATATGCCTAATGAAAATGATTTTCTGCAATTATTGATAGATACAAAATACGCTATCAGGCTGTTAGATGTTGACAATGAGTATGATTTGGGATTTTTGCTTCCGAGTGATGAGAGCGATTATTTAGAACGTATTATGAATTATTCCTCCGTGTATGATATACATCAGTATGTTCCGGAGGGGATGCTATTCCTAATTCAGAGAATCATAGATGCATACAGTGAGCGGCTTGAAGAGTACTATAGCTGTAATAGTAAAAATCTGCGCAATATAATTAGCCGGATTGTAAAAAATGCGCAATGTGATTTTGAGACTGGTATAATTTCTAAAATACCATTTAAGTCTGTAAGTAATGATGAACGCAATATTCTTGATTTGATGACTGCCAATCATTCCCTCAATGGGGAGTACTACATTCCAACTCAGTGGGATAAAGTTTATAGTGATTCTGAGTGGATTATTAAGGAGCAAGATGCATATTATGTTATTCCTCCAATCATATCTATGTTTGGCGTATATGATAAGATTGGCAAGGCGTTAGATTGGATTGATTTTGGACCTCAGATTGAGACCGCAGTGCTTGATTTATTTAAGAATATTAATGGGTTGAGAGAATATAGTGGAAAATATTTATTTGAGAAGCAAGTATATGAGTGCGATGCTATCATAATGGGTACAGAATATGCACTTATTATTGAGTGTAAGAGAAAAGGCATATCTCGAGTCGCACGTGGAGGATCTGATGCAAACATTGTTCAAGATATCGCCGAGACATATTTTTCAAGCCAGGCGCAGGCGTATCGGATGCAACGAGCCATAGAGTCGCTTGGAAAACAGGTGGATTTTTATCCGTCGGAATGTGATATTAGCACAAAAGAATCTCAAAATGCCAAGTATTGCGAATATAAACAAACGGCACTCTTTACGAATGTAAAGCATTTTATCAGAATAAGCTGCACAGGTGGCAGTTTTTGGATTGCCAGTGACGGGGGTATTGCAGATCACATTGAGAGACATATTATGGAATATAATGTTAAAAGAAAGAAAAGTAAAGTATATATAGATGAGTTCTTGTCGGAGCAAGCTGAGTTGTTGAAATTGCAATGCTATGAACACAAAGAAAAATGTATCAGATTAAATAGACTATTCCTGTCGTTTGACAAGTTATATGACATAGTGATGACATTATTGAAATTTAATAAAGATGGAGATGCGCTACTTGATAGCATTTGGAAACTGACAAGAATTAATAGCAAGAAAGGCGATTCTACTAATCATTTGAGGATGTTTTTTAATTTGGACAAGCATTAAGGAGTGTGTAAATTTTTAACTTTACCCCAACTATGGAATAAATGTGTATTTGTTTCATAGTTGGGGGAATTTATAATATTCTAATCTTATATTTCCTGTAGTTAACAGGATCTTCTTTATATGTATGCAATTAGCTTATGCTATCTGTGTAAATTTTTAATAAAATGTATTAAAAAAATATATAATATAGCAGCAACTAGAAATGGCATACTGAATATTCCATAGTTTATAAATAATCCTTCCGAATATGTCCCAATTGAATCTCCTATATTATAAAAGAAGTTTGCATAACCAGACATTTTTCCTATTTGATTTTCAGGGTACAATTTCAATAAAAAACGGTTAATTTGCGGAAACAAAAAGGACGAAATAATTGTTGTTAATAAAAATAATATAATTTGAATCCATAATTTTTCAAAAAAAGATAGTGCAAAAAAAGAAACAGCGCATAAAGTACTTCCTACAATAATTATATCTGACTCTTTAAACCATTTAAAAAGTTTTGATAATAAAACATTAGTAATTACTGGACATATCTCTATGATTGTAATAATTATACTTATATAACGCAAATTCAAATTATATCTATTGTTAAAATACAAATTCATATATGGAGAGAAAAATATTAATAAACCTAATATCAGAAACACTAATGAAAAAGCTGATAATTTCGGTTTTTCAATTTTTTCTATACTATATGTGTGTTGTCCATTGTTATTGGACTTATTAATACAAAATATCAATGGTATGCTTCCAAGTAAATATATGCTTCCTGCTAATATGAAAATCAATTGATAGGGACTGTTATTTATTGGACTAATAACTTTTAAAGGAATAAGGCCTCCTATAAATGTTCCGCATGTAGATGCAAATAATTTTATTGAAGAACATAAATTGATTATATATGGCTGGCGTTCTTCTTCAACATATTCCATTATAAATGGAGTATGTATACTCATCAGCACTGAGTATCCTAGTCCATAAATCACAGACAGTGCATACAAAATTAGTTGAGATTGCATAATACATTCACCACAAAATGCCATGCCGCAGATTACGGTTGATAATAATAGCACTCTATTTTTTTTGTATTTATCAATAATTCTTCCAAATATAATTCCGCCCACAGCCATAGAAGCATTGCCCACTAGTAAAAAATTACTTATAAATACTTTTGAATCAATAATTACACTTATATGCAAATTAAATGCTAATAGAAATATGCCCGTAGCAAATGAAATTAAAGACATAGAAATAATATACAATATTATATTGTTTTTATATCTAGAATGTATTTTCATGGCTAATCTCCTACTTCCAAAAATTCTAGAATGTTATTACCGTATTCATCATATAATTTTATAATTTTATCATTTATTTTCGTGTATTTCAGAGAAAAGACTCCTGCTAATGTTTCAAATTTTTTTTCATTCCAACCTTCTTCAGCTAAAGATATTGATTCTAAAAAAAACTTATGTATTAATTCTTTGGATAAATAAATGTTCTGATTTAGAGGCAGTTCTATCGAATGTATTCTTTTGTTAAAATCTGTTTCTGTCAATGTTGATATTCTTTCTAATTTTCTATAATTTAGTGTCATCTGCAGTTCAATATAGCTTATCGATTCTGAATATTCATTGAGTATTTCGAAAGGAATTTTTTCTACTATACTATTATATAACACTTCTATTCTTTCGTCTTGAAATCTATAATCATACACTTCATAATGTGAATATGTATCATATAACAAATTGGTCTTTTTTACTTGTTCAGTAATTTCCGCTCCAGGGTACAATGCCATCTTTGTATAAAGGAAAAGGACTTTCCAATATTCGATTTTCATTAAAAACTCTGAATTTTTTCTCAGTTCATCTAATGTAATATACGGGTGGTACATAATAAAGCCTGACATACCAAAGTCAATTCTTAATTTTCTCAATAAATTGACTGCTTTTATGCTTTGGCTTGTAGAAATATGTTTGTTATAAACAGCTAGTCCTTGATCGTTTCCCGATTCTAATCCCATTTCCACTTGAACCAAGCCGCAATCCCTTAGTTGTTTCATTCTTTTTTGCTGATTCACGATTGAATCTACTCGTGTCATCACGTAAAACCAAATATCTAAATTCTCTTGTTTCATTAAGTTGGTAAAATCGTCTATCCATTTTAATCCGTCTTTTGTTTCATTAATAAAATTCAAATCGCAGAAATTTACAATTTCATATAGATTGTCATATTTATTGTACTTTCTGATTAAATCCTTTAAATTTTTAACAATATTTTCTGCTATACTTACTCTCCAGCTGCAGTTTTTATATGGATTAAATATTCTGTTTCCTGTACAAAAACTGCAATTAAATATACAACCTCTTCCCGCCATTATATTTAAAGAGCATGTCAGTCCCTTTTGCAAACCCTCATCTAACACATCTCTTTTAATCTCTCCATAATCTTCAATTCTTGTCCGAGGCTGTCTCCATGCATTTTCCCTGATCATTCTGGCATCATTGCTTCTATAGGTTATGCCTTGGATTTCTTCCAATTCTTTTTTCCCTTCTAAGTATTCCATAAGTTCAATAGTAGTAAATTCACCTTCGCCACACATAATTAAATCAACATTTTTATTATTTATTAATATCTCTTTTGCGCAAAATGATACGTGTTGGCCACCTAAGAAGACGAAAATATTGGGATTCATTTTTTTGATTAAATCTATTATCTCAATTGTATCTCGAAAATTAGAATATACGACAGAAAAACCAATTACATCAAATTTTTCATCTAAGATTCTCTTAGCCATTTCTTCTATGCTATAATCGAAAAAATGTCCATCTATTATTTTATAGTCATAATTTTTTTGTGACAGAGAGTTAGCGATATATCCAAGACCTATATGCTCATTACTAATAATTTCCATTTGCTTCAGTTGTTGTATTTTTGCGAATGCTAAACATATTTTCATTTGTTGTCACCTCACTATATTTCCATATTAATTGACCACATCCAGCTTTTAGCTCAATTCCTACATTTTCTTCAATTATAGTTTCAATTCCATTTTTGTTTAGTTCCGTATAGAACCTTTGAAACACTTCTGGTTCGGATGCTTTATATATATCATTTTCTATTATTGTATTATATTTAATTAATTCAATACTTGCTCTTTTATTGGCAAAACATGCAATAAGTTGATTTAAATCGTTATCTGAATCATTTATTCCGTCTAAAAGAAGATAATCAAAAACTACTTTTTTAAACCTCTTTTTGTTATTTAAGACAAACTTAATTGTCTCAATAATTGGATTAACTTCTTCCGATGGAATAATATTAATCCTTTTATCAGGAAAAATGGCATGCAATGAAATATCAAGAGTTATTTTTCTTTGTGTAAAAAAAAGACGTTGAATACTAGAATTTATTCCGGTTGTTGTTAATGTTATCTCTGAATCAGATCTGTTTTGAATCTCGTATATTGCGTCAAAAACGTTATCAATATTAATAAGGGGTTCTCCCATTCCTGTGAAAGAAACCGTGTAAAACAAAAATTCATCCGAATATTCTCCTATTGCATATTGCATTGATATCTTAATTTGTTCTAAAATCTCATTTGACGTAAGATTTCTTATAAAACCGTTTTTTCCACTTTGGCAAAAGGCACAATGTATTGGGCAACCAACCTGTGTTGTAACACATATCCAAAACGGATATTTAAAACAGTTTTCTATAAGATAGCCGTCATCAAGGCTTATTATAAGTTTAGTACAATTTTCATCTTGCAAAACTTTTTTGACTTCCATATTTTCACCTCACAGCAAAATTACTGCAAGCGTATAATCTTGCAGTAATTTTGATTAAAAACTATGCAACAACACTTTTGACGTTTTTTCTTTCGCTACTCTTTTGCTTAATATTATTGTTGATTTTTTTCGATATTGCCTGCACCTTAGCATTTCTGGAAAGAAAAATTACAGATTTAGCTGAAAATCCCATCATATGCACCTCCTTTCAAAAAGTAGAATGACCATGAGCAAGACTCTACGTGCTTGATTATGTAGAGTTACAACGCATGGCAAATACAGAATTTCCAACTCTGCATTTATAGCAACAAATAACTCCAAATAATAAAATGGAATAATCAATGTCCATAATCTCACAGGGAGCTAATTGTTATCTATCATTAATAAATTGCCAAAAGTACATTTTAGATTTACAAATAACCTTACTTGTCTTGGTAAAATATGCGAAGCATTTAATAAAAGAATTATATTATACTAATTATTTCCATGTAAATAATTTAAGATAAATGTACATATTTTTGACTTGATGTACAACCCACTTCTTTGAAACATAAGTATGTATATAGTCAGCTATTGCGTAAAATATTATTGATTACCGCCTATTCCAAAAATTCAGTGCAGATGTAACGATACTTCTTTTTATGTACTAAAAAGCCAGAAAGTACATTCTGGCCTTCTATACAATGAGTTAGTTAAGCAGCTGTATTAACAGCGTCCTTTAATAATCCTAGATATTTATAAATACTTTGAGGATATTTGCATCATTTATCTCTAAGAAAACATACGGTTATTGTATTATCTTTGCTGAATGCCACGGAAGTCAGCTTGTTGTTAATCCATCCCTGTGTTTTTAATGGAACGCTGATATTGTGCTTCTTAATCAGGTATGCAATGCATATGAATATTTCCGTATGCACTGATTTAAGGCTTTAAATGGGCTTAATTGTATTATAACAAAATGTACGACCTCAATTAAAAGTTTTCCAAGTTCGTGTGGATCTTTAGAAATAATTCCACTCATAACAACTTTTCTTCCAAGCCATTCAGGATGTTCATTGTAATAATCTTGCCATTCTCCTTTATAGGCGTTTTCAATTAAATTCCATTGTTCTTTACTTATTTCAATCATAATTCCGACACCTTTCTTTTATAAATTTCTGCAAAAAAACCACCCTTTCCGGAGTGGTATTCTGCATACGGGTTGTATTAAGTTAAAATTATAACTTTCAAATCCAGTAAATGGGGGTGCGATGATATTGACTGCTTTCCCACCATTGGTTTCATGATTCATGTCGCGGTCTTTTTCCTTTTTTGTGTTCTTATCTGGCTTTATGATCCATTCGCTGCGCTTTTTCATTTTCTTTTTTCATGAGCTCCCCCTGTGCGTAAAATCTGTTTTCTCTATTCTAACGCAACAGGAAGGAAACTCTTGTTAATGTATATTTATCAACCTTACAAATATCACAGCTTTTTTTACAGCACGCCGCCTTGATGTACATCTCTTGGCAAAACGCTTAGACCTAATACCCACCAGTCAGTTTTTATGATACATTCCCATTTTTATCCCTAAAACTGAAATACTTTATCTTGTTCCGCTCTTATAAGACGAATGATAACGGGTCTGTTCAAATCAATTTTATTATTCACTTCCTCTTTTTTACCTGGCATTTTCCCGTTGGGTATAAAGTATCCGCTCGTAACTTCGCACGTTGGCAAATTACAATCTTTAGACTGTATATAATGTTTCCATTCTTTATAGGAATATAATTTGCCCTGCATGTCATTTCTGCTGCATCTTAGCGCTTGTGTGAAGTAATACTGATTGCTGTTTACACCAAAAAATCCAATGCAGATATAACTGTCTTCTTTTTCCTGTTTTCTCAACAGTCTTTTGAGTATTGCCTCCGCTTCTGTTTCTTTTCCTGATAACATTAAAAGGGCAACTCCTGAGCGTGTATTGTGATCCAGCCGTATTAATTTATTATTCCAGTAAAAGTTCCACTGCTCCGGCGCCGTCCTCCATCCATAGTTATACGAAAATTTATCATGCTTTCTTGCCATGATGGAATCCTCCGTTTTCTTTAATAAAGGCAAGCAATATCTTCATTTATTGCTTGCCTTACACTTCTTTATAATTACTGCTTATTAAATTTTTTCCTATTAGTCATTCATTTTTAAAATCGCATTATGATGAACTATAACCGTTATCCGCATCACCTATTTTTTCGTACAGCGGATTAAATCCATCCTCGCTGGTCATTACAAACGCACCAGAATCATTCATTATTATATGATACATAATGTCTCCAAATAAATCAGACTCCATTAAAAAGTACGTAACACCACATATATTTTCCTGCTTAATGGATGACCATGTTCCACTGTATCTCATAAAGCGGACACCTTCTATTTTTATCAAGTATATCCCTCCTCTTATGTATAATTCTCAAACAAATGTGTTTTAGTATTGTTGCCCTATGTCCTTACCACACGACTTTCAGGTGCGTGTAATCAACCGGTGATTCCTTCAAGCTTTCCACCACCCTGTCATAACGGAAGAACCAGCTCATGTTCTTCACATTGATGTGCTCCGCTATCTTCTCAAGCGGCGCGCCGTCTTTAATCATCAGCGCCTGACTCAAGATGCGTAGGTCGTTATAGGTAAACGGCCTTACGCCGCAGGCTGTGCAGGCTTCATGGAGCCGGTTCTGCAGTGCCCTCGCACTGACTGCCTTTCCTTTTTTGTTCAGGAAAAAATATGGCTGGCTGTCGGTACGCTGCATGGAATACCGGTCAATCAGTTCCGCGACATCTTCCGGAATTTTTACGAAATGGTAAGCGTGTTCCGTCACTTTCAGGCGGATTCCGAAATTACCGTCCGCATCCTGCAGGAGCATATCCCGCCTTAAAGAAACCAGCTCATTCGTGGTAAGCGTTGATCGAAGCACCATGGAACAGGATAGAAAACCTGTCATATCGCCCTCGGACTTAAAATAAGCCAGAACTTTGTCAATACTGTCCAGTTCGGGCAGATCCTCCATACGGAACTGCAGATCCGGAAATATTACATCAATTACGGAAAAGAGGTTAAGGTATCCATCCTGAATTTCCAAAATATCCGCATTTTCGTCCATATAGCGTGCTACGGCACGCAGAACGCTCAGATTGTAGTCCGTAGATTTCATTACACTGCTTTTTCCGTTGAAGTATGCTTTTATTGTTTCCTGCGTAATGTCAAGAAAATCGCACTTCGCATAGTCGCATAAAGCATTAAAAACATAGGTGTACTGCTGTTTCGTCCGTTCTTCCCGCATCTTTTCAGAATAATACTTCTTTAAGATAGTGATAAATTTGGCGCTTAAATAGGGAGAAAACGCAACAGTCTCTGTCTCAGCCATAAAACCCTCCTTTGCCATTCATAGAAAAAATCAGGGAAAGTGTAGTCAACTACGCACTATGGGAATGGAGCATCCCTTTCTCATGCCCCTCCTTTCATTTGTTGCGCAGCTTCCTTTCTTTCCCTTTTTTCTTATTTATTCATTAACAAATCTCAATGCCTCAGATTGAGACTGGAAATAACGAAACAGGCATGGTATCCTGCTCCGTTATTCCCATAGTGCGTAGTTGTCTGCATAGAATGATGTTCCAACTATTCCAGACCTGCCCAGTCGCCATGTAGCTCTGATATGCTGCGTTTCTTATATATAACATTCCCAGAATCATAGCATGGCGCCAGCTGCCTTTTTTCCACACGTTCTTTGAACCGGTTCCGGCATAATTGCTCTGTCGTAACGTCCCGCCCAATCTGTGCATATTCCTCCTTTTCCTTATTCCATGCAAACGCGGCGTATTCATATGTACTGCATTTCTCCGCATCTGTATAGCTGGTTAGTGTGATGCCGGACTCAGCTGCCCATCCCATCTCTTCCTCAAAACTGTGTCCTGTCCGGACCAGCTTCTCTTCATCTACATCTAAAACGGCTATAATCCTCATTCCTCTTCCTCCTCATCCTGCATCGGATACCAGTGGTATTCGCAATCTATATTTTCACATTGTCCGTTCCACATGAGGCTTCCGCACTTAGGGCAGTCTGATACCTCATATGGTCCTCCACCCTGCATCTGCTCACATCCTTTCTCCGGAAGGTTCCATTTTTTTCATTTCAAGGAATTCGCTTAACTTCCCTGGAAGCTGCTTTATCATATCTATCCGCTCCTGTATCTGGGATATGGGATTTCCTTTGCTGTCATAGTCGTCATACATAAGGGAAACCATAAAACTAAGGATTAATTCCTTCAGTTCGTCGCTTTGCTCCTTTACCTGTTTTACGATCTCTACTCCTTCTTTTAACAGTTCTCCCCAAAGGATACAGCAGCTTTCATTATCGGTACCAAGCTGCTCCAGCCATTCACGCAGGCTGTGTTCTTCTGCACCTGTCCCGCAGTGGTTTTCTTGTATAAAATACCGTACTTTTTTCCCATCGTATATCCTTCCTAATGGGAAAAGGGCGCACACTGTAGGCTTCGCATCCTGCACAAAACATTTGTTGTGAAACAGGAAAGGACATCTTGCATCCGTCCTTAACCGGATAATAGGAAGTCCGGAATCTTTGCCCACATACATCTCGCAGTATGTAATGAGCAGCTCCTTAAAAGAAATATCAAGATATTTCTGCAGACGCATAATGTCATAAGCAGTAAGCAGGATATCTCCTCTTTCTTTGCAGCAGTGGCCACAGCAGTTGCATCCGAACCGGAATGTTCCCTCTGGTTCAAGGTAATTTAAATTCATGATATCTTTATAATCCATCCTATAATTTGCCTCGTTTACCATTTCTGTAAGATAGGAAACATCTGTGTTTGGGTCTGAACGTACGGCGATAATTTCGTGAACGGAACTGGGCAACAGGTATAGATTGCTGTCAAGCTGGTCTGCCAGTTTTTTCAGTACAGATATATTTAACAGCATCGCTGCGCCAAAAAAAAGCGATTGGTTTGCAAGGACTATCATTTCTTTCTCTATTGGCATGACATCCATCCCGTTCTGCGCTATATATACCGATTCTTCCGGGAAAAAATTCAATATTGGTGTTACAAGTGTATTGTCCTTGCGGTATGTATTTTCCAGTGCAGCCTGATAGATATCATTAATGTCCCTGTGCCACATGAGAATCTGCTTCCTGCTTACATAGAAGCCGTTGCAGCCCCATTCTGTACAATCACAATAAAACAGGATTGCAAGGTCCAGGAATTTAATATATGCTTTCCCTTCCATATCTGCCCTGTACTTTTCGTAATTCACTAAACGCAGGAATATTTTTTCCTTTACGCTCTCCCAATTGATGGAAATATTAATTTCATTCATTATGTCTTTATCCTCCTTTTATTAAATTCTGCAAAAGCACTTTTCACAGCGTGAAATCAGCATCCATTTCCTGAATCTCGTCCGGATCAATCCAGTCTGCTTCGCAAAAACAGGCAGGCTCTCCGGTTACAGGATCTGGAACTAAGTCGCCTGCGTCAAGAATGACCTCTTGCGCTTTGTATGCTTCCTTTACACGTTCGATTGCATTTTCCAGACCGTCTGTACCAGCTTCTTTTGTGTCAACGACAACAATTCTTCTTAATATCTCTGTGACTGCTATGCATTGTTTCATTACATATACCTCCTGAATTTTCAAAAAACGCTCAGGGATGGTAAAATCCTTGAGCGTTTCTAAAAATTTATCTGATTTGTTTACTGTTATGTCCTATGAACCGGACTGATCCGTAGCCCTGATTCCTAATTGCAGCCAGTTCACAGTCCAGCTCATCCACACCGACATTTCCTAAAAAATCTCCGCCGGATGTCTGTATCTGATAATATCCCTCACCCGGATATTGGGGATGTGGATAATACCGGCATACAATCTCACGCATATCTGCTTCATGTTCTGCAATAACCATAGACATAGAAATCCTCCTTTTATTCATACCGCAATCTATCGCCTGATAGTTAATGTGGTTCCTGCGAAATCATGCCAAGATAATACATATCCTTTTTTCCGTTCCAGAAATGTGCGGCCAGATCCTCCAGGCGCTTCTTCCCATTTTTTAATGCCGAAAAATCCGCTTTTACATCGTCATTTGCATAACCTGAGTGGTTATTGTGGGAAATCGTAAGGCGGAACCTTTCGCCGCTTTCTACCCATCTGCCTTTTCCGTTGTTCTTTGCAATTGGATATACACCAATAGTCAGTCCGTACAAATCAGGATATTCGGGCGTATTGCGACTGCTCCAATCCTCTAACTGGATCTCTGTTCCATTTGGCATGACTGCCCTTTCAATGATTTCCATGATTGCCTCCCTTCTTCTCTTTATTCAGATTTGGCTTTTTCTGAGGCTGTTACCAGGTAACACATGATGCTGCATTCCGGAAATACTTCAGTATCCATATTTCCTCTGTCCGGTTCCAGTTCGTCAAGATATACCGGATGCCCCTTATAATCTTTCAGCATCGAGTGGCCGACCGTTCTTTCCAGTGCCGCCCTCTGCTGAAAGACTTCCGGGAAGTCTTTCCTTATCCTGTTCCAGTAACCAAAACCTCCTTTCACACACCCCACGCAGTTATTATTGGGATAACCCATTTCATACATCTGGGGCCTGGGAAAAGAAAACAGCTTTTTAAAGAGCCCGTGAACATCTTTCTTTGATAAATTTTTCTCAATCAAAGGAAATTCGTGCTCTGCCTGCGGATTTTCTGCCGCAGTCCGGTCTGCCCGGTTCCTTTCTTTTAAATCAAATCCCCACACATAAATAAGCTCACATCCATGATGTTCTGCTTCCCACTGCTTCCGGATTCTCTTTTTGAGCCAGTTCGTACATGGCGCAAACCCGTTCCGGGGATTGCGGAAACCGCCAAATGCCCTGACGCAATCTTCCACGCATGCATACTGGCTTGATTTTAATATCTGAATCTCCTTTCCGATTGCTTTTTCGCAGTCATGGATAAACCTCATACTGTCCTCATGCTGATCGGCAATATCAATATAAATCCACTCGTCAACATTGTCTGCAAGATATCCAGCCATGAAGGATGATATTCCTGCCGACATCCAGCATATTTTTAATTTCTGTTTCATAACACCACGAAACAAATTCCGTTCGTGGATAGGGCGTCAGGCCTCCCATGCTACTTTGATACGGCTTTCGCAGAGCAGCTCCCACCATATCTCTTTCACGCCGTTGATCCGCCCTTTTCTTCTCTGTGTTTGACACCTTCACAGGTCAACCCGGTTTACCGGGATTCGTTATTACTCCTTTCCTGAAATGATTTTGTTATTAAATCCAATATCCTGATACCGACCTGCTTTCATGTAATCTCCCGAGATTTTTCGGGATAGCGGCATACTTAGCCGTTTATTACCGATAAGTAAAATCAGCATTTGTCCATACCTCCTAACAAGTTTTTACAGAGCCTGCCGATCATTTGGCAAGTTCCCTGACACATTTTCCTGCGCAATGTAAATCGCGTTCTATGCCAATTGACAGGCGGTTTCTGTAAGCCTTCAGTTCGCTCAGCATAACGCTTCCCCATTCCCATTCATATCCTATGGTGGCATATCCGTACAGCTCCCAGTCATCTTCGTAACGTTCACCGCCTACAACAAGCCATGTCCCGGCTCCACAGGGATTGAAATATTTAACGATTACTTCCGCTTCAAACATATCTTCGGTTTCAGGGAATAAACCTACCTGCTCCAGCTTTTCTTCAATTTCTTTTGTCATAAGTTCCATATAAGTGCTCCTTTTAATCAATAAAGAATAGTATAAAATCCCTGCTTCGTATCAAGCGCAGATTGTATCATATAAATTGACACACACATAATCAGAATCCAATCTGCGTTCCAGTTCATCATAGCTGCCTGCGGATATTCCATACTTTGCAAACCATTCCAGCATATCGCTCTCATGGAAAAAATAAATTTCCATATCTGTTTCTTCTCTCAGCATCTTTTCGTAAACCGTGCCGCCTGCATCTGCATCCAGCTTCAGCAAGACACGGTACCTGACATCCAAATACACGCCATAAACATCGGTATTGATAAAGATGCGCTCTCCTGGTTCTTCTGCACGAAGGACGAAATCCAGTCCGTAATGCTCGGCAATCTTTTGGTATGCATCATAAAGCGGATTCCATGCTGTCTCCAACTCTAAGCAAATATAAGCGTCCTCAATGTCCATGCAGACAACATCTCCCCGAAAGCAAATACCGTCCGTAGGAATATTCAGCCGTTCCAACAACAAAACCAGCCGTGTGTCGGCATGAATCCCCATTGAAGGGTAACAGTCTAACAAATCCTCTTTCAAACGGGATACGGCATTCCCTGGAGTATCCTCTTTCGGGAATAAAACTACTGTGTCAGAGCATACATTCGCCATATCGCACTGCCTCCTTCCAATGAAAGATTCCTGTAATCCGAGCTTCATTTCTCATAAAATTCCTCCTTTAAAAAACAAAAAGGCGATACAGAATGTGAACCGTATCGCCTTTCATAGTTATAGTATTCCTGATTTCCTGCTTGCTTTTACAGGTATTGCAGCATTGCCGGAATATGCATATCACATTTATATAATGTAATAAGAAGGAATGTTCTCCCTGCTTATACTTAGCGCAAACATAATAATGTCGGAAATCGCATCTTCAAGGTGGACATAATTCGCTTTTTCCGAATTGTAATCCATCTGCCCGCCATCTTTTTCTTCGTAATTCCCATCATATAAAGTGTAGTCAATTGCACTGTCACAGCCCTCTGTGTAAAAATCACATTCCGCAAAGCTGTATTCCAGAAATTCCCCTGTTGCCAGGATAAGCCTTACTGCATCTTCCATAACTTATTCACTCCCTTGTATCAAGTGTATTTTCGCTGTCCCTTATGCAGCTTTCACAATGACAGTCCTTCTGGTCGCAGTAACGAGATCCTTCTTTGCCGCTTTCGATATACGGATAGCATACTGGTTTTCCAAACTGCATCAGGGCATCCGTTATGCTTTCGCGGACTTCTGCTAAAATCCGCATATCCCACGGAAACAGTGTTTCCCGTTCTTCATCCGCAATGCCAAGATAGCTGCAGCATACATCATAAGTCGCATTATCTATCAGATCCTGTTGACGCACCATAGCGTCTGTCATTTCCAATTCTTTACTGCTGGTTCTTATCTCGTCCATATTTACCTCCAAATAAAAAACTGCTCATTGACTATGATAGTCACAAGCAGCTTTCCTTCCTTATTATATTATTTAAAACTTAAACTTTGAGATTCCGTAAATCGGAATCGTGATTGTGTTATCAGCTTTTCCGCCGCAGGTATTTCCTTTTGCATACAGCACGTAGTCGGCTTTCTTCTTTTCCAAAGCTTCCGCTGCAGTCTTTCCGCTGTTTTTTCCGGATTTAACTTCGACCGCATATGTCCTTTCCGATGCCAGTTCTTTTACATAAAAGTCAATCTCACCGTTACCCAGGGTTGCAAAAGCGGGGGTTTCCAGTGCGATTTCGCTCGGGTGTGCAATCCGGCGCCTCAGATCAAGGTAAACAAAATTTTCATTTATAATACCGGATACCGTGGCTTTTGGGACGCCTGCCTTTATCAGAAAATAGTTTGCAAGCCCGATGTCTAAGAAAAAGCATCTTGCCTTTGCCTTAAAATCCAAAATGTTGCATTCAGGCAGCTTGCCGGCAAACCCTATGATCCCGGAACTGTAAAGCCAGTCGATTGCCCTGTTTATCGTTGCCTTGGTTATATTGCTGGAGTAATCCTTCACAACAATGCCCTGCAGTTCCTCGCTGAAGCTGTCCGCGTCAAAGCCTTTCTTCTCTTTGGCCAGAATGCGGGCAACACCAGAGAAGATGTTTTCATAAACAGCAGCGTCCAATATGTCCTCGAAGTACCTTCTGCTCTCATTGGTAAAAAGGCGGATGATTTTAAGCAGTTCAGCCTGGCAGTCCTGCAGGGGCGCATTTTTCAGGTATTTCAGGACAACACTCGGATACCCGCCAATCATGCAGTAATCATTATATAATTTCTGCAGCTCCTGATAGGTTTCTGCATCACTTTCTCCGCACAGACTCATCTTCTCATACAGATCGATGCGGTTAAGGGCTGTCAGAAATTCCTCAAATCCAAGCGTGCAGATTTCAAGGTAATCCAAGTCACCGGAAGAATACTTAAATTCCTGTTTCAAAACTCTTCCCAAATAACTCCCTGTAATGATGAAATCGCATTTCAGCGTGCGCGTGAATTCCCGGATGCGGTTGTAAATGTCTGCCGATTCCTGAATTTCGTCAATAATAACAATTGTGTCCTCTGAATCCTCAAAATCAGGCTGATACCTTTTAATCAGTTCATATATTGGATTCTGGTATCTTTTCCCTGATTTCATTTCCTGCCACAATTCCCGGTACTGCACCAAAAAAAGTTCCCCGGAAAGATCCAGCAGATTTATGTATATCTTTTGGCTGTACTGTTCATCTGCAAATCGGTTTACAATATAGGTTTTACCTACCTGCCTTGCACCAGATACTTCCAGCGTGGAATGGTCCGGACGTTTTTTCCAGGCCGTCAGCTCTTCATATGCTTTCCGCTTCAGGTACATCGCAAATCCTCTCCTTTCTGCCTGCACAAAAGTTCATTTACCATATATGATGAATGACCTGTACAGGTCGCCTGCCATATTTATTATTATATCAAAAAAAAAAGCATTTACATAGAGAAAACAAAAGTTTTGTGCAATGCCCTTCAATAAGCAGGAAATACAGCATTCCAACAGGCAATCCTTTATAGTACGCTGGTATTTGTTGTATAGCTTTTCCGTGCGCTGGCTCTCCTGGAAAATAGCGTAATATAGGGCTTTTCTACCGTCAAGAAAAAAGTTAAAAAACTTTCAAAAAGCGCTTGACGTACCGTCTTTTCAGAGTTAAGATACAGACACCTTAAGGGAAGAACGAAGAAAAAACGGAAGCAAGAAAGGCGGTAAAAATAAATGTTGGCATATGGTTACGAAGTAGAAGGAAGCCCGGAAGCTCTGGCGGATGTATCTAAAAATCTGAAAGACGAAAAAAGCCATATAAATTGGTTTAACTTCAATACTGGCGATCTGTACTGGGACGAAAATGGTAACGGCTATAAGGTAGAAATAAATCACGAAGCGAAGCGGGTAACGCTTAATGAATGGTAAGAAAGGGGATTCAAGTTATGAAGCTGAATAAAGAAAAATTTTTAAAAACGGAAGTAGGGGCGGAGCTTAAGTGCTGTATTATCTCCTGGGACAAGGCTCTGGATGCCTGCCGGGTAAATGAATATTATACCGAAGAATACAAGCGCGAGCGCAAGGTTGCCGACTGGTGCCAGGCTCAATGGGAAGTATATAAAATGGTTCTCCTGCAGTTCTTCGGTATCGAATACAACTTTACCCGGACGGATTCTTACTTCGGGCTTGTAACCGAAGACGAGGAAAACTGGTTATTCAAAATTGAACGGGCGGCGGCGTAGCTGCTGCCCTGGCACTAAACCACCGACGGCCGGTCCAAAGCCCGGCGGGTAGAAGTAAAGCAAGCTCCCCAGCTTGTGGGATGGGTGCTATGTATAAATCAAGGTTTCCCGGCCTGAATGTCGTCTAACAAGTTTTACTGATTTTTAATGTGAAAATCTTAAAACCGTCCGGGGAAACGGTGCAACTCGTAAACCTCCGCAGGATCCGCGCCTGGCGCGTGGAAGAAAGGTTAATAGGTGATGTGAAGCCGAGCTATGCAAGCTCTACCCGTCGGGCTATACCGAAGGGCGGCCGGGAAGCCTCTTTTATATAAAATTCGTTGCGACGTCGCAAAAAGGAAGTGTAGGAAATGAAGAAAACAACAGAAGGAATTGAAACAAGGGAACTAAACTTAATCGCCAATAAAGGCGGCTCCGGTTCCGTTGGCTTCAAGCTCTCAATACCGAAGCCCTGGGCGGCTGCCCTTGGCGTGGATCTGAATAACAGAAGCGTCGTAGCCTCTTTCGATGGCGACAAAATCATCATATCTGGAATGAAAAAATAAGCCCCAACTGCCAAACGGCGGCGGGGCTTATCTCGCTCTTTTGGGGCTGGGGCTTTACCCCCTTTATAACCCCCTCTGGCGCACAATTATACGCCTCTTTCCCGATTCAGTCTATTCAGCATGGCGCACAAAAAAACTTGCTTTTATCAGCTGTTCTTTTTGTGCAAATGTGACTACTTCCGGCAAAGCCTGTTTACTTCCGCCTGGACGGCGTTGTAATCGTAGCCGGCCGCCTCCAGGGCTTTCTTTCTGGCCGGGTTGTTCCCCCACTTGCCTGCCAGTACCTCCTGGGCTACTGCAGCAACGCTTTTCTTTGCGGAAGCTCCGCCTTTTGCTTTCTGGTTTACTGCTGCCTGGACGGCTTCGTAGTTATAGCCGGCCGCCTCCAGCCTCTGCTTGCGTTCCGGGTTGTTTCCCCATCTGCCTGCCAGGACTTCCGTGGCGATCTCGTCTATGCTTTTCTCCGGAGCCTTCTCCGTCGCCTTGCTGGCATAGTTCGGGCAAATAAAGCCCCGGATATATCTGCCGTTGACCTGCAGGTTCCTGCGTCCTACGACTCCGCCGCTCATGTTACCCTCCATAACCTTTATCGTGCTTCCGCTTACTGCCTCAACCATGCCGACGTGTTCCGGTGTTCCCCGGTTGTCCGTGGTGGCATAGTTCGCCCCGTCGTCCCAGTCGTAAAGAACTTCGTCGCCCGGCGCTGGGATGTATGCGTCGTTCTCCTGCCAAATACCCATAGCCTTGGCTTTCTCAATCAAATAATAGCAGGAACACTCTACCGGGATTATATCCGTATAGCCTGCCTTGATCGCTGCTGCGCTGGTCGTGGTGGCGCAGTATGCGTCGTTATAGGTTACGGCGTAGCCCCTGGGGAGCGGCTTATTGCCGTTATATGTGTCAATGATCGGGGCGTGGCTCCTGTCGGAACGCTTAAGCCCGATCCAGCCCTGCATAATGCCTACGATCTTCTGTCTTGCCTGTGCCTCTGTCATACCTTCGTTCCCTCCTTCTTTCTGGTAAAGGGCTTCGTACTCCTGGCCGTAGCCCGCCCGTTTCTTCCGGACGGCTTCGCTCTGGTCTGCCGGCCGCTCAAATTGAAGCAGTACGGCATCCGAAGCCTCCCGTATGCTGGCGGCTGTTTTAAGTACGGAAAGCACGGACTTGTACCCCTCGGAAAGCTCCTTATACAAAAATTCCGCCTGCGTCAATGCGTCGCCAATGGATGCGCCCTTCGCCTGGTGGAAAGCAAGCATAGCCTCTTTCCGGCTCCAATATGTCCACTGCGCCAAACCGTACCCGGCGGAGTCATGTACGAAGTTCTTATAGTTTCCGCTGTCTACTGCTGCCGTGTATGCCTCGTCCGTAAGCCCCAGCTTCTTTTCGCTGCTGTTCTGCAGATTGCCCGGCTTCATGCCGCTTTCTGCGTAAAGGTTGCCGAACAGCCCGAAAATGCCGTTGTTACAAAGTCCCTTGCTCTTAAAAAAGGCGTAAAGCTCACGCTCTACGCCTCCCCAAACAATACCCATAATCTGCCTCCTATTCCTCGTCGGTCTGTTCCGGGTCCTCTGCCTCAATGTTCGCCGCGTCGGTCAATCCTTCCCCGATAATGTAGGCAATCACGGAAGCTCCGGCCATAATAAGCGCCGTTACCTGCGTAGCCGTGTTCTCGGCTCCGCCCGTTGCCAGGATCATCATGGAAACGAAGGAAGCGACCGCCGTCCAAAGTTTCCGGCTCGTAAGTTTTCTTACCCAGTTAATGTTTTTCATTGTGTTGTCCTCCTTTAAGGTTTATTTTTTTTGCGCCGGGGCTTCCCAGCTCTCCGGCGCGGTTGCCCTATCTGTTACTTGTGCGCCTCCTGGTTCATGTGCTTTTCGATCTTGTCAATGGCCGCCGTCACGGGGCCGTTGCAGCCCTGCTCCTTAAGTCCCTGGAGGCAAGCCAAAACGCCGTAGGTTAAAAGGCACATTTCTTCCTTCATGGCCTTTATGTCCTCGTCCTGCTTGTTCTGCCTCTGGTACCAGCGGTAAGCTGCGAAAAGCGCACCTAATAATGCCGATCCGGCTCCTAATACGGCGGCGGCTGTTATGATGGTCTGTGCGTCTATGTACATCTCCACTGCCCTCCTTCCTGCAATAAAATAAGCCCCCTCCACGGCGCGTCCTGCGCCGTTTCCTGGGTTTTTTGCCTTTTAGTGTAGAAATATTAGTCTAAGCCGATTCCTGCCCGGATTTCGGCCGCCTGGTTGATTCTGGCAATACATGGGAGGCTTCCCGCTTCGTCTGCGCTTATGTGCTGCATAAGAAGTATGAAAAGCTCGTCAATCACTCCGGACTGGATCCGTATGATGGCGTTCTGCTGCTCCACTACCTTAAGCGGGTCAATGGTTTTATTCATCCTCGTATGCCTCCCCGGTGATCTCCTGGTAGTCGGCTTCGGTGATGGTTCCCTTCTCCGCCCGCTCTCTGATCTGCTCCTTCGTTACCCTGCCCGCTGCGTAAAGCCTCTTAAGGCTGTTTACTAAAATCGAAGCCATTATAAAAGCCCTCCTTCCATAAGCTGCATCGTGTACTCGTCAATAGCCGCCGTTACTGCCTCGTCCGTCCGGATTTCCTCTATGCTCTTAAGCATCTCGTACTCTCCGACGCTGATCTCCCGGCTCTCGCATACGAAGTCCGTATAGGCTGCCGCCTGCTCCGTGGCTTCGTGTTCCTCCTGCTGAATGTTCCGGCGCTGGATGAAAGTATCAGGCGCCACAAGCTGCAATTCTGCCGGCCGGCTTGCGCTTCGTTCCTGTGTCCACTGCTTCATTTCTGTTTGCCCTCCTTGTCAATTTTGAAATAATTTTCTTAAGCTGTCTTACTTTTATGTAAGGCTTTATATAGTCCTGGTATGCGTCGTAAGTGTCCGTACAACTGAACCAGCCCATATAGCTTAACATTGCCTCTAAGTGTTTCTTAAAATATCCCCTCCCGGCTTCCTTTGCTGCGTGTAGCTTGCTGGCCAGCCTGGTGGCTGAAAGCATAATAGCTTTCCGCATCGTTGTCCGGTTGCGGAAGAAAAGGAAGCCCATAAAATCAATAACGCGCCCTACGACCTTCCCGTTCTTCTTCTGGTAGTTGAACTTAAAGACCTGGTAGTTTCGCTTCAGCTTCAGCCGGAACCTCCGCCCTATGAATTTCTTAATTTCTACTATTGCCTGGTGCAACTTCTTTTTGTTGTCGTGTCCTAAAACAATATCATCCATATAGCGGATAAGGTTCGGTATTCCCAGCTTGTCCGTTATGAAGTGATCCAGCGGCTCCAACAAATAATTTGCCAGCCACTGGGAAATGTAGAAGCCCAGCGGTATTCCCTTCTTAAAGCCTTGTAAGCAAAGCTCCACAATGTATAGAAAAAGCTCGTCTTTTATTCTTATGCGAAGCTCCCGCATAAGAATGTCCAGCCGTATGCTGTCGTAAAAATGGCGGATGTCAATCTTCGCAAAATTCCGGATATTCTTTCCGCCCTGGATAATTTTTAAAAGCCGTTTCTTGCCGTAATGTGCGCCCCGCTTCGGGAAGCTGCCGCAGGAATATGGGTAAGCCGTGGCTGTTATAATCGGCTCCAAAATAAGGACGATTATATGGTGCAGCCATTGCTCGTGTATCTCCGGCATAAATATCTTCCGGGTTTTGCCCTTTTCCCTTATGATTTTCGGCTTGCGCTTTTTCGGCTTATATGCCAGCTCCGGGTGTTCCACCGGAACGTCTGGCGGCTTCGTATTCTCTATCATGCGCCGCATGGCGGCGACTTCGTTATCAAGATCGGCGTCTATCTTCTGTATCTCTATTCGCTTCGTTTTGCCCTTCCGCAGCTTCTTGTATGCTTTTCTTATTATGTTTTCGTCAAGCATACGGCGATACAAATATTTGTACTGTTTAACGCCTCTTTCCGTTGCGGCTTTTTCTACTTTCTGCCACAGCTCCTTCTTCCGCATAAACAATACTCCTATAAGAATATTTTTTCTTCTATCCTCTACGCACGGCAGGTGCGACCGCTTTACCGTGCGCCCTGTATCAAGTTAATTTACCACTTACCCTTCCAATAATGGCGGTTAAGGCGTATTTCAACGCCCAGGGGTGTAGGAATAAGGGCGGCTTTAAGTTAATGAACCGTATGAATAGAAAAAAGGCGGCGCCGATGTTCCAGTTCGCATTCGTGACACTGTTGTTCCAATTCCGCGCCCGTGGTCCGCAATTAAGCCCATTGTTGCAATTACCGAACCGTAGGCAGACGCCCCCAGGTGACGCCGCCCCTATCCCCTTATATTTTGTTGCTTATAATTTACGCTGCTTCAAAGCTCCGGTATCTCCTGGGGGAATTGCTTCGCACCCCCAGACCCCCTAAACGGCTACGCCGACAGGTGGTAAAAGAAGATCGGCGGCGCCGAGGGTCCAGCCCGCATGCGTGACACCGGAGCCCCAATGCCGCGCCCGTGGTCCGCAAGTAAGCCCACGGCTGCAAGAACCGAACCGCAGGCAGACGCCCGTAAACGTCTGCTTCGGGTCTTTTCTCCAAAGCCCGTCACAGCCTCCGGTCGCGCTGCTCCCTCCGTCCATTCCTAAAGCCGGGATACTGCCGTATCCCGGTACGGTTCTGAAATGGGCCGGGTAGTCCAGGGCGTTGTGGTTCGTGTCCCAGGTCTTGTTATCCGGTACGGTGATCCCTGTATCCGTATACTTTGCCCCGGTCGGATCGTAGGTGTAATTTTTGCTTACCTTCACCCGCCCGTTTACAACTACTTCGTAAGGGTCGCGCATCCACTGCTGGTAGCTGCCCAGGACTATGCTGTGGAAAATCTTATTTAAGCTCAGCTTATCGTCGGTTCCGTAGAACTGCCCGCCGCCCACTACGGCGTTCCGCTTTACTCCGTAGGTCGGGGACTGGCTGGCGTCGTAGCCGCTGCAGTTTCCGTACCCATAGGCTTCCTGCAAGTTCGTTGTTTTTGCGAACATGATCAAAAGGTCGATAATGGTTTCCACAATCGGCCCGCCCAGGAACGCCGCCCGGCTGCTGAAATTGGTAATAGCTGTCTTTTCCTTGTCCGTGGTGTTGTTATAGGTCGGCTGCAAGTTTGCAAGGCTTACCATCTTCGGGGTAGCTCCGTCCGCTCCCAAAATGGAACCGTAGAACATGGGCAGCCATACGCCCCCCAGCTCGTTATTGCTGGGGTCAATGAAGCCCACCGGCTCGTAGCCGTCGCGGGCGGTAAGGGAAAAGCGCACGATCCGGTCGTTGCCGACCATTTCCTCGTTCTTGTAAATCTTCATAAGCCAGGAAAAAGCGCCGCCGTTATAGCTGCTGTTTGCAACGTCGGAAGAGCCGCCGTCCTCCCTCTGGGTGTAGTCCGTTTCCTTGAGCCTGTAATCCGGTGTGCCGTCTGCCCGAACCATATAAGGCTTGTTTGCTTTAATGACCGGGAAGTCCGCCCAACTGTTCAGAACCATGCTGCCGTTTTCCTTATTCCTTGCAAGCGGGGAATAATTCTTATTAAGCCCGATGTACTCAATCCGGGCGGACGGGCTTAAGATGTCGTTATGCTCAATGAAGCCGTATACCGGATCGGATGCCAAAATGTTATAAACCTTGTCTAAGGTTTCTTTGTCTGCAATATAAATCTTTTCTCCTGCCATTACTCGTCTACCTCCTGTATATAAATCAATCCGTTATCAATCCCCAGCTTATACTTCTGCTTCGTGGCGTCGTCCCTTATCTTGTTCGCATCCTCCGCAAGCAGGGCGGCTCCGGTGCTGACGATTGTAACTTCTGCGCTGTTGTTTACGGTTGCAAAATAATCCTGGGTGATCTGCGCCGGGTTATATCCGTTATAGGGCGGCATAAAGTCGCCGTTGTCCCCGGCTGTGGTGGTGATGCTGTAAAGGATTTCCGTGCTGTCCGCTCCGTCCTTTACCTTGGCAAATAAGCCCATCTCGTTAATGTAATACCCGGCGTTTACGAGGGTCTGCCCGGTTACTGGGTCCTGGTTCGTAATAAGCGCCGTTACCTTCACGCTGTAATCGCTGAATACGTCAATATCCGAAAGGGTATAACTGTTCTTAAGCGATTTAAGGGCTGTCCGCTTCTGCAGCGCATCCAGCGTCTTTTCGGCTGCGGTATAATTGCCGTTGCCTACTGCGATCCGGGTAAACTCTATCTTGATTTCCCCGGCCTGCGCCCTGGTCAGAAGCCTCGCCCCTGCGTTGGTCATGACCGCGTTGTTAAATGGTTGTGGCATTCTTGGTTCCTCCTTCTTTTACGGTATTCTTGTATTTACTATTTGAAGCCGTGGCGGCTACAATAGCCTCTGTTACTGTTTCGCCCTGGACGATAAAACCTTCCCGGACTGCTGGCGGTTTCTGGTGCGCCTCCGCCCTCGCTGCGGATCCAGTGTAAGCATGGCCTTCTACTGGTGAGGCGGCTCCTTCCAATCCTTCCCGGATGGCTGCCTGCTTCTCTGTGGCCGCCATTTCACCCCCTATAAACGTCTGGCCTATGACTTCCTTACCCTCGAAGCTAAAACCGTCCACAATGGCCGCCTGGTGCGTCCTGGTGGCTCCTGCTGCCCCTGCAAATACTCCGGCGGTAATTTCTCCGCCCTCAGTCTTAAAGCCGTCCCAAATCGGCGCAGGGCGGCTCTGCTGGGATGCCAATGCCCCGGCGTGTATGGTCTGCCTTGCTTCCCGGTCTACGGCGTAACCATCAATTACTGCAGGCGGCTTATAGTTTGGGAAAACTGCCGCCCCAGAGAAAAGCTCGTGATTTACAATCCGGTGTATATCAATCGCCCGAAGGTGTGACCGGGTATTCTTTACCCGCCGGATCATAATTGAAAAAAAATCGTTCATTTCAAGTGTAAGTATTGCGTTGGTAACAATCTTAAAATAATAGGGCTTGTCGCCGTACTCGTACCACTCTTTTACTTCGCCCTCCCCAAATACTACACCCACGAGTTCCTCTACTGCCTGGGGCGTTCCTGCGCTCATATACCAAATAAGCGTATTTTTTACAAGCCGCCGCTTCGTGTCAATGTCCAGCGTACTCCGGTAATACTGGGTACGAAGTTCCGAAGCCAGAAGGTCTATAACTTCCTCCGGCTGCTCGTCCAAATTGGAATAAATATAGAGCCTCCGGCTGTATCGGTAAAGAAGACGGCAGGCTTGCTGCAAGGCGTAGCTTAACGCCTTTACTTCCGGCTTTTTGGTTATGTTTCCGGGCATGATGTCTGTTAGTTGCCCGTCGTAATAACTAATCATTTTCAAGCCCTCCGTATATAATATTTACCCCTGTACACTGGGCTTTCGCCGTTTCCCCTATAACGCGGAACGCTGGCGCCCGGACTTCCGCCCTTTTTGCCCCTGCGTCGTTCAGCCTTGCTATAAGCTCATCCGGGTTTATGTCCCGGCCTACCTTGGAAGCCTGCCACAGCTTATAATCCTCTACGGCGGTTTCTGCCTGTGCCTGGATAGCCGTTGCCGCGTTGCTGTCGCTGGTGTTTATGTAATAGGTCACGTCTATCTCGTATTCTTCAATTTCCGGACGCTTTACTTGTACCTGGTCCGTAAGCGGCCGCTTTCCTCTCTGGTTTACCGCCGCCGTTACTGCTGCTATGGTGGTATCGTCCGGGACGGTTCCGTCTGTCATAACAAAGCGGATATCAACTAAGCCCGGTGTAGGGCTGGTTATTTTAACATCCCCTATAAAGGGGTTGCTGTCCTTCACCCAATACTCGTAAGCGTCGTCCGGGCCGGCTGTAGAATAGCTGGAAGGAGCCAGGTAAATTCTTTCTGCCATGTTCTGGTCTGACTCTACCTCCGTCCCTCCGGTGCTTTTCTGCGTGTTCTCAACCTTGGAAATAAAGCCTATCGGATCCACCAGGGTGGTAAGCTCCCCGGCAGCGAAGTCGTTCCCTATCGTCCCAGCCTCTGTGCATTCCGCCATGACCGTGACTTCCGTTTCCCCCGGCGGTATCTCTGCGTATTCAATCGTAGCAAAGTAAACCTCGTAGGCAGCCGTTACCCTGGTTCCCTGGGGGATACTGGTCGCCGCCTCCCTTTTCCCGGAAAGCGTGAACTTGACCGGAACCTGGGCGAACTTTGCCGGGTTCCTCGTAACCTTCTTAAGCGCCCCCATATTCTCTAAATAATCGTCGTAGGCGTACTTAAGAAAATTCATCTTTCCGCCCTTGTCTATGTTCTGCAAGCCCTGGTATATAAGCTGGGCGCAACCTAACATAATAATGCGGTTCGGGTCCGACTTGGAAAGCTGTATTTTCTTCCCGGTGATCTCCTGGTACTTCGCCACGAAGTCGCTTAACATCTGGCTCTGGATGTTCTCCAGCGTCAATCCGTCTATGAAAGAAATATCCGGTAAATTATCTATCGTGTTCAGAATATCCGACAATCCTTGCCACCTCCTTTATTCCTCCGATTCTTCCGTGTCTGCATCCTCGGTGTCCTCTGGGTCTTTCGGCCCGATTATGATTTTCGGGGTCAGGTTCCCGTCCTCTGCCTGCGTGTACTCAATGTTTAATATTTCCGCCTTATCCTCGTAAATCTCCGTTTTTTCTATGACCTCCAGCGCAAATAAATTTCTCGCCACGTTGGTCGGGCAGCTCTCAAAGGTCTGCTCTAATCCGAAGTTACGATCACCGGGGCAAGTGCCGGCCCTGGTGCTGTAAAGCAGATCAAGGTTGCGCTGCATTTCTTCCAGCTCCGTTGCGTTAAGGTAGTCGAAGCCGATTATTACTGTTTCCGGTGTGCCAAACATCCGCCCGCCTCCTTCCCCTTATAAATATTCCTCCAGGGTAATGTCGCAGGTAATCTTTACAACTTCGCCCCGGTTTAAAATCGTTTCCCAGCTCTCGCTGATCTCTGTTATGGCGTACTTATTGGAGCCTACCTTCTTACTTCCAATAACTACGGTCTGGGGTTTCCCCGTCCGGATCAGCTTCTCTATGTTCTCTACCGTTTTCCGCGGCTTCACGCCGTGTTCTGCGTTGAGGGTTATGGTAAATGTTAGCTGGTCGGCATCCGGCCCTAAAAACTGCTTTTTCGGCTTTTTGCCTACTCTGGAATGGGAAGCCCAGCGCCCCTTTACGGTCCGCTGCATCTTCTTGAAATTAAGGATTTTTGCGTCGCTGGTTTCAAATACGACGGTTTTCCCTATATGTCCTATGGCCATTCAACTACCCCCTTCCCTACCCCTACGACCTTCTCTAAATCTGCGATCCTTTTTTCGTGGTCGTGGAGCTTCAGCAGAAGTTTCTCCGCCTCTGCGTCCTGGTGGGTTTCGCTGCCATCTAAGGAAGCTATGACGGTATGCTCCGCCGCTATGGTCAGTACGCCGTCCTTATAATTGATATAGGCTCCGCCGCCCAGATCCTTGTGGAAGGTTCCGGGGTTCCCCGCTGCGTTGTATTCGTTCCAATAGGTCCCTAAGATGATTCCCATCTCCCCGCCGTTGCTCAAATGCATAACGACTACTTTTGCCCCCAACTGCGGCAGCTTGTATTCTTCGTTAAAGGTGGCGTAGGGTAATAGCTCCGTGACCTCGCCGTCCCGGTCCTCAAATATTACGCTTACCATTCCCGTTTCCGGGTCTACGCTGCTTACGGTCCCGATCCTGTTTCCTCCGTCGCTCATCCTCTGCCTCCTATGCTTTCTTAAGGCTTTCTTTTCCGCACCAGCCGTACCGCGTCCCGCCCTTGCGCTTCGCCACTCCGTACTGGTACTTATAGCCGCTTCCTAAAATCTGCGTTATATACATTGTCATGTTGCTGCACTGGTTCGCCTTGCCTCCGTTGCCTCCCCAATAAGCCGGCCCGTTTACGATAACCTTGTCGCCTACTGCGAGGGTTTCTCCGGCTGCTGGCTGTGCGGTTGCGGTCTTGGAAGCGACCGCTTTCTTCTGTCCCTGGTATTCCTTCATGACGGTTGCCTTGCTTATGCGCTTCTGGCACTTGTGAAGCTCCAGCGCCATGGTGTAGGCTCCGTCCGGGCTTATGTTATGCGTTACTTTGTCCACAAAGTATTTCCCGGAAAGCTGGTAAAGCCCTTTTATATTTACCGTGCTTCCGGCTGCGATCCGGTTGTTCGCCATGATGGTTATGCTCATAGTTACCGCCTTTTCGTTCTCGGCGTTTACCTTGGCGCAGGCTTTTAGCTGGGCTTCCTGCAGGCTCTCGACCTTCTCGTTAATGTTAAGTATTCTTTTTCCGCTTCCGACTACGCACTTCATTTCCTTGTCGTCTTTACCGGAAGTATACTTTATCTGTGCGCCTGTGTACGTCCCGACCAGGGTGGTATTGTATGACCAGTCCTGCAAGTCTGCCTTTTTCAAGGTGGCCACTGGTTTCCTGGATTCAAACTGTCCCTTGTCGTAGATAACAATCTTTCCGCTGTAAATCTTGATAGCCATCCCGTAATCCTGGCATACTTTCGTTAAAAAGCTGCTGTCAGCCTCGTTGCTCTGCTCTATGGTTCCCAGCTTTATCGTCCCCCCGGTGTACTGCAGCTTAAGGTGGTACTTTTTGGCGACCTCCGCCGCCACCTCCTTAAGCGTTGCTTTCTTCCAGGTCTTACTCCGGGCCGTGCTTCTGAAAGCATTACCTTCCGGGACGGATACTCCGCCAATGGTACAAGTAAGCTCCGGGCCGGTATAGCTCAAATCGTCAAGGCAGAATTTTCCGCAATAGAAAGTTTTCTTTTGCCCTGCCTTGTCCCAGCTCTTTTCAATGATTTTTGCTGTCAACTTATCGCCTTTTTTTGGCATCCACTTGTTTGCCCAGCGCAAGTCTATATTTGTTAAGGTTATGCTTACGGTGTCGCTTTCCCCGGATGCCGGGTCGGTGTAAGAAAAACCTTCGTTATATTCCGCCATGACGGCGGCGGGATGTTTGCTTGTCCCGCCGGCCTTCTTGGCTTTCTGGTAGGTCACGCTTACGCTTGCCTGCCTGGGTGTTTCTTTGTTCATTCGTCGTCCTCCGCTTCGTCCTCGCTGCTGTAATCGTCGTAAGGATCTTCGTCCTCATCTCCGTCGTCCTCCGCCCCGGTTCTCCATGGCGGCAGCTCGTCGCTTTCCTCGTACCATGGAATACCCGGCGTATTTAAGACGGTTCCTGCTGAAAAGACTAAAACGTCCAAAAAGGGGTAGTTATTCGCCATAAGGAAGGCGGCGTATTCCTCGCCGCCGTATACCTTATAGGCTATTTCGTCCCAGGTTTCCCCCTGTATCGTGGTATATGTTTTCGCCAACTTTACCACCTCCTATAGCTTCCGCCTCTGCTGATCCTTCTCGTATTGTTTCATCAGCTTGTTAAATTCTGCCTGGCTCATGCGGTCGGCCTCTGCGATTTCTTCCTTCCCGGCGCTTCCGTAAAGGTTATAGACCGGGCTGTACTGTATCGCAGGTCCTCCGGCTCCGGCAAGCTCCGGCTGTCCGCCGCCGCCCCCGGTTCCTATTCCCTTCAGCTTTTCAATAAAGGCGTCAATAAGGGAAGCTCCGCCGCTTGCGGCGATTGCCTCGTTTAAAATCTCCTTCATTTTCGCCCATAGCGTATCAAGGGGCAGAACTGCCTCCGGTCCCGCTTCCCCTACACCCTGCATTCCTGCTGGCGTGTTAAATATGGTCGGCTGGTCGAAAATGCCGCCCAGGGCGTTCCAACTCACTGAAAAGTTCGGAACGCTTACGCTTCCGCCGTCGCCGTATGATACGGAACTTGTGGAAACATTTATAACGGGGATCCTCGGTTTCGGGATCGTTATGGTCATATTTTCAAATGCTGCTTTTACCGCGCTCGCTGCGGAGCGGGCTGCGTCTGTGACGGTCGTTGCAAGGCGCTGCATCGCCGTCTGTGCGCTTGTGTTTGCTTTGTTCCATCCGCTGTCTAAAGCGGTGTTTATGTCGTTCCCCAGGGTCGTTGCCGCCTGGGATACTGCCTGGCTATTTCCGGTCATTCCCGTTCCTATGGCTGTCGCCCCGTCGGTTCCTGCCGTTGTAAGCGTTGCCGTAAGTCCAGAAGTATCTACCGCCAGCGCACTGGTGTTTATGGTGGTTCCAGAAAGCCCGGTATTAAGTCCGGTCGTAAATGCTGTCGCCCCCTGGGTTCCGGCTGCTGTCATGTTGGTGCTGATTGCCCCTGCATCCAAAAGCCCGCTTGTGTCTACTGGGGTAGCAAGTCCGGCGCTGAGGCTGGTGTTTAATGCCGTCGCCCCGGTCATTCCCATGTTGGTCATGTTGGTGCTGAAAGCCGCCGTATCAAGCCCGCCGGATGCCATGCTTTCGGTTAAGCCTGTAGAGAAGGCCGTCCCCGCCTGGGTTCCGGCTGCCGTCGCCCCACTGGTGTCCATTCCGCTGAAAGCGTTTGTTGCCATGCTGTTGGCTGCCGCCGTTACCGTTCCGGCGTTACTGCTAATACCGGATGCATAACTGTCCACAACTGCCGCGCTCTGGCTGGAAGTGTCCGGGATGTCAACCTCTCCGCCTGTGAATAGGCTTTTAATCGCGTTCCACAAGCTCTTTCCGGTGCTGAGTATTCCGTCAATCAAGCCCTTAATAATCTGGATCCCTACGTCAAGCCAATTTGTAGATAAAATCGTATCAATGATCGCCCCTACAAGCTGGGGTATTGCCGCTATAAGCTGCGGTATTGCCTGGATTAAGCCCGTCGCCAGTGTTATAACAATCTGGACGGCTGCCTGCACAATGTTCCCCAAATTCGCTATAATTCCCTGGATAAGTGAAATAATTAGCTGTATGCCGCCTTGTATAATCATGGGCAGCATCTGGGTTATGCCGGAAACAAGGCTTATAATAATCTGTACGCCCATCTGTAAAATCTGGGGCAGGTTAGAAAGTATTCCCTGCGCCAAACTCAAAATAAGCTGTATTCCCATCTGCAGAAGCTGTGGAAGCATGGAAACTATGCCTAAAACCAAATTTCCTATAAGCTGAATAGCTGCGCTTATAAGCATGGGGGCGTTCTGTCCTATGCTGTTTACAAGTGTCTGAACCAACGTAAGGGCCGTCGATATAACCTCCGGCAATCGCTGTATAATGCCGTTTACGAAGTTTACTATTGCCTGCGTTCCGGTACTTATAAGCTGCGGAAGCTGTGCGGTCATGCTCTGCACGAACTGGGTCAATATGTCGATTCCGGCAAGTATGACCTGCGGAACCAGGGTAAAAAGCCCCTCGACAAAAACGGTAATAACTTCCGACGCTGCCGTTGCCAATGCCCCGGAGTTGTCTGTTATCCCGCTTATGAAATTCTCCAAAAGGTCCACGCCCATGCTTACTACCTGAGGGGCGTAGTCCGCTATGGTGTTTACTACCTCAGCCATGCATCCGCCTACCGCTCCGACCATGCCCTCCATGCCGCCGCTCTTGTACGCCTCGGAAAGCTCCCCGACCATGCTGGTGGCTAACTGGGTCATTTCCCTTAAAGGTCCATTAAGGTCCTGGTATATGCTGATTCCCAAATCGGAAAGACCGGACTTCAAAATGTCAATATCTCCGTTAAGGTTGTCAAGCTGAATAGCGTACATATTTTCGCAAGCTCCGGCGCTGTTCTCAATCGAAGCGGACAGCTCGTCGAAACGGTCCGTACAATTTGCAAGCATGGCGTTGGCCGCCGTAAGGTCGGTCTTATTGAACAGCGTCGAAAGTATGGTGTCTTTCGAGGCGTTGTCCATCCCGTCCATGGCTCCCTGCAAATCCTTAAATACGTCGTTAAGGCCGCGCATATTCCCCTGGGCGTCGTATACGTCAACACCCAAAGACTTAAGCGAAGCCGCCGCCTTGTCCGTCGGGTTCTGCAGGCTCAATATAATATTTCTAAGGTGTGTACCTCCTTCCGCTCCTTTTAGTCCGTTATCTGCCAAAATTCCGAGGGCTGTGTTAAGCTCCGTCGTTCCCCCGGCGAGTCCTTTTGCCGTTCCTCCTACAGTCAGAATAGCCTCGCCCAACTGGGCGACGCTGGTGTTCGCCTTGCTGGCTGTCTGTGCCAACTGGTCGGAGAACTGCGTAAGGTTCGCTTCTGTCGCCTCAATGCCCAGGGCGCTCATGCTGTCCGTTACCATGTCGCTGGCGGCCGCCAGGTCCATGGCTCCCGCCCCTGCAAGTTTTAAGACGGTCGGCAGTGCCGTCGCCGCCTTGTCCGCGTCGTAACCTGCAAGGGCTAAATAGTTCAAGGCTTTCGCCGCCTCCGTTGCTGAGAAGGCTGTGCTTGCCCCGCACTCCCTGGCGGCGTTCTCCAATGTTTCAAAAGCCTTTTGCCCCTCCGCCGTGGTCTTGTCAATCAGCATGGTGGCGGCGACCTGGCTCATGGCTCCTTCAAATTCCCGACCGGTATTTATGGCAGCTATGCCCATAGCCCCTACGGCTGCGGCTGCCGCCGCCGTGGCGGAAGCGACCGTTTTGGTAATGGTTCCCAGCCCCTTGGTGGCCTGGCTTAATGCGCTTTTGAACGAACTTTCAACCTTGCCCGCTATTTTTATAGCGATCTCCATTTCCTTACCGCCGCCCGCTGCCATAAATCTCCGTCACCTCCTTCGCTATTTCTATCAACTCAAAAACGGACAGGCTTTCCAATGCGTCTAAGCCTGTCCGCAGAATAATTGATAGGTGTATGGTTAATTTCCGAAGGCTGGAGCCGTCTGTTGGCTTTAGTCCTCGCCGTACAAAAAATTTGTTACCCGGTTCTTGATCTTAAGTGCCTCCTTCGGCGGAAGCGCCTTAAAAAATTCCACGGGCTTACCGGAAGCCCTGGCGGAAATAAGGCAGGCGTACTCCAGGGACATCTCCGGCAATACGTTCACCGTTCCTCCGCGCTCGATGGTCTTGTTTACGGCGATCATGTCCGCTGCGCTCAAAGATTCCAGCCCGCTCAAATCAACGCTTTCATAGCTTACGCCCTCGAAGGTAAAAGGCTTCTTAAAGAATACCAGGAAAGGGTTGTCCTCCATCTCCTGCTTTTTCCTTGCCTCAACTGCTGCCGCCTCTGCCTCTGCCGCCTGGTTTACCTGGGTTAAATTCTTATCCTTTTCCATTAACACATTTTCCTCACTTTCTCTAATAAGTCTTTACCGTGAACCTTATAAATAAAGTTGAGCTTATCAAGCTCGATCTCGGTAATGTTGTCAATCTCAATCAAAATATAAAGAAGCTCCAGCTTAATGCTGCTTGCGGTTCCGGTTCCCTGCTTCGCCTTACCGCCTGTAAGCCCCTTGTTTTTCCCCCGGACTACGATACGCATAGGCTTAAAAGCCGTCGCCCCGCTGTCGTTTACGGTGTACTGGATCGATCCTCTCAAAGTAACCGTAACGCTGGAAATATCGTCCGAAAGAATAAATAAATCTCTGTCCATGGTCCTGAAAGGGATCTCCATTTCCATGCTCTGGAAATGCCCGACGGTCGGGTCGTCAATCTCCCCCAAAATGCCGGGGCCGCTTAATGTTTCCGTTAAGCTCTCAAAGTCCGGCAGGGTTACTTCGTCGGAAATGCCGACCAGCTTCGTGCCGTCCTTGTATACGTTGAAAGAATTTATTTTTGAAGGAATGTTATACAATTTTATTCACCTCCTAAAGCTGCTTCCAGCATGGTCGGGTCAAACTCCAATACGTTCAGAATATCCTCCGCCGGGGTGTACGGCGCCAGGTACTGGTGAAACTGGATTTTCCCGTTTAAAATGTCCGTGATCGGGTTCTCGTCCTCGCTGTAGGTAATCCGTGCGCCAGCGCACTTGCCCTGTGCAACGTAGGAATTGCCCCGGATGTTCTCTGCGTCGCATATGCTCTGAATAAGCCGGGGATCCGTCGGGTCGTCTACCTTCTGGAAATAGCTTAAAATAAAGCTGTTTCCCCACCAACTGAAAAAGCGGCGGCAGCAAAACCAGCGGTCTTTCGGATCCGTCGTCATGGGGTACGCTGCGCTGTTGTTCCCCCAGGAACGGAAGCCGTTAAAATTGATCGCCGTGGAAACTCCGAAGCTGTTTACCAGGTTCGCCTGCTCCTGGTCTATTACGATCTCGCTGTCTGCGGCATCGTCCAAACAAAGCCCGGTGATGGGGATTGCTTTATTGCTGGCTGAAAGGTTCGGCACGTCGTCGTTGCTTGCGTCAACGTAGGCGATCAATGCTGAATAGAGGGCGCTGAAATAGTAAACTTCGTCCCCGATTCTTACCTTCGGCCATACCACCGACATATGTTCGCTTACAAAGCCGGATTTCTCCTTTACGGTCTTTACGTCCGTATACTTCGTCGCCCCGTCTGCGGTGCTGTCCAGGTCAACGATGCACTCGCAAGTGAAAAGCCCGTTAATCTTAAGGCACTTCGCCGCCATGACCGAAGCGACCGACGGGTCCTTGGAATATCCCGGCGAAGTAAGAAGCCCCGGAGTCATGCCGAAAAGCGGGTAAACCTGGCGTACAAGCTCCAGGCCGCTCTCCTTCCCGGTGCTTACGTTGTAGCCGCCTATAATGTCATTTTTTGTTACTTTGGACGGGTCGATCTTATCCCCGGAAACGCTTAAGGTTGTAGCCTCCGCCCCGGCTCCGGACTCCAGAAGGGTAATAACCGCATAGCCGTCGTCGTCAAAGCCTGTAATATAATCTACGTCCGCCTGCAGCGTCGTTTCCCCGGCTTCTACGACAAGGGTATCAAGCAGTATTCCCTCAATGCTTACGGTTGCCTGCAAGTCGCCCACCTGGCAGGTCGTTTTCGGTATGCTGTCCTTATGTTTCTTCGGGTCAAGGACGTTGATCAATGCGATCGGCGCAACTGCGAACTTCTTAAAAGTCGCGCTGATGCTCTGGTTCAAATTGTAATCTTTCAAATTGTTAGAATACCCTACCGCTGCGCTGGCTTCCGGGAAGCTGTAAGCCAGCTTCACTACGTTGGTAGCCTTATAGGGATCCTCGGCCAGATTGACCGGGGAAACGCCTACTACTACCTGGAAAGCCGCCGTACCGAGGATCGGGGCTGTAAGGCTCGTAGGGTTTTCTAAAATTCTTACACCATGGTTGTAAGCCATCTTTTATCTCTCCTTTTCTCTTTATTTTTTGCTTAATGCGCTGGCCTTCTGGTAAAGGATGTTTAATGCGCTCCCTTCCTTCGCCAGCTCTGCGCTTGCCTTTGCCAGCCGCTCAACCGGAACGACCAGGCTTTCAAATACCCGATGCTCTACGATCTTCTCCTTAAGGGCATCCGGCAGTCCGGCGTTATATGTGGTATACTGTTTCGCTCCGGGAATGTCCGGGCCAATATAAACCACGATTTCCGCTTCCTGTGCGGCCGGTGCTGCTTTCGCTTTTCCGGTCGGTTTCTTTGCTTCACTCATGAATATGGATCCTCCCTTCTTACTGCTGCAATCTCAAAAGCCAGGTTTACGCCCCCAAAATAAAAGGGGTAGGATTCTTCGTCCTGCAGGGTCCACAAAATGGGGTACTGTATCGTATACTTTCCGTTAAGTACCGGGAACTTTGCGAACCTCTCATAAATCTTGGCTATTATGTTTAAAATGTCCTTGTGTCCCTGCTTGTCGTAGTCCGGTTCGTAAATTCCAATAAGCAGGGTAAGGTTTACTTTCTGGGCGCTGTTCTCGTCCTCGATCTCCCCGTCTGCAATCCGCACCAAAATATAAGGGTACGGATCCGGGGCGGTCTGTTCTTCCGCCAGCCCGTTCTCCAAAAGCTCCGGGGCTATTTCTCCTTGATCCAATGGCTCCGGCATAGGCAGAAGCTGTTCAAAAATATTTATGCTGACTCTTTCCCCCTGGGGGTTCTTAAGCCGAAGATCTGAAAGAATTTTCTTAAGCTCGTCCGCCAGCTCGCTCTGCAGAAATGTTGCGACCATGCCTATCCTCCTAATATCTTCCTAACCTGTGCATTTACGTTCTGCTTAAGGTTGTCTTTAATATGCGGCTTTACTATGCCGTATACCCGCTTTTCGTTCCCCAGCATAACCGGGATAGAGTTGGCGGAAAAGGACTTAATAGGCAGCCTTGCGGCTCCGCGCCTCTGGGCTACTGCTACATGGCCGCTGGAAAACTTGGTAACAAAAGCCTTAAGCCCTCCCATCTCCAGGGGCTTCATTCCGCTTGCCTTAAGTACCTTCGCTTTTACTACGTCCGGACGGTTCGCTCCGGTTCTCATGGTGGCCGGGCTTACTTTGTAATCCTTAAGCCCCATAACTCTGCCCGTTGCCTTTATGGTCGCTTCCAGCCTCGCTGGGGTGGCGTTCTTTATTTTCATGGCCTTATTGAAGCGCCCGGTTTTTACGGTATAGGTTTTCTGTGCCTCGTCCGCCAGGTCTTTCCGTGCCTGCTTGGCTGTCTGGTTAAGTGCGTTCTTCAGTGCTTTCGGGGCTTCGCTTTTCATCCGCCCTAACTTCCGCTCAACCTGCTCCAGCATATTCCGGTCGTAGCTTATTTCTATCAACTCTTATTCGCCTCCAAATGCAAGGAATACACGCCGCCCTCGTTCAAGCTGTCGGTAACGATAAAGGTTGCGCCGTCTATCTTGACGGGCTTGCCTACTCCCGGAAGCGGCCCGAAGTCTAAGGCGCTGACATATACAAGCGTCTGCTTTTTGTATATGCCGTCCATGTTGCTTTTCATCCGCTTTTCCCTCTCTGTAAGCTCGTTATCGTCAATAATAATCAACATAGGCTTTCCGTTGACCGTGTGTTCCTCTCCAAACTCTGCCGGGTTAAGGAATACCGTTTTTACGTCCTGCCTCAGAAGTTCCTTAAATGTCAGCGGCTTATGCACTGCTTTTCCTCCTTCCTTTGGCTGGCTCCGGCTGTGCGCCCCTGGTTTTCCTGGATGGCGGTTTTCCCACTAAATCCTGCTCCGGTCCGGCGGAGGGATAGGCATCACCGGGAAGCCCTGCGGGGGCGGTCGTCTGCCTGGCTTTCACTCCCCGCTTTTTTGGTTCCTCCGTGTCCCTCCATACCGCCGCCCCGTTCCCGGTCCATATGTCTACAAGCCCGGCGTTGTGTGTCGGCAGCTCGTCGCCCGGCTCAAAGTTTGTGCTTTCAAAAAGGATCGGGGTAACTGCTATAAGCTGTTTCATCAGCCCGCCAGCTTTACCAGGATAACGGTGTCGGCCGCTGCGGCTGCCTGCGCTGCGTAACCAGCCAGGGGGTATGATGTCGGGTTCGACGTTGCCCCGTCGTTGGCTGCGGTCGTGATGCCTGTACCGTCAAAATATACGGTTGCCCCCATCTCAATGGCTGCTGTCGCCGTCTTGGGTATCTCAAAGACTCCCGTAACGACAAGCGATCCCAATTCTCCGGGGAGGATGTCCGTTCCGGCTACGCCAATATGGCCGCCGAAGGAAATAACTGTGTTCGCCTCGATCTTCGTTTCCGTGGCGTTTTTATAGTCGAGGGTTTCGCCCCTCTGCCAATATGCGGCTTTACTCATGGTCTAAGTCCTCCTTTTCTCTTTATGCGATCTTTGCTCCGGGGTTCTTTGCAATCCCGCGGAAGTCCCTTACTGCGATTCCCCAGTCAAGGTAAATATCCCACTGGAAGCCCAAAACGCCCGGCGTTTCCATGCGCCTTACGGTCGGGGTTTCCTGCCCGTTCAAGTAGTCCACCTGGATATGCTTGGCGCTGGCGGTGTTTGCAACCATAAACCACGGCACCTCGTTCTCCCCTGCCAGGGCGTTAAGCACCGGGGTCTGAATGATGTTAAGCGGGTAGTTGTACAGCGGGTTAATGTCGTTGTTGTTGCTGCCTACTACCTGGGCGCTTCTCATAATGACCGCAAGCTCAAACTCATATCCAATAGGCACGATCATGTGCTGCGGCGTAATGTAAATAGCTTCCCCGAACTGGTCTTTCTGGTGCTGCATCTGCAGAATGATCGCCTGGATGCTTGCCTGCGTCGGCTTGCTTCCCTCTGTCATGAGGTTTCCGTGGTTCTTATGGAAAAGGTTTACGCCGTCGAAGATCTTCCCGTTATTGAAAAGCAAGCTGTAGACCTGCTTGTCAATGGTTTTCTTTGCCGCCGCTGCGTAAAGCCCCGGAACCTCGGTTAAAAAGCCGATATCGTCGTTTATGAACGCCTGGCGGGTCATGCTGAATGTCCGGCCGTAGGTGTCCAGCTTGCGGTTCGGCAGCAGCTCCGTCCTCGGCTTATCCGGCTTAAGCTCTCCGTTTTCCGGCACCAGAAGGAAGTCGCCCATACCGCCGATCACATACTCGTGGTCTGCCGTGGTCTTGAAGTCCTTCAGGCTGCCCTTCGTGGTCCATGCCTGGAAGGTCGTAGGTACGGCGTTGTAAAGCTGCACAATGCTCTTTCTGATCGTGTTGTCAAGGATTGCCGGAAACGCCGCCGAAGGGTTGTAGAACTGGCGGCAAAGCTCGCCGTACATATCGTCGGGCTGCATCCTCAAAAGCTGCATGGTGTCCCGCCCGTCCCGGCTCAAACACTCAATAGCAAGGTCGCGGAGGCTCATGGCTCTAAGCTCATTCGCTCCGTCTGCCGGGGTTGCTACGGGTACGCCTGCGCGAAGCATGAGCGCGTCGGTTGCCCTCTGTCTGAAAGTGTCCCCTTCGTCCCTGGTGACCTGTACGCCCACCGGGCTTCCGGTCTGCCTCATTCCGTCAAGGATGGCGCTGCGTACCTGGTCCAAACTGGAACCGTTGCGGATATGCTCCGCCGGATCCACGTCGAAGTCCCGGCAAAGCGCCATAATCTCCGTTACCCGGTTGCGTTCTGCCTCGGTTGCGCTCCGCTGTCCCTCTGCAGGTAATGTCTGCGGTGCGGCCGCCGGGGGCGTTGTCTGCTGGGGATTCGCCGCCGGGGGCGCTGCCGTCGCTCCGGTTCCTCCTGCCAGCCCTCTCTCCTGGGCGTCGATCTCTGCCTGGGCTTCGTCGATCTCCCTCTGGAGGGAGTTAAACTGCGCCTGTTCTTCCGCCGTCAGCGCACGGTTGCCGTCTGCCTTGGCGGCGTTCACAATGGCCTGCTGCTTCAGCATGGCGGCTTCTTTTCTCTGTTTCGGTGTCATCTGTGTACCTCCTATTTTCTGTTTTTATTTATTTGAAGCTGCGCCTCAAAACAAGATAAAGTTTCCGGAGCCTGGGGATTTCCCTTAAGCTCCCGCCCTACTCCCACGGTAGCGTCCGCCGGGACGCTCACTATGCTGATCTCGTAGGGCATCCATTCCCTTGCGACGTCGCAAGGCCCCGCAAAGCGTCCATCGGTGGATATCTTTCCCGGCATGACTTCCTCAATCACGCCGATCTTATACCCAACGGAAACGCCCTTGAGCGTCCCGCTCTTTACCTTCTGAAAAATGACCTCGCTTTCCTCGTCGCTGTCAAATTCTACCTCAGCCATGCCCCGCTGGCTCTCAATCCATGCCCGGCCTATCTTGCCTATGACCTTATCCCGGTTATGGTTAAAGAGAAGGACTCCTATGCTGTTAAGCCTGGAAAGGTCAACGGCTGCCGGGTTATGGTCTAAAATCTCTTTGCCCCAGTACCGCTCGTAAGGTTCTTCCGAAGAAAACGAAAGAATGAACTTCCGTTCATTCCCTTCACCTTCCATAGCCCGGATCGTTGCCGAACTAAACGCCCTTATCTGGTTTTCCTTCCTGCTGTCCCTCGCTGCCGTCTGCGGCTGGCTGGCTCCCTTCCTGCTGCCCGTTCCTTGGCTGCTGCCCTGGTGGCTGGTTTCCTCCGCCCTGGTCAGTAGGTCCGCCGGGAGCTTCGCCCGGTTCTGGCTCTGGCTTATCCTCTGCAGGGGTAAGCTCTGCTTCTGTTCTGTCAAATATAACACCTCCCATCTCAATGCCTTTTTTCCTGGCGTATTCCAAAACAGCGACGGTTTCGTCTATCTGCTCTTTCCAGTCTTTTCCGTTCTCCGCTGCGACTTGCTGATATGTCTTTTGTCCGGTCTGCAGTGCGACCTTGGTAGCTGTGGCTTCTTTCGCCGGGTCGATCCACGGCTTCGGCGCTGCCACCCACTCGTGCTTAAAATATTTCTGCTTATCCTCCCAAAAGCCGGGAATATGAAACAAGCCGGAAAGAACGCCGGAAATTATGAAGGTTTCGTATACCTCGTCCATAACTACTTCCTTCAGCAGCTCTATGTCCTCTATGTAGGTCTGGCCGTCCTCAATGATTCCCTGCCTTGCGCTGCTATAGTTGCTCTGGCTCATGTCCCGGCTGGTCGCCTCGTAGCTTAAGCCCTGCCCGGCTCCTATAAGCCGCTGCTGCAGCTTGATATAGCTGGCGGCATCCGTCGCCTGTCCGGTCGGGTTTACGACCTGGATCTCGTCCCCGGCGTTAAGCTCCTTTATCATGCCGGGGCTTATCTTTTTCCCGTCGTAGTCCTCGCGGGGCCTTCCGTCGCCTGCTCCCACGCCCCTGGCGAAGCCTCCGGTTGTAGGTATGATCTTCTTTACGAAAACGGCAAGGCAGGCGGCTATTCGTTCCTTCACGCTTACCGCCGTCATAAACTCATTCGCGTCCCTTACCCTGGTAATGGTCGGGGCGAGGTCGCTCATCTCCCGAACCTGGGAGGGGCGGTCTTTGGTGAAATAAAAAATAATATCCTTTGCCGGAACATATACGGGTTCAATCTGCCCGAAGCCGTCTACGTTATACTGGCGGATCCAGTAGCCCATGGGCTTGTTATATGTGTTAAGCTCAATCCCTCCGACCACCCGGTGTTTCGGGTTGTGCGGTGCGGCCCGTCCGGTGTCCAGCTCGTCAACCTCCAACGCCTGCAATTTGAAAGGCAGCAGACCGCCGTTGGTGTAGCACTTCTTAAAAATAATTCCTCCGTCTACTTTCTTCCGGCGTTCCGCCATTCTAAGCATCTGGTTAAAGCTCTGCGTTTCGGTTACGTCGCAATTTTTCCGCTTGCACCACTCTATCCAGGCTTCCTGTATCTGCTTGTTAAGGGTTTCGCTGCTGGTCCTTGCCCGAAGCGTGTAGCCGTGGCCGACTACGTTCCGGCGGTATGCTCCGATCACGCTGTTCGCCATGTCGCTGTTTCGCTCTAAGTCCCTGGCCCTTGCCCTTATGGTGTCCCGGCTATAGCGGTCCGTCTGCTCTGCGCTCTGGTTGTACGCCACCCACCCGGCGTTAAGCCTGTCGTAGCCTCCGGCATCATAGTTGCGCTGCTCGTCCAGGTACTGCCGCCAGGCTTCCCGCCTGGCTCCGGCTGCCGGGGAAATGAAGCCGATTATATTGTCTAAAATGTTACCCAACTTTCATCCCTCCTTATCTCCGGTCAAATACTGCGACGTAGCAATCGTCAAGAAAGCCCGGCGTACTTCCGGCGACCTGTGCCATAAGGTCATTCTTGATTTTATATAATGTGTTAAGGTCTGCCCGGTTAAGCTGCCGGGAGCCTATCTTGTAACTTTGCCCGCCTACGCATATAGCGTAAATAGCGTTATTTACTTCGGTAAGCATTTCCTGCGCTGTCATCTGTTCTTCCACCCGGTTCCCTCCTTCCTACAGCCAGCTCTCGTTCTGGCCGATCCATTCTTCCTCCGGCGTGTACTGCTCTTTCTTCGGCTCCTTGGGTTCCTCCTGTATGTTCTGCAAATGAAGCATACGGACTCCCAGGGTATCGGCTGCCGCCATGGCGTAGACCTCCGCGTCTAAATAATGGTTGTCCGCATGGCTGTGTTTCGGCACCCATTCAAGCCGGGGCTTGCTGTTTCCGTTCTTAACAAGGATTTTATGCTCTGCCGTTACCTGCTCGGCGTATTCCTCGTCGCAGCCCTTGTATACCATCCAGCTTCCGCTGCCGTTCTTCCGGTGCATCCTGCTGGCGATCATGTCCTTATACTTGCCGCCGTCAACGATAACAAGGTCCATTCCGTAAGCCTTGGAAGCGTCCTTATTGACGGTACTCAGCTTGAAATGGCTCTGCATGGGGTTGCTGGAACCTTTGGCCGGCTTCGCCCATTCTGCGTTCAAAGCGCAAAAGTCGTATACGGCGTCGGCCTCGTAGCCGGAGTCTATGAGGCATAGGTTTACTATTGCAACGGCTCCGGACTCCGTCCTATATTCAAGGTTCATGATCTGCTCAACCTCCGAAAAGCTGTAAGCCTGCCCATGGGCTATGTTCTGGCTGGTTAAGAAGTCGCCCCAGGCTCTTATGGTCCAGTAAACGCTGTTTTCCTGTACGTCTACGCCTGCGGTAAGCAGCTTCGTCCAATCCGGCACGGTAAACTCTGTAAGCTCCGTCTGCCGTTCCATAACAAGGTCTTTGCTGGTCTTTAGCTTGGTATCTTCCCACGGCTCCGCAAGCCAGGAGTTTACGAAGTTCTGTAGCTTCTCCGGGTCTGCCTTGCTGTCCATAAATTCCTTCGCAATTTCGGAAAACCGGACGAAGGGGCTGTAAAGCGTATTGATCCAAAAGCAAACCTTTTTTACAAAGCGGGTCGTCTGCCTTACGACTTCCCAGTGTCCCTTCTTTACTGCCTGCTGCTTCTGGGCGTCGGTGATAACGCATCCGCACTCCTGGCAGACGTAAAAAGCAAACTCCGCCCGGTCTGCGTCGCTTAAGCCCTCCGAGTCGTCTATCGGCTCAAAGTTCCCCAGCTTCTCCTTTATGGCGTCCTCGCCGTATGCGTCCACAAGGTCCTTATCTTTCCCCGGCCACTTAAGGTTGTCAAAGCGAAGCTCTATAAACTCCCCACAATGCGGGCAAGGTATGAAGTAATGCTTTTCGGCGTCGGCTCCTTCCTTGGCTTTCCAGATGTGGTTCGTCCTTATGGTCGGGGTGCTGGTCATATAGACTTTGCTGTTTCGGAAAGTCTTTGTACGCTCTTTCGCCAGACTAATCGGGTCCGCCTCTTTCTTGCTGGCTCCTGGGTACTTGTCCACCTCGTCAAGAAAAAGGTATTTCATGGCGAAGGAAGCAAGCCCGGAAGGGCTGTTACTCCAAACGAGCTTTATAAACATATCATCAAAGTCAAGCTCTAAGTTGCTGCTGTTCTTATCAAATTTTTTATAAAGTGTCGAAGCTGCCTCTATCATGGGTCTGATTCGCTTCTCTGAAACGCTGCCGGCCATGGTTTCCGTAGGGTATACAACTTCTACGGGGGACGGGTCCTGCTGGATAACGTAGCCCAGCATATTAAGCTCCGCTTCGGTTCCGCCGCACTGGGTAGGCTTGCAAAAGTCTATTTCTTCCGTTTCCGGGTTTAGAAACTCGTCCATAATGCCTACCAGGTACGGAGTCCGGTCGTTGCTCCATGGCCCCGGCTCTGCGCTGGTCAGGCTGGAAAGCACCCGGTATTGTTCCGCCCACTCGGATACTGTCATATCTTCCGGGGGGTTCAAGTATTCAAGCGCGGATTTCTGGTATGCCTTGCACTCGTATTTCCGGAGCCGTAGCTGTTTAGGTTTTTGCACGGTGCTTCCCCGGCTTTTCTTCCCCCGGCTCCGGTGTATATCCGGCTACAACAAAAGCCCGAAGCATACGCTTTACTTCTGCGCTCATTTCCTTCTCCGCCTTGCGGGCTTCCAACGGCTCCAGCTTGTCGCTTACTATGCTTACAAGCCGGGACGGTATGCCCATAGCAAACCGTTTGAAGGAAACAAAAAACTTTTGATAGTCTAAGGCTACTTCCTCAACGTCTATATATTTTCCGGCGGCGATCTCTGCCCTCATGCGGTGCATCTCACCCTGGCTCTCCTTCAAGGCGATTTCCGCCTCCAGCTTCTGCTGCCTTAACTCCGTTTCCTTTTCGGACTTGCCCTTGCCGTATGCCTTATCGGACAAATACTGGATATATGTTTTAATGGTCGGTACAAGCTCGTAACGCCTGCCCTCCCCTGGGACTTCGTCCGTCTTTATGATGCCCTCCTGTGTAAGCTGCTGTACCCTGCGGACGGAAACTCCGAAAATCTGGGCTATGATCTCAACCTTTACGAACTGGCCGCCGCTTGCCTTTTCCTCTGCCATTATGCTTCGCCCTCCCTTACTCTTACGGCCTTCTGGCCGGTGTATTCCTCCCAACGGTCAATAATAATGTCGCAGTATCTTTCGTTTAGCTCCATAAGGTATGCGCTGCGGTCAAGCTGTTCGCAGGCGATCAGCGTTGTCCCGCTCCCTCCGAAAAAGTCAGCGACGGTATCGCCGTATTTGCTGCTATTGGTAATCAACCGCCCGAAAAGCGCCACGGGTTTCATTGTCGGGTGCATATCGCTCCGGGCCGGCTTCTTTTCGTACAAGACTGACGTGTTCTCCTGCAGGCGTTCCCGGACGCCCTCAATGTATGCGACAAGCTCCGCTTTCTTCATGGCTGAAAAGTCTATATCGTCCTCAATGAAAACGGTATCTTGTCCGCGCCCTCCGCCGAAGTAATGACCGCTGCCCTCCTTCCAGCCGTAAAGGATAGGCTCATGCCGCCAGTGGTAATCCTGCCGCCCTATGACGAACTGGTTTTTTTTCCAGATCAATGTCTGCGCCTGGTAAAAGCCAGCCTCCTTCATGGCGGTTCGGAAGTTTATACCCTCGCTGTCGGCGTGGAAAATGTAAACCGAACAGCCGGGGCGGGCTGCTTCGTTGAAATTACAAAACGCCTTATACAAGAAACTGTAAAAGGCGTCGTTGCTCATCCGGTCGTTCTGGATCTCGTTATTTGTCCGGGTGCGGTTCCGCTTATAGGAACGCTCCAGGCTCTTGTCTTTGGTTTCGTAGTCTACGTTATACGGCGGGTCGGTGATGATAAGGTCCGCCGTCGTTCCCTCCATCAGCCGCTCAACGTCGGAAAGGTCCGTAGCGTCCCCGCACATGAGGCGGTGGTTCCCCATCTGCCAAATATCGCCGGGGCGTGTCCGAACCTCCTTAAGCTCCTTCAGCTTCTTGTCCGGGTCGTAGCCGTCGTCATTCGCCTCCTGGGTAAGCTCAACGGCTGCAAATAGCTTTTCGATCTCGTCGCCTCCGAAGCCTGTAAGCCCCACGTTATAGTCTGCCTTATCTAAATCTATCAATAGATCCTTTAAGGCTGCCTCGTCCCATTCTCCGGTTATTTTATTCAAGGCAATATTGAGGGCTTTCTCCCTGGTCTTGTCCATCTCAACCAGAATACAGTCCGCCTCCGTATAGCCTAAATCAAGCATAACCGTGCGCCGCTGGTGGCCGCCTATGATGGTATTGTCTGCGTTGATAATAATCGGGTCAACGTAGACAAATTCTTCTATGCTGGCGGCTATGCGCTGGTACTCCGGGTCGCCCGGCTTTAATGCTTTTCGCGGATTATATTCCGCTGGTTTAAGGTCTGCAAGCTGTCTTTTTACCAGCTCCATAGTCCGTTTCCTCCTTCCGGTTCTGCCCTTGCGTAACGAAAGGCAAAATTTTTTTTCGATTTCAGCGCCAAAAAGGCCGCGCCTTCCTCGCCCCGCAGGCCGGATATGGCTTGGTAAGTACCTACTGCGAGTTGTGCGGGTGGGCTTGCTGAACAGCGCAGCCAGGGGCTTGCCCTGTCGCCCTCTCTCTTTGCTTGCGTTGCTTCGGTGTGGTGCTGTATGCCTTGCCCTCTCTGCTTCAATGCTTGCTTGTGCTGTGCCTGCCTCGCGCTATGCTGTGCCATGGTACTATGTGCGCCTATGCCCTGGGCTGTGGTGCTTGCCCTTGTGTGCTTGCGCTGTGGCGTGGTGCTGTGCTTGTATGTATGCAATATAATAAGCCTATATTATGCCCTGCTATATGGGGGTATAGCTTTAAAAATTGGGCTTATTATAGGCTTATTATATGGGGGTATGCTTTTTTATTCCGTGTCCATGCTACTATATTAGCACACTTAATAGTCCAAAAGAGTCCGAAGTTTAAAAAACTTGCGAAGCCTTGTAAATGCTGGGCTTGTGGGCTGTATGGGGTTATGTTTCTATGTACGCTTTTCTCTGTGCTGTGCCAAATGAAGGGGTATAAAATACCCTCGTAAAATTCGCCTTGTAAAAATGGGGCGAATTTTACGAGGGTATTATATGGGGGTATCATAGGGGGGCTATATTTCAAACCTCTTTTTTATACTCCCTTAAAATCTGGCGTACTTTCTTATAGGTCAATAGCTTATCCAGCCCTTTGTCCTGGTAGGAAAAAAGTGAGCTTCGGCTTAAGTGCATCTCCTTCTCAATGGCCGCCCAGCCTTTGCAATCAATAAAGCGAAGCTCCAATACCATCCGCTCCGTGCTGTTTTCCTCCAAAAAGTCCATAATATCCATGACTTTCAAAAGTGCTTTTTCTACCCGGCTTTTTTGGTCCTCTATCCGGGTTTCAATCTCGCTCATGCGGTAAACGAAGGAAGCGGCGCCGGATCCGACTTTGTTTGTGCCTCCGTAATTTACCGGGGAATATCCGTAGCCGCCTATAGGGGCATCCATTTCCGCCCGGATATTTTTAAGCCGTCTTTCAAGCTGTGACCGCTTAATGCGTCCGGTGTAATACTGGTTTAAATACTCCTTAAGCGTTTCCTTGTCCTCGCTCTGTCCGTTTTTCCGCTGCTTGCTTTTCTGATCCATCGGCTTCGTTCTCCTTATTCGTTTTTTGCTCGGATCTGTCTAACTCAGCCGCTAAAAAGTAAACCTTGCCGCCGAAAACCTTAAGCCTGTATAGCTCCCGCTTTTTCTGGTCCCAGTCTGAAATAGGTATACCTCTTTTCTGCAGAATATCAAGGCTATTGTTAATTCCGGCCACCAATGTGGCAATAGGTAAATTTTCAAGCATTGCCTGCGCCTGCCTGGGGTCGTTTAAGTTCGGTCCCTTCGCTTTCCCCCGCATGGCTGCCCTCGCCTGTTTTCTGTTCACGCTTTTCCTCCTTCCTTCGCCGCTTCTCCTGTCGCCTCACGCTGGCGATTGCTGCTCCGGCGGTCGGATCCTTATATCCTTCGCTATTTCTCACTTGGCGGATCGCCTCCCTTGCGCTGAAAGTATACGCCGCCCCTGCAGGACTTCCACTCTCCGCTTTTGTCTGCAATCTTAACAAAGTTCTTAATTTCCAGCCCCTTTACGGTTACGCCGTCGGCTACATAATACCCTTCAAAATATCCGTGCTTGTCAATGCGTGTTATAACGACTTCCTGGTGGTAGCCGTTATCTGTTACAACGTCCCCAGCCTCGATCCGGCTCATCCGGACTTCTTTTTCAACAAGCGCCGCCTGTATGATCCGCAGGTCGCTGTCGGGAAGCTCCAAACCGTAAAGGCCGCCCGCTTTCTTGATATGTTTGTCAATCTCTTTTATAAGCTCCGCTTCTCTGCTCATGGTGTCCCTCCGATCTCTTTCTGTAATATTCTTGTTACCTCGTCCGGATATGTAACAACGTAGGCTTTCCCGCCTGCCGCCCTTATCTGCAGTATGGTGCGCTCCTGTATCTTGGAAAGAACGCCTATAAATGGCCGCTTTACCTCAAAGCCATAATACCGGCCGTTTACTACGGCGCAAATATCCGGGATCCCCTGGCGGCTGTATGGCCCAGCCGCCGCTTTCCAAACGAAGGAAGAGGGTATAAGCTCCCTTATGTGCTTTATGATCTTATCCTGGTAATAGCTTTCTTTTGGCAAGTGCGCCCGCAGGTACTTCTCCGCCTGGGCGGTTGTCTGGCAGGATATATCCTTCGTAGCCTTAAGGTACTTAATGACCTCCGCCTTGGTTTTAAACTGTTCAAAATCAATCATCAAAGCCTCTACTTTCTTGCGACGTCGCAACTGTTACCGTTGTACTTATCGTAAATCGGTTCCAACTTTTCCAACATCTCCATAGTTGCGTTGGCTATAGCCATCTTTTCATGCATCTCCAGCTTGCCCTTGTTTACCTTCTTAAGCCAGGCGTTAATCTGCTGCATTTTCTGCTCTGTCATGGTCGTCTACCTCACTTTCTTCCTTCCTGGTCCGCTCCTGGGCTGCGGCCGCCATCTGTGCAAATAATAACTCTAAGGGGTTTATTGCCTGCTGTTTCGGTGTATTCAAGTCAATTACCATAATGACCGCCGTTGCTATCTGCGCCGCAAGGTTCGGATTTTTTACTTCCTTCAATGCCAAATTGTAGGAATGAATATAAGCCGTAGTAAGCATTTCCGCTTTCTGTTCAATATCCACTTTATCCCTCCTTCTTATCTTCTCCGGATTCCTCAAATACCGCCTCTATGCTGGCTCTTATGTCCGCCAGCTTCTTGGCTCCGATTCCCTTGGTATTCTCAATCGCTTTCATAATTGCCGTAATGTCAACGCCTGGGACGCTCTCTCTGCCGTCCTGGAAGCCGAAGCCGTAAAGGTCAGTACAGAACGCCGTGAACTGCTGGCGGTCGTACTTCTTAATGCTCTTATACATCTCCCTAGTAATCTCCGGCATTTTGCCTTTTCTATTTCTGTTCATGATCTGCCTCCCCACTCTGAAACAAAACGATTTACAATAGCTTCCTTCAAGGTTTCGTTGTCGCTCCTGGCGATTCTCAATTCCTCCTTAATCTGCGCCGCTTCCTTCTGGGCCTCCTTTGCCTGGTTGCCTAAAAAGCAATTTTCCGCCGCCAGCTTCTGTAGCTCTTTCTTCTGGTTTTCTATGATCTGCTCTTTAGTCAATCCTTCCATTTTCCCTTCCATGCGCTGCCTCCTTTATGTATAATTCGCCGTTGCGGATCTGGACGTTTTCTCCGAAGTTCCATAAGCCCTGCTTTCCGGATACTGGTATCGGTGTTTTGAATAGCTGCGGCTTCTCAAACCTCCAGGCATACCGACCGACCGTGAAGTCGCCGTATGCATATTCTTCCGGGCAAAGCTCTTTTATAAAGTCGTGGTATTCCTGATCTATCAGCTTGCAATCCGTCAAAATTGCGGAACCAATTATAGCTCCGGTCTGCAGTTTATCAATACGGCTTGTTATGCCTGCCTCTTGAAAATATTTAAGCTCATTCATTGGAATGTGTAATAAAATTCCGCTGTGATCGGACTTTGCTGCGTGGATTAATATCTCGCCCCGGTAATTCGTCCGCCAGCTTCTCGTTTCGTCGTGCTTCTTACCCTCCGCCAAAAGCTGCGCCCAGGGCTGCCAAACGGTTATAGCTTTCAATTTTCTACATCTCCTTACTCATAATCTTCCGGGGGTAATATTGCCGTTGCCTCTATGCTTTCGCACTGCCCCAACTCTACGCCATAGCTGTTGTATATAGTGACGTTGCTTCCAACTATCCGGATCCCAAAATATGGGCAGTGTCCTTCGTCGCAAATGCTCCAGCTATGCCCGTCTGGCCTGCGGTCGTCCCTATGGCATACCATTTCCATGCGTGTGTGGTCGTCCTGGTATGCGTAAGCTAAACCGCTGAAAGGGCATAACGGCTGGAATATATTAAACTCCATCCTACTCACCCGCCTCTCCTATCGCCTCAGCCTCCTGGAAGTCGCACCCTTCGTTCTGGCCTGCCTGGGTCTTGCCCTCATCCGTGAGCCATGCCCGGTTGTCCTTCTCGTCCTCCAAAAGTGTGCTTGCCTCCTGGTCCGCTTCGTGAAGGGCAAGTATAAGTGGGTATTTGCTCATAGCCTGGGTAAGCTGTAAATGCAGCTCCTTCGGCTCTGAAAATCCCATGTGCCAGCGGATGGCGAAGCGTTCCGGGCCGGTAAGCCTCATAAACTGCTCAATCATCATAACGCTCTTTTCTCCGTGTCCGTATGGCACCCGGTCGTCGACGGTGTAGCAAGGTACGCTCTCCCAAATGAAAGATCCGGCGTTATCCTTCTTTACCTGCCAGCGCTCCGCCGCTAATACCTTCTCCGGGTCGTATGTCTTTTGGTTCTTAAAATCAATCTTGTAAAAATGCGTTTTGCAAAGATCGTGAAGCAAGGGACAAATAATAAGGGCGTCGTTTCCTGCTGCTTCCAAAATCGGCCCCCAGTATATGCTGGCTAGCTTCGCTTTTAAGCAGCGGTATACGTTTAGGCTATGCTGCAATAATCCGCCCTCGGTGCTTAAGTGGAACCGGGTAGAAGCCGGGGCCGTGTAGAAGTCGCTTTTTCTGATGTAGTCCATCAAGGCGTCTTTTCCTTCCCGGTTTACCCTGCTCATAAGTTCCTCAAAGCTCTTTACGTTTTCCTCTCTGTTCATGGTGTTTCCTCCTTTTGCTCGGTTGTTTTATTTTCACTTTTTATGAAAATCAATATTGCCGCCCCTGGGGGCTTCTCTTTGCTTATCCACCCGCCCGCCGCCTCGTCGTAAAACTTGTCCACAATATCGTTGTAAATAAGCGGCGGCTGTGGATTGTCCGGGTCCCAGGAAGGCCCGGCGGCGTATAGGCAAGTGTGGCGGTCGAAGTATGCTTTATATATCCCCTCTACCTTCTGGCGGTGTTCCTGGGCGATCTGCTTTATCTTCTCTAAGTCAAATTCCCGGAAGGCTGCCCGCCCCACTCGCTTTCCGATCTGCCCCTCCCTAAAGGCCCGGTTAATCTCGTCTACAAGCTGCCGCCCTTCGTCGTCGTCCCGGAACTGCAGGCCATCCAAAATAAAAAGCCTTAAAAATTCCTCTAGTTCCTCCTTGAGCTGCTGCTTCAATTTCTCAAAAGGTTTTTTATACCTCCCGGCCAATTCCTCCGGCGGGACAAGCGTTTTGTTTTTCCGATATTTTTCAAGCGTTACCGCCGCTTTTTCAAGGGATTTTTCTGCTTTTTCCGTAGCCGCTCACCTCCTTCCGCCTTAATATCCTTACGCCTTTTTGCTTTTACTTGGCGTAATGTGATAAACCTTGAATTTATGGGGCCTTCCTTCGGTTCCTTACGCCTTACGCCTATTTTTCGGAAATATACCGTACTTTTTGAAAAAGGTCTAAAATTTTCTTACCTTTTTATTTTGCAATAGAGCCTATATAATAGGCGTAATGTCGTAAGAATATATATAATAGGCTTAAAAAGCCGCTTGTTTTCGGTGTTTTTTGCCTTACGCCTAACCTTACGCCTAACCTTACGCCTATTTTTTAGGCGTAATGAAAAAGCATGGTTTAATACGGCAGTTCCGTTTCTTCTTCCTCGAAAGGCGACTTTGTGTCAAGGTCTAATTGTTGCCATTCCTCCGCTTTCGGTTTTTCCTTAACTCCTGCCGCTTCTGCTGCCTCGTCCTCGTCCAATGGGTCAACGGGTTTTGAAAATCTCCCTAAATCAAATTCAATAAAGCGGCTTGTTCTGTTATCAAACCATTTTCTTATGCAGTACTCTTTCCCGCCGTTTGCTTTTGGTGTGCTGGTTATTATTTTTTTATCTGCTAAATATTTCATGGTCTTTCTGGGGCTGTACCCTGCTTTCGTCAATGCCTGGTTAAGCAGGGAAGGAAATATATAGGCTTTATCCTGCATGGAACTTATGAAGCCCAGGCACGTCCCGATTGCCTTGTCCCCAAACTGGGCGCGGTTGCTCAATATCCAATCAACTATAAATTGTGTCGCGTTCTCGTTTACGTCGCTTACTCCTGCGGTAAGCTGTTCTTGTATAATTGCTTTCGCCATCTGTACGGCCCGCTCCCATGACTCCTTCCGTATTTCAAGCGCTTTCTTACACTTTTCGCCGTTTTGATAACAATTTTCGGCTTCCTGGTCACAATTTTCGCCATTTTGCTCCGCTTTTCCTTCTCTGAATATCCATGTATCAATAATCGCATCCGCAAGGGCGACCGCGCTTATCCCGGCTATATGCGCCCCGCTGGTTCCGTTTGCCGCTGCGTAAATTTCTTCTACCATCTTTTCGTATTGGTCCGTTATGGTCCGCTCGTCTGTTTCAAGGAGCCGGCTTATAAACTCCGGGCCAGCCCAGCCGCAATTTACCGGGGCCTGCTGGTGCATAAGGCTGGCGGACTTCTCGTCGTCAAAAGGGCCGCCGTATATCTCCAGAACACGGGTACTTACGCCGGTCTGCGTTGTGTCTGTGCTTAAGGGTTCCTCGCCGGTTGCCAGGGCTACGGTGCGCCATGTATTAAGCGCCTGCAAGCCGCCGCCCTTGCTTCCCCTGGCGCGTCCGGTTCCGCTGGCGATCATGTAAACAATCTTTTCCAGGTTCTCCTGCTTCTGGCCTGCAAGCTGCCGCTCGTCAATGCCGAGTGGAAGGTCGTTATAAAAGCCCGCCATCCTCTCCAGGGCGACCTGGGTGGCGTTAAAATTTACCATAAGGCGCTCCGGGTCGCCCCAGGCCGAAAGCGCCGCCTTAAGTGCTGCGGTCTTTCCGCCCTTGCTGCCGCCCCAGTTATATACAAAAAATATCCGCTGTTGTAATATCCGAAGCAACGGGGCCGCGAAGCTGGCCGCCAAAATAAAGCGGAACTTGTCCCGGCTCCGGTGTGGCTGCATGGTGTCCACCCATCCATCGAAGGTTCCGGCGGCGTGGTATGCTGCCGCCCAGCCTCTTAAGGATGGCTCAATATCCAGGACTATGTCGTCCCCGTGTCCTGGAAGGAAACGCCCTTTTGTCTGCCAGCCGAAGGTGGACGTTGAGTCTGCCTTCTGTATGATGTCTATGTTCTCCGCCTCCAATGCGGCCAGGAAGCTCACCACCTGCTTTGCGTTCTCGCTGGTGATGGTGCATCCCAAATCTGCAAGGGCTGTTATGTTCCGGGAAGTAAAAACCGTAGAACGCGGGTATATAGCGCGGCTCCACTGGCCGTCCCGTTTAAAGGCAATCTCTATTTTTTCCTCGCCGGTTTCCATGCTCTTTAAGCGCTGGGTTAATATGATCGGCGTCCTGCAGACCGTGGTCGGTATCGCCTTCTTTTCGTCTATGTGGCTTATGCCCTTTTCTGAATAGATCCAGCCTTCCGGCTGTCTAAGGTTTACGGGTGCGCCCTTTATGGCCTCCGGGATCGCGCTGGATATGTCGTCAAGGTCTATCTTCTGCGCCCGTTTTATGGCCTTCTGTATTTTCTCCGTGGCCTTCTCTGCGCCCTCTTTAAGATAAAGCTCCGAAGGGTCCTTAACGCCGTACTGCTTGCAGCTCCAGGTGTAAACCTCGCCTACAAACTCCGACTCCTGCAATATCCGGCAAATTTTAGCCAGGAACGTCTGGCCGCCCTGGTCCGGCTCCTGGTGGATGTATAGTTTCAAGTCCTGCAATTTTGGAACCATCCGGGCGTTAAAATTGCTTGCGCCCGGAACGCCCAACGCCGGGACCTTCAAATACCATAAAGTCTGGGTGTCGCTTTCCCCCTCAACCAAAACGGCCCAGCCGGTCTTGCGTAGCTCCGGCAGCCTCCAATCTCCGTATAAAATCAATTTCCCGGAACTGCCCCAGCTCCATCTAAATTCCTTGTCGCCGTAGCGCTTGCGAAAAATCGGGGTTGTGTTTTCTTCGTTGAAGTAAGGCATTTTAAGGTATTGTGAGCCGTCTTTGTCTTTCGCCGTGGTGATGCCGCAAGTGTCTTTTAAGAAGTCCTCCGGCAAATGCTTTGTAAAGGTGTATTCTGCAAGGCTATAATTTTTATATTTCTGCTTCGGCTTTTTATCCTGCTTCGGTTCCTCCAGCTTTCCGTACTTCTCTAAAATCTGCTTATATGCTTCTTTGGTGTCTACGCCGTTAAGCTCCGCCCAAAAATCAATAAAATTTCCGCCGCGATCCTCTGAGAAGCAGTGCCACTGGCCGGTCTTTAAATTTACGCTAAAGCTGTTTTTTTGGTCGTCGTGGAAGGGACAGCGGCCTACAAGGTTCCCGCCGCTTGGTTTCGCGCCTTTTATGATTGCCCGGTATTCTGTTTCGTAATTTACAAAATCGTCAATGTTAAGCTGCTCGGCGTTCATTCCATCACTTCCTCAATCTCTTTTCGGGTCATGCATATTATTCTTCCGCGCTTCCCTTCCTTCGTCGCCTCCCGGATCTCTGCGTACATCCCTTCGCTGATCTTCCCGTCAATCAAAATTAAAAGAAATTCGTCAGCCTCCCGAAGCTCTTTTATGCCTATCTGTGTTCCGATCCGCCGCTCCCTCTCGTCCCCGTCGTCTAAAAACTGGGTATAGTAAAGGTGCGGAGCTATAGGCTGCTTACCTTCTAAAATAACCTTCCTGCAGAAATACCGCGCCACCCTGCGGTTAAACTCGCGCCCCCGTTCCGTAAAGGCCCGGTAGCGTGAAATAATGTATACCTTTTTCATGCGCTTATCCTCCAACCGTCTATTTTCGCCTGGGGGGGGTAAGCGCCCGCGCCCCCAGGCTTTTGTGCCTTAATTAAAGGGTAAATCCTCGGCGCCCTCCGGTACGTTCATAAAGCCCGCTTCGTCTGCTTTGGGTGCTGCCGGTCCCTCCTGGGTACTGCTGCCGGTCTTTGCGTAATCGTCGTCGCCTATGTCGATCTGCCGGTGCTGCTGCTTAATAAAGTCCTTCATGACTCCGGCCTCTTTTTCCTTTTCGGGGCTTAACTTACCAACGAAGGAAAATACGGCGCGGCTGTATGCAATTCCGGCGGCGTTCTTTTCTTTCTTCAGCGTAATCCTGGTTACAACCTGCCAACAACGGAAGCCCTTTAAAATAACGCGCTTTGCGATATAGTCCCGCATATATTTAAGGCTGGTCGGCGGAAGGGAAAGCACCAGGGGTACGGGGTTCCCTTCCCGAAGAATGAAAACGCGGTGTACGTTCTTACAAGCCTTCCCCTTGTCGTCGCTGCCGAACTGGTTATAAGGGCAGCTCGCGCAGTCCTTAATTTCTCCGGTTTCCCGATCTACTCCCTGCTTTCCGTCAAAGCTGGAACAGTCCGGCTGCTCGTTTCCGCCTGCGAACTTCTCGCGCCAGTATGCATTGACCGGGTGGTGGTCCAAAATAACGCCTACGATCTCCGTTGCGCTCTCCGGGTTCTCGTCGTCCTCTCCGGGAACCTCGAAGGCAAGGCCGCCCCCGGAAGGAATTTTAACGCGGTCAAACGGAAGGCTCCCCAGCCCGTCCATTTCCTCCGCTACTGCCTGCGCCAAATCTCCGCTTATGGTCTGCAGGTCGAAGCTGTCTATTACTTTCAATTCGTTCTTTGCCATGGTTTTGTGTCCTCCTTTTTATTTATGCGCCCGGCGTCAATAAAGACGCTGCGGCGTCCTGCGCTGTTCCCTCTGCTGCATCCTTGCCCGCTTCCTTCAATGCCTGGGGCGGGACCTTCTCTACGTCCTTAATGTGGTAACAGGTTTCAATGCTTGCCTGGCGGTATTTGTTTTCGTGCTGCCCGTCCAGGGTAGTGGTAACAAAGTAACCGTTTGAAAGCCCTGCGTATCTGCAGACGACGTCCTCCGGGGTTCTCCGGTTAATGCGAAGCATAATAGCGTCGCCTTCCTTCAAGACCTGGCCGTCGCTGGCCTCAACCTCAACTTTTACGATCTCATTTACTTTTAAAGCCATCCTATGCCCTCCTTTAATTTTCTTCCGGCTCTGCGTCCGGATCGTAGCTCTCGGCGCTCTCCTGCGCCTCCTGGGCGTCGTTTTCGCCCTCGCCCTGGGATTCTTCCGCGTCCTCAAACTCGGCGCCCTCCTGGCCGTCCTGGGCCTTCATTTCGGCTATGGCCTGCTCTATCGGCGTCCGGCTGTCGTAGCCGTAATAAAGGTCGTTCAATATCCGGGTAGCGTCTGCTGCCATCCCTATGGCCTCCATAGCAAGCTCCAGCGCCTGGTTGTAAATATCCCCGCAAATGCTCACGCCGTCCTCGCCCTTTACCTGCAAAAGTTTTAAATAGTCCTCCATGCCGTTCTTAAGGACCTTTGCTTTGGCTCCGATCTTGCTGTATGCCTCCGCCGCGATTCCGTAGCCTTCATGTTTGCTCTCTACCCTCTTAAGCGGCCATCCGCTTTCCTCTGCCTCCACCCGGCGCTTATCGTAGAAGAACTTAATAACCTTCCCTACGTTGGTTTTAAGGTCCTTTTCCGATTCCAGCCTTACGTCAATCTCCATCTGCTCGTATGCATCCATGCTTACTCTCCCTTCTTCTTTTTGGCGTTCTTTGCCGCCTTATTTGTTTCCTTGCGCTTTGCTACGTCGTAATACTGATAAGGCTTTATATAATCCTCGAAGTCCTCCGGCAGCTCCCCGTCGTTTTCCTCAACAAGTCCCGCCATAGCTCCGTTCAAGGTCTGCGCGTTTACGGTGCGTTTAATAATATCCCCCAGCCCATGTTCCTCCAATGTTTCAAAAAAGCCGTCCTCGTCGCATCCGCCGATTTTGTTGTACTTGGTCTTATCCTGCAAGCTGTAAAGGAAGCCGCCCCGGCTTACCTTCGGGCTTTCCGCGTCGATCATGGCCTGCGCCAGCTCGTTGCGCTTTTTCTCCAGGGCCTTATTGTTTTCCGTGGTGGCGTCCTTAAGTCGGTCCCTCTCGTCCATCAGCCCCTTGTATTCGTCAATCAATGTAAAAATATCTGCCACTTTTATTCCTCCTTTTCTTCAAGCTCTGATATCTCGTCCAAAAATTCATAAAGCGTTGCTACTTCGCTTTCCTCCAGCCGGTTCTCGATCTTCTCTGCAAATTCGCAGAAACGGTCGTAAAGCGGGCGGGCCTTTTCTCTCTCCTTATCGTTTTCCGCTTTAATATCTGCGTAAAGCTCCGATTTCAGAATAACGTCCCGCTTTGCCTGGGAAACAATGACCGGCTTATATCCCCGCTTCTTTATCTTTTCCATGTCCCCCTGGTCGCTTACCGGGACGGCCTTGGCTCCGTGTGTGTTCATGAAGTCCTCCGCGATCTCGTCCCGAAGCTCCGCCGGAACTGAATAGGAATTGATATATACCCCGCTGTATGATTCAAGCGCTTTCTTTGTGGTTTCGGCGTCCTTCAATTCCTCAATCATGCGGGCTGCGTACCACTGAACATCGAAGCTGTTTACCATGCTCCGGTCGCGCTCCAATCTTACGATCTTCGGCTTAAAGTCGATTCCAATGTCCAGCCGCTGGTCCTTGCAAATATGAAGCCCTCCGACGAAAATGTGGCCTATGTATTCCTCGTCGTCAAGGATCGCGCCGTAGCTGGTTTCCCTGCGGCTGTAATTCTCCTGCAGGTGTAAATTGCAACTCTGTATTTTCTCGTAGTCCTCCGGCGTTATCCCGCCGACCTCAATAATTAAGCTATGCTCCGGTACTTCCTTCCATATGGCTTCGTTTTCAACGAAGAACGTAGGAACCAGGGCGCCGTCGTACTTCCTGGATTTTACAAGCCGGGGCCGCCAAATTTCCCGGCGGCAGTAATTGTAGAAAACAACGCTTTTCCCCAAACGAAGGAAAACAACGGTAGCGATCTTATAGCCTTCGCCGTGGTTCCCGATCATCTCGCTGTCCTTTGCCTTCGTGGTTACGCCGAAAAGAAGCGTTTTTATATCCAGGTCGCTATGCTTGTTTCCGATCCGCATAACCTGGGTTTCGCTGTCGTAATTGAAAAACATTTTGTTGCTGCCGTCCCTGGTCTGCTCGTCTATGGAATTTTGAAAAAATTCTCTTGTTGCCTCAACTACTCCCCACTCCGGGACGTAGTCGGCGCTTATGCTTAATTCGTATTTTCGCATTTCTTTGCCTCCTGCTCTTTGTATTCTTCAAGCGCCGGGCGCGGCCCGTCTAAGTCGTCCCAGGTGTAGCGCTTGTGATTCTGGTCCTCCCAAAAGCTGCGGTAACAATTCCGGCAAGCGCAACGCCCGGAAAGCCAGCGCATAGCGCCCCAATATTCCGGCTTGCCGCAGTGCTTGCAAATTACAATTTCTTCTTTTCGCTCGGTCTGTTTTGCCATCTTTTCAACTCCTTTTTCGTGATTACAAAGGCTTGCTTCCCCTCAATGGTCATAAGCGCTACTTCCACCGGTTCATCTGCTGCGAAGCCTGCGGCCTCTCTAAAATCTCTCGGAAGAATTAAGCGCCCCTTGCCGTCAAGGTTCCGGGTTACTTTAATAGCCTCCATCAAAAATACTGCCTCCAATCGTCTACTATGGTTTTTGCCAGGTCCTCTTTTTTGGAAAGTGCTTTTAAAATAATCTCGTCTACGGTTTTCTCAACTACTAAATGAATATATGTACAGATGTTTCTCTGCCCTATTCTGTGAATACGGGCCAGGCTCTGGCTGTACGCTGCGTAATTAAAGTTTTCGCTGTAATAGACGCAAGTGTCGGCTGCCGTTAAGGTAATCCCCAGCCCTGCGGTGTCAATCTGTGCAAGGAATACTTTTATTTCCGGTATCTTCTGGAAGTCCGCTACAATCGGCCCCCGGTCGTCGATCTTGATGTCGCCGTATATGCTGCGGTACTGTATCTTTTTCTTTTCAAGCAGCTTTTGTATTAAGTCAATCTCAGGGCGGAACCGGCAGAAAATAACCAGCTTCTTTCCCTCGCCTATAACGTAATCCTCTAAAATATCCTCCAGGGCGTTTAGCTTCCCCTTAAAGACAAGCTCCGGCTTCGTCCCTTCGTCCGCCTGGATAAAACCTCCGGTAAACTGCTGCAGCCGTAGAAGTTTTGTAAGTACGGTCGGGGCTGTTATCATGCCGCCGTTCTCCAGCTCCGCGAAGCTGTCTTTTTTAATTTTGTCGTAAAGCTGTTTCTCCTTCCCTGCAAGCTGAATATACCGCGTTAAAAATGTCTGCTCCGGCAAGTCGAGCGCTTCCGCCTTCGTTACCCGGTAAGCTATGCTATGCTCCTTTTGGATAAGCTGATCTAAGTCCTTATAGCCTACAATCTGCTTTCGGTTAAAGCCGCCCATAATGGCGTAGCGCCCCCGGAAAGCGTAGAAGTTATAGCCGAAAATGTTAGGGTTTAAAAATCGGTACTGGCTGAAAAGGTCTATAGCGTCATTCTGTACCGGCGTACCGGAAAGAATAAGTTTATACTTCGCTATGTCCCCGATCTGGTGCATTGCTTTGCTCTGCTCCGCGTCGGGCGTCTTGATCCGCTGGCTCTCGTCTGCTATAACCATATCCGGCTTCCAATCAATAAGCGCCTCAAACAATCCCTCGCGCCATGTGCTTTCGTAGTTTATGACCGCAACCTTAAGCGCCTTAAAAGGGAAATTGTTAAGGGCTTCCAACTCCTGCAGGCGTTTCTTCTTATCGCCCAGAAGTACGTTTACCTTGTATTTGAAATTTGCGTAGTCGCTAAATTCCTTCGGCCAAACACTGCAGACCGAAGTCGGCGCAACTACTAAAACCTTTTCAATTTCTCCCTTTTCGTAGGCGGCCCCGGCGATTGCAATCGCTGTTAAAGTCTTTCCGCAGCCCATCTCGAATAAAAGCCCGAAGCCTTTACCCTGGGCGGCGGCCTGCTGCCTCTTTACCATCCTTTTTCCTCCTACTTGCCAAATACGGCGGCCTTTAAAAGTTCTTCCATGGCCTGGTTAAAGGCATCTTTCTTTTCCTGCTCCGTAAGCCCGCTTCTGATCTTTTTGCTTTTCGCCTCCAAAATCTGCGCCACCGTGTGAAGGTTGAAACTCGCACTTACTGCGTTTTTGCCGGATTCCTCAATCAAAGAAGCGATAAGGTTTCCTACGGTTTCCGCGTAAATTACGTCCGGGATCTCTCTGCCAATAAATGACGCCTGCGCCTCAATAATTTTAGCTTTCCCGTTCAGAAACTCCCCGGCCTTGCTTACCGTAAAGCAGATAACCGTATCGCCGTTAAACTCCTGCTTGTGGCCGTCCTCGTGTTCAATCAATACTTTTACTTTGCTCATTCTGTTTATACCTTCCTTTTCGTTTTTATTTATATCAAGGCTCAACGCCTTAATAGCTTCGTCGAGGGCTTCTGTATCGCCCCACCAAATGCTGGCCGGATCGTCCTTGTCGATCATGCTTTTACAATGTTCCCGCAAGTCCTCCAACCGCTCAATAACAGCCCGCTTGTCCATGTATCAAATACCCCCCCGCGTTCTTCGCGCCCTATTGCTGCGGCTACTTCCTGGCGGATACGCTTCCGGTCTTTCCAAAAGTCCGTTATAGAAGTCCCGCCACCCCTCATAATCTCTATGGGCGTTTCGCCCTCTGCCATCCTTACAAGGTGCTTTCTCTGCCTCTCCGTAAGCGCTGGCATAACCTCGCTTAAAAGGTCCTTTATATTCTGCTTGGCTTCAATTTCCCGGATAACGTCGCGCTGGTCTGCAAGCTGTCCCAGGTACTCGTTGCCCTCCGCGTTAAGATCGTTAAGGCTGAATATTATATAAGCGTCCCTCAGCCGGTCGGCGTGGTATTTCTTTATTTTCGCGGATTCCATCTTCTTAAAGGCAATCGTTGAAAACTTATACTTGTCCCGAAGCTCCGGCTTTCTGTGCCACTCTTTTACCGCCTGCAGGTAAGCTATGGCGCATATGTCGTAATGTTCCGCTTCGGGAAGCCGGTAGTAATTCAAGAAAGAATATATAAGCCCGTGATTTTCCGCTGCAAATTCGCGCTCTTTACTGCTTAATGCTTCCATGGCCGCCCTCCTTATCCTCCGGCGGCGGAACTAAACCGAAGGTTATAAGCGCCATGTTTGCCGCCCTGGTCTGGTGCTTGAAAAGCGGAAACTTTACCGGGTACTTATAAAGTGGCTCCGGGTCCTGCTTCATGCGTTCTGCGTCTACTGCCTGGGCGATCTCGTTAAGCCGCTGCCGCTCCGCCTCAATGGGTCCCGGAAGCCGTACAATCCCGGCCAGCTTATTTAAAAGCTCAATCTCTGCCGGCCCGTAAAACATCCGCTCCGCCCTGCTCCACTTCATCTTGCTCCAGCTCTTTATAATCGTGAATTGTGTGTTATCGGCATCTTTTATAAGGATCTGCCCGTCCTTCATTGCCATCTTCAAGGGTCTTTCGCCTCCTTCTCTGTATAAAAAGTATGGTTCCCATGTATGAAAAGCCGTTCAAGGTTCCGGCTGTGCCAGGTGCTTTCCCCGTCCTCCGGTGTCTGCTCAAAGTACAGCGCACCCTGGCTTTCGTCCCAGCCCGTTTCTTGTATCAAGTCAAGGGCTGCCCAGCAGTCTGCGTCCGGCTTTACTGCCTCGTATCTTCCGTTACTGTAGGAAGTAAAGGCGTTACGCTGGGAAATGACGCCTTTTACGGTGTCCGGGAATTTTCCGGATTTTGTCCGGTTGTAAATAACCAGAATAACAAGGGCTTTCCCTTCGGTGTCCTCGCCCTCCGCCTCCGCCATTGCCATCCGTACCGCTATATATTCTTCGCTTGCGTTCCATCCTAAATCTCGCCCCCTCTGTGGGGCTTCTGTCGGCTCTGTGGCGGCTTCCGGGCTTATGGTGGGCATTTCTCCGACCGAAAGGGAAAAGGGCGGCTCTGCGGCTTCCTGGCGGTTCGTGGCGGCGAGTATGGCAAGCGTAGCGGCGCCAACCGCGAAAAGAATAAGCCCGGCGGCGGAAAGCCTTTTTATCAGCCTGCGCCTCCTTCTCCGCCTCCGCCGTTCTCGTATCGTCAATCCTCCGCACCTCCCCGGTCAAGCTGTTCAAGTAAGAGGGCCAGGGCATCTGCAATAATCCTTTGTTTCTGGATTATAGGCGGCGGGCAGTCCTCTTTGCTGAACGCCTCGCGGTATGCTTTAAGGTCCCGGCGGTACTTGTCCAGAAGTAAAGCAACGTCAAGCCGGCCGTATTCCTCCGGATCCGGTTCTGCTTCAGCTTCCGGCTCCTGGGCTTTTTCCTCGTAGCCCATGCAGCCGTTTTCGTGGGTCTTTTTGCCCGCACACTCTCCGTCATGCTCGCAAGTGTCGCAGAGTACCTGCTCCGACTCCTGGGCGGTGATGGGCTTCGGTTCCTCGCTGTCCTCAACTTCCCGAAAATCTGCATCTATGATGTTCGGATCCTCCGGCTCTGCTGTGGTCTGCCTCGCCGCCTCCCTGGCTGCTTTCCTCGCTGCCGCCTTTTCTTCCTTGCGTTGCTGCTCCTTTTCCTTAAGTGCTTCCCGGAGCGACTTCTGTGATGCGGCGTTGCGTTCTGCAAGGTCCGCCAGCCCCTTCTTTTTCTCCTGGATCTCCTTAAGGGCTTTCGCCGCCTCCGCCCAGGTCATTTCCTTGCTTCGGTCTGTCTTTACTCCGCGGGGCGTACAATTAAAGTAATCTCCGCCGTAGCCGCCGCCGTGGTATGATCTGCCGTGCTGTTCTTTCAGCCATGCTCCGGTGATTTTGTCCCCCGGCTTAATACCCAGCCAGCCGTAAAGGCTTTCTATTTCCTTTTCCATCATGTCCGGCTTTTTGCCCTCGGCTTCCTTCTGTCGTTTCTGCAGCTCCGCCTGCTCTTTCTTCCGCTCGTCCTCGTCCTTTTTCTTTGCGACGTCGCAACGGGAAAAGCAAGTTTTATGTTCGCAATTAAGGCAGCAGGGGGCCGGCTCCTTATCCCCTTCCCGTATCGGTGCAAGCTCCGGGTGAAGGTGCTGGCATTTCTCGCTGAAAAGCCCGGCCTCTATGTCTAACCGCTTTTCTTCGCTCATCTGGGTGCAAGAAAATGGGTTCCCCAGTGGGGCGGTTCTGCAGTAGCGTTCTTCCTGCCGTATGCCGCAGGGGCGGGCGCAACTGAAACAAGTGTATTTCCCGTCGCCGCATCCTTTTGTGGAAAGTAAGGATCCATCCGGGTATACTGTTTTCGGAAGCCCGAAGAAAGACTTCGGTTCCTCCTGCTTCTTTTTCAGCGCCCTTATTTCCCTTACCGTGGTTTCCTGCGTTACCTTCTCCAGCTCCTCGTCGGGAAGCCCCAGCATTTCCTGTAATTTGCTTACGCCCATCCCGATGTACTTCTCCGCCATATGCTCGCCGCCGTCAATGGAAAAGCGGGCGTTAATTGCCATAAAACGGCTTGCGCTGGAAGTGCTTAAGCCGTACTCCCCTTTTGCGAAGTCCCATATACTTTTATAACCGTCCTCCGTGAAAAGTGCGTTTTCGCTGATCTGCCGAAGGAAATAACCGACCATAAAGAAATCTTCGGCGGCGTCATTTAAGTGGTTCCTTATCCCGCTTTTCAAGTCCTGGTATTCCATCTTATCCCTCCTTGTCTACCTGGCTTCTTTGCCCTCTCACGCCCGGCTTGCCTGCGGTTCTGCTGCCGTGCTGGGCTTCTGGCTTGTCAAAAAGTCAGCAATCAATTTGTAAACGGCTTCGGTTTTTCCGGTGGGCGGTATCGTCCGCCCCTCTATGCTCTTAAGCTCCGTCCCGTCCGCTAAAATGTGTTTTATCATCCGGCGCCCTCCTTTATGCCTTGCTTGTCTGGGTGTCGTCTGCAAGTTCTTTAAATAGCACCCAAATGTCCGAACCTGGAAAGCATCTTGTAACAATTAAAAAGGCTTCGTTAAGGTTTATAGGCGTTTTTCTTGAAAGTTTGTTGCTCATGGTGTCCCTGGTAACGCCTGCCGCCTCCGCCATGTCCTTAATGGCTATATTGTTCCTTGCCATCTCAGCCCGAAGGTTTTCAAATGCTATATTTGTTCTTGCCATGCTTGCTTCCCTCCTTTTCTAAAATCGTGCAATGCGTGAAGTACAATAAAAGAATATCGTGCAATGCGTGAAATGTCAAGCCCCATTCCTAATTTTTTTCTTGCAATGCGTGATTTTTTATGCTATCGTAGTAGGGAAGGAAGGAGGCGCATAATGGATTTTTACTCTATACTGCAAGAAATACTAAGCGAAAAAGGGTTAAGCATTCCCGAAGCGGCCAGGGCTTGCGGGCTTTCCGACTCAACGCTCCGCAGTATAATAACTAGGAAAAATAAAACCGTAGCCCTTGAGGTTGCTATGAAAATCTCTAAGGGGCTGTGTGTTTCCCTGGAGCGGCTTAATGGTATGAAAGAACTGGGGCAAAAAAATAACGCAATGCACCCGGACGAAGAAAAGCTACTAAAGGACTTCCGAAGTCTTAATAGCGAAGGCAAAAAGTATATACTTCAAACCATGCAAATGGCTGTAATGACCTATAAGGAAGCGCCAGCGGCTCAAAAAAGGGAAGCGTAAGAAACAGCAAAAAGTACAAGTACCGAACCGAAGGAAAAATAACGTACATAGAATTTTAGAAAGGGGCTGTAATATGGGATTGCAATATCGAAAATCTAAAAACCTGGGCGGCGGTGTCCGGCTGAACGTCGGAAAGAAAAGCGCCGGGTTAAGTGCTGGCGTCAAGGGCGCACGTGTTGGCGTAAACTCTAAAGGGCGTATCGGCTTAAGCCTTGGAATACCTGGAACAAACTTCCGCTATAGAAAAGTAATGTCGGCTAAAAAAGGCGGCGGCGGTTTTATTGCCGCTATTGTAAATCTTACTTGGTGGCTTATCGTCGCTATGGTCTGGGCTTGCTGTATGATCTGCATTTACTTCTGGAAGTTCGTAGTATTTTTAGGGAAAAAGCTGTTTTACCTGGCAAAGAAAGCGGCGACAAAGCTCCGCCGAAAAGAAATTGTTGAAGAATAAAAAGGAAGCCCGCGCCGCCTATTGGTGTAAGCGGTGCGGGCTGGCTGGCTGCCATGTATAAACATTCCGAGCTACTTAATTATACATCAGCCCGCCAAAAAACACAAGTAAAAGGTAGGGCTATTTTTGCGCCCTTTTTAAGGTGGTGTGTCTATGGATAAAAGAAATATAAGCCCGGCTCCGGCTGCGTTCTCCCTGGATAACGTAGCCGATCTATATATCCGGGTATCTACAACTGAACAAGCCGAGGAAGGTTATAGCGTCGGGGAACAAGAGGCGCGGCTCCGCTCCTACTGCTCCGCTATGGGCTTTACTGTAAACGCTGTCCATATCGATCCGGGGTACTCTGGGGCTACGCTTGACCGCCCTGGTATCAATCAAGTTATTAAGGACGTGCAGGGCGGCTGTGTGAAAAAGGTTATTGTCTGGAAACTGGACCGGCTTTCCCGGTCGCAAAAAGACACCCTTGTGCTTCTGGAAGATGTCTTTTTAGAAAACGGCTGTAACTTCGTTTCAATCATGGAAAGTTTTGATACGGCTACGCCCTTCGGGCGGTGTATCGTTGGAATACTGGCGGCTTTCGCTCAAATGGAAAGGGAAAATATAAAAGCCCGCTTAATGATGGGTAAGCAAGCCGGGCTTAAGGAAGGTAACTACTACTCCGGCATAACGCCTATCGGCTATAAGTCCGAACTGCAGGAAAATGGTAAGCGGTCGCTTGTCGTGGATCCGTTTTCCTCCTGCGTCGTGAAGGATATGTATAAGCTCTATAGCTCCGGACGAAGCCTGGGGGAAATAGGCGACTACGTCCAGAAGAAATACGGCGTATATGCTGACCGGGATCGTCGCTCTGCTGCCGATCAGTGCGGCCGGGTCCTCCGTAATCCGGTATATGCCGGCCGGGTCTTTATGAATGACCTGGAATACTCCGGGAAGCATGAGGCGCTGGTTTCCCCGGAAGTCTGGCAAAAAGTAAATGACCGCTTATCCCAAAATAAAAAAGCCTATAAGCGGGCTTACTCTGGTTCGGACGGGCTGCTCTCTGGTCTTTTGTTCTGTGGGGACTGCGGCGCCCGGATGTCTATCCGCCAGTGGGGCTGGAAGACCTCTAAAGTCAACAAATATATATGCTACTCTGTAAGCCGCTGTAGTAAGCGGATGATCAAGTCGGATTCCTGCTCCAACCGTAAGGAACACTTTACCGTGTCCGATCTGGATGCCCTGGTGTTGGAAGAAATTAAAAAGCTCGCTCTGGATCCGGCTGCCCTGGATGCGCTGGTCGAAGAAAACGCCGGGGAAGCTCCGCCCGACCTTGGGGCGTTCCGGGAACGGTTGGGGAACGTGGAAAAACAAATAACAAGGCTTCTTAATCTCTATCAGACGGGGATTGTCGGGCTGGAAGAAATACAAGACCGCCTATCCGCTCTTAAGGAAGAACGCAAGGCGGCGCAGAAGTGCCTGGAAGAAGCCGAAGCGGAAGACTCCGGGAAAATGTCTAAAGGGGAAGCGGCGGCAGCTCTGGCTTCCCTATCTGGTATTATTGAAGCTGGGGACGGTGATGGGCTTTATGCCCTGGTGCATAGCCTTATAGAAAAAGTCGTTGTACTGAATGGAAATGTAACTATATACTGGGCTTTCTGCTAAAGAAGGGGCGGCTTTTGTTCTATACAACAAATAGCCGCTTACTCTTTGCAGAATGCTGTAGGGCTGAATAACCGCCAGCTCGTAAATCTGCTTGGCTATGGTTTCCGGCTGCATGACAAAATATACTCCGTTGCCCTGCCATGTCCCTTTCGTTCCGTTGATCCCATTGTAAAATTTTATAGGTATGCCGGCCCAGTACCGCAGATTTTCCGTATAATCATCAATCAACACATCTGATGGGCGTATTCCGCCAATCTTTTCCAGCGCGTGCTCCTTTCTGCCCCCACAGGGACAGTATATCTGCCTCTCCTCCGGCAGATGAAGATGCTCTTTTACCCATGCTTTTTTATCCGACTCAGAATGACTGTCCTGAAATACGCAGGATAAAATATACAGCTCAATATCGGGAAGCTGTTCCAATAATCTGAAAGCTGCCACGACGTTTTCCTGTATGGGAATGCTGGAAAAATACCCCTTCTGGGTTAGGTGTTCCTGCGGCACATCCTGCCAGACCGCAAGCACTCCGTCCAGATCAAAAAAAATTCTCTGTTTGTTCATACAAAAACAGGCAGCTTTTACGCTGCCACCTCCTTTTTTCATAGATAAAATTAATATAAGAAAGAGCGTCTTTATTAAGATACGCTTTCCATATTTCATATTTAGTTTTTTAGCCTGCTTTAAATTTGGGGAATTAGAACTACCCAAAGTGTGATCCCTAGTTGAACGGAAGTTCCTCATCAATCCCGTCAGGGATATTCATGAAACCATCACCAGAAGCTGCGGATGCCGGACTGCTATTGTCTGCCTGCCGGCTCCTCTCACTTGCGTTCTTGCTTTCCGCAAACTCACATTCTTCTATTATCACATCGGTTGTATATACAGTCTGGCCCTCCTTGTTGGTGTATTTCCCCGTGGTAATCCTGCCGCTGACTATGATTTTTGTTCCTTTTTGCAAATACCTTTCCGCAAACTCTGCCCGTTTGTCAAAAGCAACGCAGGATATAAAATCTGCTTCCGCTTCACCTTCGCGATGGAATCTCCGGTCTACCGCAAGCGTATATCTGGCGATAGCCATTGCATTCTCCCCTGTAGAATACCGTACTTCGGGATCCCGTGTGAGGCGTCCCATCAAAATTACTTTGTTCATAGTGTTTTCCTCCATTCTGTTATTTGTTTTCCTGATCTTGTGACAGATTAACATGCGGCAGGCTTTCCGCCATTTTCATCTGCTGGTGTTTACACACAGTTTACCCACACAAATCCGTCTTTTGTAGCAACAATCGTCCCCGCTTCAAGCAGCTCATGGAACAGCTCATCGGTTTCCTCGCTATGGATGGTGCTAAATTCCTCGGCACTGTAATAGAAATTGTTTGTGGCATACATATAATCCTTTTCTTCCTGTGCCAGTTCGTCTATGCACTGATTATGCGCTTCACAGATATTTCTCAGTGCTGTTTCATCTCCCACATTTCCAAGTATAAGCCGCGCCATAATATCATTGTCATTCATCCTGCTTTTCCTCCCAGTGCCCGCCATGTAGATGCTGCCTTGGGAAATTCCCCTGCAAATTCCCTGCTTAATATGCCGGACTCTTCATATGTTTCCACATATCCGTACTGCAGCAGGTCCAGATTTATTTCGCTACGATGGTAATCTTCCTGAAAGTGTTTCCATGACTCTTTGGAATTATCGCATCCATACAGCATGTCATCCGCCCTGATGCATGAGCCGATCATTACATAAAGAGTCTCCGGATTGTCTGTCGCGCCCAGAAATCTCATACTGCTGTACTCTTTCCATTCATTGCAGGAAAACAGCATATAATGCGTCTTTTTTTCATTTATTCTTTTACTTCCCGCCCTGCAATTTGACTTCATGGATAATCTCCTCCTTAGTTCCGAACAGTCTGCGCCCTTCCTGCCCATGCACGGAATGATAGAATTTTCCGGCATCACAGGTATGCAGGCTGTATTCTCCCGTTTTTTCTTCCCGGATCAGACACAAATGCTGTCCGCCGTCAACGGGCAGTGATTCCATCAAATCCTCCAGCTTTCCTTTTTGGACAAAGCTTCCAAGTATGAGCGCATCTAATCGTACATCAGGCATATCATGCAGCCAAAGTGAAAACAGATTATCTTCCTTTCGGCAGACTGCCATGACCGGCACATAGCTGACACAGACGAGCTGTTTCAGGAGCCCTGACAGCATATCCTGCTCATTCGGATCCATGCTGTTGACAAACTTTTTCTCCAACAGATCCGTCAGATACAGTGTCTGTGCCGGATTTAACGACACGTCCACATCCGACTTTCTGTAACGCGATCCGTGTCCGTTCAGCATCAGCGAACATTCTGCAGCAATCCGCGCCATCTTGAGGAAGGCATCCGCACTTTCTTCAAGTGTTTTTCCTGTCACAAAGCGCAAATGACGCCTCTGTTTCTGCTCATCATCGTATACCAGTGAAATGTCAAGGTATATTCCCTCGCTTCCGCCGAAATTCGGGATGCATATCGCATAATCATAATCCGGAAGCTCCCAGTCCTCATTCCAGTCGTTCTGGCTTATCAGGAAATACTCGTCTGGCAGCATGTCCTTGCTTGACAGGTGTTCTTTGAGCATTTCAAAGACTTCACCCATTTTCAGCATTCCAATATGCTTCACCCTGCCTTTTTCGTCCTTTTCGCTCCAACGGTCTACTTCAAAACTCTTAATTGTTGCCATATTTCTTTTTTCTCCTTTTCTAAATTGATGTTACCATGCGGCCTTTGCCAGACAGTCAATGACGTAAGATGAAATTTTGTCCGAATAATCCAGTTCCCTGCCGTCTTCAAAGATCATTATGACGGAAAGGATACGGATCGGAAGATATTCTTCCGTTGACGTGTGCGGAAAATAAACGGCACACTCCGAGATTACCGTATCTGCATGACGTGCTGCAAAGAAACCATACGTTAAATCCTTTTTTTCAGGACCATCAGCGTACAGTTTTGGCGCTTCTGCAACAAACTCCTGCAGGCAAAGCGCGACATGTGCCGGCTTTTTATCTGGTATGATTGTGCCGGTGCAGCGCATGGCTTCCATTGATACTTCCTCTGGCATTGACAAGACTATGTTTCCCGTCTCTAATGCATACTGCCCCATGTCTGCTTCCGCATCCGCAGCCTGGACAATCAAACACATCTCTTTTAATGTGCTTCCGTCCGGTTTGTCTGGTTCTTTGGTTATTGATTGCATAAAACATTCCCTCCTTCTTCAAAATTTTGCATATATACGAATTTTTCGCATAAAAAAAGCACCTGAGCTTATAACCCAAGTGCAAGTGCAATCCTGTTATTTAGTTACTATACCTGTTTCCAGGAATTAAAAGAAATCATACCGACTATGCCGGTAACATTGAAAAATTTAATAAACATGAAGATATTATAATATATAACTTCATGCTTGTAAAGATTTTACTTTCAAGAAACACTTTCCAAGCCATTTTCCGGTTTCACAGCATTAACATTTAATCCATTTGAGAAAGAAAAAACATTGTTAATGCTAAAATTCGTTTTCTCGTAAATTTTACCTCCTAGCTTCCGTAAACCGATATTATTATTTCCTAATTATAAAGTCCTCCTGAGCTGAATTTCTATCCAACCCAAGAGGACTATATTTAATTGGCATATATTCACATGTTACTATACCTCATTTAAGACAAGCAGTTTTAGTAACTATATGCTACTTTTAATGTTATCGTTACCGTAGAAGCCGGATAGATGTTTCCGTTATAAGATACACCCTTATTTTTAATCCATATCGTCCATGTTCCACTCGGATTTTCGCCTTCAAATCCAGTTATGGTAACGTTTCCACTTTTGGTCGGTCCTGCGATTGATTTTATTGTTCCCTTTGGACTTTCAACATAAATCGTATATGGATCGGTTCCACTAGCCACATTACAATACAACTCCACCTTAGTTATGGACGGATTGCTTCCCGAAACACTTCCCGATGTAACTGAGCTATATCTTGATTCTCCGCCACTAATTGCATTCAGTTTTACTGTTGTTTTACTGAAATTATTGGTAGCAGCAAGCACAGGTGTTACAAACATTAAGCAAGCCATCATACAAGCCATAACAGCTGCAAAAACTCTTTTTGTTACTCTTTTCATTTTATGACCTCCTAAAATTTGAAATAATAAGTGAAATATATGCCATATAAAACATGCTATATCCTTGTATCCACTGATGCCTGTGTCAGCAAACTGCCAGATTTCTTCAAGTTCGCTTCCACGGATTCCCTTGTAATTCCGTTCAAAGCCCCAGACGGGATCGGCTTCCCGATTTCCCAATTTGAATCTGCCTGCTTCACTGCGGATATAAATGTCTGCCGATACGCCCGCTCATACTGCTCCATAGTATACCCCGCTGCTAATCGATCATCTTTCTTCGTTTTTCTGTACAAATTGTCATATACATCCCTGCGCTTTGTCGTGTCTCCATTTAAAACACCGTTTTCACTCAAGAATTCTTTCTTCGTCAGCTCAAACATCTCGTCCTTGCTACTCTCCGAAATGGAAATGATGCGCTTCTGACGACCTGCATTTTCATCCGTCAGCACAAGTCCGGCAAGTCCGTTTCTGGGGTTGATATAATCACCGTCTTTATCGTAACATTTCATCGAATTTTTAATGCACTGGATATTTGTGAACATTGCACCGTTTCCATTCTGCGTCATTTCTTTTATTGCTGCCTTATATTGAGCGCTGTTCGTATCAATACCAGCAGCCCTTAATTGTGCTTGCACAGAACTACTGTTTAACTGCGATAATTGAAAACTACCTATAACACTTGCGTTTTTTGCGTTTTTTGTTCCCAACATTTGTTGAAATAAAAACCCATAATCTGTGATTTTTGACATAAACCCGTCCTCCTTGATAAAATAATTTGAAATCCTTTTCCATATAATCCCTTTGTACCACAAGAACAATATCATCGCATATACTTTATGCCTTTGCATCGAACACGTTGCGTTCTTCCAGATAATCTGGCAATGCAGCAAGCTCGCTGTTTCCTTTTGCAGAGCGGTATTCACTCCAATAGATTGAATAAAACTGCTTCTTTTTTGCAAGTTCTGCTGGTGTCATTTCATAGCTCCAACCATTCCCGGTATTAGACAAAACCTTTGCACCCTGACATTCAATAACAGCTCCATAGCCGCCTGTTGTTAATATTGGACAGGTAAGCATTCCTCCCCCTGCAAGCGCAAACTGCTTGTCAGCCAGACTGCCATGCCCTTCTGACTGTTCCAAAAAATCAAGCAGTGTCAACTCGCCAATTCCACGGCATTTTGTATTACTGCCATTATTTCTGCTCATAGCGTTTTTTGCAGACTGATACAACCTCTTTCTATCGGGCGCCACATCTGATAAATATCCTGCCCTTAACTGTAGCACTTTCCGATCTATAACATCTCGTTCTGCCGTACTCTTAGCTGTTGCTGCTCTACGAGCAAGCTCTTTTATTTCTGCCACATATTCAGCTTCTGCCTTAGTTGCATTGGATGCCGAAGGAATATATGACCAATTGGGTTCGCCGCTACTACATGATGTAATTAGTTGGTTCTTATTGCTATTTATCATTCCAACTGAAACACCCATATCTTACACCTCTTAATTTTTTACATATTCTACAATCATTTTACCCCCAAATACGGTAAAGCCATCCATTCCTGTATACTGCTGTAATATCCTTCCTTCAATCCTAACAAGAAATTTAACATTTGCAGCCTCGCCCTCAAAAGCTGTTGTTTTGTTTGTTGACGACGGTTTACTGGTCTGTTGGAACGGCACTGTTGCAGATGTATTTGTTGCATAGCTGGTAATAACATAGTTTTTAATTGTAGTGTATTTAGATTGAGTAACTTTTGTACCTGTCGGACAATAAATTGTAATACTCTTAATCGTCGCTCCATCCGGAATCACACCACTGAAGTCCACATTTTGACCAATAGAATAGATAGTCCCTGTTTGACCTGTAGAAGTTGCATAATCCTTGGATAACACTTTTGATGCTGTTGGATCAGCCGCATATACGATCGCCTCTCCATCTATCACATCATTCATATCTATTACAACTACTTCTGTGCCCTCTTTTTCCAATGCTTCCGCAGCATTAACCGTTGCTGCCCCCACAGGTGAAAACATTATTGCAAATGCCATCATTGTTGCAGTTGCCATTGCCAAAAAATTCTTTCTTTTCATGGTAATTACCACCTTTCTTTTGACTAATTAATGCCGAATTTAAAAAAACTATTGTGTATTCTTTCCCTTACTTTAATATAGTTACATTGTGATTCGTCAAATTCTCTAAATTTGTTAATAGTAATTTTCAAACGTACAACTTTTTGTTTTGACGTACATATTGGCAAGCTTAGGATTGCTTTATAAATTGCAATTTCCCCAAAATAGTCAAAAGAGTATCCATAGTCAACCCTATTGTATACAATGTAATAAGATATCCAGCCTTTAATCCGAGTGTTACAATATAGACCACAGAAAAAATCACTGATAACATTCTAAGTCTATGCCTAAAATATTCTATTTCTTCTGTATCCAAATTTCTATTGCTATTCTTTACTGGCGACAATATTAGCAATATGATTATGTCAAGAATTGAGATTACTGCGGCACCCTGCCAACTGAAGTTTATCTCTGTTGCCAAAAGAGATAAAAAAATAACGGCGCAGGAAAACAGGTAGCATCCAATTCTTGTTTTAGCATGGAAACCACCTGTATTGCGCCGAAAAGCATACAGAACCGCAAAAATAACTACGAATTCAATAATTTTTTTCATACATAGAGCTATTGCAATATAAGAAATATAATGGAATGCTTTTAGTATGGTCATTTCCAAACCAAACTTATAAACTTCCACATCAGCATAATTTATTGTACTATCCGCAACTAACCCATATGTAATTTTATCAATAAAATTTCTATATTTCTCGCTCACTATTTTTTCTTTCTGTTCTTAAATTTTTTTGCGGAATCCGGTACAACCGGCTGATAGCCAAAAATTGCGCATGCACTATTCATTTCCTTTTGAATATTTTTGTTAATAACAGCAGCAATAATTTTAGATACTTTCTTCATTTATTCTTCTCCTTTATTTTTTTGTGTAAAATTTTACCAAAAATATAGCAATAATCAATAGTTTTTTCAAAATGTACAACTTTTTGTTCCGATGTACAACCTAATATATAAATACAGATAAATACGGACACGAAAATAGGATAAACCTAATTAATCCATCTTATTTCATCTATTCATCAACTCTGTTCAAAACAATATCACATACAAGCAACTGATTGGAATATTTATAAATAATACTACCTAAATAATCTTCTATACATCTCTGTATATTTAATAATCCGACACCATTTCTTTTTGCGCTACTGCTATAAATTTTTCCATTTTTAACTACTACTGGATCTTCTACGCTATTTTCTATTCTAATGGATATCATCTCATTATATTCTTTAACGTATAAACCGATATATTTTTCTTCATTACATTTTTTAGTTGCTTCTAATGCATTATCAATCAAATTGCCAAATAAAGTAGTTATATCTATTGGTTTCATAAAATTTATGTCGACTTCATTTGTTTCTATTTTAAATGAGATTCCACTTCTGTCTGCCACTCTTTTTTTATCTGACAACAAACAATTTAATACCGGGTTGTCTGTATACATAAAGGGAACCAGCGGCTGCAGCATTTTTCGTATCTGATTTGTATAATTTAGAGCCTCTCTTTTAAAATCTTCCTGATATAACCCCTCGATCGTTTTCATATGCTTATCAACGTCATGCAAAATACTCATAGCCTCTTTGTATTTCACACTTTGTATCTCGTAGTTGTCATATTGAATCTTCTCCTGTTGTTCCATCATCTCTAACTGCATCTTATAATAATTCCGCTCATCTGAAAACTTTATAAAGTACAGCAGGTACATATTTGCAAAGATGGTACATCCTACAATAACCATCAATACTAAGGGATTTTCTCTATTAGAAATAACTGCAATAATTAAAACATTGACAACGCTGTACACAAACATTATTAAGTAAAGAATATATTGCGTTTTTGTACGAAGGATACTCTTTTTCCATAATCGACTAAAAACTACATAGTATAAAAACAATAATACAATTTTTGAAAAAGCAGTTTCTATACTTTTTTGAATCTCCGTACTTTGTGGAGTTATCTGTATTATTTCCATAATTACGTCAATCAAGAAAACTCCTAGTGCTTCTGCTACACCTATAACCATGAATAATGCTTCCGACTCAAATATTTGTATAAATCTTCTATCTTTTTCTTCGTAATAAAAAAAGTAGCTAACAAACCCAATCCAGATTACATTTACAAGCATATTAAGTATAGGACTCATAAACATATTTATTGGAGTAACAACAATAATACTTACTATTGGCAACAATATGTATAATAGTTTACTATTATAAGCTCTCAAATATCTGTCATTAAAAAACTGGAACAATAAATTTACAAGAATCACACAAGATATAAATGAGCAAAACAATAAAATAATTCTATCCATACCCTAATGAAATGAATCATGCAGATATTCATTTATCCTTTCCCTAAATTCTTTAACTCTCCTTTGCGACAGCGGAACATTTCCACCAGTATCCAATAGAATGTCATACATTTTAATCCGCATAACTCTCTCCAGATTAACCAGTATTCCACGGCAACACATTTCAAAGCCCAGAGGCCGCATTTTTTCTTCAAGTTTGTTCATTGCCTCGGTATATATGTACTCCGTTGATTTTGTCACAATTTTTATTTCTTTCTGCATTTTTATATATTCAAAATACACAATCTCTTTGACAGGGATTGATAAGATAGATTTTACCACGTCTTTCCCATCAAGACTATACCGAACATTATGGAAATCCATCAAAAGATCCTGCATACCCTCACTGTCCTCGAAAAACTCCTTAATCTGTTCCTCAACAGCCGGAGCCTTTAAGGGTTTTTCCAAAAACGCGAACGCGTGTGTCCGGTTCATTGCCTCCTTACAGTAATTCCCAAAGTTTGTCTGGAAAATAATTTTTGTAGAGCGGTTTTTCCGATGGATATGCTTGCCGATCTCTATTCCACTTTCCTCATTCATCACAATATCCAGAAATATCAGATGAAAAAGCGATGCTGCCTGCATCAAGCTCTCGCCTGATTCATATTCCTGAATATCATAGCTCATAGAATATTTATCCATTACCTCTTGAAGTATGGATTTCAAATGCACAATATCCTTTTTTTCGTCATCGCAGATTGCTATGTTTATCATACTTATTCCCCTATCACAAACCAACGGCATTTTTTACTATTATACATACATATACTACATAATTCTACATTTATTTCAATTATACTATATATGTAACGCAAATGTAAAATTGAATAATGTCCTCGATATATATTATAAAGATCAGGGAGAGCTGTCTCGACTTATGTATTCTTTCTTGATTTTTTTGCAAACATTAATAAGGCGGTTTATTTTACGGCTCATTATGCAGTTTCTTATACTTGAAACAGATGAATTTTTGTAAACTCATTCTATTATTTTACATAAAAACGGAGCTGATGTTCGGTAGCTTTTTCATCTACTTCTGCAACAGCCCCTGCTAATTTTTATTTTGCAATTATAAATCCAAGTATATACCGGTACGTACAGCGAGTCTTCCACTAAATGAATATCCCAGATTTACGAAAACGGCAACTTCAGTAAGAGTTGTAAATGAGTAAACAAAAAGAGGTAATGCCGCAATAAATACTCCAACGACTGACAGCGATTCTGTGACTACACTCCATATAACAGAATGCGCGATTCCTTTCAGTCTTGCAATAAACTCCGCATCATAATCTGAATAAATACCTAATACATTCAATTGCCTTTCTACATATTCTTCGCTACTGATCCGAAATGCCTCTTTGTCCACACCCTCTTCATAGTTTTCCATATAGTAACTGAGTACAACATCTCGAACATCTCCGAATGCGCCCACAATAGACTCCATGTTATATTCACCTTCGCCAGCTGCATAGAGCAATGCAATCTTATCCAGTACCTCCGAATTTATATTGCTTATATTCCCCACTGTTTGTGTATAATCAAAACCTGAATAACAAGCACTACCTAATGATGCAAGTCCTGAAAAAAGCGTATTCAATTTAGCAGAATTTAAAAACGTATTATAAGCAGTAACATCACTTGATGAAATAATATATGGCAGATCGTTTGCAGTAGGTGCCCTTCCTGGTCCATCAACATAGTGTGATAAGTACAAATACGTTAAATACTTGCCAAAATTCTCCCCGCCTATAGAATTCCCTTCATAATAGTTAGTACCATAATATCTTAAGGCCACTCCATATACGTTTTGAATTCGCTGCTTTTGATCCTGATATGATGCAGGCGGATTTCCATCATAATCATACAATGCTAACGGGGTTGTATTGTCAAGTTCAACCATATCATAGAGTAACTGTAAGTCCTGCTCCTCTACATTTCCCGACATAGCAAACATATCCACTATATCATCCATAGTGAAGCCCAACTCCTGTAAATTTTCAATCATTTCTTGTGTTCCACCGAGAAGGTCTGATAGTTGTTGAGCGGTAATACCTGCATCAGCTTTGGCATACACAGCCATCGGATTAATAATGACCATGCATAATGCTAAAGCCATCGAAAGCAACTTTTTTAAACTTCTTTTACTTAATCTCTTCATTTCTTTCCTCCTTTATTCGTTTAATAATGCCTTCCAATAATAGTGAGTATATATTATTTTGAAAAACATCGTCCGCTTCACCTCAATGTCAGCAAACTTTTTACCATCTGCCAGTATATAATAGTTTTGATTTTCACTATCGTAACTAATGGTAAACTCCTTGCTGAAATCGTATTGAACTGCACTGTATACTCCTATATCAACCCACATTTGCTTAAGCTGACGTTGATATTCTATCGTTTCGGGAAATATTACATCAACCAACTCTGCTGGTGTCACACTACTTAAAACTTCATATTTAAAAATTTCTTCCTTATCTGGCAATCCTGTATTTAGCTCATAAAGCTCCTTATCATTTTCGGAAGATACTGATACAAAAATTCTTCCATGGTGTAAATCATATAATCTGCCAATCTGCATAAACATTTCCGGGAAAAACGGTATCAATAGCACTCCGGTAAAGAAAATCATTAAAGAATAATACATGGCATAATGATACCATCTGATATTGGTAATCCATTCTTTTCTTCCGGCATGGTAAAATACAGCCCGTTTAAATATCATGCGAAAAACAAAAAATAAAACTAGTGCAAACGGGAAAAATAATATGTTTTTCATTCTACTTTACTTTGAAATATGTTTCCTGTTGGTCTTAACCTGCAAACGCATATTTCCTATATATCCTTCCTTTTGTAATTATCAATCATTGTAACACACCCTACTTCTTCAAATTTCTCCGGGCGCCAACAGCCTTTCATTTGCTTGGCCTAATATAATAAACACATATAGAACTTGATTCTTCTGCTCGCATTATATTGTTCATACTCCACATATGTCAAGTAATCATACCTGATGTACAATTTTTTATTCCAATGTACAACCCGATATTCTGTTACGCGGTTTCAAAAAGATGGAGGGTGCAGTAAAAATCATCGACAATAGGCGACTCACCAGTTAAAAAATTCTGTTTTTTGGGGCAAAAAAAGGAGCTGATGCTCCGGTAGATCATTCAATCCACCGAAGCATCAGCCCATATGATTTCATACTCTTTTCTTTAAAACAACGCAGGTAACAGTGCCTATAATACCTGCCACCAGTGCCACTATTGCAATCTTTGTTCTTTTCTTCATTACTCATCTTCTCCTTCCGTAATAATGGTAACTTCTTTTGCAACTGTACGTCCTTGTCCGTCTTCGTCCTGAACAAAGGAAACAGTCTGCCCTGCTTTGAGCCTCTTGAAACCTTCCATGTTGATGTTTGAGAAATGAACAAAGCAATCTACACCGTCTTCATCGGAAATAAACCCGTATCCCTTTCTCACATCAAACCATTTCACGGTTCCTTTCATCAAATCTTTCTTGGCCATAATTTTTTCACTCCTTTTCTACCTTATTATAATGTATATCGTGCATGGCAACACGAAAAGGGCATGGCGGACTCGAACCGCCTGTACCTTGCTGCCCACCGCCATCATTTCTTTGGCGCAATATGCCAGTCAGACCACAGGTTCCCACTAATCTGTACCGAATCTGTCAGGTTGGCTGACAGCATCCCGTCTGGCGTCCAGCTATCCATAACGTAGGTGTATACAGTATAGCTTCCGTCCGGCATCCAGATTGGAGAGAAATGCGTCCTTCTCCCATAAGTGGAATACTCATTGCTTTTAAACTGATACTCTGCTTCCATTCCGCTGGTTGTTCTCTCAAGCAGCCGCCAATAAGTCCTATAATAAAACTCCGGGAAATAAGAAACCGCCGTCTGTGACCCAGTGACTGCCGTAGCCTGATTTGTTGTCGTCGTCGTATTGACCGTGATATTGACTCCGTATCCGCTCTTGATCGTAGATCCTGCAACTGTAGGATTTTTATCATCCGGTGACAGTTCCACGGAGGCGCTCATTGAAGCACTGTAATGTTCCAAATCAAACTCCCACCAGCCTTCATCTACCCATTCGCCTTCGTCCACCCAGCTTCCATGATCTGTCGTACATCCATCCGCGCAGGATTCACTATGCGAACCGGAATGCCATTTCCAATCGCTGTGCCATACCCAGTATTCCTGCCACCATGGAACCCATATACTCCAATACGCGCTATCTTTCTCAGGATTATCTGGTATTTCCGCGTTGGACGATGAATATGCATTATTCCTGTCGTTGGCAGTGGGATTGGGAGGATCGTTCCCATCAAGGTCAACAATCCTTGCCTTGATGCTTCCCTGTCCTGGTGCACCGCTCCCACTGGCACTGACTGTTATGGTGATTGTCTGCGGAGTAGATGGCGTCCTCCATCTTACCCATGCAAGCTGCGATGCACCGTCAGGATAATAGACATTTTCTACGGTATAGCTCCTTCCGTCGATTTGAAATGTCACATTAACCGGATGGTCGGGGTCTGACTGCCCGCCAGTGATGGTTACAGCCGTAATTACATCCGTATTAACCCTGTACTCGTAATCTACCGCCTCCAATTCCGGAGGCGTAACCATTTCATTAAAGCGCACGATTCCTATTCCAAGCGAAGAAATAATGCTCTCATTGGAAACACGCTCCATCTTTGAACCCGTCCAAGCCGGAAAACCCAAATCCGGTGTCTCCAAAAAGATTGCAAGCGGCAGATTCTTGTGAGACAATGAAGGCATTTTACTATGCATTAAACCGCCAAGCATCCGATCGTACATGGCCGCTTCCGTTGCGGTCATTGCCGTCCTTGTGCCCTGAAACGTCACATATGCAAGCGGTTCTATCAGCAGCTTATATTCACCGCTTATTAACGTATCAAAATCAAAGCCACAGTAACCGGCAATACCGCGGATTACCTGTTCATCTGTAAAATACCTCTTTATCTGTGCTATATTGCCGCCCCCGGAAGATGTACTAATAATTCTTGGTAATGACTGACCTGGATTAATATAACCATACGTACCTGTATCTGGTGTCAGTGACGCACCGCTCTTATAAGCAATCTTGCATGTTTTTGTGAAATGTTTCACAACATTTCCGGGATTAACATTCGTCAGGTCAACTGATGCAGATACAACAGCTCCATCTGATGCCCGGACTATCGTAACTCTTACGCCTTCATCTCCATTTACCCATTTATTGGTGCTTGTTCCTGCACCAAATCCACCACCTCCTCCGTCCATATTTCCCTCACCTGTGGCAAACACTGTTTCTGTCTCCCATAAGGACAAAAATAAAAGCAACATGAGCAAACATGCCGCTTTTCTTCGGATTTTCATATAAAACCTCGCTTTCTATAAAAAGGGGACGCCGTAAAGCATCCCCCTCGTTTAGTCCATAATCCCAATTGTGTTTCCATTCTCGTAGATATCATCTCCCTGTATGCCAGATGTGCCGCCGCCATTGTAATCTACCCATCCAAATCCTTCAAAATAAATTTTTCCATCCTTTATATCACCATCTTTAGGTGTCGTAGGCGCGTCTTCTTTACTGGATTCTGAAGATGGTGTCTCTGAAGGATTCTCTCTATCCGCAGGGATTTTCTTGTTTTCCGGCTTTTCACTGGAACCGTTCTGCTCTGCTTTCGTTGCCGCCTCTGCCGGCGCTTCACTGGGTTTATTTTCCGCTGTCTTCACCGGATCATTCTGAATGGACTGTGTTGCGTCATCCGTATCGGCGGTTTTTCTTGAATCAATCGGTTCGGTGGAGACTGTAAGTTCCTCCGTTTCCTGTACTTCCACATCTTCATATTCTGTATCTACAACTACATTAACATCATCCTCATCCGCCTTCTGGGTTTCAGCCGCCACTTCAACCGGCTTGTCCGTTATCAGGCACAAGCGTATTCCGCAGAACGCTCCAATCCCTACTGCAATCAATGCTGCCGCTAATGCAATTTTTTTTGTCTTATCATTCCACTTTTTCATAAAATCCCTCCTAGTTTTGTTTTCTGATTTCATTGTAATATACTCTTTTCAATATGTCTAATTTTCAGCAATTTTTTTTTGCTAGAATTTTGGCGTATATGCAGCTTTACTCCTGACGGTAATCTTCATGTCCGGAAGTACTTTCTGGAGAAAAGAAACCGGCACTTCAAGCCTCACTGTGGTTTCTGCCTCAAACGAGCTTGTATCGCCAGATGCCAGTCCTGCATTATGGATATACACCTGTAAACCCGTAATTCGGAACTCTGTTGCTCCATCAGATGATATTTTATAATGATATTCACCATCTTCCTGAAGACCGAGCAATCCGTCCAGCCTTCCATAGATATCCCCGTAGTTCAGGCTCTCCTCGAAAGAACCATCTGTCGGCTGATATCCAGCGGCATATCCTTCGCGCACCGCATGGTATACATCTGCATAATTGTCGTTAATGGTAGATATAATTGCCTCCTGCATTGCATCTTTTACGCCTGCAGACACAATCATGAGTCTCGCGAACTGCATGATGACAAGAACAAGCATCAACAATGCAAGTGTTACTGCCACAGCAAGCGGCATTCCATTTCCTTTCTTATCTAAAACGAGCCTTTTACATTTTTCCATCATTTATGGTACACCTCACTTTTCCCACTTGCCCTTGCTTTCAGATGGACCGGAAATGAACCGAAGCCGCCAAACAGCCCGATATTCCTCTCTAATGTGAGTGTTACCGTTACCTCTTCGTTCAGCTGGATATTCCCTGTTTTTGACCATGATACAGAGGGGTATAGCCCCGTTTTTTCATTTAAGACCCTTTCCCTGTCGCTTGTTTCCGAGCCTACCCGTCCTGCTATTTCCGCTTCCCTCACCAGCTCGTCCGCAAAATTATCAAGCTGAAGTTTCACAATATATACCGGATACACGCGTACGGCAAGCGCAATCACCAGCATTGCACATAGAACCAGGACAACGGTATCTATATAACCTTCTCCTTTCTTGTTTAAAAGGTGTTTTCTATCTTTCTTCATACGCGCCTCCTACATCATGCCGCTCATGGATTTTAAAATCTCATACCCTATGATAATAATATATGTAATCATAAAGCACATCAGCATTGCAAATGAGTATTTTCGTATTTTGGGCGGAATTTTCTGTGCTTTTGTCTTCAGGCGCTGTATCTCTATCTGCTTAAAGTCATGCACAAGCATCTGGAAATATACCGCGCTGTCATCTCCCCTTAATACGCCTATCAGACCACGCACAATATCAGACAACTGCGGCGAATTTAACCTTGCCTCAAAACGTGTCAGTGCAGCCTCATAACTGGAAGATCTCATATCCGCGCACACAATGTCCAGTTCCTGTGCAAACTCCGGCCCTGCATTTTTCTTGTAATTTTCCAGAATGGATAGCACGTCCCTGCTGTTTTTAAGTTCCTGCTCGATGGTGGACGCAAATCTGGAAAGCTCATCTTCTATGGCTTCCCTTTTCTCGCGAAGTTTCTCGTCCGCTTTTCCTATCTCATTGAAATAAACCATGACAGCCGACATAAGCACTATAACAGCTGCCAGCGGAAATATGTACAGGCATGGGACAATTCCTAACAGGACAAACGCCGTCTTTATCATTGCATAGGAAGCATAGACCTCGGGCGATATATTCATGCCTGCCGCTTTTAATGTTGCTGCCATCCGCGCCTTTTTATGCTGGTTCATTGGCAGATATCTTGATAATACCACAGCGCCGTCCATAATCCACATATCCACTGTTTTCGCGGCTTTCTTTTCTGACCGCCCCGCAGCCGACATTACCTTTACTGTCTGCATGGTCGGAATCCGGAATACATCCGCAAGGATCAGGAACAGTCCGGCAGCGAAAAAAAAGCCAAATAAAATCATTAGTATTACCATCGTTCCCTCCTATCTCCGATATTCAATTGGCTTTGTCAGCTGTACCACTTTTGCCGCCGAAAAGAAAATAACTGCGACTGTAATGCTCAACATCACCTGCCCGATCACGGTTGTCATCAACGCGTTATACCAGTCCTGATTTAAAAAATAAAGAAGCGGTATGTTTCCTACTACCAGAATTACCATTGTGATGAACTCCCGGCGAGGTTCATAAACCATATACTCCAGATCTGCGTTTACAAGACGCATATCGGACAACTTGGCCACAATCGGCGTCAATATGGTCTTTAAGCTCCTATCAGTCTGGCACTCCTGCAATGCATCGCACCATTCCTCAAAGGTGTCATTGTGTATTTTTGTCTTCAGTTCATTCAGTGCGCTCCCTATATCCGGATTTACAAGGCGGATGCGCGATGCAAACTCCTGAAATACCGTCTGCACAGGCGGGTTTAAGTAAAATACGCTTTCCTCAACCGCTGTCAGGATATCTTCGTTTCTCAGGTAAGATGTGGTGATGATGGAGAGTGCCGTTTCAAGCTCTGCGGAGACATCTTTCTTGAAAGAGTGCGCAGTAAGCTTGATATACCAGAACGGCAGGAATAAACACCCCGTCGCCAGTACCGGGACAAGAAAAAAGTTTCCCATCAGTATAGCTGCTGATGCTCCCAATGTAAAAAATAAAAGTGCCGCCGTGCAGAGCAGCGGAAACTGCTTCTCTCTCCCGGTCACGCTTAAAATTTCCTGTACTTCAAGGATTTCGCGTTTCAGCAGCGGCATCTTTTTAGAATTAGTTTCTTCCAATATGGCATCCTGTATATTTCGGGGCTTGCCAAGTATTCCCCTGAACAAGTCCGCCGTAAAATCTTCAAGCCGGATATTCCATACAAAAAAGCATCCCATGATCATGCCTATACAGGCGATCAGCTGTAATGTCAGCATTTCTTTCCCTCCTCTCCGGTTATCTTCACCAGTGTTTCCTTTGGCATTCCGTTTTCCAAAAGCCTTCTTTTCAACCCTTCAGAAATTCCGTTTACCTTTTCATGGTTTCCCTTAATTACAAATTTCGTGCCTTCCATACGGTTCTCCCGGATATGATAGTGAAACAGCGTCCGGAAGTTATAGTTCCCATCGGGCAGAATTTCACATTCCATAATCTCCATGATTTTACGCTTCTTGTTCTCAAGCTGCTTTGTGAACACAATAATGGGAAACGCCTCCGTCACCAGGGACATCAGCGTTTCATCTTTAATGTCATATTTTCTTTTACAAAGCGTACACATTCTGCGGTACGTAGACTCACAGCTATTGCTGTGGATTGTAGTAAGCACAGTATGACCGGTACGGGCGGCTTCCTGCGCCGTATATGCTTCATAGCTTCGCATCTCTCCTACACAGATAATTTCCGGATCAAAACGCAGTGCCATATCCAAAAGCAGGTCCTGATCGATGTTCTGCTTTTCATTTTCCGACGATCTGGTAATTGTATGAATAACGCTGTTGCAGACTGCGCCATCGCGCTCCCTGACAAGATCAAGCTCACGGCTTCCGTTTTCTATTGTGAAAATACGCTTACTGTCCGGTATCGTGCCGAGCAGCCATCCGGTTACTGTTGTTTTCCCGGAGCTTGTCGCTCCGGCTACACATACACTGATTCCATAGCGGAGACACTCCGAAAGAAAATCAAGCTCCTCCTCCGTCGCTGTTCCGCCTTTTACAAAGTCATCTTTTGTAAGCGACATCGGGTTTACAATACGTATGGACACCGCCACGCCCACGTCTTCGTCGACCAGTGGTGTCTTTAAAACCGCGATACGGATATTTTTGCTTAAATGCCCCAAAACAGCGGGACTTGCATTGTCCAGCACCATTCCGGAAATATGCAGCATCCTCCTTATCACGTTAATGGCGTGTTCCGGAGATTCAAAATGCTCTTTCAGCTTCTCACAGGTTCCATTAGAGTACTGCACCTCAATGTCACGCCACGAATTGACGTTAATCTCCTCTATTCCGGTACCGAAAATGTATTTTGTGAGGAAAGAAAACTCTGCCATTTCTGTATATATGGCATCAATCAGCTCCTCCTCCGTCATTCCTTTTACCAAAATCCGATAGTCCATGACATATTTGCTGATATATCGCTTTATCTGCTGCTTTACCTCATCGTTGCCCCCATCCAGTATCAGCGTGGAATATTTGCTTGATATATATTCCTGAACATCCTTTAATACTGACTGGAAATCTTTTGTGTCCTCCGGTGAGAAAAACAGTTCGTGTGTTCCTGAAACACTCTGATTCATAGGCCAAGCACCCCTTTCCCGATTGCATCAATTCCTGCTTTAAAATCCCGGCTTTCCTTTTGGGTAAGGTCGCAGAACAAACGTCCTTCCAGCGCCTGCGTTTCCACTTCTGCGCTGTGTGGTATGGTATATGCCACTTTCCCGAAAACCTGCTCCATGTAGTTTGCCGCTTCATTCGGTCTTACATCAGAAACAATTCGTATCTGCTTGTCCGCATCCCACTTCTTGTCCTTTAAAAGCGGCAGCTGTGAAGACAGGTAGCTGATAGACTTTAAATTGCATGTTACTAAGCGCAGCACATAATCTGCCTCAATCAGCGATACAGCTGATAAAATGTCATACGCAATATAGCTTCCACAGTCAATGATGACATAATCCGCCATCATCTTCAGGTTCCTTACTAATTCCTCTGCCTGTACCTGCGTATAGGGCGCATAAGTGAACACGTTTTCCCCTTTCTTCATCCCGATCATCGTCAGATATTTATATTTTTTATGAAAGACGCAGTTTTCCTTTATAATTCCCTGCGTCACATGTGTTGCTGCAAGGATATTCCCCAGCGAATGTTCCTCCACCAGTTCAGACGGATTACAAAGACATGGCAGTGGTGGTGAAACCATATCGCACAACAGAAGAATCACATTTTTCTTCCTGCTCGCAAGATAATGGGCAAGCTTTACGCTGACAGTTGTTTTTCCGGATGAAGGACTTCCCCATACGGCTATTACATTTCCATCCGGCAGTGTTGCTTCCTCTTCCTGGCGAAAAATGGAAGCCGGATTTATATTTAACATTCCTTATTCCTCCTCACTCATTTCTTCAGGATCACTGTTTTCCTGTTCTGCTTCTTCCTCATCCTCCATACTGCCCTCTTCGCTTTCTGCCTCTTCCGCAGCTTTTATCTCATCAAGTATGGTATCCTGGGCAGCAATAAACTTGGCGGCGTTTTCTGTTGTCCCCCTATATACGAGTGACAGATGGATGTCTCCCTCCGCCTCCAGCTGCGCCAGAATCTTTGCCTGCTCCGGCCGCACCAAAAGCGTTACCGTTGAGGGAAGCTCCTTTTCTTCCGTATCCTCCCCGTTTTCCAGATTGGCATCATATCCGGATTTTGCTGTTACTGCGATCACCTCAACATACTGCAGTTCCTGCGGAATGACCGTTTCGCGGCTTCCCAAATAATCCGGCGCTATTACGGAAACTACGTCACCGCTTTTCAGCTTTCCGGACAGTCCCCTTGCAAACTTGTCAATTGTAATGGATATCGCCTGTTTCTCACCGTTAAGATGGTAAAGGTATGTATTTTCTTTTCCGGCGTCTTCCGACAGTTTTGCAGGGAACAGATAATCCCCCATAACCATATCCGCAGTCGCATACATTCCGTTCACTTCATCAATGGAGTGATACACATTTGCAGGCAGGTTATAATTCCCGACTTCCACTTCGGTCAGCATATTCTTTGTCAGCTGCTCACCGGCTTTTATTTCACGGTTTACCCGGACCACTGTTGTTTTCTTCGACAGTCCTACATTGATAAGCGGCGTAATCGCAAAGCAGATAATAAGTGATATGACAATGCAGGTAATGCCCAATATCATTCGATTCTTAAATAATTTCATTGTTTCCTCCAATCTTGTCGTGTAAAAACACTTTACTTTCTATAATTTCAAGGCATCTGCAGCAAATACATGCTGATGATACCTACCGATAAAAACGGAATTAGTGGATATGACTGTTTCCACTGCATCTTCCCCAAAAGCAGACTTCTTCCGAGGTGAAACGCTATCATACCCAAAAGCCCGATTATCATTGCAGATATTCCCGGGATAAGACCAATTACCATACCTGCAGCACCCATGATTTTAATGTCTGCGCCGCCAATCCCTCCCATGCTTATTGCCGCAATGAGAAAAGGAAGGCAACAAAAAACGCCCCACAGATTCTCATAATGTGGAACGCATATTGCCAGCAAAGCTAACATCATACTATAAATATCCGGTATCTGCCGGGTTTTTATATCGTGATAAGATGTTATAATGAGCAGTACAAACAGGACGCTGCCCTTTACTGCCCAGATGATCATAGGTGTCATCAGCCTGCGTAATTGAACATCTCTGTGATACGCTGCTCCAGTGTCGGCATAACGACATCTCCAAAAAGAGCATACAGTCCGGCAAGCAAAAGAGCACCGATAACGACTGCAATTAGGATTTTCACACCAACGTCCACATAATTCTCGCCTGTCTGATCCTGTATCACGTTCTGAATCTTGTTCCTTGCGGACTGACCTTTGTTTTCAATCTTCTTTAAAATCTTTTTCATGGTTATTCCTCCTTAAAATAAATATTTTATACATAAAAAATCGGCAAGCTCATTTGCCTGCCGGTTTTCATGGACTGCAGATATAGTATTTTTTAATAATGCGGGTATAATACTCCCCGCAAACTACCTGTCCCCAGGAATTCTTCTCTCATGGACAGCTCGCATTGGCTATCCCCTCGCAATAATAACAGAGGTAATTATACGAAATATTTTGGGGATTTGCAACTGCTTGATTTAGATATCCAATCCTCTTTCATCATAAACGGTATGTATACATTTTTTTTAATACAACATTTCCTTTATGAATACTTTTGTCCATTAAATCTATTGATTTTATGGACAAGTTCTTCTGTTATTACTTAGTTCTCGCAGGCCATATTCCGCTCATTTCATTCTTCTCGGAACTTAATACGCCGAAATATGCGACGCTATAAGGCTTTACGATTTCGCAAAATAAAAAGCACATATGCGAAATCTCTTTCTTGTATGTGCCTAGCTTTACAAAACTTATTCATCTATTTGTTTTAAATATGTACCCATAGCCATCAATAGGTCTGTTGCATTTCCTTCATCTGAATATGATAAATCCGGAGTTTCTTCCATACAATATGTCCGATACCTGTCCATAACCTCCAGCATATCTTCACCCTTATCATCCTGGCTATCGCAAGCATTTTTCGTTTGCTGAACTTCTTTCTCATTTTGAATAGAAATGGCGGCTTGCCTTTCTTTCACAATCGCCAAAGGAATGCTCCCAACCTCCTCAGACGAATCCAGCTCTAAATCTTCCGTGTCCTGTTTCTCCTTTCTTCCAATCCAAAGTATTCCTCTCTTCTTTTTCTTACTCCCGATATAATATTGATACAGCTCATTCTTTATACTGGCGATAATCCAAGACTGTTTAACACACCGCCAAGGGACTCTAAGGCGTGGAAAAAGGAATATGATGCAAGGACTTCCGTGGAACATTCCAACAAACGTGAGAAAGAATACTATAAATTAGAAAACGGCAGACACCGCTTTACAAAGATGTGGTACTACCGCCTCTACGGCATCATGATGCTCCAACATCTTGATGCCTGGGAAATGCCATCGACTGAGACATTTCGGGAATCATTATTAAGTTTAGTCGCTTAATAATGATATCTTACCCTTACACAGAATATTTTTCAAGGCATAGTACCATCTATGTCCAATGTTTATGTCTATTTTCTCTCACATTTCTTTTCTGACACAATATTCAGTTGTCAAATCTCAAGTGAAACCTCATTCATTGAGATTCCGAGAAGTTATAAATATCGTTTTCTAATATATTGACATATGGGAAACGATAAACAACCTATCCATCCGATATCAAATAGAACGAAACATCGGTATATGGAATTTCAACTCAATCAAAAACTAGCATAGGCATACAAGATATAAATCATTTCCCCATTCATTTAATGAAGTATCAAATGATTGCTCCGGTATCATATACTTATTTATTTTTGTATTGAATCACTATCATCATCTAAATTTATATCTTTCTCATCCAAGTCAATATCTTCTTGACTTTCTGATTTACCTATATAAGTTACTTGTGAATTAGTTTCTTCAATTTTACCCGCATTCTCTGCTACTATATCCTTTAATGCTATTTGTTGCTGATTCGTTTTCCCAATTTCACTTTCCGTTTCCTGGCATCCTGTCAGGCAAGAAATACATAATAATATTGATAAAATAATATTTTTTCATACTCTATTTTCCTTCCAAACATAGAGTGACACATTTGCATTTCATACCTATTTTATGCAATGGCATCAATTGAAGCATCCCTCTGCTTTGAGCAACAAAATCCTTGCACAATTTACCATCTGAGCTCGAATAGCTCTAGCCCTGATCTGTACTTCAAAATATGAACGGTCGTCAGCACCAAGAGTGATAATGGACGTTTTAGTCGTACATTACTCATTATTGTTTGCTATCTCACTTGATATATCATATATAATGTCTAACGTTGAATACTTAAGCATCAATTTCTCGGCACTTTTCTGTATTTTGGTTTTATAGAACTCAATTGTTTCTTCTTCAATCAAATCGTTTATAATATCAACCTTGATGTATCCTAAATTCTTTTCTTCATAGCAGCGTAGCCAAAATACTTTTTCAGAGTCATCTATTACATTTCCATCAAATTCAAAAAAAGGAACACACAAATATTTATTCATGCTGTATTCACTATTTTCTATTTTTATATTTAGCCCTTGTTCAAAAAAGCCAATTATTTCGTATTCAAAATCCTTCCCCAAATAATTAAGTTTTATGCTATCTCCTATTGAATAATAAGATTTATAATCATTGCCAAGAATAATAGGAACTTTTTCATTTCTTTTGTACTGAAAATCAGATTCGCAAAATCCCCTACCCTCTCCTATACAATCAAAAAAATGATTATATGCATTCAGATTTAACTGAAAGCTATTTAATGTTGATATAAAACAGTTTTCTCCATCAATTTCGATTTCTTGATTCTTGATTGGAACCCCATCATAACATTTCAAAAAACTATCGTCCATATTCCAATAAAACTTCGATTGAAGTGGTTGATTGTAAATTTCATAAAATTCAAATTGGTCATTTAAAATCTGATTAAAAGAAATCATTCTCTCTAAAGAATCACGATCTTCAAAAAGAGCTGTCAGCTCATTTGCGTTGGCATAAGTATCAACAACACCAATTAGTTTTAATTCTTGATGAGTCTCAAAATTTATTTCGTCTGTTTCATCCATACTGTCTTGTGATGAAATAAATTCCATATTATTTGAGTTATATACAGCCTTATGACCACACCCCGAAAGAAATAACAAAAAAAATAAAAATATCACACAAATAAAATTCTCTCTCTTATTTATCATAACATATTTCTCCATACACAATTATTTCTTCCATTATTTTCTATTCAAATTACAACCTTCACCAAAGGTGAAGGTTGTAAAAATTCAAAGTAATGAGCTTTTGAAATATTTTAGTTGTCGCCCCAAAATACTTTTCCATACGAATCGGTCCAATGAAGTGCTCCTAAAACATCATCTGTTTCAGCACTTACAAGACCATATCCATATTCTGTTTTTTTTGCTACGGGATTAGTTTTTGACGTGCGTCTATATTCCGTTCTTGTATAATGATAAGCATCAGCACCAGAAGCAGTTTCCACGTCTGTATATCCGCTTGCAAAACAAGCATCGCCAGCACCAGAATATTCTAACCAAACATCACTTGCTACCAACTTATTGCCCGATGCTCTTCCTGTCCTTGTTCCTTCATATATGGCAACTGAATCACTTCTAGCGTTGCTCTCTTCTATCCACTTCGCAATTTCCTTTTCACTAATTGTTTCTGCTGCTTTTACATTAACGGAAAAACTTCCTGCTGTACACACCGCCAAAGTTAACGCCATCACCAATTTATTTATTTTTCTACACATCTATTTCTCTCTCCTTTTTTAATTCGATATTTTCAAATTTTACTTTTTGCTGTATAATAATTATGTACTTATCCGGCTTTCTATCAGATAGTTCGCTCAAAAACTTGAATTGATAGAAAGCCCTTTAAAATTGGTGGACTATTTTCCATATACGTTTACCTCCATTTCGACCAGATCTAGTATAACCATCATTAATTAACTGGACACTTTGATTAATTGTATTTCAACCACTACCTCTACACTTGAATCAATCTCTTTTATTTATGACTTACAAATTAGCAATTGGCTGTAATTAGTTTTTCTTTTAAAATGTATCCTATAGATGCCTATATATAATAAGCACTACTTATGTAACCAGAGATTGTTTTCCCAGAGTATACGTCAGTTCCCGTCACATACACCCATTCGTTAGTGACATCACTCGGTTGAGGATAAGGGAGGTCAATGAGTGATCCATTTGCGAAACTTCCAATAATGGAATAATTTGTTCCTGGTCCACTTCTTACATTAAGATTATCCCCTCTCGTATATACACGATACTGAGTTCTCATAACTCCCTGTGCTGCATCTGTCGATACACTAATAAATTCCAACCCCCCTCCTTCAACTATAATCTGTTGAGGAATTTCGGTAACAACCTCTTGTTTTGCCGCTGCATAACACACCTGCGAACCCATCAAAACAAACAACATTGATACTGCTAAAACTCTAAATATTTTTTCATATCATTTCATTGCTTTCTACTTAAATTTTCAAAGACCCTATCCCCATCCTGCAAAAAACTAATTCCTCCATTGCCTACACTAAATCCCCGATTAATAGTAACTCTCATATTCTCAAAGGCTATCCCCATTCCCCCTAACACTACTTCGACACAGACTCACTTATCATCCTTGTTTATCCCTTTACCTGATAACAACGGTTTTCTTGGCTTACAGCTGCTATTTTAACTATGATATACCATTTTGGTTAATGTATTTCTTCCATGTAGAAATTAGTAGAATTCTTGTAATTTTTACATATATGACATTCTTATCATCTTGAATATCTTTATTTCAAAATTTATTAAGAAACTTGCCCTTATACTTTTCACATTAGTTTCCAAGTTACTTTATCATAATCATTTTCTAAAAATATCCCAAAATTATGTTTACACTTTAAGGATTTTTCCCTTTTTTATCATATGTAAGCTTACAAACAACAATTGAAAGGTGGTATTTTATATGGATTCAAAAGTATTAAAAAGTGTTTATATATCCCAATACTACAAATACGGTAAACAAAGAAATTGACACAAGTAATCTTTCATAATTCTTGCTTTTCTTTTCTATTGCAACAGAATTCTTTATGCAACAATTCGTATAGATATCCAAAGTTGTACCATCGAAATATATTTGTCATCAGCTGCCCTTTTAAAATTCATCTCTTTATTCCATAATGACATTCTATAATGTCCATTTGATTTAAGTGTAATGTAAGATAAGCCCAACGTTGATAATCCAAATAGCACTAGCCCTATCAGAATAATCACTACAATAATGCGATAAGCCATATGAGTCTTTGAATCAAACATAATATGTATATTACTTAAGGGTATATTTGACTGCACGAGCGCCGATACCAGAACACCCCACAAAGCTAACACCAAACCTACTCTTGTTTCTATGCTCTGTTTTATATCATATAGCGTCTTGCTTTCGCTTATTGTGATATCAAGCAGCCTCTCGATGTTAGTATTTTCTAATCCCTTTTCATGCAATTTACGAAATGCATACCTTTCTATTTCTATGTTTTTCTGCGCTTTGTCTTTGTCGTAATTATTGCCGTAATCATTAGTATATTTATTAAATATGTCCTCTAACTCAGGTTTCTCTTTTCTATCTGCTGAGTTCTTTTCAAAATCATTCACTTCCTTTACTACCTTCTTCAAATATTATGTCAATTATAGCAAAGAAACTCCAACTCATATTTTTTATAATTGTAATTCAGTATTTTGCTTATTGCCATTTTATTTATTAATAAATACATCTATATAATAAACAATTTGCACTAATTATAAAATATAGTTATATTGTACATCCAATGCTTAAGTATATAAATAGCTATAACTCAATGTACATATTTTTAGCGCGAGGTACATATATTAAAAATGCACATACTTGAAACCTCTTTCCTGTATGTGCCTATCCTTGAAAACTTATTTATCTATTTCTTTTAAATAGGTACCCATAGCCATCATTAGGTCGGTTGTATTTCCCTCATCTGAATATGGTAAATCCAGAGTTTCTTCCATGTAATATCTGCGATACCTGTCCATAACCTCCAGCATATCTTCACCCTTATCGTCCTGGCTATCGCAAACATTTTTCGTTTGCTGAACTTCTTTCTCATCTTGAATAGAAATGGCGGCTTGCCTTTCTTTCACAATCGCCAAAGGAATGCTCCCAACCTCCTCAGACGAATCCAGCTTTAAATCTTCCGTGTCCTGTTTCTCCTTTCTTCCAATCCAAAGTATTCCTCTCTTCTTTTTCTTACTCCCGATATAATATTGATACAGCTCATTCCCCTGCAGCATACGGGTTACAGATCCTGGCAGACTTGCCGCCAACGCCCTGTTTTCTTTTGCGCTTAGCCGGGAAACCGCAAAACGATACTTCTGATCCACGTCCTCTGCAAGCATTCCGGTTTCCACAAACTCCAAATATGAGTTTAAGCATTCTGTATTTACCACATTATTCGCTTTCTCCATGTCGCGGGCAGTTTCAATTCCATAGTACTTTCTGGCATCTGCGTTTGTCCTATTCTTTTTCAGCAGCACCATAATTTTTTTGGTATCTACCTCATCCAAGAACAAAGCATCATATATTCCGCAGGCATACAGCATTTTGATATAGTCATCCCCATAATGCGTCCTATCCAAAAGGAAAATAATCCTGTTTCCCCCTATATCCGTAAGATGCATCAGCTCCTCTTTCTCATACGGATTGCCACCCTGAAGATTTTCCTCCAAAATCAGCAATAAGTCATCTGCCTGTTCTTTCGCATACTGATACACACCTTCCTTGCGGTACCGGCATACAGTCTGCAGATCTTTACCCTTCTGACCCAGTTCCCGTTCTAAAGGCTCCCTCAGCTTCTCGCTGGTTTCCAGAGATAGTCCATATAAAATTTTAATTTCTGAATCCATTCCCATAACACATCCCTTCCCTATTCAATGTAATCATCGGGATACAGACTGTCGGGCGGCGTGTGGACATTGACCGGCAGAATAACTTTTCTGTTTTCTGTAATATAAGGCTGCATAATATCAATTCCTTTTCCCTTGGCTACAATGGACTCGGTATATTCCGCAACTGCCTTGACATCCTCCTCATCCATGTCAGACAGCATTTGCACTAAAACTGTTGCGCTTTTCTTTTTCAGTTTCATACTTTTAGCTATGTCCGATATACTTCTTAGCCATCTTTCCTTTTGAGAAAACAGCACTCCCCTGTCAACATTTTCAACAAGCACCGCTTTGGCGGCATCCCTCAAAATCTGGCACTCCCGATATTGTATTTCGATCCTGTTATCAACATATCTCATGGTATTTTTCCTTTCCCTGTTTTTCTTCATTTTAGCGTGCATATACGGAAAGTGTCAAAATTCTACGTGATTTTTTTATTTTACCTTGTTTTCTTTTTCCCTGCAATCTGCGGCATGAGAACGCTTTATACAAAAAGTCTTGTTTTTGAATACTATTTCCCCAAAAATGCAGAATTGTAAACATTTCCTCTGAAAAGCTACGATTCAGCTTTATTGCGACTTTCTCGTTGTTTGTGGTTGTTGCGGCGGTCCGGTATTTCAATTACGCTAGACCTATATGCTAATCATAAAGGAGGACTTATATGCATAAAAAAGAATACCTTCCTGCCTGTTACCGATATATCAAGGAAGATAACCGCAGTCATATATTATTCACACTCGCAACTAAAAATACAAAAAATAATACTGTATCTGCTGCAGAATTTCATTCCCTCCTGTGTGCCGCAGAATTGTCATCCATAGAGGAACCACTTCCGGAGCTGATGGAGGAAGTATCCTGTTTTACTATTGTATCAAATTACAAGTGCGGCTTTATTTGCGGCTTATGCCCCTATTCTTCCCGGTATAAGAACAGATTTGCGTCTGAGGAAGAAATACTTTTGGCATACAGCCTGAAAAACTACCACAGCTTCCAGAACTTAAAGAAGCAAGGCTTGAACCCTAATATCTTCCAGTCACTTTTTCTTTTAAACGAATTTCCTTCCGGAAAGATTGTCGCAACCCTGCCATTACTAAAACTTGCATACAATTATATAGAGCATACCGCGAAACCAAACACGGATTTCGGAAAATACCCGACTGCCATTGCCGAGGCGTTGGATCAGAACAACCATGAAAAGCTTTTACCGCAGAATATACAGGCCATACGAGAATTTCTTTCCAGGCTGCAGCATGAATTCAAGAATACCAAAGAGAATGATATACAACGGATTTTAGATATGTGTCTTAATCCATCTTCTGTTGCGAAGCCTTCTTCTCCTCCACCTGCAAAAAAGGAAGATACCGCACCTCGGAAATCGACTGTACCTGACAATAAACCATCTGTAGAGTGCCTGTCAGGACTGCTTCAGAATACGGAACAAAAAAAGGGTACGGAAAAGGCACTAAATGATAAACCCGTAATCTCAGAAACCAACATATTACAGCTTCATACATCCATAGTCGCAAAGCCAGCTAAAAGCGACGAGAAATCTCATTCAAAGGAAATAATAGAAGATTCAAACCTGTATCTCCCTCTCTCCTTTTCCGTAAAAGATACGGAGAATACAGGATATCCTTTTAGCATTTTGGACGGATGCCCAGGCGAACTTCATCAGTTTGAAGCATTTTTGTTGTACAATCCTATTGTGGGAGTGGAATTGGTTACGGATGACGAAACCAGCGAAGATATGTTTTTGTTCTGCGCATCAAATTCATTTTACTATGTTCCTGTAAGAAATCCGATCATTTTGCCGCTGCTCCGCACATATTTTTCCAAAAGCAGCGTCCGGCGGCAGGTCTGTCTGGAGCCATACAGACTGTATTATAGCTTCAGACAGCAGAAGCTTCCTTATGAAAACATCTATTCTTTAAGAACTTCCTATAAGGTATTAGCAGACGTTCAAGGAAAATGCGGGATAAGGCCCCTAGCAGGTATGGTAAAGGATCTTGCATCAAGGGAAAACCGGTACAATCTCCCTCCGCATATTTTTTCTATGCTACATTATACTAAAATGTATGAAGTGCTGGAAAATAATCCCTTGATGCATGATGCAAAGATAAGGAATGAATTTGAGATACTTTCCGGGATTGATTCACTGATGGGCATTGGATACGAATTAAAAGATGTTGCAGATTCCTCCGCCTCTCTATTTACCAGAAATCAAAGAGGGGAAATCTGTTTCTCCTACCAGCCGGATATGATTATGAAAAAAGGGATATGCTCCGTTACTTTCACTCTGACCGCGCCCGGACCATTAAATGGTCTTGTGTCAAACCTACTTTACCGTTTTGCAAAACAGCATTTAGCAGAATATTTCGGATACCGGATGCTGCGCTTTACTTCCGACTCGTTTACGATTGCTACTACGGAAGATAATTATGCTCAGTTATGTGAGATTGTAGCAAATTTATCTACGTATCTCGCGGAAAAGCAAGGACTTCTACCTTTGACAATCAAAGAGAAGAGACACATGTAACTCATGAATTAGTATTTACCCTCATTCTTTATAACAAAAAAAACGGGGCTGTTCATTTGAACAGCCCATTCTCTTATATAATAAAACAATTTATGCTATATTATACTATAAATGAACAAATTCCAATTTATGTATAAAACTATTCGGCACGCAAAGACAAAAATAAAGCCTTTCACTTATTTTAATCGCATACTAAAAAACACAATGTGTTTGTACAACTTCTCAGATTTGCTCATTTATAGTTTAACTAACTATTATGTGTTCTATTATGTAAAAGGATCTTCTTCCGCCATATATTTTATACCCTCCAAACAATATAGTTTATCAACCTTATTTTGACACTCTTCAAACCATTGAATATTTTCTCTAATTGTAAGACTTACAAAATCGTTCAGACATTCTTTTCTTGCGTCCGCCTCAACTAAATCCAAGACATGCTTCATAAAATTCAGATCTCTTCTTCTGACTTCAACATACAAATCATAAAATCGTTTTAAACCATCTTCACTTAAAACTCTTGGTTTATTAATCGGTTCTATCATCATATCATACATCTTAACATGACTTATATGCCACGCCTTTAATGCATCATAAACCATTTTCGCCCTTGCATCTATAATATCATACTCATAATTCTCATAATGGGCATCACTTTTTATTAATCCCTGTTTTCTTAGAATTTCCGTATAGCGAGTCCCTGTCGCCGCATACATTTCTGAAAAGATCCCCTTGCATATTGCCCAAGAATATTTATTCATTAATTCATAATTATCTTTTAGTTCTTCAAATGTTGTCGCATAATCAAATAAAATAAATCCGTGCAATATATACAGATCAAATTTCTTCAAACAATCAAGTGCCTTTATATTAATCTCACGATTCGCTATTTTTCCCATTCGCTTTAAGGCATCGCAATTAAAATTCTCTATACCAATTACTATTGAATTGCAACCAGCACGACATAAAGCATCTACAAGCTCTTCACTGACTCTATCTGCTCTCATAGTTATTCGAAATCTAATGTCCAACCCTCTTTTATTAATTTCGTCTGCAAAACTATTACACCATTCCGTTCCTCGAGGGGGCTCAATAAAAGAATCATCCACGAATTTAAAATAGCGAGCTCCTTTATGATACAATTGCTCCAATTCATCTACAATATTATTAATACTCCGTCCTCTCCATTTAACCCCTTCTGATGTCCTCCAAAAGGCCGCCACACTACAGAATAAACAGCTTGAAAAACATCCTCTCGAAGTTGATACATTGACTGGAATTTTATTCTTCATAACGTAATCAATTGTATCTCTTGACGGAAATGATAATTCATCTAAATTAGAGACACATTCATTTTTTTTATAGTGTAACTCACCCTTTTTATCATAATAGGCAAGACCAACTATTTGAGACAAATCTAATTTTTTATAAAGAAAATATTCGCACAGATTTACTAATGTCCTTTCCCCCTCAGCCATAGATATAAAATCAAAGCCAGCATCTAAAAACTTTTTAGGATTAAGTGTTGGAGAAAAACCACCAGCAACAAACGGTATATTATATCCCCTATCTTTTAATTTCTTAACTATATCTATGGCGACATCTCCTGTTAATAAATTACATGAAAAACCTACAAATATAGGTTTTTCAAAATCAAGAATTCTATTTATTATGTCTTCAGACGTTAATTCCTCTAACCATCCATCAATAATAATAGCATTAATATCTTTTTCTCTACAAGCCGCAGCTATATATCCAAGTCCTAGATTTTCTTCAGCTGTTCTACTGCTAGAAGTTGCTGTAGTAACAAGTAATACTACTGGTTTATTCATAAATCTTTCCTCTCTACAATTTTCGCTCAATATACATTTCTCCAGTTTATATTTTTACACTTTGTGTTATGCATCAATTAGATTTATTACTTATATTTTTAGAAATATTCATTTCAACTTCTAGTTTCTCAAATAACACTTCATCCCAATTCTTTTTCCAATAAAGACTTTTATATTTTTTCATATTATTCCTATATTGACTTATCAAAGCTATAAATCTTTCAAATTCTTCTTGGTCATATTTTCTCATTCTTAGTCCAAATTTTTCCTTTTCAACCATATAGCAACAATAATTTTGTTCAAAAGTTGCTAAGGGAGATAAGTATAGTGGTATTTCCAAACTAATTGCTTCACTAATAAGTTGATGCCCAGATGTAGCAATTATAAAATTGCAATCAGATAGGTCATCATCAAAATCATCACCAAATTTTTTAAATTTTAAATTACTATACCCATTGTAATTATCAAATTTATGTTCGGTATATATATGAAAAGTGTATCCTTGATTATTTTTAATTAATTCTAATATTTTTATATAATCTTTTAAATCAGATGGATATGGTGAAAAATAAACCACTACTTTATTCTTTATAATAGATTTTCTCTCTATAACTTTTATTATTGGTGGTATCACTTCAATATTATATTTTCGACAATTATTTATTTTAAAAAATGAGGAAACGTATCTTTTTTTTGCATAAGGAAAAAAATAGTTCAACAAACAATTTTCAGTATTAACCGAAAAACCATTAATTGTATTAATTGGTATATTCAAAAGTTTTGATTGCTGATCAAGACAAATTAAAGGGACATTTGTTGCATAAGCAAATTGTGCTACATAAGGTTCATAATCGGTTAAAATATAGTCTGGATTTTCTCCCGCAAATGATTTTCTGACATTAATAGAAAAATCCAAAAAATTATCAAATAAATCTTCGCTGTATTCGGCATACTTTTCTTTGGTTGCCTCAAAATCAATCCCCATACTATTGCAAACAATCCAAGGACGATTAACAATTATTTTTTTAATATTAGGATATTGACTATTAAACAAATCACAATTATTTTGCGAAATGACCATCGTCATATCTATATTATACTCTAATAAATGCTTTATGATTAATCTTTGCCGGCTAACATGACCATTCCCCACACTACATACACCTAACAATACTTTTATCATATATATTCTCCACAATAATTTATTTTCTATATGTATATTAAATTAACTTATTCTAATATCTTGGAATATACCTTGGGGGCAATATTTGCAATATTGCTGCAAATCTTTTGTATCTTGATTTAAAATACTTAATACCTGAGGAACATCTATCGAATTATAGTCAATTTTTCTCTCACATTTACTATAAAAATATTCATGCGCCGGACATGGATAAATTGTTCCATTGGGATAAAATGTAAGATGCCTTTGCGTCCAATGGCATTCATAGTTTTCATTATGATAGATATAACCATCAAATTCATTTTTATAATATTCATTCAAATTATATATAATATCTTTCTTTTTCTCCTCTTCAAAAATATATTTATTCACTATATCTTTCATTTTAGGTATTATGTTACTTTTAAGTATATTAATATCCTCTTTCTCCATCCTGACTCCAGGAAGATTTATCGCATCTTCCATATATGACGGCCACATTAAATTTGCATTATTATTTATAGCAAATTCTAATATTTGTGGCAATTCTGTGTAATTATCTTTCATTACAACTGTTTGAACAATGAATATAAAATCTCGTTTTTCTTTAAATTCTTTAATAACTTTAGCCGATTTTAATAATCGTTCTAATAATACACTACTCCCTCTAACATTATCTATATTTTCTGCATCTAAGCTATAAACCGATAACACTATCTGTTCTAATCCCAAAGAAAGCCAAAGATCTAACTTTTCTGCTGTAATATCCCATCCATTTGTATTTATTCTAGTCTTTAAACCATAACTATGAGCTATTTTCATATATGCTTCTATATTTGAAACCATTGTTGGTTCTCCACCACTAAAACAAATATACTTTCCTCCCTATTTAGTCAAGTCTTTTTTCCTTATTTTTCAAGGAATTTTTAGTTACATATCTCAGATGAATGAGCCACGATGATGGACATTTCTCTGTATCTGGTACGAAAATAGAGGTGTTGGGGTATACGAAATAGAACGTCTTCCGTTTCCGCTCTACATGGCCTTGTGTATGCCCCTCCTTCTACGGCAGCGAACCTCCCGTGTCTACCAGGATCACCCTCATCTCTTCGGGGTCCTAACTTCCTTCGTCCCGCCTGTCCATAACCAGGGTGTCAGCTCAGCTCCTTTACAGGGTCATGCCCTATGGATAATATTCCTGCCGACTACCGGCTCATTCTTTGTCATAAGTCTTACTGACCTGTCTCATATGCTTCCCTCACCGGCACCTTTCGGTGGACGTTTTCCCGGATCGTTCCCCATACTTTCCAGCTTTCCTGTCACAGCTGGATTCAACCCTCAATCAAAATTTTTGAAAGTTCAACCCAACTATGACAGGGCATTGCCCGCTTGTGGTCTATGTTCGTTTCTTACGCCGCCTGGATCCGTGGTCTCCTGATGTCGCCCATCAGTTTTCCGGCATCATAGTCTACACCTTTTGTCAGTATCGTGTAGAATATCCTCAGGACCTTACACGCTACCGCTACGACAGACTGCATCTTCTTTAATGGGTTTTCTTTACGTGTCCGGTAATACTCATGTATTGCCCTGAACTCCGCATTCTTCCCAATCAAGGATATCGCTGCTTCATACAGCACATACCTCAGGCGTTTCCTTCCCCTGTAACTGATCCGGCTTTCGCCGTTATGCTTCCCGGAATCATTCGCCACAATCGCATATCCCGCCAGTTTCTGTAACTGCTTTGGGTTGTCAAAACGTCCAATGTCTCCCACCTCCGCAATGAATCCGCTGACTGTTGCCAGGCCGATCCCCTTAATTCCTATCAGTTTATCAACATATGGGATTTCTTTCAGCTTTTCCTCTATTTTCAGGAGAAGCTCCTCCAGCCTTGAGGTATATACATCCATGTCGTTCAGCAGGTTCTTCAGTTCCATCCTTGCCGCTCCCGGTGCTTCCTTACTTCCTACGCTGTGCTCCGCTGCCGATACCAGGGTCCTTGCCCTCTTCATTCCGGCGCCTCTGA
>Ga0137308_100178_pt1 | contig 117823 bp, 119 predicted proteins | sample Inofrocosms_June_FD_97181 | JGI IMG/M metagenome (GOLD analysis project Ga0137308, IMG submission 97181) | Mouse cecal microbial communities from Vienna, Austria - N-Acetylneuraminic and N-Acetylglucosamine D2O microcosms_June | ecosystem: Host-associated > Mammals > Digestive system > Large... | reverse complement strand
TACGGCGTAAACATGAGGACTATCGGTTCCGTGACTGTCCGGAGTAAGCACAGAAACTATCGGTTCCATAACTGTATGGTGTAAGCGGCAACCTCCTCGACAAACCGCGATTTGAAATTAGGTGAAAAAGTTCTTGCGTACGTGCAGGATTTACGGTACACTGTCTGAAAGAGGCGAGGATACGGACCTGACTGCTGCCGGGATAACGACTATGCCGAATTTATTTCGGAAAGGCGGGGTTCTATGTATTTTATGCTGGATAATTATGATTCGTTTGTCTATAACCTGTCGGCTTATTTCAGGGAGCTGGGGCAGGAAGTTCTGGTAAAGCGTGAAGGTGAAATTACGCTTTCGGAGATTGAGGCGCTGTGCCCGGAGGGGATTATCTTATCACCGGGGCCGGGAAAGCCGTCTGACGCGGCAGCATCGCTGCGGATTCTGGAGAGATTTAAGGGGAAAATACCAATTTTGGGCGTATGTCTGGGACATCAGGTAATAGGCCATTATTTTGGCGCCCGGGTGGAAAAAGGCAAATGCCCCGTGCATGGGAAGGTGACGGGAATTATTCACAGGGGCGGCGGGGTTTTCGCGGGGCTTCCGCGAGATTTTCTGGTAACGCGTTATCATTCGCTGACTGTATCGGGGAGAGATTTTCCGCAGGAGCTGCTTATAGATGCAGTATCTGAGGAGGGGGTAATTATGGGAATTTCCCATCGGATATATCCTGTTTATGGGGTGCAGTTCCACCCGGAAGCCGTACTAACGCAATATGGCATGGAGCTTTTGGGGAATTTCAGCAAAATTTGCCGGGAATGGAGGGATGTTCATGCGGACTATAAGAATGCTTGAGGATTATCCGGCGCTTTCGGGGATTTTTGATTTGTTTGCAGAGGATGAGATGTCGGTGTTTTTGGATTCTTCCCTGCAAAATGAGCTGGGACAGTATTCGATTGTGGGAGTTTTTCCATACCTGACGCTGAAAAATGGGGATAAGTTTACGGTGAACGGCGAGGAGTGTGGACAAAGTTTTGAAGCGTATGTAAAGGAGTATTTGGAAAATCACAGAGATGAAAATGATACCGGGCTTCCGATTGTCTCGGGGGCTGTCGGCTACTTTTCGTATGATTACGGAAGGGAGAAAGAGGGTGTGGAGAGCTGCCACAAGGAGAAAGTAGATATCCCGGCGTGTATTCTGTGTTTTTATGATGTGTTCCTGGTGGAAAGCCACAAGGAGAACAGGTTGTATTTGATTGCAAACGGAAAGACAAAAGACAGCGGGGAGATGCTGGATGAAATTTTGAAACGAATCAGGGAAGTTTCGGATGAGGAGGAAGAGGCGGCGGCCTGTGAAATTCAGACGGAGTCAGATTTTGAAGAAAGCGAGTATTTAAAAGCGGTGGATGATGTGATAGACTATATCACGGAAGGCGATATTTATATTATGAATATGACCCGTCAGCTTGCTGTACGCAGCAGGCGAAGCCCTTATCAGGTGTTCCGGGCGCTGCGCAGGAACAATCCCTCTCCCTTCGGCGGGTATTTCCAGTATGGGGATTTTCAGGTGGTGTGCGCTTCGCCGGAGCGCTTTCTCCAGATGAGAGGCGGCCATGTCGTGACGCGCCCTATTAAGGGGACGCGGAAAAGAGGGGAAAATCCACAGGAGGACGCCATGCTTAGAAAGGAGCTTTGGGAGTCGGAGAAGGATAGAAGCGAACTGTTGATGATTGTGGATTTGGAGAGAAATGACTTGAACCGTGTGTGTGTGCCGGGGAGCGTGAAGGTAACGGAACTGTTTCAGATAGAAGAATATGCTACGGTGTTCCACCTGTCAGCGAACGTGGAGGGAGAGCTTGCGCCGGGGAAAAATGTAATGGATTTGATTGAGGCGGCATTTCCGGGAGGTTCCATCACAGGCGCGCCGAAACTGCGCGCGATGGAGATTATTGATGAGCTGGAGCATGGGAGAAGAAACCTCTATACTGGTTCTATGGGATATTTGACGCTGGATGGCGAATGTGATTTTAATATCGTCATACGAACTGCCTTGTATCAGGATGGGGTATATCATCTGGGCGTGGGCGGAGGAATTACCTGTGAGTCAGAGCGGGGATTTGAATATGAGGAGACGCAGCAAAAAGCAAAAGCAGTACTGGAGGCAATGCAGGGATGAAAAAATACGAGATGTGCCGGGAGAGGTATGGTAAAAGGAGAGAAAGATGAATATCGTGTTAGACGAAGGATATCTGTTTGGCATGGGCGCTTTTGAGACGGTGGCGGTTTATGACCGCCCTGTTTTTTTAGACAGGCACCTGGCGAGACTTGCGGAGGCGCTGGAATTTCTGGGAATCCAGAGCCGGGTGACGGAGGATGAGGTGTCTGCATATCTGGAGGAAAAAAATATCCGCGCAGGGGTATTGAAAATTGTGGTATCCGGAGAGAATAAGCTGTTTTTGACCAGAGAGAACCATTATACCGGAAAAGACTATGAGCGTGGCTTTGTGATGGATTTTTCTGAGGTGAGACGGAATGAAAGCTCGCCGTTTACTTACCATAAAACGCTGAATTACGGAGAATGTATTCTGGAAAAGCGCCGGGCTGCCGCCAGGGGGCTGGATGAGGTGGTTTTCTTAAATAGGAGGGGGGAAATCTGTGAAGGCGCAGTTTCCAATGTGTTTTTTGTCCGAAAGGGAAAGATTTTTACGCCAAAGCTTTCCTGCGGCCTGCTTCCGGGGATTATGCGCGGGTATGTGATGGAATGCTGCGATGTGGAAGAGAGGAAGATTTTTCCGGATAGTTTAGGGGAGTTTGAGGAGTGTTTTGTTACAAATTCACTGATGGGCATCATGCCGGTCAGCAGGCTTGGAGCTTATGAATTTGCCAAGAGGGATACTATAAGGCGCCTGCAGGAGAAATACCGGACAATCTGCGGAGGGGTTCTGTTTCCCTGAGCGCGCGGGAATAAATCTGCGTTGGCCATAATAGGATAAAAGAAAAAGCAGGTGGCAGGTATGAAATTGAAAAAGGGTTTGCAGATTTTTGGAATATGGTGCCTGAGTCTGATGATTTTGCTGACAGGCTGTGAGATGAAACAGGTAGGAAATATGGCGAAAACGGAAGTGGAATTTACGGTGGTGGAACCGGATGAGGTTCCATCGGAGCTGGCGGTGATTATTGAAGAGAATAAACAGGGAGAGATTAAGCTGACTTATGAGGATCAGGGGTATATGTACCTGGTACGGGGATATGGGCAGCAGAAAACGGGAGGATACAGCATCGCAGTAAATGAAGTATTTCTGGCGGAGGATGGGCTGCATGTAGACACGAGCCTGATTGGGCCGCCGCGCGACCAGGAAATCCGGGACGAGGCTTCTTATCCTTATCTGGTTATCAAAATCGAGGCCCAGGAGGCGGAGGTTTTGTTTGATTAAGCGGGAAGGAATACTATGCATACGAAACAACCTTCTGCATAGAATGAAATAAACAGGAAATTGGCAGCAGCCGGGCTCTGTATCCGCTTGCCGTGCAGCTCCTGGTTAGGATGCAGATCCGGACTGTTACAGGAATTATGCAGAATATAGGATGGGAGGTTTTCGTATGGAATTGCTGAAAAAGAATATCCGCATGAACCGCCAGAAAGGCAGGGCGGTGAACCAGATTACCTTAGAGGAGGACATGAATGTACCTGACACTAAGCCGGATGCCGGGGATGTGATTCAGGAAGAAGGAAACTTAAAAATAGAGGAAACAAAAATTCTGGAAAACCAGGTTTTTCTAAGCGGGTATCTGGAGGTGAAGATTCTCTACGTCTCGGATGATGGGGAACGGCAGATACATAGGCTGGTCACGAAAATTCCGTTTGAGGAAAAGCTGAACCTGGAAGGCGCTATGGCGGGGGACAATATCCGGGTAAAATGGGATATGGAGGACTTGAGTGTCCAGCTTATAAATTCCAGGAAGCTAAGTATCCATGCCCTTGTTTCCTTTGCGGCCTCCATTGAGGAGCTTTATGATACGCAGGCGGCGGTGGAACTGCACGGGATTGATGAGGTGACAGCACGGACAAAAGAACTGACGACCCTTTCCTTGGCAGTGCAGAAACGCGATATTCTGCGTGTCAAAGATGAGATAAACCTGGCGTCGAATAAGCCCAACATTGGGGAACTGCTCTGGGACAGTGTTCAGCTGCGCGGAACAGATATCCGTGTGAATGACGGGCAGATTGATATCAGAGGAGAACTGTTCATTTTCGTGCTGTATGCGGGGGATGATGAAAATGCTACGAAGCAGTGGATTGAAACATCCCTGCCATTTTCAGGAAGCATCGAGTGCGGCGGCTGTACCTCATCTATGATACCGGACGTAGAAGTTACCCTTGCAGGAAGTAATTTGGAGGTGCGCCCTGATTATGACGGGGAGGAGAGGGTGATTCAGGTAGAGGCAGTCCTGGATCTGGATATCAAGCTGTACGAAGAGGAGAGAGTGGAAATACTGGCAGATGTGTATACTCCGCTGCGGCGGCTGGAGCCAATCACGACGCAGGAAGTCTATGAAAGCCTGGTAATGAAGAATTTTTCCAAATGCAGGACAAACGAGCGCATCCGCATGGAGCCGAACCGTCCCAGGATGCTTCAAATCTGTCACAGTAAGGGTGAAGTTAAGATTGATGAGACGCAGATTACCGACCGGGGCATCCAGATCGAAGGAGCGGTGTATGTCAGCATTCTTTACATCACAGCAGACGATAGCCTGCCTTTTGCCTTAATGCATGGCATGGTTCCTTTTCAGCATACCATTGAAGTGGAAGGAATCAATCCGGACTGCAGGTTCTCTCTGCAGACAGAGCTGGAGCAGCTTTCTACGATGATGATTGACAGTGAAGAGCTGGAAGTAAAGGCGTCTGTAAATCTTGGAGTGCTGATTGTCCAGGTGCATAATGAAGAATGCATCACAGATGTAGAAGAGCACGATTTGGATTTGAAGAAAATACAAGAGCTGCCGGGAATCGTCGGCTATATTGTGCAGCAGGGCGACAGCTTATGGGATATCGCCAAGACTTACTACACAACCCCGGGACGTATCTGCGAACTGAACGGCTTGGAAAGCGAGGAGATAAAGCCAGGGAAGCGCTTAATCATCATGAAAGATGCGGCAAAGATGCGGTAAACCATGCGTTTCCAGCCCTTGTAAAAATGCCGGAAACGGTGTAACATATAGAGAAGGGTGCCGGAAATCCGGTACGATGTAAGGAGGAAAATACAATGGCAGAAAAAGAATGCAGTAATACAGGCTGTACGAAAGAAAGCTGTGAGGGATGCCCGTCCAGGCAGCAGCCCCAGAGTTTTCAGGCTGAGCCGAACTGCTATACGGAGATTAAGCATGTAATCGGTGTGGTCAGCGGAAAGGGAGGCGTGGGGAAATCTATGGTGACCGCGTCCCTGGCGAATATGATGGCAAAGAAAGGATACCGTGTGGGAATCCTGGATGCGGATATCACAGGCCCGTCTATCCCTAAAATGTATGGGCTTCACGGTCCGGCGCAGGCGGGGGACGAGGGGATTTATCCTATGCTTAGTGAGAATGATATTAAAGTCATGTCTATTAACCTGCTGATGCCGGATGAAGAGTCGCCTGTTATCTGGAGAGGGCCTGTGATTTCAAATATGGTAAAGCAGTTCTGGACAGATGTTATCTGGGGGGAGTTGGATTATCTGTTCGTAGATATGCCGCCCGGAACAGGCGACGTGCCTCTGACGGTGTTCCAGTCCCTTCCGGTGGAGGGGATTGTTATCGTGTCGTCCCCGCAGGATTTGGTGCGTATGATTGTAAAGAAAGCCTACAATATGGCAAAGGCGATGAATATTAAAGTTCTTGGAATTGTAGAGAACTACAGCTATTTCAAATGCCCCGACTGCGGCAAAGAGCTGAAAGTGTTCGGTGAGAGCCATATTGATGAGATTGGGGCGGAACTTGGCGTTCCTGTTCTTGGGAAAATGCCGATAGAGCCGGAATTTGCGAAGTATGCGGATCTGGGGAATTTTGAACTGGCGGATAATTCGTACGTGGAAGATGCGTTTGCGGCGCTCCGCTGAGAAAGAAGGCTGCTGCAATAGGACTGTATTGCAGCAGCCTTAAAAATATCTATTTTATTATTCTTTGAGCATTTCATCTGTAATTTCTTTTTTTCTCAGGTTTTTATATACGTTTTCCCGGAAAAGCGCATAGAGTACTGAGACGAGGGGGACAAAAATCAACATTCCCAGGACGCCCATCAGGCTGCCGCCAATCGTGACTGCCGCCAGTACCCACAGGCTGGGAAGCCCCACGGAGTTTCCGACAATCCGGGGGTAAATCAGGTTTTCGTCAATCTGTTGCAGTACGATAATCAGTACCACAAACCAGAGAGCTTTCAGAGGGCTGCTTACCATAATCAGGAGCGCGCCCAGGGCGGTGCCTAAGAATGCGCCGACAACAGGAAGCAGCGTCATAAAACCAATCAACACCGATACGCAGGGGGCGTAGGGAAATCCGAAAATGATCATAGCTATGTAGCATAGAAGCCCGAAAGCGGCAGCTTCCGTACACTGCCCTGAGATGAATCCGGAAAAGGTACGGTTTGACAGCCGGCCTATTTTCAGGATGTATGTTACCGTATGTTTCGGAAGATATGCATAGATAACTTTGCGGGACTGCATTCCGAGTTTTTCTTTTTCTGCCAGAATATAAATGGAGAAGATAAATCCCAGCATCAAAGAGGTAAGTCCGCCGATAACAGATGTGGCCATACCTACTGTGGAGCTTACGACATTCCCTACGCTTTCCTGTAGAAATACCAGGGCTTTATGCGTAAGTTCTGACCAGTTCAGTTCTATAGACATAAGATATTTTGTTACTTCCGGATAGTTCTTTGTGACTTTGAGAAGCCAGTTGATTGTGTTGTCTAAAAATCCTGGGATGCCCTTGTTCAGCTGGCCCAGTGTGTCGACCAGTTCCGGTATCACCATGATTACTACAAACGCCACGATTCCCAGGGTCAGTAAGAAAGAAAGGGTGATGCTGACGGCGCGCAGCAGCATTTTTTTCTCTTTAAATGCCGGACCTATCATTCGTTCAATATTTTTTACAGGTACATTCAGGATGAATGCGATTGCCCCTCCCAGAAGGAAGGGAAAGAGGATGCCGACTAAATAAGAAACGATTCCGGGAAGCATAGAAAGATGGTTCAATCCCCAGTGGAGCAGTATTGCAAAAGTAATCATCAGCACTACAGTTCTTTTGTTTTTGATTTTTATTTCCATATCTACCTCCATTATCCGATTAGGATTTTTTCTTCCGGCAGTTCATAGGGAGAGATTTTTTTCCTTTCTGTAAAAGAGAGCGCCATAGACAGGCTTCCTACTCTTCCGCTGTACATCAGCAGGATCACTGCAAACTGCGAAATTGCCGTTAGCTCCCTGGTGATTCCGGTTGACATGCCTACGGTGCTGATTGCCGAAACCGTTTCCAAAAGTACATCCCGCAGATCCAGCGCCTGGTTTCCGCAGATAATCAGTGCGGCAGTCAGCGCCAGCAGCATATTGGTACATGCCACTCCGCTGGCTCTTTTGATGGCGTCGTCATCGATTCGCCGTCTGAAAATGTTTACGCCGCGGGTGCGTTTGATATTTGCCCGCACATAGAGAAGCAGGACCAGGAATGTGGTGGTTTTAATTCCGCCTGCCGTAGAGCCGGGACTGCCTCCGATAAACATTAAAATGATGCTTAAAAGCTTGCTGCTGTCGGAGAGCTGCGCGATATCTGTAGTGTTGAAGCCTGCGGTTCTTGTGGTTACGGAGTCAAACAGGCAGGTAAGGAATGTCTCGCCGCCGCTAAGCCCCAGCGCCAGGTTTTTGGACTCAAAGATATAGAAAAGAAAAGCGCCTCCAAACAAAAGCACAGTACTTGTGGTCAGTACGATTTTTGAGTGTACCCTGTATTTCTTAAAATGGATTCCGTGCCGGCTTACGTCATCCCAGACGATAAAGCCGATTCCGCCGATAAAAATCAGCGCTGTAATTGTCAGGTTTACCAGCCAGTCGCCGGAGTAATTTACCAGGGAAGAATATTCGCCCTGATATCCCATCAAGTCAAATCCTGCGTTGCAGAATGCGGATACGGAGTGGAAAATCCCGTAATAAATCCCGCGTAAAAATCCGAGTTCCCTGCAGAACCGCAGGGAAAGAAGCGCGGCGCCGGCGCCCTCAACTAATACGGTGCCCATGAGGATTTTCTTCATTAAATGGACAATTCCTCCTACTTGGAGGGCGTTTACGCTCTCCGAGAGCAAACCGCGTTCCCGAAGGCCGATTTTGCGCTTGAGTACGATGGAGAACAGTACGCTTACCGTCATGAAACCCAGCCCTCCGGTTTGGATAAGCAAAAGAATGACAATTTGTCCAAATACAGTCCAGTGCGCCCAGGTGTCGACCCGCACCAACCCGGTAACACAGGTGGCGGAAGTAGCAGTAAACAGGGCGTCGCCAAAGTCCGTCACTTCTCCGCTTCGGGCGGAGAAGGGCATCATCAGCAGGAACGTTCCAAAGAGTATCAGGCATAGAAAGCCCAGGGCAATAATCTGCATTTTACTCCGGCGGTTCATCCAGATTCTTAATTTCTTTTTCATAGCTTATATCTCCGTAAATGAATATCTCTGTTTGATTCCGGAAGCGTCTATATCGTATAGGATCGTGCCGTCCGCTAGAACGCTTCTTTCAAAAGTAAGTTCTTTTCCTTTGAATTTCCGATGCAGCCAGTCTTCAATGTTGTCTGTTTCAATTTCTTCAAAAAATACGTCGCGCATCTGGTTATTGGCGCATTCGTTAAAAATTTCCCATACTGCTTCATAGCATTTCATTCTAATTTCCTCCTCCTGGGTTCTTCTGCTGCAAAATGAAATCTACGATTTTTTCTGCCGCTGAGTCCTTGCTCATCAGCTCCAGGCTGATTTCCTGATCCTGTGTAATTAGCGTGATAATATTGGTATCCGTGCCAAAACCGGCGCCAGCCTGTTTTAGATTGTTTGCAGCAATCATGTCCAGATTTTTCCGCGCCAGTTTTTGGCGGGAATTCTCAATCATGTGTTCTGTTTCCATAGAAAATCCACATAAGAACTGGCCGGGCTGCTTATGCTCTCCAAGGTATTTTAAGATATCCTCCGTGCGCTCCAGCTCCAGAGACAGGGCGTCGCCTGACTTTTTCACCTTTTCGGCGCTTACATGGCGGGGGCGGTAATCTGCCACCGCGGCTGCTTTGATGATGATATCCTGCGTGGGAGCCCGCGAAGTTACCGCTTCGAACATTTCATGGGCAGACGTGATTTCTTCTACATGTACAAAAGGAGGACGCGGAAGAGGGGACGGGCCTGTTACCAGCGTCACATCTGCGCCCCGCAGCATACAGTTTTTTGCCAGGGCGTATCCCATTTTTCCGGTGGAATGGTTCGTGATGAACCGTACAGGGTCTATCGGCTCTGCCGTAGGGCCTGCCGTCACCAGGACTTTCATACCTTTCATGTCTTTTTCGCTGGCAAGTTCCCGAAGCAGGTAGTCAAGCAGCGTTTCGGGTTCCGCCATTTTACCGTCTCCTTCGTCGCCGCACGCCAGCAGTCCTGTGGAGGGCTTCACAATCTCAAACCCATTTTGCTCCAGGATTTTGATATTGTTCTGGACAATTCCGTTCTGGTACATACGGGTATTCATGGCCGGAGCTGTGATTTTCGGGCATGTGCAGGCAAGAACGGTAGTAGTGAGCATATCGTCTGCCAGGCCGTGCGCCATCTTACCGATGATATTTGCCGTAGCCGGGGCTATCAGCACGGCGTCCGCAAGCTTTGCCAATGCTACGTGCTCCACCTGAAATTCGAAATTCCTGTCAAAAGTATCCACCAGGCATTTATGGTTTGTCAACGTCTCAAAGGTAATCGGGTTGATAAAATTTGTGGCATTCTGCGTCATAATCACATGCACGTCACAATCCTGCTTTACCAGCAGTCTGGCGAGCACGGCAATCTTATACGCTGCGATCCCCCCCGCTACTCCTAAAATTACTGTTTTTCCTTTCAGCATTTGCATCATCCTTAACTATTATTTTTCATCCCCCTCAGGCGCGCCGGAAATACAGCGTATCCATAAATTGGGGCTTAGTTGTTAGTATATCGAATTATCACAAATAATACAATTTCTATTTTTAATTCAGGTAAAAAACGAGTGAAATCTCTCCCTATTTTATGATAGAATAAGGATACCTATGATGAACAGGAGGAAAACACATGGATAGGCAGGCAGACGGTTTTGTGAGGATGTCGGATGTGACAAAGGTATATAAAATGGGCGAGGTGGAAATCCATGCAGTGGACGGTGTTGATTTCTCCATTAAAAAGGGTGAATTTGTCATTGTAGTAGGTCCCAGCGGAGCGGGAAAGACTACGGTTTTAAATATATTGGGCGGTATGGATACGGTAACCCGGGGCGAGGTTTTTGTGGATGGAGAGAATATTGCCCAATATTCCCCCAGGCGTCTTACCGGGTATCGGAGGGATGATATCGGATTCGTATTCCAGTTTTATAACCTGGTGCCGAATTTGACTGCGAAGGAGAATGTGGAGCTGGCGCTTCAAATCTGTAAGAATCCACTGGACGCTAAAACGGTTTTGGAGGAGGTAGGGCTTGGAGCGCGTCTGGATAATTTTCCGGCTCAGCTTTCCGGCGGGGAACAGCAGAGGGTTTCCATTGCCAGGGCTCTGGCGAAAAACCCTAAATTACTGCTGTGCGATGAACCTACAGGGGCGCTGGACTATCAGACAGGTAAGGCGATTCTTAAGCTGCTCCAGGATATGTGCCGGGAGAAGGGGATGACGGTCATCGTGATTACGCACAATTCTGCGCTTGCGCCGATGGCGGACCGGGTGATACGGATTAAGAATGGAAAGGTGTCGCAGATGTACAAGAATGAAACGCCGCTTCCGGTGGAAGAAATCGAGTGGTAGGTCTATGGGGAATGCGCACTCGCACAGATATGCAGATGCCGCAAGCGGCCGTGCTCGGCGCAGATGGCGATAATTAATCGCCATCTATATATTATGAAAAGCAGTGTGGAACGGCAGAAGGAAAGGATGTGGGAGAATGGCAAGGACCGTCGGTATTGGGCATCAGGATTTCGAGAGATTAATCACAAGCAATAACTTCTATATAGACAAGACAGGATTTATAAAAGAATGGTGGGAGAGCGGCGATATCGTGACGCTCATCGCACGCCCCAGACGTTTTGGGAAAACGCTGAATATGAGTATGACGGAGCAGTTTTTTTCCGTGCGCTATGTGGGGCGCGGGGAGTTGTTTGAAGGCTTTTCTATCTGGAAAGAGGAGAAATACAGGGAATTACAGGGGACTTATCCGGTGATTTTTCTGAGCTTTGCAGGCGTGAAAGAAACTTCTTTCACAGAAGCGAGAAAAAGCATTTGCCGGACGATAGAGGAACAGTATAATAAATGTGGTTTTTTAACAGAAGGAAATTTGCTGAACGAGAAAGAAAAGGCATTCTATCAGGAAGTTTCTACAGATATGCCGGACAGTACGGCGGCGGCTTCCCTGCGTTCCCTGTCGGATTTTCTTGGAAGGTATTACGGAAAAAGGGCGATTATTCTTCTGGATGAATATGATACGCCGATGCAGGAAGCATATGTGAATGGATACTGGGATGAGCTTACAGAGTTTATCCGCGCTCTGTTTAATTCCACGTTTAAGACGAACCCATATTTGGAACGTGCCATTATGACAGGGATTACGAGGGTAAGTAAGGAGTCTGTTTTTTCGGATTTGAATAACCTGAAAGTAGTTACGACGACATCAAGAGAATATGCAGAGAGCTTTGGTTTTACAGAAGAAGAAGTTTTTGGAGCGCTGGATGAATTTGGGCTATCTGCCCAAAGACAAGATGTAAAAACGTGGTATGATGGCTTTACATTTGGCAGTGTGACAGATATTTATAATCCATGGTCGATTATTAATTATCTGGATACGCAGGAATTACGGCCATATTGGGCGAATTCCAGCGCTAACAGCCTGGTAAGGAATCTGATTAGGGAGGGGAATCAGGAGATAAAGAAGTCTTTTGAGAGGCTTCTTTCCGGAGAGCATTTGATAACGCCAGTGGATGAGCAGATTGTGTATAATCAGCTTGATTCTAATGAAATGGCAATCTGGAGTCTGCTTCTGGCGAGCGGATATCTGAAGGTAATCCGCTATGAAGAATATGGGGGAGGATTCGATGGCGTAAAGGAGCCGGATTACGAGCTTGCCCTCACGAATCTGGAAGTCAGGATGATGTTTTGCAGCATGGTAAAAGGGTGGTTTCAGGGGAATGCATCGGATTACAACAGTTTCATTAAGGCGCTGCTTTTGGGTGATTTGGATGCGATGAACGATTATATGAACAGTGTGGCGCAGACGATGTTCAGTTCTTTTGATACGGGGAAAAATCCGTCGAAGTCGCAGCCGGAACGTTTTTATCATGGCTTTGTATTAGGGCTGATGGTGGAATTGAGAGGGAGATATATGCTCACATCGAACCGGGAAAGTGGATTTGGGAGATATGATGTGATGCTGGAGCCTGTGCATACCGGGGACGACGCGATTCTTATGGAATTTAAAGTGTTCCAGCCGAGGAGGGAGAAAGAGCTGTCCGACACGGTAAATGCGGCGTTAAAGCAGATTGAGGACAGGAAGTATTCTGCGCTTTTGACGGCGAAAGGGATTCCGGAAGAGAGGATACGAAAGTATGGATTTGCTTTCCGGGGGAAAGAAGTGCTGATTGGCGCGGAGGATGAAACAATAAACGGGCAATAGTTACCAGTATAGGGCATAAGTATAAACCGCAGTGTGTGCGGTATGAGAGGACAAGATGAGAAAACGGGCACTTAGAAAAGATTTTTACATGGAAATCCGACGGAACTTTGGGCGCTTTCTGTCTATTTTTTTGATTGTGGCTCTGGGAGTAGCGTTTTATTCCGGCATCCAGGCTACGGCGCCGGATATGCGGTATGCGGGAGACAAATATTTTGATGAGAGAGAGCTGATGGATATCCGGGTCATGGGTACGCTTGGAATTACGAAAGAGGACGTGGCGGCGCTGGAGAGCCTGGACAGCATTGAAAAAGCAGAACCGGGGTATGCGGCGGATGTGCTCTGTAAGGGGATGGGAGAAAATGACGTGATTCATATGGAGGCGCTTCTGCCCACGCTGAACCAGGTAGAAGTACTGGACGGAAAAATGCCCGAGCGCACCGGGGAATGCCTGCTGGACGCACTCTATGCAGAAAAGAATGGATTCCAGACGGGGGATGTGCTTGCGGTAGAGGAGGAGCCGGGCGAGGATGCAGACGCCGTGCTGGTAACACATACATACAAGATTACGGGTCTGGCGAGCAGCCCTAAATACATTTCGTTTGAGAGGGGGAGCACCACGCTGGGGAGCGGGGAAATTTTAGCATTTGCTTATGTTACTCCTGAAAATTTTGATTTGGATGTTTATACGGAAGTATATTTGACAGCGGAGGGGGCAAAGAAGGAAACAGCCTATACAGACGGCTACAGTGACGCAGTGTCCCGCGCGGTGGATGAGATAGAGGCTGTGAAAGACAGCCGCTGCAAGGCGCGCTATCAGGAAGTTAAGGCGGAGGCTGACGAGAAGATTTCTGACGCGAGGACAGAGCTTGCGGAAAAGAAAGCAGAAGCGGAGGAAAAACTGGCGGATGCCAAGGCAGAGATTGATGATGCCGGGAAGAAGCTGGAAGATGGGAAAAAAGAGCTGGAGGATGCCGGGAAAGAGCTGGAGGACGGAAAGAAAGAGCTGCAGAAGCGCCAGAGGGAGCTTGAGGACGCGCGGCGGCAGATTCAGGACGGACGCGCGAAACTGGCAGATGGAAAGACGGAACTGACAAAGCAGGAGAAGTCTTTTAAGGAGCAGAAGAAAAAGGCCGAGAAAGAGATAAAGAGCGGTGAAAAGCAGATTAAGCAGGCGAAGAAAACCGTAACAGAAAACGAAAAGACGCTGAAACAGAAGAAAAAGGAACTGGCAGACGGAAAGGCACAGTACGAGGCGGGAAAAGCAGCAGCAGAAAAAGCGGCGCAGGAAATCCGGTCAGCAGTGGCAGCGGGGCTTATGAGTTCTGAGGAGGCGGCGCTCAGGCAGCAGGCGGCAGCGGCACAGATGGCACAGCTCGAGGCAGCCGGGCAGAGCATATCCCAGGGCGAAAAGGAGCTGGCGAAAGGTGAAAAAGAGCTGAAAAAGGGCAAGAAAGAAATCAGCTCTCAGGAAGCAAAGCTGGAGGCGGCGAAGAAAGAGCTTGCAAAGGGAGAAGCCCAGATTCAGGCCGCGTGGAAAGAAATCGAATCGCAGGAGGCGAAACTGCGTGACGCACAGGCACAGGCGGACTCCGGGGCGGCGCAGATTTCCGAGGGCTGGAAGAAGATTGCAGACGGCGAACAGGAAATCAAAGACGCAGAGGAAGAAATCGCCGGGCATGAGAAGGATTTAGAAGAAGGCAGGCAGAAATACAGGGACGCCAAAAAAGAAGCGGAAGAGAAAATCGCCGACGGAGAGAAGAAGCTGGAGGACGCCCAAAAGGATATTGACGCCCTGAAGGCGCCGAAATGGTATATACATGACAGGGATGATTTGACGGCGTATACGGGATATGGGGAAAATGCCGACCGTATGCGGAACATCGGCGAAGTATTCCCGGTGCTGTTCTTTCTGGTGGCGGCGCTTATCAGCCTTACGACTATGACGCGTATGGTGGAGGAGCAGAGGACGCAGATTGGGACGCTGAAAGCTTTGGGGTACGGAAAGTTTTCTATTGCAGGGAAATATGTGGGTTATGCGCTGCTGGCTACGGTTGGCGGAAGTATTTTCGGCGTACTGCTGGGGGAGAAGGTATTGCCGTTCATTATCCTTCATGCATACGGAATTATGTATCATTACATACCGGTGCCGCCGATTCCATACAACATGACATATGCTTTGCTGGCATCGGGAGCTGCCGTTCTGTGTACTCTTCTGGCTACGTTATCTGCATGTTATAGAGAATTGGCGTCAGCGCCGGCGGTGCTGATGCGCCCGCCCGCGCCAAAACAGGGGAAACGGGTGCTTTTGGAGAGAGTCGGTTTTATCTGGCGGAACCTGGGATTCACCTGGAAGTCTACGGTGAGGAATCTGTTTCGGTATAAAAAACGGTTTTTCATGACGATTTTCGGAATCGGCGGCTGCATGGCTCTTCTGCTGGTAGGCTATGGCCTGCGCGATTCGATTATGGATGTGGCGGTTATCCAGTATGGGCAGCTTCAGACGTATGACGCGATGGCGCTTTTGGACGAAGATGCGGATGATAAAGAAAAGGAGGAATTTTACGGATTTTTGGAAAAGGAGTCGGGGGTAAGCTGCTATGACAACTGGTATATGAAAAAACTTCCGGCCAGAAAGAATGGAAAGAGCCGGGAGCTTTACCTTGTGGTGCCGGAGGACACAGAGAAGTTTCCGGAATTTGTTAAATTGCAGGACAGGGAGACAAAGGAAGCGTATGCTCTGTCGGATGAAGGCATCGTGATATCGGAAAAGACCGCGAAGATGCTGGGGATTTCCGAAGGCGACACAGTTTCTATGGAACTGGAAGAGAATGAGCCATGTGAAGTAAAGGTTACCGCAATCTGTGAAAACTATATGTACCATTATGCATATATGACGCCGGGGCTTTACAAGGAGCTGACGGGCAGCAGCGCGGAGTTTGATACAGTGGTGTACGTGGCAGGAGAGCCGGAGGGAGAATCAAAAGAAGCATACGTGGAGCAGATTGGGCAGAAGGCGCTGACATATGACGCGGTTCTTGGGATTACCTATACCGCCAGCTTTCAGGAAAGGCTGGACGATATGCTGGGCAGCCTGGATATTGTCATTGTGGTGCTGATAGCTTCTGCGGGGATGCTGGCTTTCGTGGTACTTTATAACCTGAACAACATCAATATCAATGAAAGGAAGCGGGAGCTGGCTACCATTAAGGTGCTTGGGTTTTATGACGGGGAAGTTGCCGCCTATGTATACCGGGAAAATATACTGCTTACCGTTTTCGGGGCGGCGCTGGGATGCGTCCTGGGAAAAATCCTGCACAGGTTCATCATTCTAACGGTAGAGGTGGATGTATGCATGTTTGGCAGAAATATTAATCCGCCAAGTTTTCTTTATGCAATCATGTTTACGGTAGGATTCTCTGCATTTGTAAACTTTGTCATGTATTTTAAGCTGAAACGGATTGATATGGTGGAATCTTTAAAGAGTGTAGAATAGCAGGAAGAGGAAAAAGCGTATGTATTTACCGACTGAATTTGCAGATAAGATGAAAAAACTTCTAGGAGAAGAGTTTGAGGATTTTCGGAAAAGCTATGAAGAGCCGCGGAATTTCGGTTTGCGGGTGAATACCGGGAAAATCAGCCCGGAAGAGTTTGTGAGGATAGCGCCGTTTCATCTAAGAAAAATCCCCTGGGTGGATAACGGATTTTATTATGAGGAGCAGGACGCGCCGTCGAGGCATCCGTTCTACTATGCGGGGCTGTATTACCTGCAGGAACCGAGCGCCATGACGCCGGCATCCCGCCTGCCTGTAGAGCCGGGGGAGCGTGTGCTTGATTTGTGCGCGGCTCCGGGCGGGAAGGCTACGGAGCTGGGGGCGCGGCTTAAAGGGAGCGGGCTTTTGACGGCAAATGACATCAGCGCATCCCGGGCAAAGGCGCTTCTGAAAAATGTAGAGGTCTTCGGAATCCCGAATTCCTTTTTGGTAAACGAAGTTCCTGCCAGGATTTCAGGCAGGTTTGAAGCGTTTTTTGATAAAGTGCTGGTAGACGCGCCCTGTTCCGGGGAAGGAATGTTCCGTAAGGACGGAGATGTGGCAAAAGCATGGGATATGGGAAAGCCGCAGGCATGTGCGGCAGTTCAGAAAGATATAGTTCTGCAGGCGGCGCGGATGCTGCGCCCGGGAGGAATGATGCTCTACTCTACCTGTACATTTTCGCCGGAAGAAAATGAGCAGGTGATTGCTTATCTGCTGCGGGAGCGGGGGGATATGCATTTGGAAGAAATGGAAGGGTACGCCGGATTTGCTGCCGGGCGTCCAGAATGGGCGGACGGAAATACTGACCTTAAAAAATGCGTCCGCATCTGGCCCCACAGAATGGCAGGGGAAGGTCATTTTCTGGCGCTCTTAAAAAAGGACGGAGAAATGATGCCCAGAGAAGATGCAGCGGTGAAACCCCGGATTTCCAAAGCAGAAAGAAAGGTTCTGGAAGAATTTTTCCGGGATGTATCGGGGGAGATAACTCTGGACAAGATGGAAGTGCGGGGAAATCAAGCGTATGCTTTGTCAGGGATCGCAGGGGAGCAGAAAGGAATTAACTTTCTGCGCAACGGGCTGTACCTCGGCGAGCTGAAAAAAGACAGGTTTGAGCCGGGACAGGCTTTTGCTATGGCGCTCAGGAAAGAAGAGTATGCGTCTGTCCTTGATTTTTCACAGGATGATGAAAGAGTGCGGCGTTACTTAAAGGGAGAAACGCTTACGGTGGACGATATGCCCGTGAACCGGGAGAAAGGCTGGCAGCTCGTGTGTGTCGAAGGTTATCCTCTGGGCTGGGGAAAGCTGGCGGGCGGTATCTTGAAGAATAAATATCTGGCAGGATGGAGGATGAAACATTGATGGAAGGATATATTTTAGAAACGTGTGTTGATTCGGTAGAATCTGCGATGGCAGCAGAACGGGGCGGGGCAAACCGCCTGGAACTGTGCGGAAATCTGATTATCGGGGGGACGACCCCAAGCCCGGCGCTTTATGAGGAGGTGCGCAGGCATTGCGGACTGAGAATTCATGCGCTTATCCGCCCAAGATTCGGGGATTTTTGCTATACAGAGCATGAATTCCGGATTATCCGGGGAGAGGTAAAGCTGTTTCGGGAGCTGGGGGCGGATGGCGTAGTCATTGGATGCCTGCGTCCGGACGGTACTTTAAACCTGGAGCAGATGAAGGCGCTTATGGAGGAGGCGGGAAACATGTCTGTGACCCTGCACAGGGCTTTTGATGTATGCAGCGACCCATATAAGACGCTGGAAGAGGCGGTGGATCTGGGAATAGATACAATTTTAACTTCGGGACAGGAAAATGGCTGTCTGGCAGGGCAGAAGCTTTTGACGGAGCTGGCAGAACAGGCGGATGGGCGGATTGATATTCTGATAGGGAGCGGCGTGGATGCGTCCGCCATCCGGGAGCTGTATCCGAAGGTAAAAACACATTCCTACCATATGTCCGGCAAAGTGACGCTGGGGAGTGAAATGGAATATCGGAAGGAAGGCGTAAATATGGGACTGCCTTCGCTCAGCGAATTTGAAATCTGGCGTACTTCCGAAGAAAAAATACGGGAAGCGGCGGAGGTGCTGCAGGGCTTTCAGAAGATGCAGGGCGGCAGAAAATGACGGCAGACGAAAAGTTTATGAGAGAAGCCATCCGCCAGGCAAAAAAAGCGTATGCCCTGGATGAAGTGCCTATCGGCTGTGTGATTGTATATGAGGGGAAAATCATTGCCAGAGGCTATAACCGCAGGAACACGGATAAAAATACCCTTTCTCATGCCGAGCTGATTGCTATAAAAAAAGCGAGCAGGAAGCTTGGGGACTGGCGGCTCGAGGGCTGTACCATGTACATTACCCTGGAACCGTGCCAGATGTGCGCCGGGGCGATGGTTCAGGCGCGGGTGACAGAGGCGGTAATCGGAAGCATGAATCCCAAGGCGGGCTGTGCCGGGTCAGTGCTTAACATCCTTGAAATGGAAGGGTTTAACCATCAGGTGAACGTGCGCCGGGGCGTGATGGAAGAAGAGTGCAGCCGGATGCTGAGCGGCTTCTTCCGGGAGCTGCGTGAGAAAAAGAAGGCGGAAAAGAACAGGCTTACGCCTGCCGCCGCACTGCCCTGTGATAAATAACGTATGCAATGGCGGCAGTAAGCAGCTCAGAAATCCAAAACCCATGCCAAACGCCGGAAGCTCCCAGGAAGCGGCTTAGAAGAAAAGCAGCCGGAATGGTAATAAGGACATACCGGAGCAGCGAAATCATCAGAGAAGGCAGACCCATACCGAGCCCTTCCAGAGCGCCGGAAGAAATCACGGAAACCGTGGAGGCAAGGAAGCCGATGCTGATGATACGCAGGGCAGAGGTTCCGGCAGAGATGGTTTCACTGCCGGAGGTAAACAGGCTGATAAGCTCAGAGGGAATCGCCTGGCAAAGAACAGTTCCCAAGACCATAATCCCCACGGCTAAAAGGAGTGCGACCCGGTAAATTTTCTGAACGCGCCGATGTTCGGACGCGCCATAGTTATAGCCCACCAGAGGGCGCATTCCCTGGACGATTCCGTTCGCAGGCAGATAAAGGAAGGTCTGCAGCTTATAGTAGATTCCAAGAACCGTCACGTAAGCCTGGGAGTAGGCAGAGAGTATGACATTCAGCGCCGAAATCAGCAGGGAGGGTAGCGCCATGTTCAGCGTGGCCGGGATGCCGATGGCGTAGAGTTTCAGAACCATATTTCTCTGGAAATTCAGGCGGCGGAACCTGAGCCGTACAGGAAGAGGCTTTATCAGATAAATCACAAGGTAAATGACCAGGCTGATTGTCTGCCCGATTCCCGTAGCCAGAGCCGCTCCTTCGATTCCCATCCGGGGAAACGGCCCCAGGCCGAAAATCAGAACAGGATCCAGAAGAATATTGGAAATACATCCGCACATCATACTGAACATTGTGAAAGACATCTTTCCTACGGCCTGGAAGATTTTTTCAAAAGCCATTCCCAGGGAAATAATAACCGCAAAGCCAAAGGCAATCCGGGAATAGCGGACGCCCAAATCAACAATTTCTTTATTCTCCGTAAACATTTCCAGGAAAAACGGCATCATTCCGATGCAGGCAAAGGTCAGGATAATTCCGTGGAGAGTGTTTAGCAGCAGGCCGAGCGCAGCGGCGTTATCGGCATGTTCCTGCTCCAGCGCGCCCAGATGATAAGAAATCACGGCATTGATTCCGATGGAGAATCCAATAGTGACCGCGTTGATCAGGTTCTGCACGGGAAATACAAGAGAGAGCGCAGTCATAGCGTCCTCGCTGATTTTTGCCACAAAGTAGCTGTCGATGATATTGTACAGAGAAGTAACCATCATAGATAAAATCATTGGCAGAGACATGGAGAGCACCAGCGGCAGTATTGGTTTTTCTTTCATAAATGTCTGTTCCATATTTTCCTCTTTCCCGGCGCACGCATTGCGCCGCGTTAGTAGAGTTGGAAGTCCGCTTCCAACCTTTTTCTTTTCCATAAAAAGAGCCACACAAGTATCCGTACAGGATAGCTGTGTGGCGAAAAAGTATATAAATACCAAAAATCCACGCCTGTCCGTACACGGACAGGTTTATACATATACGATATATCGGATTGCGCCGGGTGTCAAGGGGGATTTGCAAACCGTAATTTTCTGTTTATAAAAAGTTTAGATTCCATCTGCTTTGTTTTGGTGAAATATGCGCCCGAGTGTGGTATGATAAAACATAACGACTTTGGAGGCAGTTTATGAGACTAAAGACAAGGCTGACAATAGCTTTTTTTATTATCATTCTCGTTCCTGTACTCATGGCGGGGCTGGCATTTGTCGGGTTTGGGAATTATCAGATGCGCTCCATTGAGGAAAGCTATGATATTGATGAAGTGACATATGAAACTCTTTCAAATTCACTTCAGATAGTGAGCAAGTTCACACAGAGCATATTTGAAGAGATGAGGGGCGATGCAAACGGGAATGCGGATGTTTTTTTAGATACAGAGTACCTGGCAGGGCTGAATGACAGGCTCAGGGAGCGGTATTCCTATCTGATTGTGCGCCGGGAGGGTGTGCTCTACTATTCGGGAAGTAACGGGAACATTACGAAGCTGTTTCGGGAACTTCCGGGATATGGGGATTACACTCAGGCATCGGATAGCGGCATGTATATCGGGAGGGACGTGAAGTCCTTTGTGAAACAGATAGATTTGCGTTTTTCGGACGGCAGCCAGGGAAGTGTATTTATCATAACCGGGGTGGATGCGATGATGCCCCAGGTGAAATCTTTTGTGCGTGATATGCTTGTGGCGATTGTTTTTATCCTTATTCTTACGGCTTTGCTGCTTATGGCGTGGATTTACGGCGGCATCAATGCTCCCTTGAAGAAATTGAAAGCGGCGACCCAGAATATTAAGGATGGAAACCTGGATTTTGTGCTGGATGTGGAAGGCGAGGATGAGATTAGTGAGCTGTGCCGTGACTTTGAAGAGATGCGGCAGAGGCTGAAAGAGACTTCGGTACAGAAGGTAGAATATGACAAGGAAAATAAAGAGCTGATAAGCAACATTTCCCATGATTTGAAAACGCCGATTACCGCTGTGAAAGGTTATGTGGAGGGAATCATGGACGGTGTGGCGAATACGCCGGAGAAGATGGATAAATACATCCGAACTATATATAATAAGGCAAATGAGATGGACCGCCTGATTAATGAGCTGACGTTCTACTCAAAAATTGATACAAACCGCATCCCTTATACGTTCAGCAAAATAAATGTGATTGATTATTTCGGGGACTGCGTGGAAGATTTGGGGGTAGAACTGGAGGCAGAGGGCATTGAGCTGTCGTATTTTAATTATGTAGATAAGGATGTGCAGGTAATTGCGGATGCGGAGCAGATTTCACGCGTCATCAGTAATATTATAGGAAATTCCGTGAAATATCTGGACAAGCCCAAAGGATATATCAGTATCCGGGTAAAAGATGTGGGAGATTTTATCCAGATAGAGATTGAGGATAATGGGAAAGGAATCGCGGCAAAGGATCTGCCGATGATTTTTGACAGGTTTTACCGGACAGACGCCTCCAGGAACTCTTCACAGGGAGGCAGCGGCATCGGGCTTTCGATTGTAAAGAAGATTATAGACGATCATGGCGGTAAAATCTGGGCAAGCAGTAAACTGGGGGCGGGGACGATTATGTTCTTTGTTTTGAGGAAATATCAGGAGGTACCAGTCAATGAGTAGGATACTTATTATAGAAGACGAAGAGAGCATCGCAAATCTGGAAAAGGACTATTTAGAGCTGAGCGGATTTGAGGTGGAGATTGAAAACCAGGGAGATGTGGGACTCAAGCGGGCGTTGTCAGAGGATTTTGATTTGTTTATCCTGGATTTGATGCTGCCGGAAATGGATGGATTTGAAATATGTAAGGAAATCCGGAATCACAAAAATACGCCGATTCTGATGGTTTCCGCGAAAAAAGATGATATTGATAAGATCCGCGGGCTGGGGCTTGGGGCAGATGATTATATGACGAAGCCGTTCAGCCCCAGCGAGATGGTGGCGAGGGTAAAAGCCCATATGGCCCGCTATGACCGTCTGGTGAGCAGCAATATGCCGCAGAACGATATCATAGAGATCCGGGGACTGAAGATTGATAAGACTGCCCGGAGAGTGTGGATTAATGCGGAGGAAAAGACATTTACTACAAAAGAGTTTGACTTGCTTACCTTTTTGGCGGAGAATCCAAATCATGTGTTTACTAAGGAAGAGCTGTTCTCAGAGATTTGGGATATGGAGTCCATCGGCGACATTGCCACGGTAACGGTGCATATTAAGAAGATTCGGGAGAAAATAGAGTTTAATACCGCGAAGCCTCAGTATATAGAGACAATCTGGGGAGTAGGATATCGGTTCAAGATGTAGGAGATTCTATGGAAATAGATATTTTATATGAAGACGGGCAGCTTCTGGTGTGCAGGAAGCCTGCGGGCGTTCCGGTACAAAGCGGAAAAGTCGGGCAAAAGGATATGGTGAGTATCCTGAGAAATTATCGGAACGGGAAAGAGGGCGATACTTATATCGGTCTGGTGCATCGGCTTGACCAGCCCGTGCAGGGCGTGATGGTGTTTGCTAAGACGAAAATGGCGGCGGCAGGGCTGAGCCGCCAGATTACCGACGGGAGGATGAAGAAACAGTATCTTGCAGTGACTTGTGGAAAACCAATGAAAAAACAAGGGGCGCTTGTGGATTATCTGCTGAAAGACGGCAGGACAAATACTTCCTCTATTGTGCCGGAAGGAACAAAAGGTGCGAAACGTGCAGAACTGAGATACCGTATTATAGCAGAGACGCCGGGATATGCCCTTGCAGAGATAGATTTGCTGACAGGGCGGCATCACCAGATACGCGTCCAGATGACGGGAGCCGGAATGCCGCTGGCCGGAGACAGGAAGTATAATCTTTCCGATGCAGGGCAGACAGAAAAATATGTGGCGCTGGCGGCGCACAGGCTGTCTTTTGAGCATCCGGTCTTAAAAAAAGAAATATGCTTTGAAGGAAAGCCTGAGGGCGCCATTTTTAAAAAATTCGAAAGCTTTCAGGAGAAGACGGATGAATGCAAAAATTTAACTGAATGACAAAAAGAGATTCGCACATACTAAACCCAATCACACCAGAGAAACGGGGAAAATTAGTATGACGGATAAAGCGAAGAAGATTTTGGGAATAACGGGAATTACCCTGGCGGTGTATCTTAGTATGAAATATTTGCTGCCGGCGGTAGCTCCCTTTCTTATTGCATTTTTACTGGCACGGTGGATTTATCCGCTTGCTGACAGGATGGAAAAGAAAATGCCTGTGAATAAAGGGCTGATTACGCTGGGAATCCTTCTGGCGGGAACAGCCGCGGTTTTGGCGGCAGGATGGTTTTTGGGGACGCGGATTTGTGAGCAGATACGCGGTGTAGTAGCGCATCTTGAGTATTACAAAACACAGGTAAACGAGATTGCGTGGAGCTGCTGCCGGCAAGTGGAAAGTGCGTTTGGGGTGGACGGCGGCGAAGTGATGCTGTTTTTGGAGCAAAACATGGACAGGGCGCAGGAGCATATCCAAAATTATGCAGTTCCGGGGCTGGTACAGTATTCGATTGAGTATGTTATAGGGTTCCTGAAAATATTGGGGATTTTTTTCCTGATTTTTGTCGCAGTGCTTCTTATTATCAAGGACTATGACGCTATCCGTGATAAACTCCAGGGCTGCCGGGGCTACCAGAGGATGGTGAATATTTTTGAGCGTCTGTGGAAACTGGGAGGCGCTTACCTGAAAGCACAGATGATTATTATGCTGGTGGTTACGGTAATCTGTGTGGCGGGACTTTGGATGCTGGGGAATCCGTATGCGCTGCTGGCGGGTATCCTGATTGGGATTCTTGACGTGCTGCCGTTTATCGGAACCGGAACTATTTTCATACCCTGGGCGCTGCTCTGTGTGCTGCGCAGCGACTTTTTCCATGCGGCAGCGTATTTCACCCTCTTTTTGGTGGCAAATACTACCCGGGAATACCTGGAACCGAAGCTTTTAGGGGATAAAATGGGGATTTATCCTATTGTTATCGCTCTGGTGGTTTATGCCGGGCTGTATATTTTCGGGGTCTCCGGGGTGATTCTTGGACCTGTGAGCCTGCTTATTGTTCTGGAGTGTGTCCGCGAGCTTTGGGGAGAGGCACAGCAGGGGAACAAATCTGAGGAACTGGAGTAAATCTGAAATAAAAATAGCTAGACAATTTGAGGAAAATGAGATAATATATTCCTAAAGTTCATGTGAAAGGAGGCAGCATATGAGACCGGATAAGGATGTCATGAAGTATTTGGCAATGGTTACCCAGGTTGGAATCAGTATGCTGGCTCCCATTGTTTTGTGTGTCTTTCTTGGCGCCTGGCTGGATGAGAAGTCTGGCTGGAGCACAGTGCCGATGCTGCTGATATTGGGAATCCTCGCAGGTGGAAGAAACACCTGGATTCTTCTGCAGGGCATGATAAGGCAAGAAGGAGGAAAAAAGCATGATTAGGGATTCCATCAAACGGCTGAACACAGTGGTGAAGGAGCTTCTGCTAGGCATCCTGATTTTCGGAGCTGCCATATGGATGATTTTCATTTGGTTTATTTCTGATAAGTGGGGGTTTTCGCAGGGGCTTTTACTAGGTGTCGCAGCATCTGCGCTTCTGGCGATTCACATGAACTATAGCATTGAGCAATCGCTTGAGCGTACGGAGACAGATGCGAAGAGCTACATGCAGAAAATGTCCGTGCTTCGGATGGGAATGGTGCTGGTTCTTTTTGGCGTGGCATATCTGCTGCGTCTGGGGAGCCCGATAGCTGTATTTGCAGGGTTGTTCACATTGAAGTTTGGGGCATATTTCCAGCCTGTACTGCACAGGCTGATTCATAAAAAGGAAGCGAAAGAGAGGTGAGAGTGTGTTATTAGCTGCAAAAGGTGATGTGGATTTCATGATTCACGGTTTGTTTAAATATAAGCTGTTTGGTCAGGAATTCTGGATTACCACCACACATGTCAGTATCCTGATTGTCATGCTGATTCTTCTGGGCTTTGCCATAGCGGCGAACAGGAAGATGCGTCATGGCTCTGAGGTTCCCGGAGGATTTCAGAATATCGTGGAGCTGATTGTGGAAATGCTTGATAAGATGGTGCAGAGCAGCATGGGAAGAAATGCCGGGAAATTCATGAACTATATCGGTTCCATTTTCCTGTTTATCTTTGTGAGCAATATCTCAGGGCTGTTTGGGCTTCGGGCGCCTACCGCCGATTATGGCGTGACGCTGCCTCTGGGCCTTATGACCTTTGCAATCATCCAGTACAATAATGTCAAGTATAATAAGCATAGAGCGTTCACGGGGCTGTTCCAGCCGCTGCCGTTTCTGTTCCCTATCAACCTGATTGGCGAAATTGCGGTTCCGTTTTCTCTGTCTTTGAGGCTTTTCGGAAACGTATTGTCAGGAACGGTTATGATGTCGCTGATTTATTCCCTGCTTTCCCGATTTGCTATCGGCTGGCCGGGATTCCTGCATATTTATTTTGATGCTTTTTCCGGCGCCATCCAAACGTATGTATTCTGTATGCTGACGATGGTTTACGTTACGGATAAGCTGCCAGAGGAAAAGGCGTAAACAAAAACATAACAAAAAGATTTAGGAGGATTCTGATTATGGAAGGAATAACAAATGAAGGTTTAATTTTAGCATGTTCCGCTATCGGCGCAGGCCTGGCAATGATCGCAGGTATCGGTCCTGGTATTGGACAGGGTATCGCGGCAGGATACGGTGCGAGTGCAGTGGGAAGGAACCCGGGCGCAAAGTCTGATATCATGTCAACCATGCTTCTTGGGCAGGCCGTGGCAGAGACCACAGGTCTTTATGGATTGGCTATCGCGTTCATCCTCTTGTTTGCAAATCCGCTGCTTGGTAAGCTTTAAGCTGCAGCCATGTCCGCATGGCGGGCAGCATGAGAATATAAGAGACATATTTATTTAGAGAGGAGGCGGGCTCTTGGAACGATTGTTCAACCTGGACCCTCAGTTAATCCATGATGCGGTGCTGCTGATGATTTCCGTGCTGGTGATGTTTACTTTTCTGTCCTACCTATTGTTTAACCCGGCGAGGGAGTTTTTGAAAAAGAGGCAGGATAAGATTAGAGACGATATTGATTCAGCGAAGAAAGATAAAGAAGAAGCAGCGGCGCTGAAAGCGGATTATGACGGGAAAATCAGGGAAATCGAGAAAGAGGCGGAAGCCATTTTGAGCGAGGCCAGGCAGAAAGCTTTGCAGAATGAAGCGAAGATTATTGATGAGGCTAAGAAAGAGGCATCCGGAATCATAGAAAGGGCAAACAGACAGGCAGAGCTGGAGAAGAAAGCCGCTGCAGATGATATGAAGAAAGAAATCATCAAAGTGGCCGCGCTGATGGCACAGAAAGTTGTGAACCGGACAGTGGACGCACAGCTCCAGGACAATCTGGTGGAAGAAACCCTGAAGGAGATAGGTGAAGAGACATGGCTAAGTTAGCGTCAAAGGTATACGGTGAGGCGCTTTTTCAGATAGCCGTGGAGGAAAACCGCACCGATGAGATGATGGAGGAGATTTCGGCAGTGAGTAAAGCTCTTGAGGAGAATACGGAGCTGCAGCTTCTGATGGAGCATCCAAAAGTCATCCGGGAAGAGAAGGTGCATTTGCTTGAGAACTGCTTTAAAGGGCGGGTTTCCAATGATGTGACGGGGTTTCTTGCGGTAGTTGTGTCGAAAGGACGGTTTAAGGAGCTTCCGGCCATTTTTGACTATCTGACGGCGCGGATAAAGGAATATAAAAAAATAGGCGTCGTAACCGTGACGTCGGCTGCAGAGCTTCGGGAGGATCAGAAAAAGAAGATTCAGGAGAAGCTTTTGGCAACCACAGGTTATAAGGCGCTGGAAATCACATGGAATGTGGATGCATGCCTGATTGGAGGCCTGGTGATCCGCATCGGAGACAGGGTGGTGGACAGCAGTCTGAAATATAAGCTGGAGCAGCTTACGAGCCAGCTGATGAAGATTTCATTAGAGGAAGGGAAAGAAGGTGAAAGGGCCTCATGAATTTGAAACCAGAGGAAATAAGCTCTGTTATCAAAGAGCAGATTAAACGCTATTCCTCCGAAATATCCGTGGCAGATGTGGGAACCGTCATCCAGGTGGCAGACGGCATCGCCAGAATCCATGGGCTGGAAAACGCCATGCAGGGAGAGCTTCTGGAATTTCCGGGAGAAATATACGGCATGGTGCTGAATCTGGAGGAAGATAATGTAGGCGCCGTGCTCCTTGGTGATACGTCAGGTATCAGCGAGGGCGATACGGTAAAGACCACAGGAAACGTGGTGGAAGTTCCGGTCGGCGACGGAATGCTTGGGCGTGTTGTCAATGCGCTTGGTATGCCGATTGACGGAAAGGGACCCATCCACACAGACAGGCACAGAAAGATTGAAAGGGTGGCTCCCGGCGTTATCACCAGGAAGTCTGTAGACACCCCGCTTCAGACAGGTATCAAGGCGATTGACGCTATGGTTCCAATCGGAAGGGGACAGCGTGAGCTGATTATCGGAGACAGGCAGACAGGAAAGACGGCGATTGCCATTGATACGATTATAAATCAGAAGGGTCAGGGAGTTTACTGTATTTATGTAGCGATTGGACAGAAAGCGTCAACCGTAGCGAATATCGTAAAGACCCTGACAGAGTACGGCGCTATGGATTATACGACCGTAGTGTCTTCTACGGCCAGCGAGCTGGCGCCGCTGCAGTACATTGCGCCTTATTCGGGCTGCGCAATCGGAGAGGAATGGATGGAGTCCGGCAAGGACGTGCTGGTGATTTATGACGATTTAACCAAACATGCGGCAGCTTACCGTACCCTGTCCTTACTGCTCCGCCGTCCGCCAGGACGCGAGGCTTATCCGGGAGATGTATTCTACCTGCATTCCAGGCTTCTGGAGCGTGCGGCAAGACTTTCGGATGAACTGGGCGGCGGCTCATTAACGGCGCTGCCGATTATTGAGACACAGGCAGGAGATGTGTCGGCGTATATTCCGACAAACGTTATTTCCATCACTGACGGCCAGATATATCTGGAGACTGAGATGTTCAATGCAGGATTTCGTCCGGCAGTAAACGCAGGACTTTCCGTGTCGCGAGTAGGAGGTTCGGCGCAGATTAAGGCGATGAAGAAAATCGCGGCGCCTATCCGTGTGGAGCTGGCGCAGTACCGTGAGCTGGCGGCATTCTCCCAGTTTGGTTCTGAGCTGGATGATGACACGAAAGAGAAGCTGGCACAGGGTGAAAGATTGAGAGAAGTCTTAAAGCAGCCGCAGTACCAGCCTATGGCTGTAGAGCTCCAGGTTATTATCCTGTATGCGGCTACACAGAAATTCCTGTTAGATATCCCTACAGAGAGAATCCAGGATTTCGAGGAAGCGCTCCTTGAGCATATAAAGACGAAATATCCGGAAGTTCCTGAGGCAATCAGGAGCACAAAGGTTATCTCAGAGGAGACAGAAAGCACCCTCAGAAAAGCAATCGAAGAATGCAAAGAAGGCTTTGTAAAATAGAAGAGGGGTGAGACGAAATGGCTTCTATGAGAGACATTCAGAGGCGGAAAAACAGTATCACCAGTACAAGCCAGATTACGAAGGCCATGAAGCTGGTTTCGACTGTGAAGCTTCAGAAAACAAAGGAAAGGGCCGAGAACTCCAGGCCGTATTTCCAATATATGTATAATACAGTAACCTCTATGCTGGCGCGCTCGGGAAGTCTGGACTATCCATATTTAAAATCCGGCGCATCCGAGAAAAAGGCGGTAGTTGTCATTACCTCGAACCGGGGTCTGGCAGGAGGGTACAATTCCAACGTGACGAAGCTGGTTACCGGAAGCAGTCTGAAAAAAGAGGACGTGCTGCTTTACACAATCGGAAGGAAGGGCAGGGACAGCCTGGAAAAGCAGGGGTATCAGGTGGCGGAGGATTACAGCGACGTCATCAACGCCCCTCTGTTTTCCGACGCGAAGCGTATCGGACAGAGACTGCTCGAGGACTTTGCCGAGGAGCGTGTGGGAGAGATTTATCTCGCCTATACTTCTTTCAAAAATACAGTGGTGCATGAGCCGAAGCTGATGAAGCTGCTCCCGGTTGAGTTTTCCGAGGCCGAGCTTTCAGTGGAAGAGGCAAAGACGCCTATGAACTACGAGCCGTCCGAGGAGGAGGCGCTGGATATTATTATCCCGAAATACCTGGCGAGCCTTTTGTACGGCGCGTTGGTGGAAGCAGCCGCCAGTGAGAATGGGGCCAGAATGCAGGCTATGGACGCGGCAACCAGCAATGCGGAAGAGATGATTGACAGCCTGACCCTTCAGTACAACAGGGCAAGGCAGGGCTCTATTACGCAGGAGCTGACGGAAATCATCGCCGGGGCGGAAGCAATCAGTTAGGTTTGTTTAGGAGTGAGATAGAAAAAGTTTGGAAGTAAACTTCCAAATCTACCAAGATGACGCGTTAAGCGCGTCGGAAAGGCGAAAATATGGCAGAACAAAATATAGGAAAAATCACTCAGGTCATTGGTGCGGTATTGGATATCAAGTTCACCAGCGGCAAACTGCCAGCCATCAACGAGGCAATCCATATTCAGCAGAAGGATGGCGGCAGGCTGGTAGTGGAAGTGGCACAGCACCTGGGTGACGATACAGTGCGCTGCATTGCGATGGGCTCCAGTGACGGACTTGTAAGGGGCATGGAAGCAGCGGCTACCGGGGCTCCTATCAGTGTTCCGGTAGGTGAGAAGACCCTGGGGCGTATCTTTAACGTAACAGGTGATCCGATTGATAATAAAGAGGCGCCGAAAGGCGTACAGTACCTTCCGATTCACAGAAGTGCGCCTTCCTTCGAAGAGCAGTCCACAGCTACGGAAATCCTGGAAACAGGAATCAAGGTCGTAGACCTGCTCTGCCCTTACCAGAAGGGCGGTAAAATCGGTCTGTTCGGCGGCGCCGGAGTAGGAAAGACCGTGCTGATTCAGGAGCTGATAAGAAATATCGCCACAGAGCACGGCGGATATTCCGTATTCACCGGAGTAGGCGAGCGTACCCGTGAGGGAAACGACCTGTATCATGAAATGACAGATTCAGGGGTTATCAATAAGACGACTATGGTATTCGGGCAGATGAATGAGCCGCCCGGAGCCAGGATGAGGGTGGGCCTGACCGGTCTTACTATGGCAGAATACTTCCGTGACCAGGGCGGTAAGGATGTACTGCTTTTCATCGACAACATTTTCCGTTTTACACAGGCGGGTTCGGAGGTGTCCGCACTTCTGGGACGTATGCCTTCAGCCGTTGGATATCAGCCGACGCTGCAGACGGAGATGGGAGCGCTCCAGGAGCGTATTACATCCACAAAGAGCGGTTCTATCACTTCCGTACAGGCTGTTTACGTGCCTGCGGATGACTTGACTGACCCGGCTCCGGCAAATACGTTTGCACATCTGGACGCGACTACCGTGCTTTCACGTTCCATCGTGGAGCTGGGAATTTATCCGGCGGTAGACCCGCTGGAGTCCACATCGCGTATCCTTGACCCGCGCGTGGTGGGTGAGGAGCATTACAATGTGGCTCGCGGCGTGCAGGAAATCCTTCAGAAATATAAAGAGCTGCAGGATATTATCGCTATCCTCGGTATGGACGAACTTTCCGAGGAAGATAAGCTGGTGGTAAGCCGTGCGAGAAAGGTACAGAGGTTCCTGTCCCAGCCGTTCTTCGTGGCAGAGCAGTTTACAGGCACGACTGGCCGTTATGTGCCACTGTCTGAAACTATCCGTGGCTTTAAGGAAATCCTGGACGGCAAGCATGACGATATCCCTGAGAGCTATTTCCTGAATGCGGGAAGCATCGATGATGTGACGGCACGAATGAAATAGGGGGTGCAGTGATGGCAGCTGACAAATATTTCGAATTGGAAATCGTGTGTCCTGACAGGGTGTTTTTTCAGGGTGAAGCTTCTATGATAGAGCTGAATACCACAGAAGGCCAGGTGGGAATTTACAAAAGACATATTCCTATGACAATGATTTTAGACCCCGGCCTTCTCATCATCAAGGATGATGAAGGGCAGCGGGCGGCGGCTCTCCATGAGGGATTTATCGAAATCCTTCCGGATAAAATCAGCATTATGGCAGAGGCGGCAGAGTGGCCGAATGAAATCGATTTGAACCGCGCCGAAGAAGCGAAGGTGAGGGCAGAACGCCGGATGCAGATGCATGATTCAAATATCAACCTGACCCGTGCGGAGCTGGCGCTCCACAGGGCTCTGGCGCGTATTGACGCATCCAGGAGAGGGTAGTATGGAGTTACCGTTTGCTTTATAATACTGAGAGGTATTTTGTATAAAATCCCTCCGTTTGGTTATCATAAGATGTAACAGTTCAGAGCAGAGTATTTTAAGACAGCTCTGGACAGATGCGGATTAGAGATAACCGGACGGAGGGATTTTTATGTTGAAAAAGCGATGGCTGGTTTCCCTGTTTCTCTTGTGGATTCTGGCTGTAGGGCAGTTGGCGCAGGGGCACGAACAGGAAGAAGAGAAAGTTGCCGGGGTGTTCGCGAGGATTGGAGAGCAGGAGCAGACAGGAGCCGTAGAATATTACGGCGTTTATAAAAAAGAATTTCTGGAATCTGAGGATCAGGAGAAATTTCTGCGCCATATCGCGGAAGGGCTGGGGATTACGGAAAACATCGAAGTTACCCGCAGGTATGACGAAAACAGGGAAGAAACCCGTCTCACGAAAGAGGGAAGCAATGCGAAATCTGTCCTGCGCTTCATTACTGCCGATGTTGAGGGCGAAATCAGCCAGTATGTTATTATAAACATTACTATGGAAGGGGATATGGTGGATGCGTATGCCTATCGGGAGAAACTGGAAAGCCTGATGGAACCTTACGGAGAAAATAGTAAAAGCTCTGCGAATATTATCGGGAGCTATCAGGGCAAGCTGTCCTTAGAAGAGAGAAATGCAGTTGCAGACGATTTTCTGGAAAGCATGAATGCCCGGGTGGTATCGGAAAATCGAGAGATGCAGCTTTATACGATTTACGGGTATACGCCGTGGATTTTTGACTATGAGATGCATGAAGGCGAGCCGTTTAATGTGAACATCGCCATGCATTACAGTGTGAATGACGATAAGACTTATGTGTATGTGGCGGTTCCGGCGGTTGGGCTGGATTCCGTAACAGTGAAGCCATAGGCTGAACTGTTACAAAGAAACTCCTTTTTGATAAGAATTAAAATGTGAAAATTCTTATCAGAGAGGAGTGTTTTTTTGAGGAGACAGGAATAAACAGAAGATACAGTGTTGTTAGTGTTATATTATTGATTTGGGCTGGAGTTCTTGCGTAAATATTAAAATAATGTCAAAATATATAATAAAAAGTAAACCAGATAAAAATACTTATGCAGTATTGATAAATAAGTTAAGGGATGATATATATAATTTATAGAAATAGAAGGTATAGTTAAAAAAGTATATGTAGGAGAAACGGTTGGGTGATTCTGGTGATAATGATTTAAGAAATGAAAGTTGAAACATTTTTTGAAAAGACAGGAAGGAGAGACAGTATGGGAAAGGTAAAAGGAATGACAGCAGCGTTATTATTGGGATGTGTAACTTTTGCTCTTCCGGTAAGCGCGTCAGGGACGAACGTACAGATAGACGCAGAACCCATTCAGGGTGGGAAAATCAGCGCGCCCAATTGCAAAAAGGCGACACCCTGCAATACAGTTTTTTAGTTAAAAATACGCATATTAAATCAATGGCATTGGGGAGCGAAGTGGCAAGGGTTACTTGGGGCTCAGAGGGTGATCAGAAAATAGTTCAGGATATTGAGCGCTCTTCGGAGGATAATATTTTTCATGGCGAACTGAAGATTGAGGAAGGGATGCAGCCGGGGAAGTGGAAGATTGATCATATTCTATTTCCAGATTCATATTCCTATGCAAAAGTGACAAGCTTGATGCAGGAATGGGATGGTATAAAGGTGCTGGGTCAGGGAGGCTCGCTTACAAGCGTTGTGGATGATTTGTCTTTTTCTGAATTCACCGTACAGGGCACAAAGGCTGACGGGAAAGCTCCCGTAGTACGTAAAAAGAGCATAGCTCTGACCAAGAAGACTGTAAAGAAAAAAGGAAAAGCGAAACTTTATGTGAAAGCCAGCGACAAAAGCCCAATGCGGTATGTGGCCTGCGTTTGGAAAAATACTGCCACAAAAGAACTGCTTTATGGGGACATGATTTATAATAGGAAGAAAAGCCGCTATGAATACACGCTTTCTGCTTCAGAGTTTGGGAAAAAGGGAAAGCTTCGGCTGATTTGTGTGGAAGCTTGCGACAAGTATGGGAATAAGACCACTTAAAAAAATAAGAAACTCCCGAAACTTATCCTGATCAGGAAGTGACAGGATAATGTATTGAAAAAAAAACAATTTTTTCTGGAAAACCCTTGCCAATACAAGGGTTTTCCTTTATAATCAAGACGTTGTGACCTTGATAGCGTAGAAGCGTGAGGTTGCTGCGGATCGAAAACCGCAGGTTTTCCGTGGAGCGAATGTCAAGTTATGAAACTGGCGACAAGTCACTGTACAATATAACTGCCCGGCAAAGCCCGGGAACAACGTGTAGTATCTCATGATACACACGGGAGAGTGTGCAGTCACCGCTTGTCGTACTGAAATCAAGTGCGAATAGGAGGCGACTTTTTTTATGGCAAGTCAAGTAATGCGTATCACATTGAAGGCATATGATCATCAGCTGATTGATGCATCTGCTAAGAAAATCATTGAAACTGTAAAGAAAAACGGTTCAAAGGTGAGCGGACCGGTACCCCTTCCGACAAAGAAAGAGGTTATCACGATTCTGAGGGCTGTACACAAGTACAAAGACTCCAGAGAGCAGTTCGAGCAGAGAACACATAAGAGACTGATTGACATTATGACTCCAACGCAGAAGACGGTGGATGCACTGTCAAGGCTGGAAATGCCGGCCGGCGTTTACATCGACATCAAGATGAAGACCAAATAGGCAGCATCGCAAGAATGAAATTATCCTAAAAGGTTGATATAGAAGTAACGATATGTTCCACTTATATTAACTGTTTGACTAGGATGATTTGGTGCAGTTCAATTTCCGAGCGGGCCAAATCCGCTGTAGAAAAACAGGAGGTAAATCATGAAGAAAGCAATTTTAGCTACGAAAGTCGGAATGACTCAAATCTTCAATGAGGACGGAGTTCTCACTCCCGTAACCGTACTCCAGGCAGGACCGTGTGTAGTGACACAGGTAAAGACAGTAGAGAATGACGGTTACAGTGCAGTTCAGGTAGGCTTTGTTGACAAGAGAGAAAAACTGGTGAACAAGCCGCTGAAAGGACATTTTGACAAAGCAGGGGTTTCCTACAAGAGATATGTAAGGGAGTTCAAGCTTGAGGACGCAGAAGGATATGCAGTAGCACAGGAAATCAAAGCCGATGTTTTCACGGCAGGAGATAAGATTGACGCGACTGCCATTTCAAAAGGTAAAGGTTTCCAGGGCGCCATCAAGAGACATGGACAGTCCAGAGGACCTATGACTCATGGTTCCAAGTTCCACCGCCATGCAGGTTCTAACGGTTCGGCTTCTGACCCAAGTAAGGTATTTAAGGGCAAGAAAATGCCTGGCCAGATGGGAAATAAGCAGGTTACTATCCAGAATCTTGAGGTAGTAAAAGTGGATGCTGAGAACAATCTTCTCTTAGTAAAGGGCGCAGTACCGGGACCTAAGAAATCTTTAGTAAAGATTAAAGAAAGCGTAAAGTCCGGTAAATAGGATTTTGTGGAAGGAGGAACATACAGATGGCAAACGTATCTGTTTACAATATGGAAGGCAAAGAAGTTGGCACGATTGAGCTGAATGATGCTGTATTCGGTGTAAAAGTAAATGAACATCTGGTACACATGGCAGTTGTAAGCCAGCTTGCAAACAAACGTCAGGGAACACAGAAAGCCAAGACCCGTTCCGAAGTTTCCGGCGGCGGAAGAAAGCCGTGGAGACAGAAAGGAACCGGCCATGCAAGGCAGGGTTCAACAAGGGCGCCGCAGTGGACAGGCGGTGGAACCGTATTCGCTCCGGTACCAAGGGATTATTCCTTCAAGATGAATAAGAAAGAAAAAAGGTTCGCGCTGAAATCTGCCCTGACTTCAAGAGTCCAGGAAAACAAGATTTTCGTCCTGGATGAGCTGAGCCTTACCGAGATTAAGACAAAAGCGATGAAGGGCGTACTGGACAGCCTGAATGTCCAAAAAGCGCTGGTTGTCACGAAGGAAGCAGACCAGACGGTAGCACTGTCAGCAAGGAACCTGCCGGATGTCAAGACAGCCCACACAGGAACAATTAACGTATATGATATTTTGAAATATAACACTCTTGTCCTGACAAAGGACGCTGTGGCAGCAATTGAGGAGGTGTACGCATAATGGCAGCAATTCAGTATTACGACGTAATCCTTAAACCGGTTGTAACGGAAAAGAGTATGAACGCTATGGCTGAGAAGAAATATACCTTCTTAGTACACCCGGAAGCAACAAAGAGCCAGATCAAAGAAGCCGTTGAAAAAATGTTTGAGGGCACAAAGGTAAAAAGCGTAAATACCATGAACCTTGACGGTAAGAAGAAAAGACGCGGCATGGTTTACGGAAGGACAGCAAAAACGAAAAAAGCTATCGTGGCTCTGACAGAGGAAAGCAAGGAAATCGAAATTTTCGAGGGACTGTAAGATTTTCCTCAAACCATACGCAGACAAGCGTGACAATAAATGTGAAACGTCCTCCTGTTACAGGGCAGGGCGGCGAAAGGAGAAAGAATCATGGGAATTAAGACATATAAACCATATACACCTTCCCGGAGACAGATGAGTGGTTCTGATTTTTCAGAAATCACAAAGAAAGCGCCGGAGAAGAGCCTGGTAGTATCCCTTCAGAAAAACTCTGGACGTAACAACCAGGGTAAGATTACGGTAAGACACCGCGGGGGCGGCTCCAGAAGAAAGTACAGACTGGTGGATTTCAAGAGGAAGAAAGACGGAATCCAGGCTAATGTCCTTGCGATTGAGTACGATCCGAACAGAACAGCAAATATCGCGCTGATCTGCTATGCAGACGGCGAGAAATCCTATATACTGGCGCCGGCCGGACTGAAAGTCGGCATGAAGATTATGAATGGGCCGGAAGCTGAGGTAAGGCTTGGAAACTGCCTGCCATTATCAGAGATTCCAGTCGGTACTCTGATTCATAACATTGAGCTGTATCCGGGAAAAGGCGGACAGATGGTTCGTTCCGCAGGAAACTCCGCGCAGCTTATGGCAAAGGAAGGCAAGTATGCGACGCTTCGTCTGCCGTCAGGCGAGATGAGGATGGTTCCTGTTGTATGCCGCGCGACAATCGGTACAGTAGGAAACGCAGACCACAACCTGATTAATATCGGTAAGGCCGGAAGAAAGCGCCATATGGGTATCAGACCTACTGTCCGCGGTTCCGTCATGAACCCCAACGACCATCCACACGGAGGTGGTGAAGGTAAGACAGGTATCGGACGTCCGGGTCCATGCACACCTTGGGGCAAACCTGCGCTGGGCTTAAAGACAAGGAAGAAGAACAAGCAGTCTAATAAGCTTATCGTAAGAAGACGTGACGGTAAGGCGCTGAATAATTAAACAATCAGAGATTATAAGGAGGTTAGAACCTATGGCTCGATCACTGAAAAAAGGACCATTTGCAGATGAAAGCTTACTTAAAAAAGTAGACGCTATGAACGCAGCAGGTGAAAAGCAGGTTATTAAGACCTGGTCCCGCCGTTCTACAATCTTCCCACAGATGGTTGGACATACAATTGCAGTCCATGACGGCAGAAAGCATGTGCCTGTATATATTACAGAGGACATGGTTGGGCACAAGCTTGGAGAGTTCGTTGCAACCAGGACCTACAGGGGACACGGCAAAGACGAGAAGAAATCCGGCGTTCGCTAACAGACGGTAAACAGCGCCCTGAGGGGCGCCCCAGACACATGGGGAAATACAGGAAAAAAGGAGGTTTCATCATGGCAAAAGGACATAGATCCCAAATCAAGAGAGAGAGAAATGCACAGAAGGACACAAGGCCGTCGGCTAAGTTATCTTATGCCAGGGTTTCTGTTCAGAAAGCATGTTTTGTTTTGGATGCCATTAGAGGTAAAGACGTGCAGACAGCGCTCGGTATTGTGACCTACAATCCGAGATATGCGTCTGAATTAATTGCTAAATTATTAAAGTCAGCGATTGCAAACGCTGAGAATAACAATGGGATGGATGCTTCAAATCTTTATGTAGAAGAGTGTTATGCAAACAAAGGTCCTACAATGAAGAGAATCAGACCGAGGGCACAGGGAAGGGCATACAGAATCGAAAAGAGGATGAGCCACATCACCATCGTGCTGAATGAAAGATAGGAGGTAAAGCATGGGACAGAAAGTTAATCCACACGGCCTGAGAGTCGGTGTTATTAAGGACTGGGATTCAAAATGGTATGCTGAAGGCTCTTTCGCTGATTTCCTGGTAGAGGACTACAACATCAGGACATACCTGAAGAAGAAATTATACAGTGCCGGAGTTTCAAAGATTGAGATTGAGAGAGCTTCTGACAGAGTAAAGGTTATCATCTATACAGCAAAACCGGGCGTAGTAATCGGTAAGGGCGGCTCTGAAATCGAGAAAGTAAAGGCAGAAGTTCAGAAGTTTACAGATAAGAAATTAATCGTTGATATTAAAGAAGTAAAGAGGCCGGACAGGGATGCCCAGTTAGTAGCAGAGAATATCGCTTTGCAGCTTGAGAACCGTGTTTCTTTCCGCCGCGCTATGAAGTCTACGATGGGACGTTCCATGAAGGCCGGAGTAAAGGGTATTAAGACTGCTGTTTCCGGACGTCTCGGCGGCGCTGATATGGCTCGTACAGAGTTCTACAGCGAGGGGACAATTCCTCTTCAGACACTGCGCGCAGATATTGACTATGGTTTTGCGGAAGCAGATACCACATATGGAAAGATTGGCGTAAAAGTATGGATCTACAAGGGTGAAGTACTTCCAACGAAAGGACCAAAGGAAGGGAGCGATAAATAATGTTAATGCCAAAAAGAGTTAAACGTCGTAAACAGTTCCGTGGTTCCATGGCTGGTAAAGCCACAAGAGGCAACAAGATTACCTACGGTGAGTTTGGTCTTGTAGCTACCGAACCATGCTGGATTAAGTCCAACCAGATAGAGGCAGCCCGTGTTGCCATGACACGTTATATCAAGCGTGGAGGTAAGGTTTGGATTAAGATTTTCCCAGATAAACCAGTAACAGCAAAACCAGCAGAAACTCGAATGGGTTCCGGTAAAGGAACATTAGAGTACTGGGTAGCAGTTGTAAAACCAGGGCGTGTAATGTTCGAACTTGCAGGCGTACCGGAAGAAACAGCCCGCGAAGCATTACGTCTTGCTATGCACAAATTACCATGTAAATGCAAGATCGTTTCCCGAGCAGACTTAGAAGGCGGTGATAACAGTGAAAATTAATAAATTCGTAGAAGATTTAAGGACAAAATCAGCTTCGGAGCTGAACGAAGAATTAGTAGCTGCTAAGAAGGAACTCTTCAACCTGAGGTTCCAGAACGCAACAAATCAGTTAGATAACACTAGCAGAATCAAAGAAGTTCGCAAGAACATCGCCCGTATTCAGACAGTTATCTCTGAAAAAGCGGAGTAATCCCACGAAAGGAGTAAAGGAACGTGGAAAGAAATCTGAGAAAAACCCGTACAGGCAAGGTAGTCAGCGATAAGATGGACAAAACAATCGTAGTTGCTATCGAAGACCATGTAAAACATCCTCTTTACAAAAAAATCGTGAAGAAGACATATAAGCTGAAAGCGCATGATGAAAATAACGAGTGCCGCAAAGGCGATACCGTAAAGGTTATGGAAACAAGGCCCCTGTCCAAAGACAAGAGATGGAGACTTGTGGAAGTCGTAGAGAAAGTTAAATAGTATAAGGAGGTATATCAGCATGATCCAGCAGGAGAGCAGACTGAAGGTAGCTGATAACACTGGGGCAAAAGAGATTCTCTGCATCAGGGTTATAGGCGGTTCTACCAGAAGATATGCAAACATTGGCGATACAATCGTTGCTACGGTTAAAGATGCAACACCAGGCGGTGTTGTAAAAAAGGGTGACATTGTAAAAGCTGTGGTAGTTCGTACAGTAAAGGGTGCACGCCGTAAAGACGGTTCTTATATTAGATTCGATGAAAATGCTGCTGTTATTATCAAAGATGACAAGACTCCGAGAGGAACACGTATCTTTGGGCCGGTAGCCAGAGAGCTTCGTGAAAAACAGTTTATGAAGATTGTTTCACTTGCTCCGGAAGTATTATAGGAGGTACTTTATGTCAGCTATGAAAATCAAAAAAGGTGATAACGTACAGGTAATCGCCGGGAAAGATAAAGGCAAAGAAGGCAAAGTAATCGCTGTTGACACAAAGAACCACAGAGTTCTGGTTGAGGGTGTGAGCATGGTTACGAAGCACACGAAGCCGTCTGCCGCAAACCAGCAGGGCGGTATCGTGAACAAAGAAGCGTACATTGCTATTTCAAACGTGATGCTGCTGCACAAAGGCAAAATTACAAGAGTGGGCTTCAAGATGGATGGCGATAAAAAAGTTCGCTATGCGAAAGCAACAGGCGAAGTTATCGATTAATATTGAGAGAGAGGAGGTCGCACAAGTTGAGTAGACTGAAAGAGATTTACAAGAATGAAATCGTAGATGCTATGATGAAGAAATTTGAATATAAAAATGTGATGGAAGTTCCGAAGCTTGATAAAGTGGTTGTCAACATGGGTGTCGGCGAGGCAAAAGACAATGCTAAGGCGCTGGAGTCAGCCGTTAAAGACATGGAAACCGTTACAGGCCAGAAGGCAGTACTCACAAAGGCTAAAAAATCTGTGGCTAACTTCAAAATCAGGGAAGGAATGGCCATTGGATGCAAGGTGACACTGCGCGGGGAAAGAATGTACGAGTTTGTTGACCGTCTGATTAACCTGGCGCTGCCGCGTGTGCGTGATTTCAGAGGCGTGAATCCTAACGCATTTGACGGAAGAGGAAACTACGCTCTGGGTATCAAAGAGCAGCTCATTTTCCCGGAAATTGAGTATGACAAGATTGACAAGGTCAGAGGTATGGACGTAATCTTCGTTACTACCGCAAAGACTGACGAAGAAGCCAGAGAGTTGTTGACACAGTTTAATATGCCGTTTACGAAATAGTTAGGAGGGAAATTTCATGGCTAAGACAGCAATGAAAATCAAGCAGCAGCGCAAACAGAAATTCTCCACAAGAGAGTACAGCCGCTGTAAAATCTGTGGTCGTCCACATGCATATTTAAGAAAATACGGAATCTGCAGGATCTGCTTCCGTGAATTAGCATACAAAGGCCAGATTCCAGGAGTAAAGAAAGCTTCTTGGTGACCGAAAGCACTTGGTGAAAGCAAGCCGTCAGGCGCGGCTTGAGGTTCGTGCGAGGCCGTTCCCGAATCTTAGTAAGCACAAGTTAAAAGCGCAGTGCGAACTTAGCTGAGGGAACATACCGAAGGAATTAATTATAAAAGGAGGCAAACCAAATGACAATGAGCGATCCAATTGCAGATATGCTTACAAGAATCCGTAATGCAAACACTGCAAAACATGATACAGTAGATGTACCGGCTTCTAAAATGAAGATTGCCATCGCAAACATTCTTTTAGACGAAGGTTATATCAGCAAATACGACCTTGTCGAAGAAGGAAACTTCCAGACAATCCGTATCGAATTAAAATATGGCGCAGATAAGAATGAGAGAATCATCACCGGGCTGAAGAGAATCTCCAAACCGGGACTGCGTGTATACGCAAACAGAGAAGAACTGCCGAAAGTTCTTGGAGGACTGGGCGTGGCAATCATCTCTACAAACCAGGGCGTTATCACAGACAAAGAGGCGCGTAAGCTCCAGGTAGGCGGAGAAGTATTAGCGTTTGTTTGGTAGAAACTTTAGTGAAAACTAAAACCAAACAAGTTACTGAAAACAGAAAGGACACCCGTTCCTTTCCGAAAATCTAAGTAAGGAGGACATGGAAATGTCACGTATCGGAAGAATGCCGGTAGCAATCCCCGCAGGCGTTACTGTTGAGATTGCAGAGGGAAATGTAGTTACTGTGAAAGGCAGTAAAGGAACTCTTGTAAGAGAGCTTCCAAAGGAAATGGACATTAAGATGGAAGACGGTCATGTAATCGTAACAAGACCGAATGATTTGAAGAAAATGAAATCTTTACACGGCCTGACCAGGACGCTGATCCACAACATGGTAGTTGGTGTGAGCGAGGGTTATACCAAGACACTGGAAGTAAACGGCGTAGGTTACAAAGCTGCAAAGCAGGGCAAGAAATTAGTATTATCTCTTGGCTATTCACATCCTGTAGAGATGGAAGACCCGGAAGGGCTTGAAACTACAGTGGATGGCAACAAGATTATTGTAAAAGGTATCAGTAAAGAAAAAGTTGGCCAATACGCAGCGGAAATCAGAGAGAAGAGAAAACCGGAGCCATATAAAGGCAAAGGTATCAAGTATGATGATGAAGTTATCAGACGTAAAGTTGGTAAGACTGGTAAGAAATAATTAAGGAGAGTGTAAAGATGGTTAGTAAAGAATCCAGATCAAAAGTTCGTGTAAAAAAGCACAAAAGACTGCGTAACCGTTTCAGCGGCACTGCTGAGAGACCGCGTCTGGCTGTGTTTAGAAGCAATAATCATATGTATGCTCAGGTTATTGACGATACAGTTGGCAACACTCTTGTTTCTGCAAGCACACTTGAGAAAGATGTAAAAGCAGAGCTGGAAAAAACCAACGACGTAAGCGCAGCAGCATATTTGGGAACCGTTATCGGAAAGAGAGCTTTAGAAAAAGGTATTACCACTGTTGTCTTTGATAGAGGCGGCTTCATATATCAGGGTAAAATCAAAGCTTTGGCAGATGCAGCTAGAGAAGCTGGTCTTGAATTCTAGACAAGGAGGAAGAACACATGAAACATACAATCATTGATGCTAGCCAGTTCGAATTGAATGAAAAAGTAGTATCAATCAAACGTGTAACAAAAGTTGTTAAAGGTGGTCGTAACTTCCGTTTCACAGCTTTGGTAGTTGTAGGTGATGGCAACGGACACGTAGGCGCAGGGCTTGGAAAAGCAGCCGAGATTCCTGAAGCGATCCGCAAAGGAAAAGAAGATGCTGCCAAAAGGCTTGTAAATGTGCCGCTTGACGAGAATAACAGTATTCCTCATGACTGGACAGGCAAATTCGGCGGGGCAAGCGTATTGTTAAAGAGATCCCCGGAAGGTACCGGAGTGATTGCCGGAGGCCCGGCACGTAGCGTGTGCGAGCTGGCAGGAATCAAGAATATCCGTACAAAGTCTTTAGGCTCAAATAACAAGCAGAATGTAGTTCTCGCAACGATTGAGGCATTAAAGCAGCTCAAATCCCCGGAGGAAGTAGCAAGGCTCCGCGGGAAATCTGTTGACGAGATCCGCGCTTAAGGAGGATTAGAAAAATGGCAGATAAATTAAAAGTTACATTGGTGAAATCTACAATCGGTGCCATTCCAAAACATCGTGCGACAGTAGAGGCTATGGGGCTTAGAAAGCTGAATAAGACAGTTGAAATGCCGAACAATGCTGCTTCCTGGGGGAAAATTAAGCAGGTACAGCATCTGGTGAAAGTAGAGGAAATCTAAGAAATATTATTTGATAAGGAGGTGTCGTAATGGATTTATCCAATTTACAGCCGGCAGTTGGTTCAAAGCACAGTGATAATTTCAGAAGAGGCCGTGGACATGGATCAGGAAACGGAAAGACTGCAGGTAAAGGCCATAAAGGACAGAAAGCTCGTTCCGGTGCACCGAGAATCGGATTTGAGGGTGGACAGATGCCTTTATACAGACGTATTCCGAAGAGAGGATTCACAAACAGAAACTCTCTGGATATCGTGATTGTCAATGTGGGCGCTCTTGACAGGTTCGAAGATGGCACAGAGGTTACCATTGAGATGCTGCAGGAAGCAGGAATGATCAAAGGACCGAAGGATGGCGTGAAGATTCTTGCCAACGGCGAGCTGACTAAAAAACTTGTAGTAAAGGCGAATGCATTCAGTGAAGGAGCAAAAGCTAAGATTGAAGCACTTGGCGGAAAAGCAGAGGTGATCTAATGTTAGAAACGCTGCGTAATGCGTTTAAAATCAAAGACTTGCGTAAAAAGATTTTATACACATTAATGATGCTGGTTATCGTGAGGCTTGGTTCACAGCTTCCGATACCCGGTGTAGACAGGACATTCTTCTCAAGATGGTTTGCAGAGCAGTCTGGCGATGCGTTTAACTTCTTTAATGCGTTCACCGGGGGTTCCTTTGAGCAGATGTCGATTTTTGCATTGAACATCAGCCCGTATATCACTTCATCAATCATCATTCAGCTGCTGACGATTGCTATTCCGAAATTAGAGGAAATGCAGAAGGACGGAGAGGACGGACGGAAGAAACTTCAGGAAATCACACGTTATGTAACGGTAGCGCTGGCATTGATTGAAGGTCTCGCTATGGCAATTGGATTTGGTAACCAGGGACTGATTACCAATATGAATTTCCTGAATGTAGTGTCAGTTGTGACTGCTCTGACAGCAGGTTCGGCATTCCTTATGTGGGTGGGCGAGCGTATCACTGAAAAAGGAATTGGAAACGGTATTTCTATCGTCCTGATGATTAATATTCTTTCCAGGGTTCCGAACGACCTTGTAGGCCTGTTCAATGATTTTGTGAAAAATAAGACAGTAGCAAAGGGTGCTTTGGCAGGAATCATCATCCTTGCGGTTATTATCGTTACAATTATTCTGGTTATTCTTCTGAATGACGCAGAGAGAAGGATTCCGGTACAGTATGCGAAGAAGATGCAGGGAAGAAAGATGGTGGGCGGTCAGTCCAGCCATATTCCGCTGAAGGTGAATACCGCAGGCGTTATTCCGGTAATCTTTGCTTCTTCCCTGATGTCTATGCCTACGATGATTGCGACCTTTATGGGTAAGACGGGCGGCACAGGCGTAGGAGCTACGATTCTTGGCATGTTGAATCAGAATTACTGGTTTGATTTAAAACAGCCGATTTATACGATAGGTTTTGTCCTGTATGCGGTTATGATTGTATTTTTTGCGTATTTCTATACCTCTATTACGTTTAACCCGATTGAGGTGGCAGACAATATGAAAAAGCAGGGCGGTTTTGTACCAGGCATCCGTCCCGGAAAACCGACGCAGGATTACTTGAATAAGATTTTGAATTACCTCATTTTCTTAGGAGCCGTTGGACTTCTCATTGTTGTTACGATTCCGATTGTATTCAACGGAGTGTTCGGAGCGTCTGTATCTTTCGGAGGAACATCTATTATCATTATCGTAGGTGTTATCCTGGAGACATTAAAACAGATGGAGTCACAGATGCTGGTTCGCAATTACAGAGGCTTCTTGAGTGATTAAAGAGTGTGCTTCTTTCTTTGCTGTAATCCATAAGGCGGGTTGCAGCAAAGAAGTAGCGCACTTTCGCATTAATTACCGGATAAAAGCGTATGATTCTATGATAAAGGAAGGAAGAATGCTATGAAAATCATTATGTTAGGTGCACCGGGAGCAGGAAAAGGCACCCAGGCAAAGAAGATTGCAGAAAAATACGGGATTCCCCATATTTCCACAGGCGATATCTTCAGGGCTAACATTAAGAATGGGACGGAGCTTGGAAAGAAAGCAAAGACCTATATGGATCAGGGGCTCCTCGTACCAGACGAGCTGGTCGTAGACCTGGTTGTAGACCGGGTGCAGCAGAGCGACTGCCAGAAAGGGTATGTGCTGGATGGCTTTCCGCGTACCATTCCGCAGGCGGAAAGCCTGGACGCAGCTTTGGAGAAGCTGGGAGAGAAGGTAGATTTTGCCATTAATGTAGAAGTACCTGATGAAAATATTATCAGCCGCATGGGCGGAAGGCGCGCATGTGTAGGATGTGGAGCTACCTACCATGTAGAGTACAATGCACCGCAGAAAGAAAATGTATGCGATGCCTGCGGGGAAGGATTAATCCTCCGAGATGATGATAAGCCGGAAACGGTAAAAAAGCGTCTTGATGTGTATCATGAACAGACACAGCCCTTGATTGAGTATTATGGCAGGGCAGGTGTTCTAAAAGAAGTAGACGGTACAGTAGCAATGGAAGATGTATTCCAGGCAATTGTACAGATTTTAGGAGCGTAAATATATGTCAGTATCAATAAAATCTGCAAAGGAATTACAACTTATGAGAGAGGCAGGGCGGCTGCTGGAAATTACTCATAATGAACTTCAGAAGGCAATCAAACCGGGGATTTCTACCTGGGAGATTGATCGTCTGGGAGAGCAGATTATCAGAAGCTTTGGATGTACTCCCAGTTTTCTTCATTATAATGGTTACCCGGCTTCTATTTGCGTGTCAGTGAACGATGAAGTGGTGCACGGCATACCATCCAGGCACCGTATCCTGCAGGAAGGTGATATTGTCAGTCTCGACGCAGGGCTGATTTATAAAGGCTTTCATTCGGATTCAGCCAGAACTCATGCTGTCGGAAAGATTGCTCCGGAGGTGCAGCGGCTGCTGGACGTAACAAAACAGTCTTTCTTTGAAGGAATCAAATATGCCAGGGCGGGACATCGGCTTTATGAGATTTCAGCAGCCATTGGAAACTATGTGAAACGTTTTGGTTACAGCCCGGTAGAGGATTTAGTGGGGCATGGAATCGGAAGAGAGCTGCATGAAGATCCGCAGGTTCCCAATTTTCCCCAGAAGAAACGTGGAATCCGTTTGGTGCCTGGCATGACGCTTGCCATTGAACCGATGATCAACATGGGACGCTGCGATGTGGAATGGCTGGAGGACGACTGGACAGTCGTTACTGAGGACGGAAGTCTTTCTGCACACTATGAGAACACGATTTTAATTACGGATGGGGAACCGGAAATCTTTACCCTGTCAGAGTAACGGGAGGTTCTATGGAAAGGGCAGAGAGAGGCATGATGGCATGGTCGCTGGCGGGGCATGACAGAGGAAAACTATATGTGATAGCCGGAGTAGAGGAAAAGTATGCATGGCTTTGTGACGGAGATATCCGTCCGTTGGAAAAGCCGAAAAAAAAGAAATGGAAGCATATACAGATCATGAAACGGATTCCTGTTGAGTTTCGGGATATCCCATGGGAACATGTGAAAAATGAAGAAATCAGGCATAGCATAAAAGCTATAGGCTTACAGAATGATAGGAGGTAGACATGTCAAAAGCAGATGTAATAGAAGTAGAAGGAACCGTGGTAGAGAAACTTCCGGGGGCAACTTTTAAGGTGCAGCTGGAGAATAACCATGTGGTGCTGGCACATATTAGCGGAAAGCTTCGAATGAACTATATCCGCATCCTTCCGGGAGATAAGGTGACGATTGAAATGTCCCCATATGATTTGACCAAAGGAAGAATTATCTGGAGGGATAAGTAAAAAAGAACGCGGGAGGGACATTCCTTCCCGTAAGAAGAATATTTTTTGGTAATATCTATTGACGGAAAATACAATAAACGTTAAAATATACCAAAGATGGGGAAAAGGCAAAAAATATAACGTTTTTTAATAATATTTGACCAATATTTGTATTGACGTTTTCTTTGCCTTACTATATAATGAAATAGTAAATGAAAAACATAGTCTTATATAATTAGAGGTTGATAGCTTATGTTAAAAAAGAAAAATAAGAAATACCATCTTACAGACAAAGAAGTAGAGTTAATGGAATTGCTTTGGAAGCAGGACAAACCGCTGACCAGTGTGGAAATTCTTGCAATTCCTGATGAACATTCATGGAGTGATAATTATCTTCCTATTATGCTGAAGTCATTATTGGACAAAAATGCAATTGAGGTGTGCGGATATGTGCGTTGCGGTACGCAGTATGCACGTCAGTTTAAATATTCAATTACCAGAGAAGAATATGTAGCGCTTTTCGCAGTTGGAAGAGGGCTGGATGCACAGTCAATTCCTAAAGTGGCAGTAGCTATGGTAACAGAGTTACAGGAAGATAAAGATGATATCATCAGGGAGTTGGAGGGTATTATTGAAAAACTAAAGGAGCAATAAATGAAATTTACTTTCTTTTCATTTGTGATGGCAGTCATATGGAGCGGAGTATTATTTAGTATCATCGCCTTGTTACAGAAGAATGCCCGTACAATAAGATACTTAAGTATTAAGATGATTTTTGCTGTATATATCGTCAGCATTTTCCGCTTTCTGTTTCCGGTAGAATTTCCGTTCACCGTTATAGTGGGAGACAGGGAGTTTTATGCACCAATATACCGGGCATTATGCCTGGATACATACAGTATCGGCTCATGGGAGTTTTCACTTGTGCATGTAGTCGTTGCATGCTGGCTGATAGGAAGCATCATTCATATTTACAGGTTTTATCGTCGTTACCGGAATTTTTGGCGGCAGGCTCTGCTGTCAGACCGGCCGGATGAGACACAGAAGCAGCAGCTTGACAGGGTCTGGGAACAGTTGTCTTCCCAGAAGCAATGTCAGAAGAGGTTTTCGGTGCGCTACACCAATTTGGCAGATGTACCGATGGGATTTGGAGTGAGAAGACCGATTATTCTGCTTCCCAAAGCAGAGTACACGGACACAGAGATGTATTATATTCTGCTTCATGAGTGTTCCCATTTCAGTAAGAGAGATTCCTTAATAAAGATAGCCATGGAATTTTTATGTGATATCTTTTGGTGGAACGTATCTGCCGGAGTGGTACGCGAATCGATGGATGAGATGCTGGAAATCCGATGCGATACCGTCGTAATGGAAAAAGCCGGATATGAAGAGAAGAAAGATTATCTTGGCACACTGAAAAGTTCATTATACAGGATGAAAGAACTGCAGGACTCAAGGAAGTCATTGACGGCGACAAGTCTGTTGACTGCGGACAAAAAGAAGCAGTTGAGTAAACGTTTCGCGTTAATTGCAGACCCGCCGAAGGAATTAACAGGTATTCGGAAAGCAGTATCCTGGGTGGCATTTACTGTTGTGATGGGCAGTACGTTGCTGTTGAGTTATTCGTTTATTTGGCAGCCAGCATATGATACTCCTAGGTCAGAGATTATAACGGATAGTAAGTCTGTGATTTACGAAATGACTCCTAATAATACATTTATTCTTACGGATAGTGATGGTCGATATTATTTGGTTTCAGAGAATGAAGAGGATATGAATGAGATTTCTAAGAAGTATGTTCAAAAGATGATTAAGGATGGTTTTAGTGTTAGAAATATAGATTAGTGAATAGAGTCAAGAAATTTAGTTATTTCGCTATTATGTTCCTGATGTTGTCTGCTTTAACACCAGCTTTTTCAGTAAATGCTAGCGGAGTTGAAGTGACAAATACTATACAGCCGCGGGCAGATAAGATTGTTACTAAGTATAGGATGTATAATGGTGTAGCACAGTACCGCCGGTGGAATGAGACAAAAGGATGTTGGGTAGATCCAGCTTGGATAAACATGTAATATGCAGGAAGTGATTTTATAATTTTTGTACTGCTATTATCTGAATGACGCAGTTAAAAATATATGTTTGGTGTGTGACAAATTAAAGATATAGCAGGTTTATATATTGTTTGTTACAAAGGCAGGCATCCCGCCGAAAGGATGCAAAGACTTGGAGAAAGCAAACGCTTTCCTGTCTACATAGTAAAGGCATATGGAATTGCCAAGAATATAAAACTTTCTTATTTTCTCAATATATTCGGGCGATTCATCATATATGCAACATTTAAACACCTATTTTATTTATAGAAGAACCTGGATGTGTTTGGGGCGACGGCTCCATCCGCATCCAGGTTCTTCGCATTTTCTCTGGAATGTGTTATAATGTTCTGCGGAGATAGTATTTGTTCTAAAACTATACTCTATCTGATTCGCTGTGTATTCCGCACAAACGGGGCGCTGTCAGTGGTTCGACCGGGAACGGCGGGCATGAGACAGAGGATTTGGCGATATGACTGACTGGCATCTCACAGATATCAGGAACAGTCATGGGACTTTAAAGAAAGGTAAGGAGCAGGAATGACAGTAGAGATGTTAAAAGCTAAAATTCACCGGGCAACGGTATCTCAGGCAGAGCTTGATTATGTGGGCAGCATTACAGTAGATGGAGAATTGCTGGATGCAGCCGGGATTCTGGAGTATGAGAAAGTCCAGATCGTAGATATTAATAATGGAAGCCGTTTTGAGACATATACGATCAGTGGTGAGCCGGGCAGCGGTATGATTTGCCTGAATGGCGCGGCTGCAAGATGCGTAAGCGTAGGTGACAAAATCATTATTATGGCATATGGCAGTTATGATATGCGGGAAGCAAAGGAGCATAGACCTTCCGTAGTTTTTGTGGACGAGGAGAACAGAATTAGCCGGATTACCAGCTATGAAAAGCATGGTTTGTTAAAGGACATGGGCTGGCACGGCGCAGGAGAGCAGGAGGAATAGCAGCAGAATCAGAACAGAGGCTATCTTCAAATCCATAGAAAAGGAAGAGGAGACATGAGAATAACAACAACCATTTTAGAAACCAGAGAACAAATCCGTGAATGGAAGAAAGCGGGGTGTACCATTGGGCTGGTGCCGACTATGGGATTTCTGCACGAGGGGCACGGCAGTTTGATTGAAAGATGCCGCAGAGAAAATGACAGGGTAGTAGTGTCTGTTTTTGTGAATCCAACACAGTTTGGACCGAATGAGGATCTGGAAGATTATCCTCGGGATTTTGCACATGATACTGCTCTATGTGAAAGTCTCGGTGCAGATTTAATCTTTCATCCGGAACCGGAGGAAATGTATCATGACGCATGTGCATACGTCAATATACACACGCTGTCAGAAAATCTATGCGGAAAAACGCGTCCGGTTCATTTTCAGGGCGTGTGTACCGTCGTGTCAAAGCTGTTCCATATTGTAGAGCCGGATACTGCATATTTTGGACAGAAAGATGCACAGCAGCTGGCGATTATTAAGAAGATGGTGGAGGATTTGAATTTTGATATCCGCATCGTAGGCTGCCCGATTGTCAGGGAGAAAGATGGTTTGGCAAAGTCGTCGCGGAACACATATCTGAATAAGGAGGAGCGAAAAGCGGCGCTCTGTTTATACAGGGCGATACAACAGGGACAAAAAGTAATCGCCAAAGGCTGCAGCAGCGATATGGTAGTGCAGCAGATGGAGAAGATTATCAGTGAGGAGCTGTTGGCACGGATTGACTATATTTCTGTAACAGATGCGATTACCCTACAGCCAGTAGAGCAAGTGGAACGTGATGTTCTGGTAGCTATGGCAGTTTACATTGGCAAAACCAGGCTGATTGACAATTTCAGCTATGAGGTGATGCCATGAAGAAAATAGGGAAAGCAGCGTCATTTCTGACAAAATATATCAGCGTAGTTATCTTAATCGGTTCGGCTCTGGCGTTTTGGAAACCTTCGTTCATTAGCTGGGCGACAGACTATACTTCTTTTTTTCTGGGGGCGGCAATGTTTGGTATGGGGCTGACCATTAGAGCAGAGGATTTCAAAGTAGTATTTGCAAAGCCCAGAGAAATCCTGGCAGGCACGCTGGCACAGTACACGGTGATGCCCTTGGGCGCCTGGCTGTTATGCAGAATTTTGAATCTTCCGCCAGATTTGGCGATTGGCGTCATTTTGGTAGGCTGCTGTCCTGGCGGTACGGCGAGTAATGTGATTACATACATAGCGGGCGGGGACGTGCCTCTTTCCGTGGGGATGACCATCGTTTCTACTTTGCTGGCTCCTTTGGTAACCCCTATGCTGGTGTATGGATTGGGAGGTGCATGGGTGGAGGTATCATTATCGGCCATGATCATTTCCGTCGTAAAGCTCGTCCTGGTTCCTGTACTTTTGGGTATCCTGCTTCATAGAATATTTGGAAAATATATCAAGAAAGTCCAGGAGATTTTTCCACTGATTTCCGTTCTTGCTATTGTTATGATTACTACAGGTATTGTAGCAAATAATAAAGAGAAACTTATCAGCAGCGGTTTATTAGTGCTGGGAGTGGTGGTTTTGCATAATCTGATTGGTACAGTTATGGGGCTTGGGCTTGCGAAAGTGTTAAGCATCGAATATTCCAGGGCAACGGCGATTGCTATTGAAGTAGGAATGCAGAATAGCGGGCTTGCGGTATCGCTGGCAGCGGCGAACTTTTCGGCAAATCCTATGGCGACCCTGCCAGGCGCAGTGTTTAGTGTATGGCATAACATAGCAGGGTCATTGTTTGCGGGGATGCGCCGGCGGAAGCACAGGGAACTGCCGGTTCTGTAACCGTCCGGCGTAAGCGCCAAACCGCAATTTGAAATCAGCTCCATTAAAGAAGATTTTAAATACAGAGCCGTCACGCCACATACGGATTTTCAAAGAATACAGTTGTGATAACCGTCGAAATAAGTTATAATAAAAACATCTTATTTCGCCAGGGTGAAGGGAATCCCTGCACGTGAGGCGGACAGCTACGATAATAATGGAAGAAAGGAATACGACATGTCATGAAAAAGAGAATCGGTTTGTTAACAAGCGGCGGCGACTGTCAGGCATTGAACGCCACTATGCGCGGAGTTGTGAAAGGGTTAAGTTCAAATCTGCCCGATTTGGAGGTTTACGGGTTTGCCGATGGGTACAGGGGGTTAATTTATGGTGATTACCGGATGCTGACTTCAATGGATTTTTCAGGAATCCTGACAAAAGGAGGCACAATCCTGGGAACATCAAGACAGCCATTTAAATTGATGCGTGTGCCGGATGCTGACGGCCTGGATAAAGTAGAGGCAATGAAGCAAAATTATTATAAGCTGCGTCTGGACTGTCTGGTTATCCTGGGCGGAAACGGGACACAAAAGACGGCGAATCTGCTGAGAGAAGAAGGATTGAATATCATCCATTTGCCTAAGACGATTGATAATGATATTTATGGGACAGATATGACGTTTGGTTTTCAGAGCGCGGTAGATATCGCGACGGACGCGATTGACTGTATCCACACCACAGCAGCATCTCATAACCGCGTATTTCTGGTAGAGGTTATGGGACATAAGGTAGGCTGGCTGACGCTCCATGCGGGTATCGCAGGCGGCGCTGATATTATCCTTCTGCCGGAGATTCCGTATGATATTGATAGAATCGTGGAGGCTATCAACCGCAGGGCGCAGAGAGGGGCAGGCTTTACGATTCTGGCAGTTGCGGAAGGCGCAATTTCTAAGAAAGATGCAAAGCTGTCAAAGAAGGAATTAAAAGAAAAAATGAAGAACTATAAATATCCTTCGGTTTCTTATGAACTGGCAGACCAGATTCTGAAAAAGACAGGTATTGAAGTACGTATTACAGTTCCGGGACATACGCAGCGCGGAGGAAGCCCTTGTCCGTATGACAGAGTGCTTTCCACCAGGCTGGGAGCCGGGGCAGCAAAACTGATTATGAATAATGAGTATGGCTACATGGTTGGAATCGTAAATGGAAAAGTAAAGAAAGTACCGCTGGCGGATGTGGCCGGAAAGCTGAAAATGGTTGATCCGGATAATCAGCTGATTAAAGAAGCAAAGCTTATCGGTATCAGTTTCGGAGATTGATGAATGAGTTATACTGCGTTATATCGTAAATTTCGTCCTGCCTCTTTTGCAGATGTGAAGGGGCAGGAGCATATTGTGACAACCTTAAAAAATCAGATCGCTGCAGAGCGTATCGGCCATGCTTATTTGTTCTGCGGCACAAGGGGTACCGGAAAGACTACAGTGGCAAAGATTTTGGCCCGGGCTGTGAACTGTGAACATCCGGTGGACGGAAATCCCTGCGGAGAGTGTGAGACGTGTAAGGCGATTGCGGCGGGCACTTCGATGAATGTAATCGAGATTGATGCCGCGTCCAATAATGGCGTAGACAATATCCGGGAAATCCGTGATGAAGTCGCGTACTCACCAACCAGCGGCAAATACAAGGTCTATATCATTGACGAGGTTCATATGCTGTCCATAGGAGCGTTTAATGCGCTCCTAAAGACGTTAGAGGAACCTCCTTCTTATGTGATTTTTATCCTGGCTACCACGGAGGCACATAAAATTCCGATTACCATTCTGTCTCGGTGTCAGCGTTATGATTTTAAACGTATTCCTCTGACTACGATTGCTGACAGAATGCGGGAGCTGATGAATGAAGAACAGGTAGAGGTGGAAGAGAAGGCGCTGCGCTATATTGCCAAGAAAGCGGACGGTTCTATGCGTGACGCGCTGAGCCTGCTGGATCAGTGCATTGCCTTTTATTTGGGACAGAAGCTTACCTATGATCATGTACTTGAAGTATTGGGAGCTGTGGATACGGAAGAGTTTGGCCGTTTGCTGCGGGAGGTTCTGGAAAACAATGTGGTGCAGGTGATTGCCCATCTGGAGGATTTAATTATGCAGGGGCGGGAACTGGGACAATTTGCCACAGATTTTACCTGGTATCTCAGGAACCTGCTGCTCCTGAAATCTTCGGATGATATGGAGGATGTATTAGATGTGTCCACAGAAAATCTGGAGACTTTGCGGGAAGAGGCGGGGCTGGTGCGGAATGATACGCTAATGCGGTATATCCGCATTTTTTCTGAGCTTTCAAATCAGATGAAATATGCGGCTTCCAAGCGGGTGCTGCTGGAAGTGGCTTTGATTAAGCTGTGCCGCCCTCAGATGGAGAACGATGAGATTTCTATGGCAGAACGTATCCGCGCGCTGGAAAAAAAGCTGGAAAATGGAAGGATGGTGCAGGCAGCGCCGATACAGAGTGTTTGGCCGGAAACAGGGCAGCCTGCCGGCCAGGAGAGCCATGAGCCGGAAGCAGAACCGGAAATGGCGGCGCCGGAAGACTTACAGGAGGTTATGCGGTTGTGGAACAGCATCGTGGCGTCAGCAGAGGGACAGAGGTTTCGGCAGACTCTTGCCCAGGCAGTGCCAAAGTTTCAGGAAAATGACGGAAGGCTATTTGTAGTGTTTTCAGACTTTTTAGGAGAGACATATCTAAACAGTGAGGAGAAAAAGCAAGAGCTGGAGAAAATCATTGAGGGGAAATTGGGGAAACATGTAGAAGTGAAATTCGTCCTGAGAGCAGATGAACATTTGGTGGGAGGACGTTTATCAAAAATTAGTGTGGAAGATGCTATCAAAAAATTTGTCCACGCGGATATTGAAATTGAGGATTAGGAGGAAAAGTGAAATGGCAAGACGTGGAGGATTTCCGGGCGGAGGCATGCCGGGTAATATGAATAATCTGATGAAACAGGCGCAGAAAATGCAGAGGCAGATGGAAGAGAGCCAGAAAGCTTTGGAGGAAAAGGAGTTTACCGCAGCAGCAGGGGGCGGCGCAGTAGAAGTAAGCGTATCCGGCAAGCGGGAGATTACGAAAGTGAAACTGGCTGAAGAGGTGGTAGATCCGGATGATATTGAGATGCTTGAGGATTTAATTATGGCGGCTGCCAATGAAGCTCTCCGGAAGATGGAGGAAGAAGCAGGGGCGGCTATGTCTAAGATTACCGGAGGCATGGGAGGCCTGGGCGGAGGGTTTCCGTTCTGATGGATTATTACAGCAAACAAATTAGTGAACTTATCGGGGAGCTTTCAAAGCTTCCCGGCGTCGGTTCTAAGTCTGCCCAGCGGCTGGCATTTTACCTTATTAACCGTCCGGTGGAAGAGGTGCAGAGACTTTCTGATACGATGATACAGGCCAGGCAAAACGTACGCTACTGCAGCCAGTGCGGAACGCTGACAGATCAGGAACTTTGCCCTATCTGTGCCAACCCCAAACGTGACCAGTCTATGATTATGGTTGTGGAGGATACCCGTGATCTGGCGGCTTATGAAAAGACAGGGAAGTATGAAGGGGTTTACCATGTGCTTCACGGGGCGATTTCGCCTATGCTTGGCATAGGGCCGGGAGATATCAAATTGAAAGAGTTGATGGTACGGCTCCAGGGAGAGGTAAAAGAGGTTATCATAGCTACGAATTCCAGCTTGGAGGGCGAGACCACGGCCATGTATATCAGTAAACTTATCAAACCTACGGGAATCAGAGTCAGCCGGATAGCGAGTGGTGTTCCGGTGGGCGGCGATCTGGAATATATTGATGAGGTAACGCTGCTGCGTGCCCTGGAGGGGCGCGTGGAATTATAGATATGCGTCAGGATGTAAGCGGTAAATTCTCTGGAAAGCCGGAATTAGAAGGAATACTATACATACCCCATTCTTTCGGGATTATGCTGGATGTGAGAGGAAAAGTATGATAAAATAAAAGTATCTAGAGGATTCAAAGGAGGAAAGGTATGAGTAATGTAGCATTGACGAAGGTCATGGAGCAGATGAAGCTGGAAAACCTGACCCCGGATATTGATATGTCGTCAATTGAAATCACCCTGCCGGATATTAACCGTCCAGCACTGCAGCTCACAGGGTATTTTGACCATTTTGCTTCTGAGCGCGTCCAGATTATCGGATATGTGGAATACACGTATCTGGAGCATCTGCCCCGGGAAGAGAAACTCAAGGTATACGACCAGTTTCTGGGATACAAGATGCCATGTGTGATTTATACTACGAGGACACAGCCGGATGAGGACATGCTGCAGCTGGCGCATAAATATGGCGTTCCCATTTTCAGATCCCATCAGACAACATCTGCGTTTATGGCAGAAATTATCCGCTGGCTGAACGTGGAGCTGGCTCCCTGTATTTCCATTCATGGCGTGTTGGTTGACGTATACGGCGAGGGTGTGCTGATTATGGGCGAGAGCGGCATTGGAAAGAGTGAGGCAGCGCTGGAGCTGATTAAGCGGGGGCACCGCCTTGTCACGGATGACGTTGTGGAGATACGCAAGGTCAGCGATGTGACTCTGGTAGGGACTGCGCCTGATATCACGCGTCATTTTATTGAACTGCGGGGTATTGGGATTATCGACGTAAAGACGCTGTTCGGTGTGGAAAGTGTAAAAAATACCCAGAATATTGATTTGGTAATTAAGCTGGAAGAGTGGAACCGGGATAAAGAGTATGACAGGCTGGGGCTGGAAGAGGAGTATACGGAAATTCTTGGAAACAAGATTGTATGCCATTCCCTGCCTATCCGTCCGGGGCGGAATCTGGCAGTTATCGTAGAGTCGGCGGCGGTGAACCACAGACAGAAGAAGATGGGGTATAACGCTGCGCAAGAGCTGTACAAGAGGGTGCAGGAATCCCTTTCAAGGGGAAGGAAGGATTAAAGAAAAATCACATTTTGATTTTTGAAATATACACAAAAATGATTGACACATCTAAAACTATTTGGTAATATACTATTACAGAAGATAAGCCAGGATTACAGAGCAATAAAAAGTTCAGTATACGAGGGGCAATGTTTACTGTATAATAAAAGAGAGAGAAGTTCATTCTCATCAAGAAGGAACACTTTTGATAAAGGATGGCAAAAGGAGGGGTTGCTATGGCGAATAAATTTTTATTGCCTGTATACAAGAAGGTTTTTGGTGAGTCGTTTTCGTATGGAAGGTTTGAAGATCGGTTAAAAATGCAGAAAATGGTTTATCTTTTGCAGGAAGAAGGAGTGAATATTGGCCATTACGGATTTGACTGGTATAAACATGGACCATATTCACAGGTCTTATTAGATGATATGTATATGGAAAATGGGACTGCCTGTATGGGATTAAACTACACGCCGGAAGCAGAACAGCGCATTGAAAGATTAAAAGAAATCTTCAGCGATGCTGACGCAAAAGAAAAATATGGGGTGAAAAACTGGACAGAATGTCTGGCTTCGATTCATTTTTTAAGAATGAAAGAAATGGGAAGCAATGCTTCAGAAGAAGAAATTCTTCAGGTGTTAACGGACAGAAAGCCGCATTTAAATGATGACGCTTTAAATAGAAAGGCTTATCGTTTAATAGAGAATTTAGCTATGTAGGTGTTGGAAAATGGCGATAAAATTTACGGATAAGATACTTGACAATGTACATGGATTTATTGAGTACTCGGATGCGGAAAAAGAAGTCATGAATACCCTGTTGTTTAAAAGACTGCAAAGTATTAAACAGTTAAGCATTGCAAATTGGATTTTTCCCGGATCGGAACATACAAGATATATCCATTCGTTAGGTGTAATGCATATTGCGGATAAAATAGCACGGCAACTGGAGCTGCCTGATCAGGACAGAAAGATTATACGGATGGCGGGACTTCTGCATGACATAGGACATTATCCTCTTTCGCATGTATGTGAAACTCCTTATAAAAAAGGCATGGAAAACTATAAAGAGGACAGTGTTTGCCAGGCAGTAAATGGTGATATGAAACGATATATAGAGAGATTTTCATTGCCAGTCGCTAAAGAATTTATGGTAGGTTCTGTAGAGGGGCATCATGAGGCAGTAGGAGCAGCTATTATCCGTACAGATCCCCAGATAAAGAAGATTATCACAGAGGAATGTGGTGAGGCGTCTATAGATATTATTTGCGATATGATTACAGGGAATGTAAAAAGACAAGATACAAACCCGTTATGGGTGCAGATTTTACATTCAGAAATTGATGCAGATGGAATTGACTATATGATGCGTGACGCAGCTTTTGCGGGTACCGGATTTGGAAGCTTTGAAATGAATCAATTAATCAGGTGCTTCGAGAGAAGGGTATACGATGGAAAAGAAATCTTATGTATTAATGAAAAGGGAATTGCGGCAGCGGATCAATATCTCATAAATAAATTTTTTTCGTACTCTCAGGTTGTTTTCAATAAGCATATTTCAAATCTGGAATGGATGGCAGAAATAATCGTTGATTGGATGTTGAAACAAAGTGTACTGTTTCCAACAAAGGAAAATCTGTTAAAACAATGGATAAATGCAAAAGGAAACTTCGACAATTATTTAAGCTTCACAGACAATTTCTTTTGGAAAGCGCTGGATGAGATAAAAACATCCCCCAAAAAATATTATGCGCCCGAATATATTGTTGAATTAAGCAAAAAGCTTTTAAATCACGAAGAGCTTTCTTTTGTTAGTGACAGTGAAGTTAGAATCATATCAAAAGATGCAGATGAAATGAAAGAGCGTCTTTGTCAATCAGCTATATATACGGAATATGTAAATAGTCACGATAAGGTTGTATTATACAGCAAAAAACCAATGACAAAGAATGTTCCGTACGAGAAATTTATCGAAGCCATAGAGCGAAACATACCGGAAGAATTACAGGATGACAAAGAAAAATATATAAAAAATAAGGTGCTTTCCCGGTATATGGAGGGGATTTGTGTCTGTAATAACAGAAATGAAGAGATTCATCTTTTATGCGACGATGATAAATCTTTAATGAAACAATTATATGGCACGAATCTGGTGATTTTTAGGGCATTTCAGTTTCCGTTGGCGGACAAAGCAAACTTATAAGTAGAGATCATATGATTATCAATAGGGGATTGTGTTCTAAAGTGGAATTGCGTAAACAGTACTCAGGCATTTTGTGTAAGGAGGATTTGTGGGATGAAGAAATATTGTTTTGGGATTGATATTGGGGGAACTACGGTAAAATGCGGTTTATTTGACGTGCAGGGTAACGTTTTGGATAAATGGGAAATCAAAACCCGTTCCGAAGGAAATGGCGAGAACATCATTCCGGATGTAGCGGCGGCAATTGAGACAAAGATTTCAGAAAAAGGGATTGAGAAAGCAGACATCGCAGGAATCGGTGTAGGCGTTCCGGGACCTGTAAATGAAGAAGGCGCAGTAGTCACGGCGGTTAATCTGCATTGGGGATATGTAGATCTTGCAGGCGAGATGGAAAAACTGACAGGTATTACTACGAAGGTTGGAAACGATGCGAATGTGGCGGCTCTGGGAGAGATGTGGAAGGGCGGCGGTGAAGGCCATAAGAATGTAGTGATGGTTACGCTGGGAACCGGCGTCGGCGGCGGTATTATCATTGGCGGGAAAATCCTTACCGGAAGTCATGGAGCAGGCGGCGAAATCGGTCATATCCACGTTGAGGACAAGATGGACAAGCCTTGCGGCTGCGGTAATAAGGGCTGCCTGGAGCAAGTGGCTTCTGCTACCGGAGTTGTATATCTGGCAAATAAGAAACTTGCAGAAAGCAGCATGTCGTCAGTGTTGAGAGAGGGAGAGGTTTCTGCAAAGACCGTGTTCGATGCAGTGAAAGCCGGGGACACATTGGCATGTGAAGTAGCAGAGGAGTTTGGAAAATACCTTGGGACTGCCTTGGCTAGTGTTACAGGCGTAGTAGACCCGGAAATCTTTGTAATCGGCGGCGGCGTATCAAAAGCCGGAACCGTGATTCTGGATTATGTAAAGAAATATTACGTGAATTATGTGCTGGATGCCTGCAAGGGAACAGAGTTTGCATTGGCAACGCTGGGAAATGACGCGGGTATTTATGGCGCGGCAAGGATGGTAATAGAGTAAAAAGATGCTATGTGAAAATGGCGTACCGGATATAGAAGTCTGGTACGCCATTTTGTGCCCGCGGGCAACGATCCAAGCGACTGTATGCAGGTATTTGGCGACTGCCGCGAGGGTCAATACCGTCCCTTGAGACGGGGGATTTGACTAGAGAAAAAGGTTATGCAAACAGTTCCAGAACTCCAATTAGAATTAATAAAACTGCTGAAAATGGAGTGAGAACGGAAAAAAATCTGCAGCGCAGGAATTTCTGCCCTAAAATAACACTGACCTGGATGCTGAGGCAGGAAAAAAGCATAGAAAAGAATCCTACCCATATGGGAGAGAGAGACATTACGCCTGCGCTAAGTGAAGGTGGAATACAATTCACTGCCAGTACGAAACCAAGGATTAGTACGTCTGTGAACCTGGGGGTTTCCTGGAGCTCGGGGGTATCATTTTTTTGCGTTATGCTTTGGTAGAGACAGAAAATTCCGAAAAGAATCATGATAGCGGAAGCAATCAGATTCGTATAGAACAGGAAATGACCGGAAATCAAACGGGCGGCACAGGTAGAGCCAAAGGCACATAGCCCGGTCGTGCCGCCGATTATTAAGTTTTGCCATATAGAAAGTCTCTGATGGCGTATGCCCAGATGAATCCCAATCAGCAGATTATCCAGGTTTACGGCAAGGCCAATCAGAAGAGCCATAAAGATATTCATAGTTCACCTCTTTGTGCGACAGTCCATACTTTCATTGCAGTTTCCCGGCGTCCGGCGTAAGCGCGGTAACTTCCGGTTTCGCAGACTTCAGGTGTAAACACGGAGAACTATCAGTTCCGTAACTGTCTGGGATGAGCGGTAAACTCCCCGACAAACCGCAATTTAAAAGCGGAACTGTTCCCTCTCTACAATTTATTCAGAAAATACAAAGTTGTGAAAGCGGCAATTTCGTGTTATGATGGATACTCATAAAAATATAGGCGCTGTCAGCAGCGCCTGCCGGCCTGGAAGGGAGGATATATGATAGCAGATGTTTTGATGGATACTGTTCTGGACAGCGTGAAGATGCTGCCGTTTCTTCTGGCGGCTTTTCTGTTGATGGAATGGCTGGAGAAATATTCAGGGGAATATATGAACCGGCTGCTGGCTAAGGTAGGGCATGCAGGCCCTTTGGCGGGGGCGCTTTTGGGTTGTGTGCCGCAGTGTGGTTTTTCGGTGGTGGCGGCGAATCTGTACGCGGGAGGAATCATTACACCGGGAACGATTCTGGCAGTCTTTTTGGCGACGTCGGATGAGGCGGTTCTGATTTTGATGGGAAATCCGGGGCGCGGAAGAGAAATTCTGTGGCTTTTGGCGGCGAAGGTTGTGATTGGCACGGCGGCGGGCTATTTGATTGATACATGGATTCCGGAACGTCATAGTTATGAAGAAGATATGGAGCGTATCTGCGCGGACTGCGGCTGTCACGGGCATACACATGAACATGGAAAAGGACATGTTTTCCAGGCGGCATTGCATCATACGGTGAGCGTATTTGCATATATTTTCGTTTTTACAGGGATTTTGAATCTGGCGATAGAGTTGGTGGGAATAGAAAAGCTTTCAGCGGTGCTGATGGGGGATTCCCTGCTTCAGCCGCTGCTTGCGGCCCTGGTCGGCATGATTCCCAATTGTGCTTCTTCTGTAATGCTGACACAGCTTTACCTGAGCGGAGCTATTAGCTTTGCTTCCGCAGTCGCGGGACTTTGTACGGGAGCAGGACTGGGGCTGGCGGTGCTTTTCCGGATGAATGAAGATAAGAAGGAGAGTTTGAAAATCACAGGACTATTGTATGCAGCCGGAGCCGTATCGGGCGTAGTTCTGAGTTTTTTTGGATAATACATGCAAAAGAAAGAGCCTTATCGTACGTGGAAAGTATCGGTAAGGCTCTTTCTGAAAGCAGGCATGTTTTTTGCTGTAGTTTGGAAAGTTGCACAGTTGTGTATTTTACCGGCTCCACCGCCCGGAGGCGCCGCAGGGAAGTACCAGCCCGTTTGAGGAGACGGGCAGTCCGACCTCCTGGGAATCCACGGTTCCGTGGAACTGTCTCAGCTCTGTGGCGAGCATATAAGTCAGGACAGCCGGAGCCAATCCGGTTGTGTAGGAATTGACAAGAAAAAAGAGTGGGTCGTCACTGAGAAGGCTGGTACAGAGCTTTATCAGCGGGTGGATAGCATCTTCGATTTTCCATATTTCGCCTTTGGGGCCTCTTCCGTAGGAGGGAGGGTCCATGATCACCGCATTATAATGGTTTCCGCGTCTGATTTCTCTCTCAACGAATTTTACGCAGTCGTCTACGATCCAGCGGATGGGGGCTTCAGACAGCCCGGAAGAGCGGGCGTTTTCTTTCGCCCATCCGACCATGCCTTTGGAAGCGTCTACATGAGTAACGCTTGCCCCGGCGGCGGCAGCGGCGAGGGTGGCGCCGCCTGTGTAGGCGAAAAGGTTCAGGACTTTAACGGGTCTTCCGGCAGTCTTGATTTTCTCAGAAAACCAGTCCCAGTTTGCTGCCTGCTCAGGGAAAAGCCCGGTGTGTTTGAAGCTGAAGGGTTTCAGGTTAAAGGTAAGGCTTTTGTAATGGATGCTCCATTGCTGGGGGAGGGAAAAGAATTCCCACTCGCCGCCGCCTTTTTTGCTGCGGTGGTAGTGGCCGTCCATTTTTTTCCAGCCCCGGTGTATTTTGGGGGTATCCCAGATAACCTGGGGGTCCGGGCGCACCAGAAGATAGTCTCCCCAGCGCTCTAATTTTTCACCGCATGAAGTATCGATGACTTCATAATCCTTCCAATTTTGTGCAATCCACATGATTCTCTATTCCTTTCTGTAAAATGTATGATGCGTGTGTTCCATATCCAAAGAACGAAACCAGTAAGTATAAAAATATTCAAATCCCAGGGAGCGGTACAGGCTCTTTGCAGGTTCGTTTTCCGTGGTAACCTGGAGATATGCATTCGCCGCCCCTTTTTTCTGCGCCTCAGATAAAACAGCGCTGCAGATGGCGCGTGCAAAATGTTTCCGTCGGCAGCTGGCGTCCACATAGATGGCGTATAGCCCCACATGTCCTCTGTCAAGAATCCCAAGCCCGGATGCCACGGGGCGTCCGTCAATTTCGATAAATGCTGCGATAGTTTCTTTCGGAATTGCCTTAAACATGGAAGGGACGATGCGGCGCAGCGTGGGGTTTGTGGTTCCGTTCAGGCGGAAAAGAGAAGAAATCCATTCGTCCGTAATCCGGTCGCGGAGCTGCACGATGACATTTCCGGGGTATTCTATAAAAGAGGGGAGCCCGGAATTCCGCCCATAATATTCGTATTCCGCCGAAAGCTGTGGATAAGGCGCGAGATTTTCTATGGGCATGGTCATAACTTCTGTTGTATGGCGGATTTTGTAACCGCGTGCGTCCAGCATACGGTCAAATTCCGGTTCCAGCAGGGGATTGATTTTAAAGTTTACAGGCGTATGGAAATTCGTATAGACGCGCTCGCAGTAGGCGATTTTTTCTTCTGCGGGAATCAGGGAACTTCCTACCTGTTCAACGCTGTTGGTGCGGTATGTATAGTTATGGGAAAAACGGATAAGCCAGCCGTCGTACAGCTCGATTTTATGGGGCGGCCAGGCATTTAAGGAAATTTCTTCGATTAGTTTCATATATGCATTTTTTTCCATGGAAGCTCCTTTCAGTATTCCTATTATAGACTAAGGCGGGGGTTTATTCAATGAAAAACTTGACCTTATCCTGTTCCTTTGGTAGACTTTGGAATAAGATTTTGTATATATTTAAGGAGGCGCGTCGTATGAAACTGGGTTTTATTGGGTGCGGAAATATGGCCGGGGCTATGCTCGGAGGCATCCTGAAAGAAGAACTGCTGAAAAAGGATGAGATCATTGCTTCTACTTCAAGTGCAAAGAGCCTGCAGAGGGTGCGGGAATGCTTTGGGATCTGTACTGCCCTCAGTAACCGGGAAGTGGCGGAAAAATCAGAAATCCTGGTTCTGGCGGTAAAACCTCAGTATTATGAGGAAATCATAGAGGAAATCCGGGAGTGCATAAGCGATAGCCAGATCGTGGTGTCGATTGCCCCAGGAAAGAGCCTAGACTGGCTGGAGGAAAGATTTGGAAAGCCGCTAAAGCTGGTGCGCTGTATGCCAAACACTCCTGCGCTGGTAGGGGAGGGCATTACCGGAGTGTGCCGGAACCGCCGGGTGGAGGATGGAGAGCTTGAGCAGGTATGCCGGATACTGCGAAGCTGTGGGGAGACAGAAGTGCTGAGCGAGCATTTGATGGATGTGGTGGTATCGGTGAGCGGAAGTTCGCCGGCCTACGTGTTTCTGTTTATTGAGGCAATGGCGGACGCGGCAGTGGCGGACGGTATGCCGCGGGCGCAGGCATATAAATTCGCTTCTCAGGCAATACTGGGAAGTGCAAGGATGGTTTTGGAAACGGGCAGGCATCCGGGTGAGCTGAAAGATATGGTATGTTCTCCGGGAGGGACTACTATAGAGGCAGTCAGGGTTCTGGAAGAAAAAGGTTTCCGCAGTGCAGTGATTGAGGCTATGAAAGCGTGTGTAAGAAAAGCGAAAGGAATGTAAGGAGGTAAAGCGAATGGAACGTGAAAATGCATGGAAAAAATATGAGGGTGAGAAGCAGAAAGAGGTGTTCGATTTTGCAGAAGGATACAAGGCGTTTTTAACAAAATGCAAAACGGAGCGGGAGTGTACAGAAGAGATTATCCGCCAGGCGAAAGAACATGGGTATGAGAGCTTGGAAAATGTGATCGCATCGGGACGAACCCTGAAAGCAGGGGATAAAGTGTACGCAGAAAATATGGGAAAATCCCTGGCGTTGTATCATATTGGCGAGGAGCCTATGGAGAACGGAATGAATATCCTGGGCGCGCATATTGATTCCCCGAGGCTGGATTTGAAACAGAACCCTCTGTATGAGGATACGGATTTGGCTATGTTGGAAACACATTATTACGGCGGCGTAAAGAAATACCAGTGGGTGGCTCTTCCGCTTGCGCTTCATGGGGTAGTGGCGAAAAAGGATGGTACGGCAGTACAGGTGTCCATTGGTGAAAAGGAGGGGGAGCCGGTATTTGGCGTGTCCGATTTGCTAATCCATCTTTCCGGCACACAGCTTGAGAAGAAGGCGAATAAGGTCATTGAAGGAGAGGATATGAATATCCTGATTGGCAGTATTCCGCTTGCCGGTGAAGAAAAAGAGCCGGTGAAAAAGCAAATTTTGAAGTTGTTGGAAGAAAAATATGGGATTGACGAGGAAGATTTTACTTCTGCGGAGCTTGAGGCGGTTCCGGCGGGCGCGGCCAGGGATTATGGGTTTGACAGGAGTATGATTATGTCTTATGGGCATGATGACAGGGTGTGCGCATATCCGTCATATCTTGCAATGTTTGACCTGCGTGAGGTAAAAAGGACTTGTGTATGCATTCTGACGGATAAAGAGGAAATCGGAAGCGTGGGAGCTACAGGAATGCATTCGCGTTTCTTTGAAAATACAGTTGCGGAGATCATGAACTGCACGGGAGAATACAGTGAACTGGCGCTGCGGCGGGCGCTGCGCAACTCAAAAATGCTTTCTTCGGACGTAAGCGCGGCTTTTGACCCCAACTATCCCAGCGTTATGGAGAAAAACAACAGCGCATATTTTGGAAAGGGGCTGACGTTCAATAAATATACCGGTTCCAGAGGAAAATCAGGTTCCAACGATGCAAATGCAGAATACATGGCGGAAATCAGGAAGGTACTTGATGAGAATGGGATTTCCTGGCAGACTTCTGAGCTTGGCAAGGTAGACCAGGGCGGCGGCGGAACGATTGCTTACATTTTGGCAAATTATGGCATGGATGTAATTGACAGCGGCGTGGCAGTGCTGAATATGCATGCGCCGTGGGAAATCGTCAGCAAAGTGGATGTGTATGAGGCATATCGGGGATATGTGGCATTTTTGGAGAATATAGGGGTGTAATTCGGTGGGCAGCAGAGTAGCAGGGAAATTGCGATTTTGCTTGACGTTATCACTATAGTTTGTTAAAGTGTAAAGTATTAGTGTCCGTGAAATTATCCGGAAGCTGAAATACAAAAAGGATAAGAGGAGAAAAGAATGGGAACAAATACAATATGGTTTTTGCTGGCATTTGCGGCGTATTTGTTAATGATGTTGGGAATCGGCGCATTTTATATGAAGAAAAATAAAGACGCTGACGACTACTTTCTGGGTGGGCGCGGACTCAGCGGCTGGGTAGCAGCGCTTTCTGCGCAGGCGTCTGATATGAGCGGTTGGCTTCTGATGGGATTGCCGGGTTCTATTTATGCGCTGGGGACAGGGCAGGCATGGATTGCCGTGGGGCTGTTTATCGGAACGGTGATGAACTGGATTTGCATTTCAGGCAGGCTCCGCCGCTATACCATCCGTGCGAACAATTCCGTGACGTTCCCGGAATATCTGGAGAACCGTTTCCATGATAAGAAGAAAGTGCTTTTGCTTATTTCTTCTATTGTAATTGTTATCTTTTTCCTGGTATATACGGCATCTGCATTGGCTGCCGGAGGGAAGCTGTTTGCCAGTGTGTTTGGCATGGATTATACGCTGGCTCTTACGATTGGAGCAGCAGTTATTCTCGCTTATACATTTATGGGCGGATTTATGGCAGTGTGCACGACAGATTTTATCCAGGGAACCCTGATGTTGGTAGGGCTTTTGATTGTGCCGATTCTTGCGTATGCAGTTATGGGCGGTGAAAATTTGATGGCAAATCTGGAGGCGAGCAATGTGCCGGGAGGAGTGGACGGCTATCTGAATATGTTTAGCAATGGCGAGCGTCCGTACAGTGCGGTAGAGATTATCTCTCAGCTTGGCTGGGGATTGGGATACTGCGGTATGCCGCATATCCTCACACGGTTTATGGCGGTTAAGAACGAGAAGGAACTAAAGAAATCAAGAGTGATCGCTATCGTATGGGTGGCAATTTCCCTGGGAATGGCAGTTGTAATCGGCGTTATTGGACGCGCGTATCTGTTCCCGATGCTTCTTGGAGAGGGCGCGGTATCCACAGAGAATGTCTTTATTGAAATGATTACCCAGCTTTTCACAAAGGATCTGAGCCTGGCGTTTGTCGGAGGAATCTTCCTGTGCGGAATCCTGGCGGCAATTATGTCTACGGCGGACTCTCAGCTTTTGATTACCGCGTCATCTGCTTCTAAGGATATTTACCAGGGCGTGATTAATCCCAAGGCAAGTGATAAGAAAGTGCTTACGATTAGCCGTGTTACCGTAATCGTTGTGGCAATTTTGGCATACATTATCGCGCTCGATCCAAACAGCAGCATTATGGGGCTGGTGTCAAATGCCTGGGCGGGCCTGGGCGCAGCGTTTGGCCCAACGGTTGTGCTGTCCCTGTTCTGGAAGAGAACAAACATGGCGGGAGCTGTGGCGGGTATCATATCTGGCGGTCTTACCGTTCTTATCTGGGATTACATACCTCTGATGGGAGGACAGACACTGGGAACTGCTACGGGACTTTACTCCCTTGTAGTAGGATTTGCAGTAAGCCTGGCGCTTATCGTTATCGTGAGCTTGTGTACAAAAGCGCCAGATGAAGAGATGATAAAAGCTTTTGAGGACGTGGCGTCGGGAAATGTGACAGAATAGGCGTAAATGCTTTCAAAAAAATCTTGACTTTTGGCCGGTCCTGTGCTATTCTCTTTGAGAAACTGCCGAAGACAGTAGGTGCCGTAAGGCATAAGGTCAAAACGCCTACCGAGGAGTAATGAGTTCGTAAGAATGATTTATGAGCCTCCCTGTGTCTTGCAGGGAGGCTTTTACTCACGTGTACAGAAAGACGCCACAGCGCGTTTTCTGTTTTGGCGGTACACATACTATAAAGGAGGTGCACCATTCATGGCAAAGGTAGAACTGAAACAGCCTATCGTAGCAGAAATCAGCGAAAACATCAAAGACGCAAAAGCGGTTGTGCTGGCTACTTACAGTGGAATCACTGTAGAACAGGATACTGCTCTGCGTAAAGAGATGAGGGAAGCCGGAGTTGTCTACAAGGTATACAAGAACACGATGATGAATTTCGCATTCAAGGATACTCCGTGTGAAGAACTGTGCAAGCATCTGGAAGGCCCGAACGCAGTGGCTATTTCCAAAACAGACGCAACAGCTCCTGCAAGAATCCTGGCAAAGCATGCTAAGACCGTTCAGGCGCTGAACCTGGTTGCAGGTGTTGTAGAAGATGCTTATTACGATGAGAAGGGCATTCAGGCGCTGGCAAGCATTCCTTCAAGAGAAGAACTTCTTGGAAAACTTCTTGGAAGCATCCAGTCACCTATCGCAAACTTTGCTCGTGTTATTAGCCAGATTGCTGAAGCAAAAGAGGCATAACCCGGCATACCGAACCTAATAATATAAAAATGGAGGAAAATGAAATGGCAAAATTAACAACTGCTGAGTTTATTGAAGCTATCAAAGAGTTATCTGTATTAGAGTTAAATGATTTAGTAAAAGCATGTGAGGAAGAGTTCGGCGTATCTGCAGCAGCAGGCGTAGTTGTAGCAGCAGCAGGCGGCGCAGCAGAGGCAGCAGAAGAGAAAGACGAGTTCGATGTAGAGCTGACAGAGGTTGGCCCGAACAAGGTTAAGGTTATCAAAGTTGTTCGTGAAGTAACAGGACTTGGTCTGAAAGAAGCAAAAGAAGTAGTTGATGGCGCTCCGAAGGTACTGAAAGAAGCAGCATCTAAGGCTGAAGCTGAAGAGATTAAGACAAAGCTGGAAGGCGAGGGAGCAAAAGTTACTCTCAAATAATTTCAGTGAAAATCAACCCCGTGGATGTTGGAAATGCATCTGCGGGGTTTTTTATATATGTTATTTTTCAGGAACGTTCCAGCAAAGTATTACAGATAGATTAAAAATCTTTTTAAGGGTTTTGATAAGGCTGGAAATGAAGAGAGAATAAGGGTATAATATATCAAAAACTGCGGTTTGAGCTGCGAAAGGGGTACAGTTATGAGGTACAAGAGGTGTTTGGCATGGCTTTTAGTAGTAGTGATGATATTTTCAGTGATGAAGGCAAATTCGGCAATTGCGGCGGCTGATAGCGGCTGGGGAATAGGGATGCAGGACGCAGGAGAGAAGAAGCAGGAAATCCTGAAATCTAAGAAGGATGTAAACAGAAACCAGGGAATTAACACAAATAATGATTCTGGTGAGGGGGAAGATTCCGGCGGAGAGGATGGATCTGGCGGAGAAGAAGGTTCTGGCGGAGAAGAAGGTTCTGGCGAAGGAGACGGCTCCGGAGGAGGAGAAGATTCTGACGGAGGAGATGGAACCGGAGGAGGAGAAGATTCCGGCGAAGGAGATGGAACCGGCGGGGGAGAAGATTCCGGCGAAGGAGATGGAGCCGGAGGAGGAGAAGATTCCGGCACAGATGATGGTTCAGAGAAGCCGACGATTGAAAATCTGTCTGCAGAGTGGGACGGAGAGAAAAGGCGTATCGTTTTAAGGTATGATTTGGATGGGGATTATGTCAATATTCAGGTGAAAAAGAAAACAGGCGGCTATACTACGATTGCTGAAGAGTATGAAGGAGAGAGTTTTGCGTATGAATATAAGGATTGGGAAGAATACTTGAAAGAATTTGCATTTCTAGTGGTGCCATACAGGAGAAATGAAGGGACGGAAGATATAAATGGTGAGACAAAAGAAGTATCATGCGATGTAACATATCCAAAGGCGGTTATCAAGAACTTATATGTAGATTATGACCTGGAAAGACAGGTGCTTTATGTGGACTGGGATGAAGATGAGGGCGACGATGGCTGGGGAAGTGTAAAAAACGTAAAAGTTTACCTGGATGACTCGGACAATCCTTTGAATGGCGCTTACATGGATAACGAAGGAAGCTGGGTAGCGTCCCTGAAGCTGGAACCCAGGAGCACACATAAGCTCAAGATAGTTCCTATCAATAACGGCAATCAAGAGGGTACGCCGCAGGACTATACCCTGGTTGTGGATGATTATGAGGCGAAGATTACAGATTATACGATAGAGTATAATGAAGAAACGAAACGGCTGGAGATGAAATGGGAGAGCATGTACACGCAGTATGTTTCCGTGTATCTGAATGATGAGGAGCTGGCGGAAAATTATAAAGAGAATAGTTTGACAATTGACTGTGTGTTGCAGCCGGGAGCCTCTTATAAGGTCTTTATTTTGCCTTACAACGGTCAGGATGAAGAAGGAGAAGAACTGGAGGAAGATATATCTTTTGGGGAATTCGAAGTTCCGTATGAGTTTTCTGCTTCCGTTATGAATGTAGATGTAAAGGATGCGGCGGGGAATTATACCGGATTTACGAAACCTCTGATAAAGCTGCAGTGGGAAGCGCAGAAGCAGGCAGTTTACGAAGTTTACCGTGCAGAAAAGGATAAAAAGGGCGCGTATGCCTGGATTGCTACGGTTCGGGCGGATAAAGAGGAAGTCTATACGTACATAGATGAAAAAGCAGGGTTCGGCGATTATTATTATAAAATCCGCCGTAAAATTGTCGAGGATGATTATCTGGAGCAGGAGCTGTATACGGCGCTCTCCGATGCAGAGCATGTCAGGCTTCTTGTGCCGCGCCCGAAAGTAAAAGTGAAGCTGAGCGCAGGAAAGAAGATTCTGCTGACAATGGAATCTGCGAAAGAATATGTCAGCGGATATGAGATTTACCGTAAATACCGCGGAAAATATGAAAAGATTGCGTCTACTACAGACAACAAATATGTAGACAAGAAGTTAAAGTTCGGAAAGACATATTCCTATAAGGTAAAAGCCTATTACTATGACGTAAATACAGGAAAAAAGGTTTATGGAAAGTATTCGAAAGCAGCTTCGGTAAAAAATACAATAGGTGCAATTAAGGCAGAGGCGTTAGCAGTATCATCGGATACGGTTAAACTTTCTTGGACGCCGGCGGTCAATGCGGATACCTATGAGATTTATGGGAAATCCGGCATGATGGGGGACTCGTATGTGCTTTTGGCGACGACAAAGCAGCTGTCCCTGAAATATAAATTGAAACAGAACACAAAATATTTTTTCATGATAAAGGCATATCAGGCGAAGGATGAGAAGCGCACGTATTTTTCCAGTACGGAGGTTTCTGTCCAGACGGGTTTTTCAGCTCCGCGGGGGTTGAAGGTAACAAAGACTACATATAAAAAGGATAGAGATGCTTTGGTTCAGGAAGATACGCTTTCCTGGAACCGTGTTTACGGGGCAAAAGGATATTATATTGAAGTATATGATACGGAAGAGAAGGAATATGTAGGTGTTGGCAATATTCGTAAAGGAAGCAAAACATCCTATACGATATCGAATCCGGTGACGGCGGAGGCGAAAGCCCGCACTTACCGCGTCAGCGCCTATTTGGGAAAAAGAATAGAATGCGGAGATACGATAAAAGTCAGACCGCAGCTCGGAACTGTTCAGAAGGTAAACGCTGTAAAAAACAGAGAAAAAGTAAAGGTGAGCTGGGAAAAAGCAGAAGGGGCGGAGAGCTATAAGATATACCGTTCTAATGGAAGCATGATGTTCTTTGTAGGTGAAACAGACGAAACGTGTATTGCAGACAAAGGGCTGAGCGCCGGGATTTCTTATAGTTATTATGTACAGGCAGTCAATAATACGCTAAAGCTTACCGGGGATATGAGCGAGCCGGCGGTGTGTAAAATGGCGCAGGGAAAGGTCTCAGGTTTAAAAGCAGTGAATACGGCGGGAGGAAATGTGCGGCTCACATGGAAAGAAGCCCCCAACGCCCAGAAATATGTGGTATATTATAAAGGGGCAGGGGATAAGGGATATCGGGAATTGAAAAAGCTGCCTGCGGACGTAACCGCCTATGTACATAAAAGGCAGGTGCGTGGGACTTCGTGTTCTTACAGGGTGGTCGCCGTGCAGAAAAACAGCGGCGGAATTTCAGTAGAATCGAAACCGGCGCAGGTGAAAGTATATATAAAAAAGTAATTTGAGATAGATTCCGGACGGGAAACAGGGAGCAGTGTAACTATGAATATAGCAGAAATTGCGGAAATGGCGGGCGTATCGAGGGCCGCCGTTTCCCGCTATTTTAATCAGGGGTATATTTCAGACGAGAAGCGCGAGGCGATTCGGAAAGTAGTAGAAGAAACAGGCTACCGTCCGTCGGTGCAGGCACAGACGCTCAGGACAAAGAAAACGAAGATGATTGGCGTTATTGTGCCGAAGGTGGCATCAGGAACGATCGGAAAGATTGTGGAGGGCGTGCTGTCTGTATTGAATGAACATGGTTATCAGGCGCTATTGGCAGTTACCCAGAATGATGCGAAGAAAGAGCTGGAATATCTGACGGCGTTTTGTGACAAACAGGTGGACGGCGTGATTTTAGCCGGAACGGTGTTCAGCGCAGAGCATAAACGGATTTTGAAAAATCTGTCTGTTCCGGTTGTGATTGTAGGGCAGCAGCTTGCGGGATATTGCTGCGTGTTTCATGACGATTATCATGCGTCTTATGATGTGACAAAGCTGTTTCTGCAGAAGGGAAGGACGAGGCTGGCGTATATCAGCGCGATTCTTCAGGACCAGGCGGTCGGGGCGGAGCGCTGCCGGGGCTTCCAGGATGCTGTGCGGGATATGGGGCATGGGGAGCTGGCGCAACGTTTTGTGACAGCCTCTTTTACGCTTGCCTCCGGCTATGAGAAGGCGGGGGAACTGCTGGAGAAATACAGGGATCTCGACGGTTTGATTTGTGCGACCGACAGGATGGCAGTCGGGGCTGTGAAGTGTCTGAGGGAACGCGGGATTCAGGTTCCCTCCCAGGTTCTGGTGGCCGGGCACGGCGATGCAGAGATGGCAAGGGCGCTGTCGCCTTCGCTGTTTAGCGTCCGCTATTTTTATGAGAAAAGCGGGCAGATCGCCGTTCAGATGCTCATGGAACAGATGGGGCATGGGGAGGAGGCCAGAAGAGAAGTGAAACTGGGATACTCTCTGGTAGAACCTGAAATATAAGACATTTGGAGGAGGAAAATTCCGGAAATCCGGGAGCTGCCAGATTTCCGGGATTTTTTGCAAGAGAAGGAATCATGGAATGGAAGGTGAAAGGGATGCTGAGCGAGTATAAACTACAGGGGATGGAAGAAAATATTCCGGTGCGTATTATTCGTTCGGGAAGGAAGAGCATCGGTCTGGAAGTAACAGGCGATGGGACGGCGCTGGCGAGGATTCCCGCCCGGCTTTCAGACAGGGAGCTGGGGGAATTTCTGAAAAAGCATGAGGAATGGCTGCAAGACAAGGTAAGAATGGTAAGAGAGCGGCAGAATGCCGGGGAATCTACAAATGCTGTTCCTGTAAACGAGCTGACAGCGGAAGATATAGAATATATTAAAAAAAGGATTTCGGAGCGTGTGGAATATTACAGCAGTTTCATGGGCGTTTCATATGGACGGGTTACGATACGGAACCAGAAAACGAGATGGGGGAGCTGCAGCGCGAAGGGAAATTTGAACTTTAATTACCAGCTTGCGTATCTGCCGCAGGAGCTGCTGGACTATGTAGTGGTGCATGAACTGTCCCACAGAAGGCATATGAACCATTCAGCGGAGTTCTGGCAGGAAGTAGAGAAGTATTATCCTGCCTATGAAGTTTGCAGGAAAAGACTAAAAGAAATCAGGATGGTAGAAGGATGAATACACAGTGCGAACAGTGTGCAAATTATGAATATGACGAAGAATATGATGTTTATACCTGCCAGGTCGATCTGGATGAGGACGAGCTGTACCGTTTTGTTACGGACACCTGGGAAAGCTGTCCTTATTACAGGAATGGGGATGAGTATGCCGTGGTGCGGCATCAGATGTAAAGGTTGTTGAATGAGGAGGTAAACTGCGTGTACGCAATCGTTTTAGGGTCAATGGCGTTATGCCTGATGGCAGGTTTGTACTTGGATGACGGGAAGGTGGTTCTTTTTTTAGCCGTGCTTCATCAGAGGAGTTGCTGAAAGATATAGACAGAAGCCGGTTTATTATCGTAGCAGACCATCAGCCTGTGGGAGCAGAGGAAAATGCGGCGGCGGGTGTGGATTTGGAGCTGTCAGGACATACCCATGCAGGGCAGATTTTTCCTATAGGGTATTTTACAGAGTTGTTTGGAGGGATGAACTATGGAGAGTATCAGGAGGGAGACTGCAGGGTAATCGTTTCTTCCGGGATTGCCGGGTGGGGATTTCCGATTCGGACACAGGGAAAATGTGAATATGTTGTGGTTCATTTGCGCAGGCAGCAGGAATAATCAGGGAACATACAGGCAGCGTGGCAGAATACAAAAAAGCGGAGGTGTGTTATGTTACAGTTAAGGCCATATGAGGCAAGTGATGCAGAGAAGATTGTGGGATGGATCAAGGATGAGGTATCATTCCGCCAATGGTGCGCGGACAGATATGAAAAGTATCCTATTACTGCAGAGGATATGAATGAATATTATGAAAGATATGCGCGAGAGGATAATCTGTATGCCCTGACAGCCGTTGATGAAGACGGAGTGGCAGGACATCTTACCATGCGCTTTTTGGACAGAGAAAAGAAGGCGGTTCATTTTGGGTTTATCATCGTGGACAGCAGCAAGAGAGGGAAAGGATACGGCAAACAGATGCTGAAGCTGGCGGTACAGTATGCGCATGAAGCTTTGGAAGCCGGGAAAATCACCTTGGGCGTTTTTGAGAATAATGCGTCGGCATATCATTGCTACAAGTCTGTGGGATTTCAGGAAGCAGAACCGGAAAAAACAGAGAGGTATCATATATTGGGAGAGGACTGGAAATGCATATGGCTTGAATTTAAATTATGATATAATCTGGGTAACACTGGCAATTTTTTTTGTTTTGAGATATGATAAATTGAAATATTATTTTTTGTCAAAGTTCAATGTATGAAAGAAGAGAACATTTCCAGGTTTTATTCCTGAAAATGTTCTCTTTTTATTAATTTAACGCTTTTAAAATATATTTTTTTGTAAGAAAAAGATCATTTTTACATATTAAAGAGGTGAACAAAATTCACAAAATTGTTGCGCGGTGCGGAAGATTTTTTAGCTCTGTTGTTTTTGTGCAAACTTTTGTTCGTAAATACTTGCATTCTATCCGAACATATGTTACAATAAAGAAACAAACGAGTGTTCTTTGGAAGGTGTAACATATGAAGATACAGGAAGCGATGAGCATTTATGAAAAACTGGATATCCTTTCGGACGCGGCAAAGTATGACGTGGCGTGCACTTCCAGCGGTATAGACAGAAAGGGAGACGGTAAGCATATGGGAAATACTGTAGCAAAAGGTATTTGCCACAGTTTTTCGGCGGATGGCAGATGCATTTCCCTGCTGAAGATTCTGTTTACAAATGAGTGCGTGTTCGATTGCAAATATTGTATTAACCGCTGTTCGAATGATGTGCCCAGGGCTTCTTTCACGCCGGAGGAAGTCTGCACGCTTACGATGGAGTTTTATAGGCGTAATTATATAGAAGGTTTATTTTTGAGTTCGGGGATTCTGCATAATCCTGTGTATACTATGGAGCTTTTGTATCAGACATTGTATAAGCTCAGGAATGAGTGTCAGTTCCAGGGATATATCCATGTAAAAGCGATTCCGGGGGCGCCCCAGGAGCTTATTGACAGGACGGGGCTTTTGGCAGATCGTATGAGCATTAACCTGGAGCTGCCTACTTCTGAAAGTTTGAAAAAGCTGGCTCCCCACAAGAGCCGCCGCACGATTTTGACGCCTATGCGCCAGATACAGAACCGGATGGAGCAGAACAGGCAGGAACTGATGGTGTACAGGCAGGCGCCCCGGTTTGTTCCGGCGGGGCAGAGTACTCAGATGATTATCGGGGCGACGCCGGAGAATGATTTTGAAATCGTATCGGTGGCGGAGTCTTTGTATCAGAAATTCCAGCTAAAGCGGGTGTTTTATTCTGCGTTTGTTCAGGTAAATGAGGATTCGGAACTTCCGGCGCTTCCGGGAGGACCGCCGCTTCTGCGGGAGCATCGCCTGTATCAGGCAGACTGGCTGATGCGTTTTTATGGTTTTCAGGCGTCGGAGCTGCTTAGCGCCAAGCGTCCGAATTTCAATGTTTTTCTGGACCCGAAATGTGATTGGGCGCTTTCGCATCTGGAGCAGTTCCCGGTGGAAGTGACCCGGGCGCCTTATCAGACGCTGCTTCGGGTTCCGGGAATAGGCGTGAAGTCGGCGCAGAGGATTGTGAAGGCGCGGCGGTATGGCGCATTAAGCTTTGGAGATTTGAAAAAAATGGGCGTTGTGCTGAAACGTGCCTTGTATTTTATCACCTGCGGGGGAAGAATGATGTATCCGGTAAAAATCGAGGAAGATTATATTATGAGGAATTTGCTGAGTGTGAAAGAGAGGCTTCCGTTCGATTTGGAACATTATCATCAGTTGAATTTGTTTGACGACTGTGGGGTGGCGAGATAGATGGGAGAAAAAACAATCTTTTTGTGCGAGGATAGCACGGATGGGATTTTTACCGGAGTATATGATGCATGGGCCAGCAGGCTCGGACACGGGAATGTGAAGCTGGCTTTGAAAGAAGATATGAACTATGAGCTTTTTGCCCGTTATCTTGAGGTAGAACCGGATGGGGAAAAGGCAGGGAAAGTGGCGGCTTCCCTTCGGAGAAAGCTGGGAGATGAAGATTATTATCATATTTATTGCGCAACCCTGTCGCGCAGCCGGGAAAAGGCAGACTATATTTACCGGACGGTGGCAGCGGGGCTTTCCGGGGGAAGGCAGGGAGCGATTATGCAGAATCTTCAGAATCCCGCCGTATGCCGGGTTTTTGAGCTTTCCCGTACTACGGGGAATGAAGCGCACCGTTACTTTCAGTTTCTGCGTTTCCGGGAGCTGGAGAGCGGCGTATTGTTTTCAGAAATCCGTCCGGAGAACCATATCCTGCCGCTGATTGGCGAGCATTTTTCGGACAGGTTCCCCTGTGAACACTTTTTGGTATATGACAGGACGCATCGGATGTTTTTGGCACATGAAGCGTATAAGCAGTGGGTGCTGGTCGTTGGGGAAGAGCCGGATTGGGAGAAAGCAGGAAAGGTATCAGAGAAAGAGAGGGAAATCGAACAGCTCTGGAAGGGATTCTGCCGTTCGATTGCAATAGAGGAAAGGAAAAACCTGAATCTTCAGCGCCAGTTCCTGCCGATGAAATTCCGTGAATTTATGACAGAAATGAGATAAAATGGAAATAATTTTTTTGCGAAATTTTAAAGCAACACCGAAATTTGGAAAAATTATTGGAATAAATTCGCACAAAACGGGAAAAATATTTTAGTAAAAATCATGAAAAAAGCCGATAAAATGTCCGAATATGCCGGGACAAACCGGGATATAAAAGGATTGACAAATAGAAATCCCGGTGGCATAATGTCTGGCAAGAAATGCGGAAGCTGTCTGGCACATGCAGAAATTCCGGAGCCGGGCAGCTGAAGAGAATTTCGATTTAAGTAAAGAAAGGGTGAATAACTATGTCAGAGAGAACAGAGAAGAAGATTAAGCTTACCGAGTTGGAAGAGGTGAAGGAGTTCGTCAATGCTGCCGGGAATTGTGACTTTGACATTGATGTTTCTTATAATAGCAACAGGATTATCATTGATGCGAAATCTATGCTGGGCGTTTTGAGCCTGGATTTAACCCGTGCGCTGACAGTAAAATACGGCGGAGAGAATATGCAGTTTGAAAATGTATTAAGTAAATATGCAACGGCATAAAAGAGTTCCATCGCCGCAGGTGAGTTTATAAGAGTTTTGTGAAACGGCCAGTCTGTAAGTGTTTACGGGCTGGCTGTTTTTGTATTATAATGAAAGAAACAAGCGGTAAGGAAAGGGCAGTCATGGAAGAAATCAGGATATCCGTCCGAAATCTGGTGGAATTTATTTTACAGAGCGGGGACATTGACAATCGAAAGGGAACGATGGCTGATAAGGAGGCTATGCAGATTGGAAGCCGTCTTCACCGAAAAATCCAGGGCCAGATGGGGGCGTCCTATGCTGCGGAAGTGCCGCTGCGGCACAGGATAGACTGCGGGACGTATGCGATTGTAATTGAAGGACGTGCAGATGGAATACAGACGGACAGCAAGGGAGTGCTGGTGGATGAAATCAAAGGCGTTTACCGGGATTTGGCGCTGGTGGAAGAACCTGTTCCTGTGCATCAGGCGCAGGCGAAGTGCTATGCATATATTTATGGGCTGCAGAAGGAACTGGAGCAGGTTTGTGTACAGATGACGTATTGTAATCTGGAGACAGAAGATGTGAAGCGGTTTCAGACGGATTTCTGTTTTCAGGAGCTGGAGGAGTGGTTTAACGGGCTCATAGATGCGTATAAGAAATGGTGTGAATACCAGATAGGCTGGAGGAAAGAGCGTACCGCATCTATAAAGGAAATGGAATTTCCCTTTGCTTACAGGGAGGGGCAGAAAGAGCTGGCGGCAGGCGTGTACCGGACGATTTTTCGGAAAAGGACGCTATTTCTTCAGGCGCCTACCGGGGTGGGGAAAACGATTTCCACGATTTTCCCGGCAGTGAAAGCCGTAGGAGAGGGGCTTGGAGAAAAGATTTTTTATTTAACGGCAAAGACGATTACCCGAACCGTTGCAGAGGAGGCATTTTCCCTGTTAAAAGATCGTGGACTGTCTTATAAAGTAGTGACGCTTACGGCCAAAGAGAAAATCTGCGGATGTGAAGAGATGGAGTGCAACCCGGAGGCATGTCCTTATGCCAAAGGGCATTTTGACAGGATTAATGATGCGGTTTATGATATGGTGACAACCCGTCAGGATTTTTCCAGAGAGGCTCTTGTCCGGCAGAGCGAGAAATGGCAGGTGTGTCCGTTTGAACTGTCGCTGGATGTGTCTCGGTGGGTGGATGCGGTTATTTGTGACTATAATTATGTGTTTGATCCCAGGGCACACCTCAAACGGTTCTTTGGAGAAAATGTGAAGGGTAGTTATCTTTTTCTCATAGATGAGGCTCATAACCTGGTGGAACGGGGAAGAGAAATGTTCAGCGCCGTATTGGTGAAAGAGGATTTCCTGGAGGTCAAGCGGGTAGTGAAACCTTACAGCCGGAAATTGGAACGGCTCCTGGAACAGTGTAACCGCAGGATGCTGGAATGGAAGAGGGAATGTCCGGATTACCGTGTGTTACCGGATGTTACGGTATTTTCCGCGGCATTGATGAGCCTGGCAGGGGAGATGGAAACTTTTATGGAGGATGTATCTCAGGGGGAAGCCAGGGAAAAAACGCTGGAACTGTATTTTGCGGTACGTACTTTTTTGGATGTGTGCGAAAGGCTGGATGAACATTATGTGATTTATACGGAAATGTTATCTGATGGGCGTTTTATGGTGAAACTTTTTTGTGTAGATCCATCTGCGAATCTTCAGGAATGTCTGAACAAAGGCAGGAGCGCCGTGTTCTTTTCTGCTACGTTACTTCCGGTGCAGTACTATATCAGCCTTCTGGGGGAGGACAGAGAACCGTATACGATGTATGCCAAATCTGTGTTTCGGCCGGAGAAAAAGCTGCTTCTGGTTGGCACGGATGTAAGCAGCCGCTATACCAGACGAGGATATGCGGAGTACCGGAGGATGGCGGAGTATATCCAGGCGATGATACAGCAGAGAACAGGGAATTACCTGGCGTTTTTTCCGTCATATAAGATGATGCAGGAGGTAGCAGAATGTTTTGGAGAACTGAATCGTGGAGAAGCTGAGGTTCTGCTTCAGAGCGGCGGGATGAAAGAAGCAGAGAAAGAAGAATTTTTGGCAGCTTTTGCGTGTGGCGGGAAAAAGAGCCTGGTGGGATTCTGTGTGATGGGAGGCATCTTTGGCGAGGGCATTGACTTGAAGCATGACCGTCTGATAGGCGCGGCTATCATTGGCACAGGGCTGCCCCAGGTATGCAATGAGCGGGAGATTTTGAAAAACTATTATGCCGGGCGGGGGCAGGACGGTTTTGCCTATGCCTATCTGTATCCCGGCATGAACAAGGTTCTGCAGTCTGCGGGGCGGGTGATACGCACCGACGAAGACGAGGGAGTCATTCTCCTGTTGGATGAGCGTTTTACCAGACGGCAGTATCTTGAACTGTTTCCACGCGAATGGGCGGACTATCGGTACTGTACCAGGGAGAATGCCGCAGAGGAAATGCGGCGGTTCTGGGAGGGACGGGGCGGGTGAAAGAGCAGAGTAAAGTTCGAGTGGGGACTATCGGTTTCGTAACTGCCCGGGGTAAGCGGCAGATTCCCCGACAAACCGCAATTTGCGCCTGGGATAGTTACAGCAGTTTAAAAGAACTGCGAAACCCTTCTTGACATCCCAGGCGCGATGTGTTAGCTTAGTGAAAAGGAAAACGCGGAGACGAAGAGAGTACACCCTTTGGAATATTACAGAGAATTCCCGATAGCTGAGAGGGATATAGGAAGAAAGGTGGAAGATGGCTTCTGAGCGGCGCACCGAACTGCACAGTGTGCGGCAAGGCTGCGACAGGAACCGCCTGTTACAGCGGAAGAGTGTGAAATTCGCACTTGCAGAGGTTCATTTCGTGAGGAATGGATAAAGTGAAGTGGTAACGCGGGAAAACTCGCCTTCTCAATGTGATGTTGAGAGGGCTTTTTTGATGAAAGGAAGAAAGAAGATGGAAAAGAAAAAGTTTTATATGACTACGGCAATTGCGTATACTTCAGGCAAACCCCACATTGGAAACACCTATGAAATCGTGCTTGCGGACAGTATTGCAAGGTTTAAAAGGCAGCAGGGATACGATGTGTTTTTTCAGACAGGGACGGATGAGCATGGACAGAAGATAGAGCTGAAGGCTGGAGAGGCAGGCATTACGCCGAAAGAGTTTGTGGATAATGTAGCTTCTGAGATTAAGAGGATTTGGGATTTGATGAATACTTCTTATGACAAGTTTATCCGTACGACAGACGCTGACCATGAGAAGCAGGTACAGAAGATTTTTAAGAAGCTGTACGAGCAGGGAGATATCTATAAAGGACATTATGAAGGGATGTACTGTACCCCATGTGAGTCCTTTTTTACGGAATCGCAGCTTGTGGACGGGAAATGCCCGGACTGTGGACGTGAGGTGCAGCCAGCGAAGGAGGAAGCATATTTTTTCAAAATGAGTAAATATGCCGACAGGCTGATAGAGCACATTAATACACATCCCGAGTTTATCCAGCCTGTGTCCCGGAAAAATGAGATGATGAATAATTTCCTCCTTCCGGGGCTTCAGGACTTGTGCGTGTCACGGACTTCGTTTAAATGGGGGATTCCTGTATCTTTTGACGATAGGCATGTGGTATATGTATGGCTGGATGCCCTTACAAACTATATCACAGGAATCGGTTATGAGTGTGAGGGGGAGAGCACGGAGCAGTTTAAGAAGAACTGGCCGGCGGACTTGCACCTGATTGGAAAAGATATTATCCGTTTCCACACGATTTACTGGCCTATTTTCCTGATGGCTCTGGATTTGCCGCTGCCGAGGCAGGTGTTTGGACATCCGTGGCTTCTGCAGGGGGATGGCAAGATGAGCAAGTCAAAAGGGAATGTGTTATATGCGGATGATTTGGCAGAATTCTTCGGTGTGGATGCCGTGAGGTATTTTGTGCTTCATGAGATGCCTTTTGAAAATGACGGTGTGATTTCCTGGGAGCTCATGGTAGAACGTTTGAATTCTGATTTGGCAAATACGCTTGGAAACCTGGTAAACCGCACGATTTCCATGTCAAATAAATATTTTGGCGGTGTAGTTGCCGATAAAGGGGCGGCGGAACCTGTGGATGAAGAGTTGAAAGCGCTGGCTCTCGAAACGCCGAAGAAAGCAGCGGAAAAGATGGATGGCCTGCGTGTGGCAGATGCGATTACGGAGATTTTTGCATTGTTTAAACGCTGCAATAAATATATTGATGAGACGATGCCCTGGGCGCTGGCGAAGGATGAGGCGAAAAAAGACCGTCTGTCAACCGTGCTCTATAACCTGGTGGAAGGGATTTCTATCGGTGCGTCGCTTCTGGAGGCTTTTATGCCAGAGACTTCCGGAAAAATCCTTGCTCAGCTTCATGCAGAGAAACGCAGTCTTGAGGATATGGAGACATGGGGACATTATGTATCGGGCAGTAAGGTGACGGAGAAACCGGAAATCCTTTTTGTACGCCAGGATTTGAATGAGGTGCTGGCAAAGGTAGAGGAGCTTTACGGTCAGCCGGAGGAAGAGAAACCAGAGGAGCCTGTGATTGATATTGAGGCAAAGCCGGAGATTACTTTTGATGATTTCGAAAAGCTGCAGTTCCAGGTGGGGGAGATCATTGCCTGCGAGGAAGTGAAGAAGTCCAGGAAGCTGCTCTGCTCCCAGGTGAAAATCGGAAGCCAGGTAAAGCAGATTGTATCGGGGATCAAATCCCACTATAGTGCGGAGGAGATGGTTGGAAAGAAGGTACTGGTACTGGTGAACTTGAAGCCTGCGAAGCTCGCGGGAGTGCTTTCAGAAGGGATGCTGCTCTGTGCTGAGGATGCGGACGGTGTGTTGTCTCTGATGGTGCCGGAGAAGGAAATGCCCGCGGGCGCGGAGGTGTGCTAGGTATGATCTTTGACAGTCATGCCCATTACGATGATCAGGCATTCGATGAAGACAGGGACGAGGTGGTTTCCGGGCTGTATCAGGCGGGAGTAGGAGCCGTTGTAAATGTAGGAGCCAGTCTCAGGGGCGTCCGTGACACGGCTGCGCTGGCAGAGAAATATCCTTTTGTATATGGGGCGGTGGGCGTTCATCCCGACCATGTGGATCAGTTAAATGATGAAGTGATTGAGGAGATGCGGACACTGTGCGGCAGGGAAAAAATCGTAGCAGTCGGCGAAATCGGCCTGGATTATTACTGGGATAAGAATCCACGGAAGATGCAGCAGGAATGGTTTGTACGGCAGCTCTCTATGGCAAAAGAGGTAAATCTTCCGGTAAATATCCATAGCCGAGAAGCGGCAAAGGATACGTTTGATATCATCAAACAGGAACATGCAGGCAGCACAGGCGGGGGGATTCATTGCTATTCCGGTTCAAAGGAGATGGCCAGGGATTATCTGAATATGGGATATTATCTGGGAGTAGGCGGAGTCGTTACGTTTAAAAATGCCAGGGTACTGAAAGAAGTTGTGGAATACGCGCCTCTTGACAGGATACTGGTAGAGACAGACTGTCCTTATCTGGCTCCGGCTCCTTTTAGGGGAAAGCGAAATATGTCGTCCCTGCTCTCGTATGTGTTAGATACGATTGCAGCTTTGAAAGGCGTGTCACGGGAAGAAGCAGAACGTGTGACATGGGAAAATGCCGTGGAAATGTATAGGATTGGAAAGAGGTAGGAATGGAGAAATTATCAAATCCCCGAAAAACCATAGAAATCATCCAAAAATACAAATTTGTTTTTCAGAAAAAATTCGGACAGAATTTTTTGATAGACGCCCATGTGCTGGATAAAATCATAGCGGCGGCGGAAATTACGAAAGAAGATTTTGTGTTAGAAGTAGGGCCGGGAATCGGTACGATGACCCAATACCTTGCGGAGAGTGCAGGAAAGGTTGTAGCAGTAGAAATTGATAAGGCGCTGCTTCCTATTTTGGAAGAGACATTGGAAGCATATGAGAATGCAGACGTCATCCATGCAGATGTGCTGAAGCTGGATATCGGGAAGCTTGTCCGCGAGCAGAACGGGGGAAGGCCGATAAAGGTGGTGGCAAATCTTCCTTATTATATTACAACGCCGATTATTATGGGGTTGTTTGAAAGCCATGTGCCGATAGAAAGCATTACGGTGATGGTGCAGAAGGAAGTAGCTTTGCGGATGCAGGCACAGCCGGGAACAAAGGACTATGGCGCGCTTTCCCTGGCAGTTCAGTATTATGCAGAACCATATCTGGCGGCAAATGTACCTCCGAACTGCTTTATGCCCCGTCCAAATGTAGGGAGTGCAGTTATACATTTGATACGGCATGAAGAACCGCGAGTATCCGTGAAGGATGAAGCGCTGATGTTCCGGATCATCCGGGCATCTTTTAACCAGCGAAGAAAGACGCTGCAGAATGGGCTGAACAATTCCCCGGAGATTTCAACGTCAAAAGAGCAGATTGCAGAAGCGATTGCTGCGCTGGGACTGCCTCCGGGGGTGAGGGGAGAGGCGCTTACCCTGGAGCAGTTCGCGGCGCTGGCGGATAAGATTTGCGGATAGCATCATATTATGATATAAATAAAAATGCAGACCGAGAGGTTTGCATTTTTTTCAGGAATTAAATCATACAATAATTAATGTTGACAAATAATGAAAGCAAATATATAATACGAAAAAAGGAAAAACAACAGAATAATACAAAAAATAGTAGGAGGTTTGATAATCATGAAAGTAAGAAGACTGAGGAAAATAGGGTATACGGCGGTGGCTTTATCATTAATGTTTGGAGGTTTGTCTTTTCGAGCATTAGCAAATGATGGGTTAATAAAAGGAAGCCCCAAATGTGAAATTGAAAAGGTAAGTGTACCTGTCCCAATTGGCAATATGGCCGTGCCGTTGGCGTCATCAAGTCAATGGCTATATACTTCGAAAATAACATGGTATCCTGTAGTAACATCAGAAGTTGGTGTAACTGCAACTTCTACAGCTACATATGCTGGAAAACCTAAAGCAATAACATCTATATATGCCAGAGCCAGTATTGTACAATATAATGGTACGGCTACGACGAAAAAAAGTACGAAAAAAAGTGCATCGTCTCATTCTGAGTTTGTCAGTGAAAAAGTTCCTTTGAGCCAGGTAAAGTGCTTTAAGAGTGGACATCAATATAAAAATAAAGGATATGAGCCTGTTACAGATAGAATGGTGAAATACCCCAATGGGAAATGAGAAGTAGCTTTAGGTGGGCTGGAAGGAGAAACTGGACATGAAATATAAAATCAGGACAACCATTGTTATGTGTCTGCTTATTTTATGTGTATCTGGATGTGATATGCGGCAAGAAGAAAAGACTGTGAAAGAGAATCCGGAAACGGCGACGATCAGCATAGAGAATGGGAAAGAAGAAATTACAAAACTGTCTTATCCTAAAAAGCAATATACAGAGTTTGAGAATAAGATGGGAGAAGACCGATCTGAGTATGCGAAGCCTATCAGCGAAGGGAATTCGTTAGGGCATTCGATTATGGGGAAGGATGGTCTGGTAGAGACAGAAGGAGTTTATCATTTGAAATCAGGAGAGGAATTTGAACGTTTTATACAGATAGGAAATTTTCTGGGAGAAGATCTGGACTTCAAGCTCCTCGTGTTCAATAACTGCGAGCAGATTGAATTTGATGTGGATGGAAAGCGGCAAAGTGTATGCGATGTGTATATAAAAGAAAACGAAAAGCTGCCGATACCAGTGACGCTTTCGTCTTTTCATAAAGGCTTGAATGATATTATTTTCCTTATTGTCTGTGATTCAGATATAAACCTGACGAGTGATGAACGTATAGACACGTATGATTTTAATACAGTTTATTTGCGCTGTACGATTTACGTAGATGATGAGAGTATTCCAGAGTTTCAACCAGTGGATGTCCAGGGGGAAGTAGCAGAAGATATTACGGATTTCATGCTTCATGAAGAGAAAGAAGAGGTAAATAAGATTTTTACCGGGAAATCTTTAAAGAAAAATGAAGAAATGGATTACTATCTTACAGTGGGGAATGCAGAAGAAGAGGATATGGATTTTGCCCTGTTACTTTTAGAAGATTGGGAGCAGAAGCCCCTGGATGGGGAGATGAAGAAAATTATTCATATGTCTGCCGGTACACAGATAACAATCCCGCTGAAGGCTTCTTTTAAAGAAGAGGGAGTGCATGAAATTACAGTGCTGAAAATAGCCAGTATTTATAAAGAGTACGATCCTGAATCAGGGGTTGAAGTGGAATCAAGCACGCGGTTGGGAATGGAAGTAAAATAGAAGATAGATATGGCAGGAAAATCGCCATCATGTCTGTATGGAATCCACTGAGGAATAGTGGATTCCTATTTTTAATGATCTCGAAAAGGACATTGATGTTTGCCTTACACATCCGAACTGCTGAGACATACGTCAGACAAAAAAGTAGTATTATCAAACGAATTATGGTATAATTACATTACACTATTTTTATGTAAATGTAAAATTGGAAATGTGGAAAAAGGCTTGAAAACAGGGCATTTATGAGGGAGAATAGGAGTATAATAAAGGACAATCAAAAAGGGAATAAACCATTTCTGATTCATTCCCTTAATTTCAAAAATCCTTCAAAATCCGGCGATTTGATTAGCCGAAGTACCTCTTTAACAGTCCCTCAAATGCCTTGCCATGTCTTGCCTCATCCCTTGCCATCTCATGAACGGTGTCATGGATTGCATCCAGGTTCAGGGCTTTTGCACGTTTAGCCAGGTCGGTCTTGCCTGCAGTAGCGCCGTTTTCAGCATCTACACGCATCTCAAGGTTTTTCTTTGTGCTGTCAGTTACGACTTCACCGAGCAGTTCAGCAAACTTTGCAGCGTGTTCTGCCTCTTCGTAAGCAGCTTTCTCCCAGTATAATCCGATTTCCGGATATCCTTCTCTGTGAGCAACTCTTGCCATTGCCAGATACATACCAACCTCAGAACACTCGCCCTCGAAGTTTGCCCTCAAATCAGCCAGGATGTCCTCAGGTACACCCTGTGCCACGCCTACAACGTGCTCAGCTGCCCAAGTCCTTTCTCCCGCCTGTTTTGTAAATTTAGAAGCAGGTGCTTTACATACCGGACAAACTTCCGGTGCTGCTTCTCCTTCTGCAACATAACCACATACATTACATACCCATTTAGCCATTATTAAAATCTCCTTTTTCATATATTTTTTTCGTGCGGCAATAGCCGTCACTTAAAATCAGTAATAATTACTGATTTAACTTACCATAGTTTCGAAGGCTCGTCAAGAGATTTTCGGAAATTTATGGTTTTTTAATACAATCCCCACAAATCCCATAAAAATTCGTGACATGGCTGTCAATTTTTCCCAGAAAGTTTTTTTGGGCAATACCCAGAATGGAATCGATGCTTTCCATTTCCAGGTCTGAGACTTTATGGCATTTGCGGCAGATAAAATGATTGTGCGGAGTAATTCGTCCGTCGAAACGGTCTGCCCCGTCTCCGGTGGTGATTTTTATAATTTCCCCCATATCAGCCAGCAGGGAAAGGTTGCGATAAACAGTTCCGAGGCTGATATTAGGAAACTTTTCACGCAGATTTGTGTAAACGGTGTCGGCGGTGGGGTGGTCAATTCTGGAGGCCAGAAATTCTTTGACGGCTTCTCTCTGCCGGCTGTATTTTAAAGTAGGCATGGATGCAATTCCTTTCTTTTGAAAAATACTTTGCATTCAACAATTTTTATAAAAATAGTAATCATTATTACTATGAATATGATAGGGGATGCACGGCGATTTGTCAATTGTTTGTTAGAGCCTGGGGAAATTGGAGTAACAGTTCAGCCCAGGACTTTGCACTTGCTGCAAAGTCCGTGAGAATGCATAAATTCAGCCAGAGAATCCAGCCTTTTGCGAACAGCAAACTTTAATGGACTGGATTCCGTAACAGTGAAGCCGTAGGCTGAACTGTTACAAACCGGAAGTTGAAACCGGGTAATGATAATTTTTGAAAAAACCTGAGGAAACTGTGGTTGAACGGCGGCAAAATATGATATATTAATAAAAAAAGTGCAGCATTAAAGGAGAAGAGGTATGGATAAGGTATATGATTTACTGATCATCGGTTCGGGACCGGCAGGGCTGGCGGCCGCCATTTACGCACAGAGGGCAAAGCTTTCGACGGTAGTGTTGGAAAAGGAATATATCAGCGGCGGGCAGGTGGTGAATACTTACGAGGTAGACAATTATCCGGGACTTCCGGGAATCAATGGGTACGAATTGGGAGTCAAGTTTCGGGAACATGCGGATCAGCTTGGAGCGGAATTTGTTACGGCCGAAGTGGAGGAAATTATAATAGAAGAAACAGTGAAAAAGGTGGAGTCTTCTGCTGGGGAATATCGGGCGAAAGCATTGGTTTTGGCAATGGGCGCAGCCCATAGGGAACTGGGGGTTCCGGGAGAGAAGGAGCTGGCAGGAATGGGAGTTTCTTATTGCGCAACCTGCGACGGAGCTTTCTTCCGGGGAAGGAGAGTGGCAGTGGTTGGCGGCGGCGACGTAGCTGTTGAGGATGCGATTTTCCTGGCGCGGGGATGCGAGAAGGTAGTATTGATTCACCGTAGGGATGAGCTTCGGGCGGCGAAGAGCCTGCAGGAGCGCCTTTTCGCTTGTGAGAATGTGGAAATTATATGGGATACTGCTGTCAGGGAGATAAACGGTGAAGATCATGTAGAATCCATACGGCTGGAGAATTTGAAGACCGGAGAAAAAAGGAGCCTGGATATGGACGGAGTCTTTGTGGCAGTAGGCGTGATTCCAAATTCCCGGATTATTAAAGAACTGGTAGGAGTAGATGAAAACGGATACATTTTGGCAGGCGAGGACTGTGCTTCCAGCGTGAAGGGCATCTTTGCGGCAGGAGATATCCGAAAGAAACCGCTGCGCCAGATTGTCACTGCAGTGGCAGACGGGGCGAATGCGGTGACTGCTGTACAGGAATACCTGCTGTCTGTGCAATGAGCGTTAGAATGGCGCTTATTGCATGGAATGATAGTTTCATCCGGGTTTTTCCAGATTGATGCTTGCGGTAAGAGGGATTCTCTGTTATACTTTTTTCAATAGGCGTCCTGGACTGCCGCAGGCATAAACGGGGGCGCTTGGTAAACACACTAATATAATTTTAGGAGGAATGAACGAATGAAAGGGAACATTGTAGTAGGTCAGTCAGGAGGACCGACAGCCGTTATCAATTCCAGCCTTGCAGGCGTATTCAGTGCGGCAAAGGCATTAGGAGTTAAGAAAATCTATGGTATGCATCACGGAATCCAGGGCTTCCTGAATGAAGACTTGATTGATATTTCTGAGTATGTAAAGGATGATAAGGATGTGGAACTGCTGAAAAGGACACCGTCAGCTTTCCTTGGCTCCTGCCGTTACAAACTGCCGAAGATTGAAGGAAACGAAGAAGTATACGATAAAATTTTTGAGATTTTAGAGAAATATGATATCGAGTGCCTGTTCTATATCGGCGGAAATGATTCTATGGATACGATTAAGATGCTCTCCGATTATGCGGCAATGAAGGGCAAATCACAGAGGTTTATGGGCGTTCCAAAGACGATTGACAACGACCTTCCGATTACAGACCATTGTCCGGGATATGGTTCCGCAGCAAAATATATTGCAACTTCTATGAAAGAGATTATCCGCGATAACGAGAGCTTTGGCGTTGAGAAGCCGACCGTTACGATCGTAGAGATTATGGGACGCCATGCAGGATGGCTGACAGCAGCGGCAGCGCTTTCCAGAGGCGAGGATTGTGACGGACCGGATATGATTTATCTGCCGGAAGTTACCTTTGATGTGGATGATTTCGTGGAGAGAGTGAAGAAGCTTGCGGCAGAGAAGAGTTCTGTTGTCATCGCAGTTTCCGAAGGGCTGAAACTCGCGGACGGACGTTTTGCATGTGAGCTTGGAAATGCTTCTGATTTTGTGGATGCATTTGGACATAAGCAGCTTTCAGGCTGCGCGGCAGCCCTGGCAAATATCGTGGCAGGCGCTACAGGACTTAAGACACGTGCCGTAGAGTTCTCTACTCTGCAGAGGGCTGCTACACATATTGCTTCCCTTCAGGATATTAATGAAGCGTTCAGCGTAGGTTATCTGGCTGGACAGGCGGCAGAGGAAGGCAAGACAGGCATGATGATTACGATTGACGTAAAAGAGCGCAATCCGTATCAGGTAGGTTACAGCATCTATGATATCCACGCAATTGCAAACGTAGAGCGTCCGGTTCCGGCTGAGTGGATTATCAACGACGGTACAGATGTGAGCGAGGAGTATGTAAACTATGCGCGTCCTCTGATTCTGGGCGAGCTGACGCCGATGATGGTAAACGGTACGCCGAGACATCTGGTTCTGAAAAAATAATAACAGGCTATGGAAGAAAAGCAGGCTCCTTCGGGAACCTGTTTTTTCAGGCAAATTTTTCAAAATTAGTACTTGCATTCGTGAAAGGCAAGTGGTATACTGGTAAACGAACTTTGTGTCAGGACGCTATTTTTGTGTCCTTTTATGCTTGCATACAAGCGGCAATAATGGTGAAAGGAGGCATAACCATGAAGGTTAGATCATCAGTGAAACCTATTTGCGAAAAATGCAAAATTATTAAGAGAAAGGGCAGCATCAGAGTAATCTGTGAAAACCCGAAGCACAAACAGCGCCAGGGATAGGCATAGGATATGGAATGGATGCATATGTGTGCATTTCGTGGAAAAGCTGTCCGATGCGCGGAGCGAATCGGACGTTTAGGTTTATGTTTGTGAAATTGAAAGCGGCTGCAGTGTGACGCACCAGGCGGTGTTGTTATACTGATGACAATATATAGTAGAGTAGCGACGGAGAGAAATGTTAAGTAGCCTGTAAAGCTTCTTTTGCATTTTGTTGCTGTTGTATTACACGAGATATATTGCTCAAATACCGGACTTATGAGTACCGTCATGGGTGCGGAAAGGTCGTATTTATGCGGCTGGATATCAAAGAGGGGGCAGTCGTTTTTGACTGCCAGTCTGAAGGTATCTCAATTAGGGACAATATTTATGAAGGCGCAGGGGGCGCACGGCATTTCAGACACTGTCCACCCGGGGCAGTGGGCTGCGTGGACCGGCCGGGAAAATGGAGGAAAATTACATGGCTCGTATTGCTGGTGTAGACTTACCAAGAGAAAAACGTGTAGAAATCGGTTTAACTTATGTATACGGAATCGGCAGGGCAAGCTCAAACAAGATTCTTGCGGCTGCAAATGTGAATCCGGATACGCGTGTCAGGGATCTTACGGATGAGGAAGTGTCCAGAATTCGTGACGTTATGGATGAGCATTATACCGTAGAGGGTGATTTGAGAAGAGAAATCGCCCTGAATATCAAGAGACTTCAGGAAATCGGATGCTACAGGGGAATCCGTCACAGGAAAGGGCTTCCTGTACGTGGACAGAAGACCAAGACAAATGCAAGGACAAGAAAAGGTCCGAAGAGAACGGTTGCAAACAAGAAGAAATAAAAAGCTACCGAACCATAAGTAACAAGTTGACAAGTAATCATTATGAGAAAGTAGGTTAGTTTAAAATGGCTAAAAAAGTTACCAAAAAAGTGACAAAAAAGCGTATAAAGAAAAACGTTGAACGCGGACAGGCACATATCCAGTCATCTTTCAATAACACAATCGTTACCCTGACAGATGCAGAGGGAAATGCTTTATCATGGGCAAGTGCCGGTGGTCTGGGATTTAGAGGTTCAAGGAAATCTACTCCATATGCAGCGCAGATGGCAGCAGAGACTGCTACAAAGGCAGCATTAGTACATGGTCTGAAAACGGTAGACGTATTCGTGAAGGGTCCTGGTTCAGGACGCGAAGCAGCAATCCGTGCATTATCAGCGTGTGGTCTGGAAGTAACCAGTATCAGGGACGTAACACCTGTACCGCATAACGGATGTCGCCCGCCCAAACGTAGAAGAGTCTAATGAGGAGGTATTAGGAAGATGGCAGTTAATAGAGTTCCTGTTCTTAAAAGATGCAGATCACTTGGTTTAGACCCGGTTTATTTAGGGGTTGATAAGAAGTCTACAAGAGAGTTGAAGAGAGCGAACCGTAAAATGAGTGAGTACGGTTTACAGCTCAGAGAAAAACAGAAAGCGAAATTTATTTACGGCGTTCTGGAGAAACCTTTCAGAAATTATTATAAAAAAGCCGAGAGAATGTCAGGCATGACAGGTACAAACCTGATGGTTATGCTGGAGATGAGACTGGACAGCGTTGTTTTTCGTTTAGGATTTGCAAGGACAAGAAGAGAGGCAAGGCAGATTGTTGACCATAAGCATGTCCTTGTGAACGGCAAGCAGGTAAACATTCCTTCTTATTTGGTAAAGGTTGGGGATGTTATCGAAATCAAAGAGAAATGCAAATCAATGCAGAGATATAAAGACATCGTAGAAGTTACCGGAGGAAGGCTTGTTCCGGAGTGGCTTGACTGCGATTTAGAGGCTCTGAGAGGTACTGTAAAAGAGACACCGGCAAGAGAAGCGATTGACGTACCAGTGGATGAGATGCTTATTGTCGAGTTATATTCTAAGTAAAATTGTAGGAACCCTCGTAACTATATAAACCCAAAGGAGGGACTTGATAGTGTTCGATTTTAACAGACCTAAAATTGAAATCTCTGAGATATCCGAAGACAAAAAATATGGCAGATTTGTTGTAGAGCCGCTGGAAAGAGGCTATGGGACAACTCTGGGAAATTCTCTCCGCAGGATTATGCTTTCTTCTTTGCCGGGCGCAGCAGTGAGCCAGGTAAAGATTGAAGGTGTACTGCATGAGTTCAGTTCCATTCCCGGTGTGAAAGAGGATGTAACTGAAATTATCATGAATCTTAAATCCCTGGCCATTCAGAACAACAGTGAGACAAACGAGGCGAAAATTGCCTATATTGAATTTGAGGGCGAAGGGATTGTAACAGCGGCTGATATTCAGGCAGACCAGGATATTGTCATTATGAATCCGGATCAGGTGATTGCTACCTTAAACGGCGGCGTAGACAGCAAGCTGTTTATGGAGCTTACGATTACCAAGGGAAGGGGATATGTAAGCGCAGAAAAAGGAAAGACGGAGGACATGCCGATCGGCGTAATCGCGGTAGATGCGATTTATACTCCGGTAGAGCGTGTGAACCTTACAGTTGCCAATACCCGTGTCGGTCAGGTGACAGACTATGACAAACTGACACTGGATGTATATACAAACGGTACGCTGGCGCCGGATGAGGCAGTGAGCCTGTCTGCGAAAGTACTGAGTGAGCATCTGAACTTGTTCATTGACCTTTCAGAGAATGCCAAATGTGCAGAAGTCATGATAGAGAAAGAGGACAATGAAAAAGGCAAGGTGTTGGATATGAACATTGATGAGCTGGAGCTGTCTGTTCGTTCTTATAACTGCTTAAAGAGGGCAGGTATCAACACCGTGGCAGAATTGTGCAACAGGACTTCTGAAGATATGATGAAAGTCCGTAACTTGGGACGGAAATCACTTGAAGAAGTATTAGGAAAATTGAAAGAGCTTGGATTGGAGCTGAACGCAGGTGACGAATAAAAACCTGTATATTTGCATCTTTAGAGATGTGAAAGCAGTTCCGTTTAGGCGGCGAGTAGACATTATGGAATAAAAGCACTCCCGAAGTAAGCCCGAAGAGCATTCGCGGGTGTTCCACAAATGGAGGAAAAAATCATGGCAGGTTATAGAAAACTTAGCAGAACATCAAGCCAGAGAAAGGCTTTAATCAGAGGACAGGTAACTTCCTTAATCCAGCATGGAAAAATTGTTACAACAGAGGCAAAGGCGAAAGAAATCCGTAAGGTTGCAGAAGGTCTGATTGCGCTTGCCGTAAAAGAAAAGGACAATTACGAGACAGTTACGGTTACTGCAAAAGTGCCGCGTAAAGACAAAGACGGTAAGAGAGTGAAAGAAGTCGTAGACGGAAAGAAAGTTACCGTTTATGACGAAGTTCAGAAGGAAATCAAAAAGGATCTTCCTTCCAGGCTTCACGCAAGACGCCAGATGAACAAAGTGCTCTACACAGTAAAAGAAGTTCCGCAGGAAGCAGCCGGCAAAAAGAGAAACACAAAGGAAATTGATCTGGCTGAGAAGTTATTAACAGAAATCGCTCCGAAATATGCGAGCCGTAACGGCGGTTATACCAGGATTGTAAAGATTGGTCTTCGTAAAGGCGACGCAGCGATGGAAGTTCTTCTGGAGCTTGTATAAGAGCAGAAACTTTATGGGATCAAGCAGGTTGAATTTCGATTCATCCTGCTTTCTTTGCAATCAATAATGCTGGTGGCAAGCAGCATAGAGATGGTATATTTTTTGGTACATGGGATAAGCTATGTGCATAGATATTTTGTATAGCTATCGTTTTTTCTATGGTAGCATTATTGGAGACAAGAGGTGCAGGTATGGCGGGAAAGAAGTTGGATAAAAAGAAATTGTGGTTAGAGAATATAGCCCCTGCTGGGAAAAAGAGCAACATGCGTTCCCCTAAAAAGGATTTGCGTATGCCGATGCATGAGTATTCAGAGAAAACAAGGATTTTCAGTCCGGTAAGCAGAGGAATATGATAACATGACGTTCATGAAGGGCAGCCCTGTGCTATGGAGAAATCTATAGGCAGGGCTTTCCTGATTGATAGAAAGATTTGTACAGGGAGGTGGCAGCATGAACAGCACAGATGGATTTAATGGAATGCTGATTACTTTAAAGAAACGAATATCATGTATTAGCCAGGATGATACAAGAGATTATCAATATATGATGTTTGGGCATTATGATGGGATGGATATTCACTGCACACGCGAGTGGTATCAGTTGAGGCCAAAAGGTGTGTGTGAAAGGGCCGGCAATATTATAATTGGAGATACCTTTCAAGATAAATACACGTTGAAATTATATATGCCAGAGCCAGAGGTAAGAGAATGTCTGGAGAAGCAAGGCTTTGCTTATAATATATGGGAGCAGATGGGATATCGTGACAGTAACGATTCTTGTGTGGAGCTGTTAAAACGATATCCTTTTATTTCAGTTTCTGTAATTAATTTATCCAAACAATTTGTAGCGGGAAGAGAAAAACTATTGGATAAAATTACAGCCTCTATCAAGGATGCTGCAGATAAGAGAGCAATTCCAGTGGAAGAAGTCCACTGCGCAGTTATGCCGTCGATTGGATATGCGGATTTTACACTGTTGTTCCTCAGTGATAATCCACAGAAAGTTATTGACATCTTGGATATTTTGAGGGAGACGCAGGTCATAGAAGGGGACAGGAATTATCCAGTGCTGTCAAATAGTTATGCGATTACAGGATTTGCAAAAGAAGGGCTGCAAAATTTGGATAAGCTGATACTTGATAATGTAAAACTTTCTATACGTGTAAACCTCAGAGAAGGTGTATCAGCGGGCCAGTTCCAAAAGTATTTTGATGCGGAACTGGAAAAAATATGTATTGCGCAAAATCCTGGTAAAATTGAAAAGCAGTCAGAACTCTATCAGATGTTTGGCAATTCGGATTGCCTGATATTATCTGATATGCCGTTCGGTCTTTTTATACCGCTATTTTATGATTCGAAGCTTTTCAATCCTGGCAATGAACGGTTTCCGGAATATATCAGGAATCTGTGTTCGTCTATCCGGGTGGGAGTAGAAAAGAAAGTATATTTTGAGGTGCCGGAGAGTGGAATAGATAGCGCATATGAAGAATATCAAAGGGAGTTTGTGGATTTAATTGAGGGTTTAACAGAGCTTGTAGAAGAGTATGGAAAACCAATACGGCTTGTAAATGGACTGCAGACAGTTATGAAAAACTTTTTGGGTTTGATACGTGAATCTCATTGTTTTGATATTCAGGAGATTATTGGAAGTGCGTTTAAAGCTATGGTGTGCAATATGAAAAGAACCATGAAGATGTTGGCGGAAGCAGAAGATATAGAAGTAAAAGAAATCCTGGTAGAACGGCTGCTTTCGGCGGTAGGGATTTTTCGGGAAAATATAGGAGATTATCTGGCGGACATGCAGAGATCCGATCGTTCTTTTATAGAAGGGCAGTCTTTATCGCATCCGTCAATCGGTTCTGCAACGAAGCTGCTATTCTTTTATAACCAATATATTAATGAAACAGCGCAAATGCTGATGGAAACGAAAAGCGGAGGGAATGCGGGGCAGGAGGAAACATATACGTTTGTAATCATGAGTGGAGGTTGTGACGTAACGACAGCAAGTGATATTTTCTCGTATATGGACCCGGCGGATGAAGAAGGGCATTCTCTGATTATTATAACAGTGCCAGAGATGAGTTTGTATGATATAAAAGGTACGATGTTCAGGATTCTCCATGAATGCCTGCATTTTTGCGGGGAAAGAAAAAGAGAGGAGCGGTTTGGGCATTTGATAAGGAGTTTTTCTTCTTATTCTGCATGGGTGTTAAGTAATGGGTTGAAAACAAGTCTTACTGAGCATATGAGAAAAACTGTTTTTTATGCTTTGGAAAACCGTTTTTCGCCGATGGAATGGGAAGAAGTGAAGAAGAAAAGTCTGGAGTTCGTATGGCGGAGAAAGGAGGAAATAAAAACAGAACTTATTGAGGAAATGTGCAGGAAAATGGAAGAGGCCAGCGAGGGATGGGAGGAGTTCGCGTTTTTCGGAAGTAACCTTCAGACAGTAATGGGGGAACTTGGAAGGGAAGAGGTTTTTCAATCTATTGAACGTAAAACGGGTAATTCTTTTTTTGCGTATACTTACCGGAAGTATATGGAATATCAGCGCCGGGTTGCGGAGGATTTGATAGGGTATTTGGGTACACAGGGGATCAGATTTTCGGGAGCAAACATTTTAAGGGAGACTTCTGAATATAAATTGGAGGCTCAGAAAGATGACAGATACGATCCGGAGGAAGAAAGAGTGCTTCAGGCGTTATTTGACGTATACATTGGGAATCAGGTGCTTATTCCAGAGGAAGTGCGCATAGATAAAAATGATATAGCGACCGTTGGTGATGTGATTCTTGTGCTTATTGATTCTATGAAAGAAAGTTATGCGGATTGTATTGCGGCTCAGATACTGGGAATTCCAATGGAAGATTTCATTTTAAGCCTTATTTATGAGACCTGGGATATCGAGCTTGCGTTTCCAAGAACAAAGCTGGAAACTTTTCGGTTTGGTTCAGAAATGAAAATGCTCTATGGGGTAGAAGGAAGATTGACCCTCCAGGAAAGGGAAAAAATTGAAGAAAAGATGAAGTACTGGAAAACCCAGGGATTTAAGTATTGCAGAAAGGAAGACTATTCTGCCTGTCTGTGCGACAGGATTGATGAGATTCTATGGGAATATCAGGAGGAATTTGACGAGGGATGCAAAGTTGAGCTTGAAGGATATTTAAATGCCTGTATGAAGATTTTTCGGACAAATAAATTCGATGAAATAAAAGAAATAAGCAGATTGTCAAATATGCAGTCGCCACAGGAAATGTATCTTCTTTTGGATAAAATGAATGACTTGTGGAGACAGATGGCGCTTGAAAAAAGGGAGTTGTAAAGATGCTGATGACAAAAGAAATATTGGGGAAAGATATTTATGAGCTAAATAGGAAGCATTATGACATGCTGAAAAAAGAAGTAACAGATGAGAACGTCACATGGATATTAGGCGCGGGAATCAGCGCGCCCGCGGGGCTTCCCAACTGGACAACACTTTTGGCTAAAATGTGGGCCAGGCTTTCAGAATTAGAAAATGAAATGCCTTTAAACCATGAGGTAGAAGAAGGGGAAAGAATCTTCCAGAGCGCAAAACACAGGGCGCTGCAGGAGACAAAAGGTTATCCAGCATATCATTCAATAGCAGAAAAAGCACTGCAAGGAAAGTTTAAAGATTTTTGGAAAGGCGTAAATATGCTGGAATCAGCAGAATATATGTGGAATTATATTGAAATGCTGATACCTGAAGGAGGGAATCAAAGGGAAAAGAGAAGGCTTCAGGAACGGGTACTAAAAGCATTGCTGCGTGACTCCCTGCAGACGGTTATGGAAGAGACAGAGCTTAAGAACAAATTGAAGAATCAGGCAGTGGGATGTCTGGCAAAGCTACTGAAAAAGCAGAAAAAAGGCAGTGTAATTACGTATAATTATGATGATTTACTGGAGTTCTGTCTGGATAAAGTTGCCAACGCGTCTTCCCATGAAGTGCAAGTGATTTGCGATTGTGATGAGAGAAAAACTGATAATTCTCAGAGGATAAATATCCATCATCCCCACGGGGCATTGTCAATTAAAAGAAATAGGTTCAGCAAAGAATCTGAGCATATTATTTTGACAGAACATAGCTACTATCAGATGGAGCAGAAAGCATATAGCTGGCAAAATTCTGTCCAGGCCAAAGCGCTGATGGATACGAGCTGCGCATTTATAGGATTTTCGGGAGATGATTATAATTTTCGGAGGATTATTAAGAACGTGGATTGTGCATGTAAGCCCAGGCATTACATTTTTTTCTGCCTTAACGACTTGTTTCATGAATTGTATCAAGAAGAAGTAGATAAGAGATACGAGGAAGAACTTCTAATGTCAGCAGCAGGAGGGGATTCGGAGGTAAAAAAAGATGAAATCCGTCGGGAGCTTCTGGAAGATAAAAATTTTGTGTATGAAAACATCCAACTTATCGACAGGCTTTTTGCCCAGTACCATTACTGGAGACGGCACGGTATTATTCCCATCTGGACGACTTTTGACGAATTGCCGGAACTGATACATGGATTTTACGGATAAATAGATACATAGATTCACCAGAATCGCTGCTTAGGAAGCTGTTTTGGTGAATTTGATTTTGAACTCTCCGCGTAGATATGCTATACTGTCCTGGTATTGTATCTCAACAATGAGAATAATAACAAAGGAGAGAAGAACATGAAAACAACAACACATGAAAACACTGCACAGACCCTGGGCATGGTACAGGTTGCACTTTTCGCGGCACTGATTATCATCCTGGCGTTCACACCGTTTCTGGGTTATATTCCTTTGGGATTTACCCGCGCAACAATTATCCACATACCGGTCATTATCGGTTCCCTGATGCTTGGACCGAAAAAGGGAGCATTTTTGGGATTTGTATTTGGAATGACAAGCTTTATCAACAATACGATGAACCCGACGGCAACCAGTTTTGTATTTACTCCCTTTTTTGAACTGGGAGAGGTACATGGAGGAATTGGAAGTGTGATTATCTGCTTTGTGCCGAGGATGTTGGTGGGGGTGGTTCCCTGGTATGTGTACCGTGGCCTTGAGCGCATTTTCGGGAAACAGATGCTTTCCCTTGCGGCTGCCGGGATTGCGGGGGCGCTGACGAATACGCTGTTAGTGATGAATTTAATTTATGTATTTTTCCGCACAGCTTATGCGGCTGCCAACAACGTGGCAGAAGGGGCGGTTTACACGTTTATCCTGTCTATAATCGGAATGAACGGAGTTCCGGAGGCGGTTGTATCTGCTGTTTTGGTAAGCATTATCTGCCGGGTTTTGTTTCAGTACAGGCAGACACAGTAAACAGGATAGGTCAGCGGCGTTCGTTTTGAAAATTTATACAGGTGCGGATTATTACAGAAAAAGGAGTATGTATGATTTTAGCAATAGATATCGGAAATACAAACATCGTAATCGGATGTATAAAAAATGAGAAGATTCTCTTTGTAGAGCGGCTTTCCACAGAGGTTACCCGGACTGTCCTCGAATATGCAATAAGCTTTAAAAATGTATTGGAAATGTATCATCTGGACGCGGTGGAAGTTCAGGGCTGTATTATTTCTTCAGTGGTGCCTCCTGTTACGAATATTGTAAAAGAAGCCGCAAGGAAGATTACGGATAAGGAGGCCATCATTATCGGGCCGGGAGTCAAGACCGGACTGAATTTACTGATGGATAATCCGGCGCAGGTTGGAAGTGATCTGGTAGCGAATGCAGTAGCGGGAATTGCTGAATATAGAACTCCATTGATTATTATTGATATCGGGACGGCTACGACCATTTCGGTGGTGGATAAAAAGCAGAATTATATCGGCGGGATGATTCTTCCGGGGATTCGTGTCTCTTCAGATTCCCTGACCAGCCGGACGTCTCAGCTTCCCCGTATCAGTGTCGAAGCGCCGAAGAAACTGATTGGCACAAATACGATTGACTGTATGAAAAGCGGGTTGATTTATGGCAATGCAGCTTGCATTGATGGGATGATTCAGAGGATTAACAGGGAACTGGGAGAGAGTGCGACTGTTATTGCTACAGGTGGATTTGCAAAATGTATCATTCCGCATTGTACAGAAAATGTGATAATTGATGATGCCCTGCTTTTGAAAGGCTTAAAACTGATCTATCAGAAAAATAAGCCCAAATGCTAATAAGACAGGCAGCAGTTATGCGGAAATAAGAATGGGGCGGCTTGTTAGCCGCCCCAAATAAATGTTAAATAATATAAGGTTTAGTCAGCAAATACTGACTAAACCTTATATTATTTAACAGGGGATGAGAGAATCGAACTCCCGCTAAGAGTTTTGGAGACTCCTGTCATACCATTTGACCAATCCCCTGTACAAAATACTATATCTTTATATCATGAAATGTGACAAAAGTCAATAAAATTTTTCGGAAATTTCGTTTTATTTTTTACGAATTTAAATCAAAGCGAAAGGTGGAGAGCAGGGGATTCTAAGTTGCTTTCTATAAATGTGTATGCTATAATTAAAAACATTAGAGAGAAGTTTCGCAAAAACTTTTATAGCAGGGGATTTTTGTGGGAAAGGAGATGGTATATTCAAAGGGACAGAGAAAGTTCCGGAGTTTTTTGTTATCTGATAAATTGGGTGTAGGATACACTGGATATTTTGCGAAGGAGATTTTAAGTATGAAGTGGAAAAGGTTTTTGGCAGGTTTCCTGGCAGGTGCTTTGGCGGTAACGGGCGTTCCGTTCTCCAAGCTGGCAGGAATTTCAGTGCAGGCGGCTGCGCAGACGGAACAGGATATGGGACTGCAGTATAAATACAGACCGGTAGATGAAAGAAAGCTGAGCGTGACATCTAATTTGAGCAGCAGCGAGGAAAATACTTCAACGCCGGTTAGCGGTTTGAAAGTAAAGTCAAAGTATATGTTTACCAATGAATTGTCCTCAGCGGCAGGAAAAAAGCTTTATTTTACCCTTGAAACTTCAAAGCTTTTGGGGTCTGTGAGTTATTTGCCAATCGGGGAAGACGGTAGTATTGAGCGGTGTAAGATTTACGTATCTAATGTAGATACGGAGGATATACAGACGATTGATGAGTCAGGCTGGCTCCAGGTTTACGAAACGCCTGCAGATGATAAATGGACTTCAGAAGGCTGGCAAGAAGCTGTTTTTGACAGAGCGCAGAAGGCGCGCCATGTATGCGTAGAAGTGCAGGAGACGTCTGGAAGCAGTGCGGAAAGAGAGAATAAATTCATCTCAGGAAGCCGTATGTATATTAATGAAGTCGGAAGACTGAGCCAAAAAGCAGAGAGCGAGAATGTAGCGTTGGGAGCGAGCGCCGGTGGAAAAGCAACTGTGAAAGCGTATACCGGAAGGATGAACAATGATACGAGTCCTTTAAATACCATTAATGGACATGGGAATGTGGAGGCCGGTACGGCTGATAATGATTATTGGCGGCCAAAGAGTGCTCCTGCATGGAATAACGGAAACGGGAATGTAAACTACATTGTTTATGACCTGCACTCTACAGAAACGAAAATTTCAGAGATTCAGCTTAGATGGAATGCGCGGGCGTGGGGAAGCAGATATTCCATAGAGACTTCAGATACCTGTACGTCTACTTTAGGAGAAAACAGCACAGGGGTTTCGTGGGCACAGCTGGATTACGCCGGAAAGGAAGGTTCCACTTGGACGAGTGTAGCGGAGTTTGACCGTCAGGTATACAGTGATACGGCGTCAAATCCGATTCAGCAGCCATTGGATGTGTTCAATGATTCCGATAATGAGAATAGGAAGCTTAAGACTACTACGCTTAAGAGATACGTCCGTCTGGTAATTAAGAACGTAAATACGGCGTCAGACAGCGGTATGGCAGAAGGCGGGCTTCGCGAGTTTGAAATCTATGGAGATGTTTGGAAACCACAGGGTGAAGAGAACGTGGCTTTGGGAATTAATGCAGGCGGTTCCACTCGGATTGCGGCTTACTCAGGAGCGGACTCATATGAAATTGAAGGACAGAAGATCACCATGACTCCGGAATATGCGATTGACGGGAAAGCAGAAACATCAGAAAGTGATGTTGAGCATTGGGTTCCGTCCGTGTTCAATGCTGAAAATCAAGCAGGTATCAACATGTTGGAAAATAAAAGGGATGCCGCTAACTTTGTGTTGGATTTGGGAGAAGATACAACAACGCTGGTAAATTCTATTACAGTTAAATGGTTTGCATTTGACTCCGCGAATAATTACATGGTTTATACTTCGGACGAGTATAGTGAGCCGGATGGCGTACCGGAAAATGAGAATAATATTGAGCTGGCAGGCGGATCACCTGTTTTTCCGGGAACGTGGGAAGTAGTAGGTAATGCGACGGATACAAATACAGGAGGCCAGAGCTTTAAAGAGCTTGCCATTCCGGAGGAAAATTATACGACGAAACGCCTTAAGAGATATGTCCGTTTTGAGTTTAAGGAGAGGGCGTCCAATGCAGACGAAATGAATCCTAATATTGGTATCAGTGAAATCGAAATTATGGGTACAAGGATTGCAGAGGAAACAGGGGATATAGGCCTGAGTGTTAAGGAGCCGACATATAATGAAACGGTGGGGAACTCCAGAATTTCTGCGGCAATAGACGGCAATTATAATGTGGAGAATTATAAATGGTATAAGAAAAATGGAAATACCAAAACAGACATGACAGCGGATGAGAAATTCAGGGATAATGTAACGTACGGTTTTGAAGCAACTTTGAGTACTTCCAACCGTTTTGCAGATGTGACGACAATTATCCTGAACGGGGATAGTGAGCTTCAGGCATACCCAACAGGTGCTCCTCAGGGACCGGATGAAAATGGGAAGAGCTATTTGACCGTAGACTACGAGTATGAACCGCTGAATTCTCCGATAGATGCATATAACGCTCTGAAAGCTGAAGTTCAGACTTCCGGGCGTGCAGAAGAAATGAACAGGATTGCATCTCTGACGAAAGAGCAGGCAGAAGAACAGTATTCCAAGAGAAGCTGGAAAACGTTTAAAGAGGTTTATGACGAAGCTGTTGCCGCAGTGGGAGCCTATGGAAGTTCAGATTCATCGGAAACGGTGGATGTTGCATATGAATCTGAGGAATATTACAAAGAGCTTTTGGAAGATTTGCGGGCGGAGTATGAGTATAAAGGTTATGTAGGATTGAAACCGGCAGACGTGAGCACTGCGGATTTGTCCAATGATGAGTTTAACCCCAAAGTATATATAGACAGGACGTTTGATGAACAAAAAGTTTGGATGGAGGATAACGGAGGAATTACGGGAACTACGGATAACCCTGACGTACAGTTTATTTATGAAGAAGGATTTAAGGTAAATAAAGATGGAAGCGTTCAGGGAATGGTAACGGCAAATAACACCGACGAGGAAGGGAATCCAATTAACCAGATTTTTGATATGGGGCATGAAAGCGCGGATTCTCCGACTAAGAGCTTTTTGATTCGCTGTGAGCTGGGGCTGCCCGCAACAGTAACCGGAAAGCAGTCTGTCATTGGAAAGCTGAACAGTCAATATGGAATACAGTTAGAGCCGAGCGGAAGCGCAGTTAATCTGCAGGTGTTTGGGTGTGCGTGGAATCCAAGCAATCCGAGTGGAAAGCTGTGGCCAACAACAACGATTGATGTTAAGGAGTTCCTGGGACAGAATATAGAGATGATAGCGGTGTATACAGGCGGAAAGTTCGAATTGTATGCAGGCGGGAAACGTGGTACGGCCAGAGCAGTGTCCGGGAATCTGAAACCTGGAGAGCATATGCCGGAATTTCCTAAATTTACTATTGGCTATAACGCCGAAATGTGGGAGCATGGAGATGATGGAACTCCAGCAAAGACCAGTAAAGAAATATATACAGGTACAATAAAGAACTTTGAAATGTACTCCTATACACATTCAGGAGAAGCCGGAGATAGTGATTTTCTGGGAAGTTATACAGCGCCAGAGGCCAGTGTTGATACGGCAGCTGAAATTAAAGAATTTTTTGATGATTATCTGGAGGGATATGAACCGAATGTAGTGTTGAGCGGTAATCCTTCTGCCTACAAGCTGAAAAGCTGTACATGGCTGGAAAATACAGAAGGCAGTACGACAGAGGTTGAAATGCCAAGCGCTTATGAGGACTATCGGCTGAAAGTTGAGGTAGAGACAGGTGAGAAGCAGCTGGTAAAAGATACGGATAAAGATGTTGTATTCCCGTCAAATGCTGCAGAAAATAATTTCCTGTATATAAAAAATCCAAGTACAGAAGCTAATGCCGAGGAATGGATAACTGTTTCGGAAGATGATATTGAATCTTGTGAATTGGATGACACGGGAGCAGTATTGACTTATATTTATAAGTGTAAAGGACTCGAAGAACCCAAGGCGGCTCTGGCAGAGTATATTCAGGAGAATCCAAGGAAATCTGCCTATAAGCAGGTAGAAAATGAAAATGGAGAAATGGAAGATACGGACGAACTCCGTTATACACGGCAGACCTGGCAGGCATACAGGGCGGCTTACGACAGAGCCCAGGCGCTTGTTCAGTCGAAAGCAAATAGAAAGCCGGAGATTTATGCGTCAGCAAAGACAAACTTGGTGACAGCAGACGGAAACTTACAGGACAGAAATAAAGATACCTGTGAGTGTGCGATTGGTGCAATTTCTTATATAGGCCCGTCCGAAATTGTTCTGGAGTCAGGCGCTGAATCAACTATGGTTGTGATGGATAATAAAGTAGTAGTACGAACGAACAGATATGGCTGTTTAAAGCATACAGTGGATCCGATGCTGGTTCGGGCGTACTCGCTGGGGACAGGAGAGCAGAATACAGCCGGGGCGTCTATTATTGACGGCGAGGGCGGACAGAAAACACTTCGAGTAACGAATCCGGGACAGATAGTGCTCATGGTCAGCGCTTCCTTTGGCGATGCATTAACAGAAGCAAAACAGCTTATTATTAAGGTGGTAAGCAAAGAGGCGCAGGAAAAGGTGAAAGCAGAAGCACAGGCAGCTATAGACAGGGCGCACGCTATCAGGAACAGAGGCAATGTGCTTTTGGAAAATGGTGAAACAAAGTATACGGCTGAGAGCTGGACGGAATTTACAAGGAAATATGATATTGCTTATGCGGCCGCAAGTCCGGGATTGGATCAGCTTTCTGTAGAAGAGATACAAGATGTCAAAGATCTTTTTGATGCTGCCATGGCATGTTTGAAAACCACTACGGCGACAGCAGCGGCAGATGCGGCAAGAGAGGCTTTGGCTAACGCGGAGGCTATTAACGGGGGCCGCTATACCGCCGAGAGCTGGAAGGGCTATGAAGATATTAAAAAAGCGCTTCAGGCAGAGCTGGATAAGGAAGAGCTTAATGAAGCAGAGCTGGTACGTCTGACGAAATTGCTGAAAGAATATAAATTAGATGAAGTGTCGGCAGTTGTACCGCCGAGCGAAGAACTTAAAAAAGCACAGGCAGCAGCACAGGCAGCGCTGAGTAAAGCAGAAACCAGTAATAATGGCCGCTATACCGCCGAGAGCTGGAACGCTTATGAAGCTATTAAGAAGGCTTTACAGGCAGAGCTGGCGAAAGCGACGCCGAGTGTGGCAGAACTGACGCGCCTGACAGAGCAGTTAGTGAAGTATCGGTTTACGGCAGCAACGCCGGCGCCGGATCCAGGACCGACGCCGAAACCACCAGTATCAAACGTGGTAACCATATCAGGCATTCAGTATAAAATTGACAATGCTAAGAGCAAAACTGCATCTGCTGTAAAAGGGGATGCAAAGCTTAAGAGCATAACGGTTAAATCTACCGTGAAGATTAGCGGTACGACCTATAAAGTAACGAAGATAGGCAATAATGCCTTTAAGAGCTGTAAGAATGCCGCAAAGCTCACGGTTGGCGTGAATGTGAAATCTATTGGAAAGCAGGCATTTATGGGCTGTAAGAAACTGAAAAAAGTTACCTTCCAGGGTAAGAAAGCTCCCACAATTGGTAAGAAAGCTTTCAGTAAGACAGCTAAGAAGGTTGTAGTTACGGCGAAAAAGATTAAGAAGACAGCACAGAAAAAGAAACTGCTTACTAACCTTAAGAAAAAGGGCGGTATGAGTAAAAAATCAACAATTAAATAGGCAGTAAACTGCAGGCGCAGAGTGTGGAATGCACTCTGTGCCTGTATTTTTCTTGCAAGAAACCCGATGCAATGGTAGAATAAAAAAGATAACTGATTTTGGTATCTGCAAATTATAACATAGAGCATGGAGGAACCAGATGAGCAACGTAAGAAGAGTGTATGTGGAAAAGAAGCCGGCGTTTGCGGGAGCAGCAAAGGAGCTGAGCCATGAAATCCGCAGCTATTTGGGAATCGGCTCCCTGACGGGAGTACGGGAACTGATTCGTTATGACGTAGAGAATATTTCGGATGAGGTTTTTGAAAGGGCATGTAAAACTGTATTTTCTGAGCCTCCTGTAGATGTGCTTTACAAAGAAAGCTTTGACGTGGCGGCAGGCGCACGGGTATTTTCCGTAGAATATCTGCCGGGGCAGTTTGACCAGAGGGCAGATTCAGCCGTGCAGTGTGTCAAATTTCTAAAAGAGGATGAGGAGCCGATAATTAAATCAGCGACTACATATGTGGTTGAAGGAGATGTTACGGACGAAGAATTCGCAGCGATTAAAGCACACTGCATTAACCCGGTAGATTCCAGGGAGACAGGGATGGTAAAGCCGGAAACGCTGGCGGCAGATTTTGAAGAACCACAGGATGTAATGATTTTTGAAGGTTTTATCGGGAAGTCTGAAGAGGAATTGAAAGAGCTGTATAATTCCCTGGGATTGGCCATGACTTTTAAAGATTTTCTGCATATCCGCAAATATTTTGAAGCTGAGGAGAAGCGGAATCCTTCTATGACGGAAATACGTGTGTTAGATACGTACTGGTCAGATCACTGCCGCCATACTACATTTTCCACAGAACTGAAAAACGTAGCTTTTGGTGAAGGATATTATAAAGAGCCGATTGTAGGAACATATGAAAAATATCTGGCTGACCGTGAAGAAATCTTCAAAGGAAGAGATGATAAATTTGTATGCCTGATGGATTTGGCTTTGATGGCTATGAGGAAGCTGAAAAAGGAAGGAAAGCTGGAGGACCAGGAGGAATCTGATGAAATCAATGCGTGCAGTATTGTAGTTCCGGTGGAGATTGACGGTGAAACAGAAGAGTGGCTTGTGAACTTTAAGAATGAGACACATAATCATCCAACAGAAATCGAACCGTTCGGCGGCGCTGCAACCTGCCTGGGCGGGGCAATCCGTGATCCGCTTTCCGGACGTACTTACGTATATCAAGCTATGCGCGTGACCGGGGCAGCCGATCCCACAGTTTCCGTGAAAGAGACGATGAAAGGAAAACTGCCGCAGAAGAAGCTGGTACGGGAGGCCGCCCACGGATACAGTTCTTATGGAAATCAGATAGGGCTGGCGACAGGTTTGGTAAAGGAAATCTATCATCCGAACTATGCGGCAAAAAGAATGGAAATTGGAGCAGTGCTTGGCGCGGCTCCGCGCAAAGCCGTGATCAGGGAGACTTCCGATCCGGGCGATATCATCATCCTGCTGGGAGGACGTACCGGGCGGGATGGTATCGGCGGTGCGACCGGTTCTTCCAAAGTACATACAGAGGCGTCCATCGAGGTGTGCGGGGCGGAAGTGCAGAAAGGAAATGCGCCTACTGAAAGAAAAATCCAGCGTATGTTCCGGCGTCCGGAAGTAAGCCGGTTAATCAAGAAATGTAACGATTTTGGCGCAGGCGGCGTTTCAGTGGCTATTGGCGAGCTGGCGGATGGACTCCATATATATCTGGACAAAGTACCGAAAAAATATGCAGGGCTTGACGGGACGGAAATTGCGATTTCTGAGTCTCAGGAGCGTATGGCGGTAGTTGTAGCTCCAAAAGATGTAAACGAGTTTATGAAATATGCAGCGGAAGAGAACCTGGAGGCAGTAGAAGTGGCGGAAGTGACTGCAGAGCCGCGTTTGGTATTGATTTGGAGAGGAAAGGAAATCGTGAACATTTCCCGCGCATTCCTGGATACCAACGGCGCGCATCAGGAAACAGATGTGTTTGTAGAGATGCCTTCCGAGACAGACAGATATTTTGTCAGAAAAGAGATAGCTGATGTTAAAGGAAAGTGGATGGATACTCTGAAAGATTTGAATGTATGCTCACAGAAGGGGCTGGTGGAAATGTTTGACGGTTCTATCGGCGCCGGTTCCGTGTTTATGCCTCATGGAGGAAAGTATCAGCTCACCGAGACACAGGCGATGGTAGCGAAACTTCCGGTACTGAAAGGAAAGACGGACACAGTTACTATGATGAGCTATGGCTTTGATCCGTATTTGTCCAGCTGGAGTCCGTATCACGGCGCAGTTTATGCCGTGGTGGAATCAGTGGCAAAAATTGTGGCAAATGGAGGGGATTACAGGAAGATTCGTTTTACTTTCCAGGAATATTTCAGGCGCATGACGGAGGAACCTTCCAGATGGAGCCAGCCGTTTGCGGCGCTTCTGGGGGCATATTCGGCACAGCTTGGCTTCGGACTTCCCTCCATTGGGGGAAAAGACAGTATGTCCGGTACGTTTAATGAAATTGACGTGCCGCCTACGCTGGTAAGCTTTGCAGTGGATGTGGCGAGCAGCCGGACAATTATTACTCCGGAGCTGAAACGTGCGGGAAGCAAACTGGTTCTGCTCAAAATGGAAAAGGACACGTATGATTTGCCAAATTACGGACAGGCAATGGAGCAGTACGGCAAATTCTTTGAAGATGTAAAAGAAGGCAGGATTATTTCAGCATATGCAGTAGACGGTAAAGGTATTGCGGCAGCAGTAAGCAAGATGGCATTTGGAAATCATATGGGTATCAAGATGGAACATCATGTAGATGAGAGAGACTTGTTTACTCCGGGCTTTGGAAATATCGTGGCAGAAGTGCCAGATGGAAAAGTTGGCAGTCTGGCGATTACCTATACGCTCATTGGCGAGGTGACAGACAGAGCAGCATTAGAATATAGGGATGTGTGCATTTCTATGGAAGAAGCGCTTGGTGCGTGGACAGGAACGCTCGAAAATGTGTTCCGCACGGTATCTGGTGCAGAGCCTCAGGAAGAGAAAGAGGAGTCGCTTTACAGGGCGGACAGTGTTTATATATGCAGGCATAAGGTGGCGAAACCGCGGGTATTCATCCCGGTTTTCCCTGGGACAAACTGCGAATATGACAGTACGAAAGCTTTTGAGCGTGCCGGAGCGGAAGTGGATGTGAAAGTATTTAAGAATTTGACAGCAAAGGATATCCGTGATTCTGTGAATGTGTTCGCAGATGCGATTGAACAGGCGCAGATTATTATGTTCCCAGGCGGTTTTTCTGCCGGAGATGAGCCGGATGGTTCAGCAAAGTTTTTTGCAACGGCGTTCCAGAATGCAAAGATGAAAGAGGCAGTCATGAAGCTTTTAAATGAGCGGGACGGGCTGGCGCTGGGGATCTGTAATGGGTTCCAGGCATTGATTAAACTGGGACTGGTGCCACATGGAGAAATCGCAGGGCAGACGGAGGATTCGCCGACACTGACGTTTAATACGATTGGGCGGCATATTTCCAAAATGGTTTATACGAAAGTTGTAACAAATAAATCGCCGTGGCTGCAGCAGGCCAAACTTGGAGGGACTTACTGTAATCCGGCTTCCCATGGTGAAGGGCGTTTTGTGGCAAATAAAGAATGGGTTGACAGATTATTTGCGAATGGGCAGGTAGCTACCCAGTATGTAGATGCGGATGGAAATCTGAAAGTGAATGATGAAGAATGGAATGTGAATGGCTCATACTGTGCGATTGAAGGAATTACAAGCCCAGATGGGCGTGTACTCGGAAAGATGGCGCATTGTGAAAGAAAGGGCGATTCTGTAGCGCTCAATATTTACGGTGAACAGGATATCAGAATTTTTGAGTCCGGTGTGGAATACTTTAAATAAAACACATAAGAAATCAGCAGTAATAGAATACAGAAAGTGCAGGGCACAGGCAGAACAGATAAAGAACTGTTTTGCCTGTTCTTTTGTATGCGACAAAATGTTGCATTTTTTAGAAAATAGGATAATAGAAAAAAGTCCTTCCGGAATATACGCGTTTTGCGTTTCGATGCGGGGCATAAAGAAAAATATGTTGAATATTGAAGAAAAATGTCTTAAAATAAATGTAAGACGAAAGCCGGCGTTTTGTTTTGCATCCATACAAAAATTGGGAGGAAGGATATTTATGTCGTATACAAAAATAGAAGGCGATTTTCATTATTTGATTTTTCGGGGCAGCAAAAGGACGTGGTGGCTGGCAGACGAACGGGTGAAAAAGCAGTTTCTTAACCGGCTCTTGCGGATAAGGGAAAAAGTCAGGTTTCGTGTATATGCATTCTGTATTTTGGACCAGGAAGCGCATTTTCTGCTGCACCCTCTTAAAGACAGCGGTATTGGACAGACTTCGGATGCCATGGCACAGGAACTGCAGGAAAGCTATCTTTCCCTATATCCCTGCGGGAAGGAAGAGGTAGAAACCGTGAGTAAACGTATGGTTTTCTGCGGCAGTGAAGATACGCTGAAATACTGTTGCTATATTCATATGCTGGCCAGGGGATATGCTGAGAGAATACAGGACTACTGGTGGAGCAGCTATTCCGAATACCTGCATAAAAATGTTACGGGACTGGTAGAAACAGAGACAGTACTCCGTACTCTTGATACCAATCCGCACCGAGCCTTGCAGAAATTTGTGCAGTATCATAAAAAATACTCCCTGTTAATTAAAAACGTTTCACAGAGCGAAATATGACGCGGAAAATAGTTTTTATTTGGTAACAGTTCAGCCCAGGACTTTGCACCTGCTGCAAAGTCCATGAGAATGCGTAAATTCAGCCAGAGAATCCAGCCCTTTGCGAACAGCAAACTTTAAATGGGCTGGATTCCGTAACAGTGAAGCCGAAGGCTGAACTGTTACTTTATTTGATAAAAAACAGGATAAAAAACAGTAGAAAAGCCCTTGACAGGGCATAGTGGGATACGTATAATGAAAAAGTGTGTGTGAACACATTTTTTTTGCACACATAAAATTGACATTTAAAGCAACCACATTCTAACAGGAGGTGAATAGGAATGCCAACATTTAATCAGTTAGTAAGAAAAGGACGTCAGACTTCTGAAAAGAAATCTACTGCACCGGCGCTTCAAAAAGGATTTAACTCCCTGCAGAAGAGAAGCACGAACGTATCTTCACCACAGAAGAGGGGGGTATGTACCGCAGTAAAGACTGCAACACCAAAGAAGCCGAACTCCGCGCTTAGAAAGATTGCCAGAGTCCGTCTTTCCAATGGAATTGAAGTGACAAGCTATATCCCGGGTGAGGGACATAACCTTCAGGAACATAGCGTTGTGCTGATTCGTGGGGGAAGGGTAAAAGACTTGCCAGGTACCCGTTACCACATCATCCGTGGAACTCTGGATACGGCAGGCGTTGCAAAGAGAAGGCAGGCACGTTCCAAATATGGCGCTAAGAAACCGAAAGACGCTAAGAAGTAAATTTTCATAAAATCGTATCACTAACAGAACTATGGTTGTGCCGGATGATATATTCGCCAGGTGGTTGCAGGTTGATATAGAAGTCCCAGCATGCACACAAAGTAGAACGACACATTGTGAGTACCGATGATTTAATCAATGCGGCAGGACCGCAACAATAGTTAAGGAGGGAAGTACCGTGCCACGTAAAGGACATACTCAGAAAAGAGACGTTTTAGCAGATCCGCTGTACAATAATAAAGTGGTTACCAAGCTTATCAATAACATCATGTTAGATGGTAAGAAGGGGATTGCACAGAAAATCGTATACGGAGCATTTAGCAGAGTTGAAGAGAAATCCGGTAAGCCGGCGATCGAAGTTTTTGAAGAGGCTATGAATAATATCATGCCTGTACTTGAAGTTAAAGCAAGACGTATCGGTGGAGCTACTTACCAGGTGCCCATCGAAGTAAGGGCTGACAGGCGTCAGGCTCTGGCTCTTCGCTGGCTGACATTGTTTTCACGTAAAAGAGGCGAGAAAACAATGCAGGAGAGGCTTGCAAATGAAATCATGGATGCCGCTAACAATACAGGCGCATCCGTGAAGAAGAAAGAAGATATGCATAAAATGGCAGAAGCGAACAAGGCATTTGCGCATTACCGCTTCTAATGTTATAGGAGGAAAAGACCTTGGCTGGAAGAGAATATCCATTAGAGAGAACCAGGAATATTGGTATCATGGCTCATATTGACGCGGGTAAAACCACAACGACAGAGCGTATCCTTTATTATACTGGTGTAAACTACAAAATCGGTGATACTCATGAAGGCACTGCTACTATGGACTGGATGGAGCAGGAGCAGGAAAGAGGTATCACAATTACTTCAGCCGCTACGACCTGTCACTGGACTTTGCAGGAAAACTGCAAGGCAAAGCCGGGCGCATTGGAGCACCGTATCAATATCATTGATACGCCAGGACATGTTGACTTTACCGTAGAGGTTGAGCGTTCCCTGCGTGTACTTGACGGAGCTGTAGGCGTATTCTGCGCAAAGGGCGGTGTTGAGCCTCAGTCAGAGAATGTATGGCGTCAGGCTGACACTTACAATGTACCGCGTATGGCATTCATCAATAAGATGGATATCCTGGGTGCAGATTTTTATGGAGCTGTAGAGCAGATTAAGACAAGATTGGGCAAAAACGCAATCTGTATCCAGCTTCCAATTGGCAAAGAAGATGAATTCAAAGGAATCGTTGATTTGTTTGAGATGAAGGCATATATCTACAACGATGATAAGGGTGAGGACATCTCTATCGTAGATATTCCGGAAGATATGGCAGACGATGCGGAACTGTATCATACAGAGCTTGTAGAGAAAATCTGCGAGCTGGATGATGATCTGATGATGGAGTACCTGGAAGGGGAAGAACCGTCTGTAGACGCACTGAAAGCTGCTTTAAGGAAAGGAACCTGTGAGTGTGCGGCAGTTCCTGTATGCTGCGGTACTGCTTACAGAAACAAGGGCGTCCAGAAGCTTCTGGATGCAGTTATTGAGTTTATGCCGGCACCGACAGACGTACCGGATATCCAGGGAACAGACCTGGATGGAAATGAGACAGTGAGACATTCTTCAGATGAGGAGCCGTTTTCTGCTTTGGCATTTAAGATTATGGCTGACCCGTTTGTTGGAAAACTGGCGTTCTTCCGTGTTTATTCAGGAACATTGAATTCAGGCTCTTATGTACTGAATTCAACAAAAGGAAAGAAAGAGCGTGTAGGACGTATTCTTCAGATGCATGCGAATAAGAGAGCAGAGCTGGATAAAGTATACTCTGGCGATATTGCTGCAGCAGTTGGATTTAAGCTGACAGCTACAGGCGATACCATCTGCGACGAGCAGCATCCGGTAATTCTGGAGTCCATGGAGTTCCCAGAGCCGGTTATCGAGCTGGCTATTGAGCCTAAAACGAAAGCCGGACAGGGCAAGATGGGTGAAGCTCTTGCGAAGCTGGCGGAGGAAGACCCGACATTCCGTGCTCATACAGATCATGAGACGGGACAGACCATCATCGCAGGTATGGGTGAGCTGCACCTGGAGATCATCGTAGACCGTCTGCTCCGTGAGTTTAAAGTAGAGGCAAATGTAGGCGCACCGCAGGTTGCTTACAAAGAGACTTTTACAAAAGAAGTTACGGTGGACAGCAAGTATGCAAAGCAGTCCGGCGGACGTGGACAGTATGGACACTGTAAGGTTGTTTTCAAACCGATGGATCCGAATGGCGAAGAGACCTTCAAGTTCGAGTCTACCGTTGTCGGCGGTGCGATTCCGAAAGAGTACATCCCGGCAGTCGGAGAAGGTATTGAAGAGGCTGCAAAGGCTGGTATCCTCGGTGGATTCCCTGTATTGGGTGTACATGCAAATGTATACGATGGTTCTTACCATGAAGTCGATTCCAGTGAGATGGCATTCCATATCGCAGGTTCTATGGCATTCAAAGATGCTATGAAGAAGGGCGATGCTATTCTGCTTGAGCCGATTATGAAAGTAGAAGTAACTATGCCAGAAGAGTACATGGGTGATGTTATCGGTGATATCAACTCACGCCGTGGACGTATTGAGGGTATGGATGATATCGGCGGCGGAAAAATCGTTCGTGGTTATGTGCCGCTGGCTGAGATGTTTGGATATTCTACAGACTTGCGTTCTAAGACACAGGGACGCGGCAACTACTCTATGTTCTTTGAGAAATATGAGCCGGTTCCAAAGTCTGTACAGGAAAAAGTCCTGAGTGCAAAGTCCAAATAATAAAAAGGGCGATGATGCCTTAAAAAATGGCATTTATTATGAAAATTAGGCTTGAAAAACTCTCTGATTTGAAATATAATCAGAGATAGCCTATGTAGTTTAATGAAATCAAAAAAGCCGAAAAGGCGTATATTTATCAAGGAGGACATTCAAAATGGCTAAAGCTAAATTTGAAAGAACGAAACCACATTGTAATATTGGTACCATCGGTCACGTTGACCATGGTAAAACAACCCTGACAGCTGCTATCACAAAAGTGCTTTCTCAGAGGGTAGAAGGTAATACAGCTACAGACTTCGAGAATATCGATAAGGCTCCGGAAGAGAGAGAACGTGGTATCACAATCTCTACTGCACACGTTGAGTATGAGACAGATAACAGACATTACGCACATGTTGACTGTCCAGGGCATGCTGACTACGTTAAGAACATGATTACCGGTGCGGCTCAGATGGACGGCGCTATTCTTGTAGTTGCAGCTACAGACGGTGTTATGGCTCAGACAAAAGAGCACATCCTTCTTTCCCGTCAGGTAGGCGTTCCTTACATCGTAGTATTCATGAACAAATGCGATATGGTAGATGACGAGGAGCTGCTTGAACTGGTAGACATGGAAATCCGTGAGCTGTTGAACGAGTATGAGTTCCCGGGTGATGATACACCGATTATCCAGGGCTCAGCGCTGAAAGCACTGGAAGATCCGAACAGTGAGTGGGGCGACAAAGTTATGGAGCTTATGGCTGCTGTTGACGAGTGGATTCCGGATCCGAAGCGTGCTACAGATCAGCCGTTCCTGATGCCGGTTGAGGACGTATTTACTATTACAGGACGTGGTACTGTTGCAACTGGTAGAGTAGAGCGTGGTGTTCTGCATGTAAACGAAGAAGTTGAAATCGTTGGTATCAAAGAGGAAGTTAAGAAGACAACTGTAACAGGTATCGAGATGTTCCGTAAGCTCCTTGATGAAGGTCAGGCTGGTGATAACATCGGTGCACTGCTTCGTGGTGTTAAGAGAGAGGAAATCGAAAGAGGGCAGGTTCTTGTTAAACCAGGCACAATCAAATGCCATACAAAATTTACCGCTCAGGTATACGTTCTGACAAAAGACGAGGGTGGTCGTCATACACCATTCTTCAACAATTATCGTCCGCAGTTCTACTTCAGAACAACTGACGTAACTGGTGTTATCGAGCTTCCGGCTGGTACAGAAATGTGCATGCCTGGCGATAACGTAGAGATGACAATCGAACTGATTCATCCTATCGCTATGGAGCAGGGTCTTACATTTGCTATCCGTGAGGGTGGTAGAACTGTTGGATCTGGTCGTGTGGCTACTATCATTGAGTAATTAAAGTCCATTAAATGTAAGAGCTTTCCAGGAAACTGGAAGGCTCTTTTTTTAGTTAATAAAAAATCAGATTAGCTCCTAATATGGCAAAAAATGGCAGAATAAAAACAGTCTTTTGCCATTTTTTATTTATACTTATTTATCCGATTTTTGCTATTGATTTTTAAATATTATAAGGTATTATGTAGTAAAAAGAAAAATATAATAGGTGTAAATAATAAATAAGTAAAAAATGGATATTTATGTTTAAGACCTCATCATGAAAGAAGTAAATGAGAAAATAAGAAAGTATGAATAATAAAAGAACAAAACAAAACAAAATTAGCCAGATGAAGGCTCGTTTTTTTGCAGGTTTTTCTTGTGCAGCATATGGATTTGCAGTACTGACAGCAATAGTATCTTCAAATCTTCCCGGAAATAGTGTATGGAAAGAAGCATTCGGAAGTATTGTTGAGATAGGACTGTTAGCAGGTGTGTTGTTGACTTTTATATGGAGTATCTGTAAACCGGTAAGATATCCGTATCCAGATGCGGAACTGGACTCCGTAACTCGGGAGGAAGTGGAAGAATTACAAAAGCTTGCAGAAGGAATTATAGTTAATATGGAGCATGGGAAAGAAGGATAGAATTAAGAAATGAGAGAGAAGCATTTCTGCTTGTAAGGATTAAGGGCATTCATACAATTGTCAGATGACCTATGTTATGAGTGGGCTTATTTTTGTCTTGTTATCCTTATAATCTGCTTTTGCCGGAAGAAAGCACTGACAAGTAAGGAGAGCATTATGGAATTAGGAATAGCTCATTGCGAAGGAGCTTAGTTTTTTGTACTCAATGATAAGAAGAGGCAGTTGCGAAAGTAGATGAATAATCTATCGAAGTATCGGCCCTTTTTTGCATTAAAATTTAAAGAATTAAAGCTCCAATGCGAGTTATCTATAAAGCAGAGATAGATAGAATAGGATGAAAGACAGATGTGAAGCTGAGAGGAAACGCTTAAAGCAGATAATCAGAGCCTTGATAGCCGAGGTCAGTGAAGTCGGCATGGAAGCAAGCAATGTTTTCATGCTGATAGTCATTACAAAAATACCCCACATGGATGAATCGTTGAGCGAAATTCTAAATACTTTTTACTTAAAATTGTAATCTATGAATATGAGAAAACGGAGATGATAAGCAGGTATCTATTATTTTGGTGCTGGGATTGAAGATATTCCAATGGATGAAGAAATGCAGGACATGGAATGCGAATACGGACAATGTGCAATACATCAAACAGTCTAAATACAGGCAAAGGCAGGAGTAAATATGTACTTTTATTAGTACATATTTATCTTTATCCCCATCCGGATTGGACTATGTATTGTAATTCTAAAAAAAACTTTAATAAAATTGAAAAAGGGTATTGACAAAAACACGTCTCAATGGTAATATTCTCTTTGCTGATTGCAATTGGAGAGGTATCGAAGTGGTCATAACGAGGCGGTCTTGAAAACCGTTTGTCCGCAAGGGCGCGTGGGTTCGAATCCCACCCTCTCCGTTATATCTAGTTTAGATGTATAATTTCATTTGTTTCTGAAAAATCAGAGCAGCTATGGAGAAGTACCCAAGCTGGCCGAAGGGGCTCCCCTGGAAAGGGAGTAGGTCGTTAACAGCGGCGCGAGGGTTCAAATCCCTCCTTCTCCGTTTAAGTCAAAAAATAAATAAAAAAGTAGTTGACAAGAAA
>Ga0137308_100177_pt1 | contig 118092 bp, 110 predicted proteins | sample Inofrocosms_June_FD_97181 | JGI IMG/M metagenome (GOLD analysis project Ga0137308, IMG submission 97181) | Mouse cecal microbial communities from Vienna, Austria - N-Acetylneuraminic and N-Acetylglucosamine D2O microcosms_June | ecosystem: Host-associated > Mammals > Digestive system > Large... | reverse complement strand
TGTATTATACATTCATAATTTTTATTAAATCTAAAACATTTTTTATAACTATTTGCTAAATTTAGAAACATTATTATTCTTGTCCCCTGCTTATCTTGTTTTCCAGCTAATTTTATGGTACTATAAAAATTAATTGATACAAAATAATTATTTATCTTAAACCTTTGATATAAAACAACTGAAAGGACTTCAAAAAATGGAAAAAGTAATTCTTTTCAATGTATCTTGTAAAGAACAAATTAAAAACTTGCTTGTACCAATGCATATACAAATAATTGAAGCAAACAACACACAATATAACGATACTCTTAAAAATATTGCTGATGGCAAAACTGATATTATAAAATCAAACCCATTTACGGGTAAAGTCCCTGATGAAAGCATTATTTTATTTTGTGGTATGTCCGATAAAAAACTTGATAAAATACTTTTTAAACTGCGTAATAGTAAAGATATCAATGTTACTTATAAAGCAATCCTTACCCCTTCTAATTCAGAATGGACAGTTTTGCATTTATTCCTTGAACTCGCTAAAGAACAAGCAGCATATAATAAGCTTAAAGAACAACAAAGGACAACGCAATCTTCATATCCATGTTTTACTCACAATGCACCCTCTCACTGAAAACTGGGAATGGGGAGCAAAAACCAAAAAAGTTTATGAACTTGATGAAAACGGCGAGCGTGTTCCCCTCATTGACAAAAAGACTGGACAGAAGAAAGTAGACAAGCAGAACAGGCAACAGAGCAAAACGAAACGGAGAGGAAAAAATTTAATGATAATTTGATAGAAATGTGAGTGTGATTGTGGTATTCTATTAGTGATACAAATCATTGTTTGGCGGTTTGGTAAATCCCAATAAATTAATTTTATAGGGAACAAAAGCTTTGGATTTGGAGTGGATTGTTATGACGGAGACGATAGGTGTTGCGATTGGAATAGGTGTATTTGCATTTGTTTTTATATATCTTGGTTGTTTGATGTGGAAAAAGGAAAAAATCACTTTGCTTCATAGTTATCATTATGACAAAGTGTCTCCAAGTGATAAAAAGGTTTTTTGTAAAATATCAGGTTGGGGTGTTATTTTTATTGGAATTGGTCTTTTGGTGACTGCTATAATAATCGGTATAACAGATTCAGCATTAAGTTTTATCGCTTTTTCATTGGGATTTGTTGTGGGATTGGCGTTGCTGATTTATGCAGGAGCAAAATATAACCGCTAATAGAGAAGAAAATTCCCATTTGTCTAAACAACCATTACCACAATCACAACTGAATAAGTAACACAGCGTCAGAGCGTATAGAAAAGCCTATGCGCTCTATTTTATTGCAAAAGAGCAGAGAATATGGCAGAAACCAGAAACGGGCAACAGCCCCACAGTTTCAAGCGAAAGTTGGGGAATACCACTTATACCGTCAAAGTACATTTCATTAAAGACACTGACAAAACCTTTAAAGACAGAGTACAAAAGCTGATTATCAATGAGTGCCTTGAAAAAAATCATAAATAATCCACATCAACACTTTACAACTTTTATCAGAACTGAGATTTCCTGCATCTGTAACAACTTTGGAGAAGTATGCTGTTTACCGTAATTCTTCAATAACTAAACTTCTTTTTTATGGTAATACACCATCTTTTACATAACATGGAGTGGCTTATGCTTCTCTTATAGACTGTCTTATTGCAGAAAATACTTCTTTATATGAAAATGGAACTAAGAATGATAATAGCGGACTGGCAATATTTAAAACCGAAGAATCCCAAGGCTGGGAAAATGGCTGGACCGGAACAAAAAAATATAAAACGGAGGAAGAACAAAACCCAGATAAATATGAATGGAAACAGAATTATGAAATTTTAGTTTGGAACCCAGCAAATACTGATATTATAAATGGGAATACCGTGATGATATTGGAGAGATAAAATTTACTGGTAATTGTGAAATACCTGATTTTGATATAACCAATCTGCCTACATGGAGCACAGACGAAGACACAAACCATATGCAGGATATCCAGCTTATTGAAACAGGCAGGGCGTCCAGAATAGGAAATAATGCATTTAATGGTGCTTCCAGGCTTTTAAAAGTTATTTCTGTAGATACTTTAAAGACAGTAGATGACGGAACTTTTACAAACTGCACCAGCTTAAAAATTGTCTCTATAGCAAGTGTGGAAACTATAGGAAATGAAGCTTTTATGGGCAATACTGCCATTAAAGAAGATATAGATATACGTGGAGCTAAAGATATCGGTCAATATACATTTACAGGCTGTACTTATATGAATGATATTCTTCTTGGTGAAAATATTGAATATAACAAGTATACTAAAGCATCTTTTATAAAATATTCTACAATCAGGGACACTCTTGTAAATGTTGATTTTACAGGACAAAGCATGGCAAAAGCCATCTATTGCTTTATATAGCAATGGATGGCTTTATTTTAACTTCAGGATTTTAGTAATTTACATTATTCCAAGCTTTCCTCCTAAATTATCAATTATTATTGTATCACCTGCCCTTACTTTGTCACCAAGAATTTCCCTTGCCATAAGTGTTTCAACATTCTTCTGCAGGTATCTTTTTAAAGGACGTGCACCAAAACTTGGCTCATATGCTTCATCAGCCACAAGTTTTACTGCTGCATCTGTAAGCTGTACCTTAATCTCTTTATCTGCAAGCCTTTTATTTAACTCTTCCATTAATATATTTATAATACCACTTATATTATCTTTAGTCAGTGGTTTAAACATAACTATTTCATCCAGCCTGTTTAAAAATTCCGGCCTGAAGCTTGCACGCAAATCACTCATTGCCATATCTTGTGCATCTTTGCTTATACTTCCATCTTCTGTAATGCCATCAAGAAGGTATGATGAACCAATATTAGATGTAAGAATTAGTATAGTATTTTTAAAATCTACTGTACGTCCTTGTGAATCTGTAATCCTTCCATCATCAAGCACCTGCAGTAATACATTAAATACATCAGGATGTGCTTTCTCTATCTCATCAAAAAGTACAACTGAATATGGCTTTCTTCTCACTGCTTCTGTCAGCTGCCCTCCTTCTTCATATCCTACATATCCTGGAGGAGCCCCGATAAGCCTTGAAACAGAATACTTCTCCATATACTCGCTCATGTCAATCCTGACCATATTATTTTCATCATCAAAAAGGCTTGCTGCAAGTGTTTTGGCAAGTTCAGTCTTACCTACACCTGTAGGTCCCAAGAACAGAAAAGAACCTATAGGTTTTGAAGGGTCTTTTATTCCAGCTTTGGAACGCAGTATTGCTTCTGATACAAGTTTTACACCTTCATCCTGTCCAATTACACGTTTGTGAAGTTCATCCTCAAGATGTAATGTCTTTTCACGTTCACTTTCATTTAATTTTGCAACAGGAATTCCTGTCCACCTTGAAATAATCTTAGCAATCTCATCTTCTGTAACATTTTCCTGTACAAGGGTATTCTTGTTATCCTTTACCCTGTCTTCCTCTTCCGCAAGCTGTCTTTCAAGCTCTGGAAGCCTTCCATATTGTAATTCGGCAAGTTTTTCAAGGTTATAATCCCTCTTGGCAGCTTCCATCTCTGTATAGATATCATTTATGCTTTCTTTTAATTTATTAACTTTATCTACAGCAGATTTCTCCTGGTCCCACTTTGCCTTCTGTGCTGTAAAGTTATCTTTTAATTCGGCAAGTTCTTTCTGCAGGTTTGCAAGCCTTTCTTTTGAAAGATTGTCATTCTCTTTTTTAAGCGCAGCTTCTTCTATTTCAAACTGCATAATCTTTCTCTGTACTTCATCAAGCTCAGCTGGCAAGCTGTCAAGTTCTGTCTTTATCATTGCACATGCCTCATCCACAAGGTCAATGGCCTTATCAGGAAGAAAACGGTCTGAAATATATCTGTCTGACAATGTTGCTGCTGCTACAAGCGCAGCATCTGTTATCTTAACACCATGGAAAACTTCATACCTGTCTTTAAGCCCACGCAATATTGATATTGTATCCTCAACTGCTGGCTCTGACACCATTACTGGCTGGAACCTTCTTTCAAGTGCTGCATCTTTTTCAATATACATACGGTATTCATCAAGTGTAGTTGCACCAATACAATGAAGTTCACCACGTGCAAGCATTGGTTTTAACATATTTCCTGCGTCCATTGCACCATCTGTCTTGCCTGCGCCAACAATAGTATGAAGCTCATCAATAAATAGTATTATCTGCCCGTCACTTTTCTTAACTTCTTCAAGTACAGCTTTAAGACGCTCTTCAAATTCACCACGGTACTTAGCACCTGCTACAAGGGCACCCATATCAAGCGCAAATATTTTCTTATCTTTAAGGGCTTCTGGTACATCACCACGCACAATACGCTGTGCAAGCCCTTCAACAGCAGCAGTTTTTCCAACACCAGGCTCACCGATAATCACAGGGTTATTCTTTGTTTTACGTGAAAGTATCCTTACAATATTACGGATTTCACTATCCCTGCCAATAACAGGGTCCATTTTCCCGTCTTTAGCCCTTTCAACAAGGTCTGCACCATATTTCTCCAATGTATCATAAGTAGCTTCTGGATTGTCACTTGTAACCCTCTGGTTACCTCTGACCTTTGACAATGCCTGCAGAAACCTTTCCCTTGTAATCTGGCACTGTTTCATAAGTGCTTTAATCTCTTTATCAGGATGGGCAAGCAGGCTTAAAAATAAATGCTCTACTGAAACATATTCATCTCCCATATGTTTTGCTTCATCTTCCGCATATATCAAAGTCTGGTTTAAATACTGGTCAATATGAAGCTGTCCGCCACTTACCTTAGGACGTTTTGCTAACAGCCCGTCAACTTGCGCCATAAATACATCAGGTTCAATACCCATCTTTTCAATAAGTTTTCTTATAAGACTGTCCTCAACAGACATCATAGATGCCAGCAAATGCGGCTGTGCAATCTCCTGGTGGCCGTAATCCATTGCAACCTTTTCACAGTTCTGTACTACTTCTTGTGATTTTTGTGTAAATTTACTGATATTCATATGCACACCTCCAATTCCGCATAAACACATATAACTATAATATTACCACTTTCATTGAAAGCAATCATAACACTTTCTGTTAGCCAAGTCAAGAGGTGAGTGCTAATATTTTTGTTATTTTTTGCAATCCCTTTAAAATGAATGGTTTGCCGTCTTTTGTATCTTCTAAAATTGTGATTTTTTCTATTTTGACACCGATTTTTCTTTTTTTGTGTAAAGATATTGAACTTGCAACCAACGCTTAAATTCTTGTTGTTTTCTAAACCTCATATTTTCGTAACAATCCAATAACCGTCTCACTCTTTAATTTAGAAAAAACAAATAAAGATGTCACTACGCAAGTTATAATAATCACAATAAATAAAAGCAAAGTCTTGATTACTGGAAAAGCAAATGGAATACCATATCTATTAAAGTTTGTAAATATCACATAACTTGCTGGTAAACCAATTATCAAAGCAATAACAGACGATAAAATTGAGTACCCAAGACTTTCAAACACTATCATTTTTTTAATCTGTTTTCTTGTCATACCAACGCTTTCTAAAACAGCAAATTCTTTAGAACGGTTTTGTATGCTTTCAGACATCATGTTTAAATAGTTTGAAATAGCAAGGAATATAATAATAATTCCTAAACTTCCACCTAAAACAGTAATTTGGCTTTCGGAATTTTTCATTTCTGAATAATCACCTAATTTTGATTCTGTAGAAATGAATTTATTACTCTTTATAAGCTTTTTTATTGACGTTTCTACACTTTTAGAAAAAGGGACATCATAATCAATTTTTATCATTTCTATCAAAGGCTGTCCCATAATTTTATTGAAAAAATCATCACTCACAATCAAATCAGGTGTATAACCAGCAGAATAATAGGCTGGGTAATTATCTATGATTGCTCCTATTTCAATGTTTTCCTTTTTATCTGGATTTAAGGCAGCCGGAATTGAAAATTCAACGTTTTTTCCTATAATGCCATTACCGCCCTGTGTAAAATTTTTAAAAACAACAGCAATATCTCCATTTTTAAATTCTTCCTTATCAAGTGGATTTTTTAAAGTATTATTTATTCTTTCAAATTCTAATTCATCAATTCCTAAAACTTTGCAAGTAAACAAATAGTGGTTTGGCTGTTTCTTATATAGCTCAATATCTTTTTCGTAGTTACCTGGAGAATATCTGGAATTATATAGTTCTTTGTAATATTCTCCATAGACATTTTCTTGATATGGCACAAATGCAGTTGCTGATTTTAAAACCCGCACATCTTTTACACCATCTATGGATTTTATTTGTCCAATTAAATCCAAAGTGATAACTTGTTCCTCATTATCCGAAAGTAAAGTTTGATTTAAAAGTCTTAAATCATAATCATAAAAATGATTCAAAATATTTTTTGCATTATTTACATAAATAATAACATTAATAATAAGAAAAAGTGATACTGCCAAACTCAATGAACACATAATAATAATAAATTGTTTCTTATCCCGGAACAAGTTCATTTTTACCATAGAGCAAATGTCCCCACCAGTCCTTTTTTTGTTTTTAACTTTTACAGGTACTGCCCCTACATATTTCATGGCTTCAACAGGAGAACAATTCATGGCTATTTTTGCAGGTTTCTGGCTACTAATCATTGTTGCCACAAATGAAAAAACAGTAGCTATTACAAATACCCACAAAGAGATAGTTCCAACTTCACTTGTTGCAACCGTTGGATTTAGAACATGTAATAATTGAGGAATAATAATTTTTCCAACAACTGCTGAACAAGTTAAACCTAATGGAATTCCTATAACTGTATTCCACAATATTTGCTTATATATCATCTTTTTAATTTGAACAGTTGTAGTTCCGATTGTTTTAAGCTGTCCAAAATATCGTATATCCCGGTTTACAGAAATGTACAATGTATTATAAATAAACAAATATCCACTCATAAAAACTAAGGCTAATAATATCACTAATCCAATAATAGTTTTTATGAAATTAGAAATAGTATCATAATCAGCTTTAATAATTTGGTTTCCAGATAATTTAATTTGATTTTGCATTTCTATAATATCATTTTTGGAATACAGAGGATTTTTCAATGAAACTTTTAAAGACCCCTGCGTTACATCAGTCTGTAAAACACCTGTTGATTTATAAAACTTCTCAGAAACATAGCCTTTGTCTATACTTGTATAATCCAAAAACCAACCACTTAAAACAAAAGTTTTTATTATATCTTCATTTTTGCTATTTTCTGCTAAAGTCTGGTATATTAAAGGTAATTCCATACCCACTTTAGGATTTTTAATTCCCATAGAACTTAAAGCACTTCTTGAGAGCATAATTTCATTTTCTTTATTTGGATATTTGCCTTTATAATAATCCAATGCTGGAACCGTCTGTTTTTTCCAGCAAGTATCATCTAACCAATATAATTTCAACTTGTTTAATTCTTTATCTTGATATTTTGACACGATTGCGCATTTCACACTAAGTCCTGCATATTTTACATTATCCATTTCCCGTATGACAGATACTTGATGGTCTCTTGGCTCTGTCAATTCAATATCATAATCTATCCCCTGCACTCTCTGTTGTCTTAAAGAAACTGTATCCCAATAGCTTAATCCAACAGATATTATGGTACAGAGTAAAAATGTCGTCAAAAAAATTGCTGCTATGGTTAATATATTTCTTTTTTTATCCGCCTTATATGTTGTTTTAGCAAGGTCATTAATTACTTTTTTGTTATCGGTTTTGAGCATTTTTACTCACCACCTTTCACGATTTTCCCATCTTCTATGCGGATAATTCTATCTGCCATTTGAGCAATCTCTTCATCGTGAGTAATCATTACAATTGTTTGGGACAGATTCTGGCTTGAAACTTTTATCAAGCCTAAAACATCTTGGCTTGTCTGGCTATCAAGATTTCCAGTTGGTTCATCTGCAAGAATAATGGCTGGTTTAATTGCCAAAGCTCTTGCTAATGCCACACGTTGTTGCTGTCCACCAGATAATTGGTTTGGCATAAAATATTTTTTATCTTCTAATTTCAATAATTTAAGAATATTCTCAATATAATCATTATCTGGTTTTATACCATCCAGCTTAATAGGAAGTACAATATTTTCATACACATTCATAAGTGGCAAAAGATTATAGTTTTGAAATACAAATCCTATTTTTCTTCTTCTGTAAATAGTTAATTCATCACAAGATAATCCCGATATATCTCTTCCATCAATAATAACTTCACCTGAAGACGGATTATCCAATCCGCCGAGCATATGCAAGAGAGTAGATTTGCCGCTTCCAGAAGTTCCAACAACCGCTAAAAATTCCCCTTTACAAATATCTAAATCTATACCATCCAATGCTTTTACAGTATTCTCTCCCATATTGTAATATTTTTTTAGATTTCTAACTGATAAAATATTCATTTTCCATCTCCCTTTCTTTGTTTGACCTAATAATAACAAAGACTTCTTTCTCAAATCTTTCTCAAAAGTGACAATTTTGACACAATTAAAGATTGAGAAAAAAGTCTTGGTTAAAAATCCCTACGGGATAAGAAAACTTCAACAATAGTTCCTTTATTTAATTTAGATTTTATTTTCATATATCCTTGTTGTTTTCTTAAAACTTCCCTAGCCAAATATAACCCTATCCCAAAGCCTTGTTTATCTGTTACATTTGTTCCTCTGTAAAATCTTTGGAATATTTTTCCTTGCTCTTGCTCTGGTATACCTATCCCATTATCTATAATTTGTACACATACAAATGACTCATATAAAATAGGCTTAATCGTTACTTCTGTATTATTTGACGAGTATTTTATCGCATTTTCAATAATATTCGTAAAAACTTCCTCTGTCCATTTTGGGTCAGCAAAAACTTTATAATTATTACTTTCTGGACATATACGGATGTTTTTTTTCATTGCGTCTAATTCTACCGATTGACAACATTTTTTAATTATCTTGTCTAATTCAATTATTTTAGGGTTGACAGAAATAATTTCCTGCTCTGCATATGGAGATTTAAGCAATTCTTTCATAAAAAATTCTAATTTTTCTGCATTTTTTTCGATTTTATCTGCCAGTCTGAATGATGATGATTCACTTAATTCATATTTCAATAAACCTGCATATAAAGTAATATTTGCAAGTGGAGTCCGTATTTGATGACTGATATTAGAAAGTAATGACTTTATAATATCACGCTCTTGTTCCGCAACTTCTTTTTGCATACTAGAAATTTCAACAATACGGTTTAGTCTTTCTGAAATAGCCGAATTTAAGGATTCATCATATACAATATCAATCCGTTTTCCACTGAGTATTTCATCAGCTTTATTCAAAAAGCTATTATACTGGGATAACATCTTATTTTTATACCAACGGATTACCAAGCCTGAAATAATAATATTTAAAATTATAACACCAATAATTCTGATAATATGGATACTCATTTACATACTCTCCCAAACATATCCCTTTCCGTAAACAGTTTTTATATAGGTTGGATTAGAAGAATCATCTTCAAGTTTATCTCTTAGCCGTCTTATCCCAACAGAAAGAGCATTATCTTCTACATATTCTGTCCCCTCTGGCCATACCCATTCAAGCAACCGTTCCCGTGTTAATATTCTATTTGGATTTGAAACCAATAAATATAAAATCCGTTGTTCTGTTCTACTTAACTCTATTTGTACTCCATTTTTATAAAATTCCATTGTTTCAAAAATAAATAGAAAAACGGAATTTCTATATTCCCGCTTATTTGCCGTTAGGTTCCGCCTAAGCAAAGCTCTGATTCTAGCACGAAGAACCATAAGGCTGAAAGGTTTTGTAATATAATCATCCGCTCCACTTTCTAAGCCTTTAACTATATCTATTTCCATAACTTTGGCTGTTAATAAGGCAACTGGAATCCGTATTTTCTTTTTCAATTCACGGCAAAGTTCTAAACCGTTTCCATCTGGAAGATTGATGTCAACTATAAGTAAATCAAAATAATAAAGTCCAAGTGCTTTTCTTGCCTCTGCTATAGTCTTACATATTATGAAATTTAATTCTTCATCTTGTAAAGATAATTCAATTCCCTCGGCTAAGTCTGTATCATCTTCTAAAATCATGACTAATTTTTTATTTTTAGTTATCACGTATAACATCACTCCTCATAAAGCATAAATTTATTTTGGAATTATCATTTTACATTTACAAATCCATTTTCCCAAAATACCCAATAGATATAACTACCCATTATTTTTTACTCTCCCAGCCAAAGAAGTTTTATTTTGTTCTTTAAGACAGAATAAAGAAATTACTACTGGAATAAAAACCATGGCAATAATATATAAAACAACTGCTAACAGCGGAAACTTATACTGTAAATAACTTGCAGTTCTTTGCATAAAACAAATAAACCCAAAACCTGTAGCTGTTCCAGCTGTCAATGTAATTATAATGTTTGGCAATGCAATAAGAAAACTCTCCCATAATAACATCCTGGATATTTGCCCCTGTTCCATGCCAACAGATTCTAAAAGCGTCAGTTCCCTCTTTCTTGCAACAATACTGCTTATTACTGTATTAACCAGATTAAAAATGCTAAATAAAATAATAAAGATAGAAACCCCATATATCTGTGCCTGGTATTCTTTTATCAGTCCAGAATCTTCTATAAGCTGTTCTCTTAATGTATAAAAATCTAAATCTTCATATCCATTTAACAATTTCCTCAACCTGCTTTCTACCTGTGTGCCATTCTTCTCATAATCTTCTACAGAAACAATAAATCCATTTGTAATATTCATTTCCTTCCATAATTTAGCCATTGTCACATCTGCCATATAGTAATCTGGACGGTCTATATCTGATGTTTTAACTGTTTCATCAGAAACAGCGGCTATTTCCAGTTCTATACTATGCTGCTCCCCGTCAAAATACCTGAATGTTATTTTTTCTCCTGGCTTAAATACAATACCATTTATACTTTCAGTAAAGTTCCGGTTTGTTACAAGGATTGCATTATTTTCTGCCATATATTCATAATTATTATTACCATCTGCATTTATCTGGAAATATCCAGAATCATCTTCTGAAAGAGGATAAAATGGCTGGGTAAATGTACTTCCCTGGTATTCAATAACACCTGTTGCACTTTTTTCTGCTAATACATCTTTTACATATGGTATATTAAGTATTTTTTCTTTCAAAGTACCATCCAGATGGCCAGTTAGCTGCATATCTGTTATTCCATATGTTTCTGGCATGTTATGGTCATACATATAAGAAATATAATATTCTCCATTCTTAAAATAAGACTGTCTTGAATAATCCATCTTATCCCATGAAGAGTTCCATGTAGAAGCCACCATAAATAAAATACCTCCAAAAGCAAGTGAAACTGTTGCAAGCCACCATTTTTTGCGGTTATTTCTACATTCTATCTTAGCTAATGTGTATGGTGATAAATATTTATGCTTGTAGTTATATGGTTTTTCTTTTACTTTACTATTTACAATTCTGGATGCCTCAACTGGAGAAATTTTTGCTGCAACAGATGCTGGCCTGCTTATAGATATCTGTACAATAAAACACCCCGCAATACTTGTTAAAACTGATATAACCAGATAATTCTTAAAACTCCAGCCATCAGACACCAGAGAATAAGCAGTTATGCCACTAACCAGCAGAGCAGAAGGTATAGAAAATGCACTTAGCAAAAGTCCTTCCCGGCGTATCATTTTCTTAACCTGCCCTGGTGTCATCCCTATTGTCTGGAACTGTCCTATCTGCTGTATCCTGGAAACCACTGAAAAGTAAAAAATACTATAAACCACAATACTTCCAGCTGCAAAAAGCAAAACAGCTACAAATAAAACAGTAAATAACCCAGAATTCCCACTCTGGAGTGACTCTGAAAATTTACTATTTAGGTTTACATTCTGCCTGTCAATACCATAACCAGCAGCAACCTGGTAAATAAGCGTTGTAAATGTGGAATAAGGCATATCATCCACATTATTAAAACGTACAAGTGCTTCATATGGTATCTTTTCCATAGCAGGACTTCTGTCTGCAAATTCCTTTGAAGTATAAATAATATATGTTAAGGAAGTATTCTTCTTATCTGTAAAACCAGTTACAATAAATTCTTCATTTCCAGCACCCATATCCAATGTAATAACTGTCCCAGGTATACTTTTTTTGTTTAACTTTGCCATAAAAGCCTTATCTACAACAATTTCATTATATTTTTGTGGAAAGGTTCCCTCTGTAATCTCATAGGTACTTATCGCTTTATTATTGCTGCCCAAAAAAGAAAACTTGTATTCTATGCCATCTGTTTCAAACTTTTTATCACAAAATTTATATGGTACAGCTTCTTCAATCCTGCTGTCACCTGACATACCCTCCACCTGTCCAGAAGTAACATGCATATATATTACATGCTGCATTTTATCAAGTATCTTTTCATCAGCAATCTTATAACCAGTAATATAAAGAGAAATTGTTGCCACTAATGTAACTGCTAAAAAAATTGATACAGCAGAAAAGAAACTGGACAACTTTTTTGACATCAGGTTATTTCTGGCAATACGGTAAAGCACCAGGTTATTATTATTTCTGTCAAGCCTCATACTTACCACCTGCTTTCTGCAATCCTGCCATCTTCAATACGGATTGTACGGTCTGCTAACTGTGCTATTTCATTATCATGTGTAATCATAACAACAGTCTGGTGGAAACTTTTGCTTGTAGCCTGAAGTAATCCTATAACTTCCTGGCTTGTATGGCTGTCTAAATTCCCTGTAGGCTCATCAGCCAGTATAATAGCGGGCTTTGTTGCTAATGCTCTCGCTATTGCTGCCCTTTGCTGTTGTCCCCCAGATAATTTATTTGGCTTTCTGTATAACTTATCCTCTAATCCCAATGTTTTTACAATACTTGTAATATACTTATCATCAGCTTTGCGCCCATCTAATTCAACTGGAAGAACAATATTATCATATATAGACAGATTAGGTATAAGATTATAATTTTGGAAAATAAACCCTATTTTTCTCCTGCGGAAAATTGTAAGTTCATTTCTTCCCATACCATTTAATTCCTGCCCATCTACAACAATACTTCCGCTTGTTGGGTTATCCAGGCCTCCAAGCATGTTAAGAAGTGTACTTTTGCCAGAACCAGAAGTACCAACAATAGCAGTGAAACTTCCTTGTTCTATCTCTAATGTAACTCCATCAAGTGCTTTAACTAAAACTGGTTCTGTACCATAATATTTCTTAACATTATTTGCACATAAAATATTCATTTCTGTTATCTCCCTTCTATATTATATTTTTATTATAGAAGCAGATTTTATCAATCCTGTTTCAATTTCATAAATAAAAGTATCAAAACCGAAACAATCAGTTTTAAAACCTGTTTGGAAGACAAACTGAGAAACAGCTCCCTTTTCCTTGTACAGAATGTACAGAAATATATCCCTTTTGCAAAGTAATAATATGTCTTGCAAGATAAAGCCCTAACCCCAGGCCTTCAATTTTAGAAACGCTTTTTTCCCTGTAAAATCTTTTAAATATATCATTAATATGTGCTGTTTCAATACCTTTTCCTGTATCCCTGATTTTAATTTCTGTATACATTTCCCCTGTATTAACTGAAATATGGATTTTACCATTTTCTGGCGTATATTTAACAGCATTATCCAGAATATTTCCTATAGCTTCAGCTGTCCATTTCATATCATGGTAAACCCTTATAGAAGAACGGCAGTCAACAGAAATCTCTATATTCTTATGTCCAGCTTTATGAATTATATCATTTACTGCAACCGCAAGTGTTTCAATTATCCTGTTATCTGCTGGTTCAAGATTTATCATATCTGTTTCAAGCCTTGAAGATTTTATAAGCGTATCTAGTAAAAATTCCAGCTTTACAAGCTGTTTCTTTATAACATCAACAAACTGCACAGATTGTTCCTGGATAATATCCTCATCTGATAACATTCCACAATACATCTTTATATTAGAAACTGGCGTTTTAATCTGGTGTGTGATTTCAGAAACCATTTCTTGTATTTCCTTTTTTTCTTTCTTATTTTCATCAAACTTAAATTTAACAATACTATTCATCTTTTCAAGTTCCATAATTATCTTAGATGTAAGTGTTTCTTTATTCTGCAGGCTTTGTATAGAAACACCATTCATAATATTCTGGGTATAATTACATATATCATCAGAAAAATTAATAAACCTTCTGCGGAAATAAAAATAACTGCATAAATTTACCAGACCCAAAGATAAAATAATAAAAGTTAGTAACAGCTTCATAGCAGCATTATTAACTTCTTTTAAAATAAAAATCCCGCCACAGGTAAGCAGAAAAATATTAGCAAAAAATAATATGTACTTTATAATTTTCATTTACTCTCTCCAACCCATTTATATCCTAAACCATAAATTGTCTTTATATACTCATATTCCCCATCAGCAATTTTATTTCTCAGCCTGCTGACATTTAAAGAAAGTGTATGTTCATTTACATAATTCTCTTTCCTGTCCCATATTTTTTCAAGTAAAATATCCTTTGTTAAAATCTTATCTTTATTTTTACAAAACACTTCTAATATTTCAAACTCTGTTGGAGTCAGTGAAACAATTTCTCCCTTACTTTTCACAAAATGGCTTTCCAGGTCAATAAACAAGTTGCCACATACATAAGTTCCAGTTTTTTTTACATCAGGACATCTTCTTAATACAGCCTGGATTTTTTCCATAAGTATCTTAATACTAAATGGTTTTACAATATAATCATCCGCTCCAGATTGCAACCCTTGGATAATCTCTTCTTCAAGACCATGCGCAGTTAAAAAAATAAACGGGACATTATATTTTAATACAGACTCCTTAGCAAAAACAAAGCCATCACCATCTGGTAAATTCACATCTAATAATATTAAATCAAATTTTTCTTTTTTCATATTATCTTCTGCTTCTTCAATACTATATGCAGAAAATGGCACTATTCCACGTTTCTGCAGGTTATAACATAACCCAGAATTTAAAATTTCATCATCTTCAACTACTAAAATCCGCTTTTCCAATTTATTTCCCCTCCTGTCCAGGAAAGAACCAATGTTCATTACCACCCAGAATAACTACTTCACACATTACAGCTATTCTATTTATAAAAAATATCCTTCCTGCATTAAGCTTTCTAGTACCCTGGCTTCTCTGGCAAGTATAACCTGGCCTGCTTCTTCTGATGCACTTTCACGGTTTACCTGGATTGCTTTTTAAAAGAACATTTTTTTCAAGCCACGCAGCAACTCCGTCACTATTATTTCCACCAATTACATCTGTTGCAATTTCCTTTAATTCAGGTACAGCATTGGCAACTGCATAACATTCATCTGCCATCTGGAACATTTCAATATCATTCATTCCATCCCCAAACACTACTACACGGTTACACCCAAGCAATGTTTTTAACTCCCTGGCCGCATTTGCCTTTGTAGATGCATGTGGCATAATCTCCAGCCACTGTGCACCTGAATAAATATCTTTCTGGTATATACAGTGATATTTGTCTTTATATTTTCCATATAACGGAAACAGTTTTTCTGGCAAATCAATACAAGTAATATAAAAACTTTTTCCCTCTTGTAACTCTTCTTTATTCTTTACAGGATGCTTTCTTCTGTCATTTTTTCTTGTTGTAATAAATTCTAACATTTCCTTGGAACTTTTTCCGGGAATATATAAAAACTGCTCAATTCCATTAATAAATGTATATACTATTGGATATACACCATTATCAACTAAATCCTGCAGTACTCCATCTATACCCTCTTCAAAAAAATTCTCTAATATCATTTCACCAGTCTGGTTATCAATAATAAATGCACCATTATAAACAATCAGTGGTATTTTTGCATCCAGCCCTTTTGTTACCTTTGGAGCTGAAACCATAGAACGGGCTGTTGCATAAGAAAACATTATACCTTGTTCTGTCATTTTGTTAATAACTTCATTTGTATAATCTGATGTAGTTTCATTACTTCTTAATAAAGTTCCATCTAAATCTGATACATAAAGTGTCTTGCTTTCCATGTTAATCTCCCTATACTGTGTCTGCAAACATAGCTTTGTATACATTACGCCTGGATAGAATACATAATGGCAATCTATCCAGGCAAAAACTATATTCTTTATTATCTGTACTATGTTTCCTATTATATCACATATGCCGTGCTTAAAACAGCCTTCCAGTAACACTTTATGTTATATTTTCTTACATTTCTATATAGAAGCTGGAATATTTATATCCTGCACCTGTTGTACAGTCTCCCCAGTTTTATTATATATTACAGCTTCCTTATAACCAGCTGGCTTTGTTCCCTGGTAATCTGTTTTATACAGGTTACTATTTTGCTCCAATAATATCCTGCCTTCTTCACTAATTTCCACTGTATCTGTTTCTTTACCTGTTTCTTTGCCTGTTTCTTTGCCTGTTTCTATTCTTTCCTCCAGTTTTTCATGCTCTTCTTTACGTTTCTCAATAATCTCTTTAGTTTCTTCTTCTGCCCTTTCTCTAATTTCTTCTGCTTCCTCCCTTGTTCCTTCACCAGCCTTGTTTTTATATTCTTCTGCTTTATTAAAAAACTGCCCGGCATATCCCATTGCCCTCTCCATTGTTGCTGTATCACCTCTGCGTTTTGCTTCCCTGAAAACCCGCATAGGAGTATTAACCAGCTTCATATTTGCACTTGCACCTGAAAGCCCTTCCATTGTTTTGGTATTCATAAATAAAACCTCCTCTGTTATGCTGGTAAACTGTTATTTATAGCAAAGAATAATTGCTAGTATACCAGTACCCTGATATTTTTTATAAAACTTCCCTCCCTGTCTACTCTTTCGGTGACATAAATATAAATTATTAGTTTCTCGTTTTAAAAAGCCTTTTTAATGTTATATATGGTGTTATTTAATGGTATAAGCACAGAAACCGCAAAGACACCTTTTTCCAGTCTGGTTTCCATCACACCATTATAACTGTCCGCTACATCCTTTATATTTAATAAACCAATCCCATGTTCTTGTTTGTTTTCCTTACTTGTAAATATTATTTCATGTTTATTTTTTAAATCCGTACTATTTCTGGCTTCTAAAAGAAAACATTTTTTAATAACTTTAGCCTGTATATTAATAAAACGGTACTCACCACAATTTAACTTTTCACATGCCTCCAAAGCATTATCCAGTATATTGCCAAATAAAACACATAAATCAAATTCATTAATACAGCATTTCCTGGGAATATCTACATCACATTCCCAAACAATATTTTTACTTGCTGCCATTTTTTGTTTCTGGCATAAAACCGCATCTACTGCCCTGTTTCCTGTAATATCCCCGCAAAAACTAAATTGTACATTATCTTCCATAGTTTTTAAATAAATACCCATTTTATCCCACTCTTTATTTTCAAACAAGCCCGAAAGTGCAATAATATGGTTCTTCATATCATGTCTTAATCTTTCCTGCTGGCTATGTTGTTCTTCCAGCATTTTATACACTGCAATCTGTGAATAATACTGGCTGCTTTTCCTCTGTTCCAGATAAACCATATTTATACCCAATATACAAGTTATAACAATACACATAGACAATGCTTTAAATACACAAACCCCTGCATGGCTAAAAACCTGGTTATAATATAAACCCATATTTTCACCAGGCCTGGTTAAAATACCATTACTTGCACCCCAGTCTGCTATATCTGATACTATAACCACCATAAGCAATGGAACAGCAATTATAATGTTCCATTTTACTATCCTGGTGTAAAATACAGATATTAACCATTTTAACATAAAAAAATATATAATAATTATTTCTATAACATACCTGGAACATATTACCAGACAGTTTTCCCATTCATTTAAAAAAGGTTCTTGAATATTACCTGCTATATGCATTAAAAATAATATTAAACATGAACAAAAAGAGTCCCAAAAACCACCCGCCAATGTTGTAACAGCAACAAGCACAGATGCAACTGACAGCTTTTTCTCTATGCCACCTTGGAAAAGTATTAACACTGCCCCAATAAAAAATATATGGTTCAATATTGCTATAACAATATATGGAACATAAACAATGTTATTAACAATGCTTATTATTATCCACCCAGCAAAAATAACAGCCTTGAATACATACCCATTTATTTTTGAAAGCTCTAAATACTTTTTACAAAATTCTGTTTCTGCACATATATATCCACAGTAACAGAATATTACTGGTAAGATTTCCACAAAAACCAAGACTTGTTTCATATAATTCCTCCGTTTTTTCTCATAACACCAAGTACCGCCTTGCAAAACTTTTCATATCTTCTCTTTGAAATCACAATCTTCTCTCCATTTTCCAATATAGCTTCCTGCCTGTTATATGCATCAACATATTTTAAATTTATAAGATAACTCTTGTGGCATCTGAAAAAACCTTTATCTTTCAAGCTTTCTTCTAAAACGCCTATTTTTTCATAATATGTAAAAATATCTTTTATCCCATGGACATTAATTAACCTTCCCTTTATTTCAAAATAATAAATATCATCCAAAAACAATTTTATTGTCTGTCTTTCCTTGCTGGCAATTATAAATTCCTGTGTACTTTTTTCTATTTTAATAACCGCTCTCTGTAATACCCTCTCAAGCTTTTTGTTATCAACTGGTTTTAAAAGATACTGGAAAGCCTCAACATCATAAGCTTCAAATACATACTTCCTGCTGGCAGATACAAAAACAAGCATTTTATTGTATTCCCTTTCACGGAAAAACTGTGCTGTTTTCATTCCATCTAAACCATCCATAACAATATCAAGAAAAATAATATCAAAACTTCCTGACGCTTGTAGAAGGTCTTTTCCATTTCCAAACTGTTTTATAATAAAGGGTATTTTCATACTTTCCAGAATTTGCTTAATTTTCCTTGCCATTTGGCAACATTCTGTTAAATTATCATCACACACTGCTACTGAAAACATCTTTACTACCTTCCTTATATATAATATAAATATATATCGTCATAACCTGGTTTTGAGTTTTAATAATGTCATAAATGGAAATATTAATGTAATAAACGTAAAACCAGTATTTTTATTGACTTTTCTATGGTACATGATATAATTTCCCTATTATAATATATGGACCTGCACTTAGATTTACTGGCTCTGTCAATTTTAAAATAAGCATTTGGAGGAACCACATATGTTTGATTATAAACAATTTGAAGATGAACTTGTAACACAAATTGAAAGCACCCTGGAACAACTATTGGAAGAATACAATGATATTTATATATTTTCATTAGATATTGCTAATGACATGGGTTCAGCTGGCATAATTGCCAATACTTACAGCTTTCTGGAAGAACAAGCAAGCCCTGGTGATGAAGATTATTACTATTTTAAATATTGTGAAGAAGAATGGGATATATGGGAATCTGGTAATTTTAACAAAATTAAAGATAATATGTCCTCTTATCTTGAAAACAACCATAAAAACTTTTCAAAAAACAGTGATGGAACATACATATATACAGAATTATTCTATGAACATAGTTCTAAAATAATAGAAAGCTGCATAAATGCACTTATCCGTTTTAAAACATCTGCCTGTAATGGTTTACTGTTAACTCTTAATATAAGGGAATTTTTAGAAGAAGATGAACGTATAGAAATATTTAAAAAGTTAAATAGTAAAGAAGCGGCTGCTGAATATTCAGAATATATTGATGAATTTGCATAAAATCTAAAAACCATTAAATAATCTTATTAGAAATGACATATTATTACTAAACCAGCTAAAAATAAATTTGGGAAACCAGAATATAGAACCAACTAAAGCCATATAACAGGCTTTCCTTTAGATACCAGCATCTTAAAGGAAAGCCTGTTATTATAATTTATGGCTTATTTTTTAAATCTTAAGAAAATGATAAGTATTTTATAAGACTATCTTGAAGGATAAATGTGTCTGGTCTGGTACAATATATATAGTCAAAGGAATTTACCGTTTAAAACCAATAATGAAAGAAGGTACAGATATTATGGATAAAAGTTTAACCAGTAATTATACTCTTAGTGCATATAATAATAATATTACTCCTGCTACTAATAATTATAAACGGAAAAGAAAAAAGAAAAAAAAATTCCGTGGAATTTTAAGACTGTTTGTTGTACTGCTTTTTCTTATTACATGCATTTTGATTGCAAAAACAATGTCTGGAGTTATATTTGAAATAATTAATAGCCATGACATCCCTTTTTCCAGCCAGTATAATGAAATTTCTGAAAATAACAAAGAAGATTTCATTAAACAACTGCGGGCAGACAGTTATCCTGAAAGCCTTATAAACCTTTATGAAAAACATCCAGAAACAAAAGAGTTTGTACAAAATTATCCAAAATATAAGGATGATAAAGGAAAAATTAATATTAAAAATGATGTAAATAAGGGTGAAATCCCTCTTTTCCTGCAATGGGACCAAAGATGGGGGTACAGAAAATATGGTGGTGACTTTATAGCTGTAACAGGATGCGGTCCAACATGCCTTTCAATGGTACAATGTGGTCTGTCTGGCAAGACCAAATGGAACCCATACAGGGTTGCCAAAATGGCAGAAGATAATGGTTTCTACGTTGAAGGTTCTGGTTCTTCATGGGATTTAATGAATTCTGGAGCTGGAATAATTGGGCTTGTCTATAACAAGGTATCTTTTGAAAGAGAAAGCATACTTAACTGGTTAAGTTCTGGAAATCCTATTATATGCAGCATGGGTCCAGGAGATTTTACAACGACAGGGCACTTTATAGTATTATCAGGGACAGATGGAAATGGCAATGTAATTGTAAACGACCCTAATAGTATTGCAAATAGCAGCAAAACATGGGATATTGATAAAATAATGTCACAAATGCGTAATTTATGGGGATATTCATTATAAAATATTTTAATCCTTGATATAATACCTGCACTTATATATAATAAAATGCAGAAGGTGGTATATATGAAGATTTAGAAATTGACTTTTCACAAATTAATTTTTAACCTTCTATACTAAAAATACAGCATATGGAATAAAACCATAAGCTGTATTTTTTTATTTATAATAAAATTAATGTAACCCTCAATATATGCAACAATAATGTGCAAAGCAGGTTCTTGTAATTGCAAGATTCTGGGCTTTCACTTTTTTACAAAAATTTCTAATATAAAAAATCCTAAATTCTGCACTAAAACATTAATCTCATTCGTGTTATTTAATGAAAGGAGTTAAATATGGTATACATAAACACAGAAAAAGAATATGTTAAAGCTGTTGGACAGTTCTCAGACATGATATTCAGAATAGCATACCAGAACTTATTTAATACAAGTGATGCAGAAGATGTTGTGCAAGATGTATTCTTAAAGCTTCTAAAACAAAAGGATAAAGGGTTTAATGATTATGAGCATCTTAAATCCTGGATTATAAGGGTAACTATTAACCAATGCCTGGATTATAAAAAGTCTTTTTTTAGAAAAAATACAGTTTACCTGGAGGATTTTGAAATTCCTTATGAACCGCATGAACGTGAAATCCTGGAGGAACTGTACCAGCTGCCAAAAGATTACCGCAATATTCTTTATCTTTATTACTATGAGGAATATACAATTAAAGAAATTGCAGAAATACTTGGCAAAAAACAAAATACAGTAAACTCAAAATTAGTCCGGGGACGTAACCGTTTAAAAAAACTTATGGAGGTAAAACATGGATAATAATTATAAAAATGCACTTGATAAAATAAGGCTTGCTAATTCTGAAAAAGAAAAAGCCAGAAATTTATTTTATGAAACAGAAACCCAGAACCTAAAAGGAAGGAGTGGTAATATGAAAACAAATAAATTTATTAAACCTGTACTGGCAGTTACCGCCAGCCTTATTGTTATATTAGCAGGTAATATTATAATCTCTGGTTTACATGAAAAACAAAACCACATAACAGAGAATAACACTTCTGGCAACAGCTTTTCAGTTACTGCATATGCAAAAGAAATAACTAAAACAGGAAAGGTATTCCCTGATACCATGGCTTCCTTAAACCATTCAATAGGATGGGATTCTAACGGAAGGATTAACTTTTCATTTCTTTTTCCATTAGAATGTAAAGGTAAAAATATTGATACTGTAACATATAAAATAAAAGAAGGAGTATTTGAAATTTCTAACCCTGCTGGAAAAAGTATTGTTATACATGGAGAAAAACCAGATATAGAACGTAAGCTTGCTTCCAGCATAATAGTAGCTGGTTTAGGGGATGATACAGAGGCTGGTTATGAATTTAACCAATACAAATCCTTTACATTAGATTATAATAACCAGACTAATGATAAAACTTGTATCAGTATATCTGATGTTTCAGATTTATGGTCTTCTGAAAAAAAGAATGAAGCCAAAAGATTTATTAATGGCCAAATGGGTAATTATGAAAAAAACCAATTATCAAATTTATTTACTAAAAATCTTGGCATTACTTGTACTGTAACATATAATGATGGTTCTACAGATACAAAAAATATCTCTGTTTCTAGTGAGATTGTAAAGCCTTCTGATGTATTAGATGAGGAAATCAAAGAATCTGAAAATTATGAAACAGTTGCTATGTTCTTTAGTATAGAATAACAAACTGCATATCTGTAATATTCATTAACAAATAATACTAATCCCTGCTGTTTATGTAATAACAATATACACAGCAGGGGGTTTTTATAAATCTTTTCCTTTACATGGCACTGTTTTTCTGCTGCATGTCTTAAATCCCAGATATATTGCATCTTTGGGACATTCATGCACACATGCGCCACATCTGATACATTCTGCAGAGTCTGGTTTTTCTACAGGGTCTACATCCATTTTACAAATTTTCTTACATTTACCACATCCAACACATTTATGTTTATCAACTTCCAAATGGTAAATACTGGCCTTATTAAGCAATCCATAAATTGCACCAAGCGGACACATCACCTTACAAAAGAAACGGTATATTAAAATACATAAAATAATTGTTGCAACAAGTATAAACATTTTCAAAGAAAAAAGTTTTCCTATTGTCTGCCTTAACTCCTGGTGTGTACTTAAAAGTGGTATTCCGCCTTCAAGTGTCCCTGCTGGACATATAAACTGGCAAAATGCAGGTTTGCCCATCCCCATATAATTAGTTGCTACTACTGGCAATAAAAGTACAAAAACTACTAGAATTATATATTTTATGTATAAAAACCCTTTCCAAAGTTTTAATCTGGGTAAAGGGATTTTATGCAAAAGTTCCTGGAACAGCCCAAACGGACACAGCCAGCCACATATTCCTCTTCCAAAAAGCACACCAAATGCTAATAGAAGACCAGTTACATAAAAGCTAAAATTAAAATCCATTGAACCATTTACTGACTGTAGTGCACCTATTGGACAGGACAGGCTGGCAGCCGGGCAGGAATAACAGTTAAGCCCCGGATTACAGAACTGTTTCCACTTTCCTTCATAAATCCTGCCTCCTTTAAAGTTCATCATATGTGCATTAGAAAATCCAAATGCAGCAGCCTGTACCAGTTTTCTTTTTACAGCATATTTTATCTTCAATATAAATCACCCCAGTCCAATACATTCCAGGCATATATTTACTGCTTTATTTAACACTATTGCTGTTTCACCTCTTGTAATGCCATAAAATATAAATATACTTGCTATTAAAACAACTAAAACCCTTGATATATTCTTTACCTTATTTGCCATCCAGATAGTCCTCCACAAACTTCTTATAAACGCTTACATATGCACCAATAACTGGTTTTCCTGTAATATTCCCCTCCTTATCTACAAAAAGTGTTGTTGGCACCCCTGTAACCCAGTCCAATATACTATTAAAATCATTATTAGCAATTATCTGGGTAAAACCTGCATTTGCCTTTTCCATAATTTTCTTTGCAAGTTCTTTATGTGTTTCATCATCATCACCTTCTATATCACAAATAAGCCCAACAATCTGTACATTATCTGGCATCTCTTTTGCCCACTCTCCAAGCTCTGGCATTTCTTCTACACAGGGCGTACAAAAAGTCCCCCATATATTTACTACTGTTAAATCCTTTTCTTTAAAAATACTGTCTGTCACTTCATTACCATCAAGGTCCTTTGCTGTAAATGCAGGCATTTTATCTGGCATTCTGGTATCCAGTCCTGGTTCCGGTTCCTGCTCTTCAAAGAAATTTCCTCCAGCTGTATCTTCTATCAAACTATTCCCGCTATTATTTTTATTATTATCATTATTTTCAGTTTTATTGCTGCATCCAGCCACAATTACTGCCATCAGTAATATGCTGCATGCTTTAATTAGTTTTATTTTTACTTGCATATATTTTTATCTCCTTTAACCTTTTTTCATATCAATTATAAACCTGATTTTCTCATCTTCACTTTCACACTTTACATCCCAGTTATGAAGCATGGTTATTTCCTTTACTATAGCAAGCCCAAGACCTGCACCGCCTGTTTCTGTTGAACGTGAATTATCTATCCTGAAAAACCTTTCAAATATACACTCTATTTTTTCTTTTGGAATTGTCTTACCACAATTTTCCACAACAAATCTTGCACTGTCTTCCCCACTTTCTGTTAATGAAACTTCTATGTCCGTATTTTCATAACTATAGTTAACAACATTCCTGAACAGGTTATCAAATACACGCTCTATTTTCTCAATATCACATGATACCATAATATCTGGACCAATGTGGGTACTATAAGACAACCCTTTCTTTGCAAATACTGGCTGGAATTCGTATAAAATCTGTTCTGTCATAACTGAAAGGTTTACTGTTGAATACTCTAATGCCATATGTGTAAAATTATACCTTGCAACTTCAAAAAATTCATTAATTAAATCTTCAAGACGCTCTGCCTTTTTCATTGCAACCCCAAGATATTTATTACGTATATCCGCTGGAAGCTTGTCCTCATCCCTCACTAAAGTAATATACCCAAGCACAGAAGTAAGTGGTGTCTTTAAATCGTGTGCCATGTACACAATCATGTCATTCTTACGTTGTACTGCCTCATCAGCTTCCCGCCGGCTTTTGCGCACATTGGACATAATATCATTTAACTGGTTCTCCATCTCTTTTAACTCTGGTGGCAATTTTGCTGTTTCTGTACTGCCTGAATAAAGTTTTCCAACTTCCTGTGTCACACTGCCAAGCATTGAAGCAATCCAGAAAAAATGTATACACCCAATTAATACAGACCCGGAACATACCATAAATAAAAAAACCGCAGCAAAATTTTCATGCAGAAAATGAATTACTGGATAAAGCATGTCATCAAGATACCATATTTTTGAATTGCAATAAAACCACCCCGTTTCCCCTATTACCACAACAAAAAATACATAAATAACAATATGGAAAAGGAAACGCTTTACAAATGCCCTGGATACTTCATGTTGTACTCTTTTATCCATTTTATTCCTCCATACGGTAACCTACTCCCCATACAGTTTTAATAAATTTAGGTTTTCTTGCATTTTCATGTAGTTTCTCCCTAAGTTTTGCAATATGTGCAAATACTGTATTATTATTTCCAAGATATTTCTCACCCCATACCTTTTCAAATAATTCTTCTGAAGTAACTGCCTGGTTAATATGCTGGCATAAATAAAGCAATATAGAAAACTCCATAGGCGTAAGCTCAATATTTTCACCATAAAGCAATACTTTATGCCTGTCTGGAAATACTTCAAGACCACGTATATTATAATATTCCTCCTCCTTTGAAAGGGATGTATTATAAGCACCAGCACGCCTTAACTGTGCTTTCACCCTGGCAACTACTTCTAACGGATGGAATGGTTTAGTAATATAATCGTCTGCACCTAGTGTAATGCCATGTATTTTATCTGTTTCTTCTATTTTAGCAGTAAGCATTATTACAGGAAAAAACCATCTCTCTCTTATCTTTCTTAAAATTGTAAACCCGTCAGTCCCTGGAACCATCACATCTAATATTGCAAGGTCTACTATATTTGCATTTATATATTCTAAAACACCTTCTGAGGATGAAAATGAAATTACTTCAAAGCCTTCATTACCAAGATACAGATTTAATAAGTCTAAAATCTCCTTTTCATCTTCTACGATTACTATTTTTTTATCTGATATAACTTGTTGTTTCATATTATGTCCCCATTCTGCCTGCTAAAATTAAAATTTATTATATCCAGGCGTATATCCGCAAAATATTTGCCCACATACTACAAATTATACCAGTATGTCAATATTAAATCCATATAAATTTTTCTTAAGATATTCTTTTATTAATTTTTTATAAACTTTATTACTCTTTTATTAAGATGCATTATAATACTATGCCTTTCCTGCTAATTTCTGGTTAATACTGTACAGTCTGTTACAATAACCATCTACAAACATCTTTTCAAATATTCATTTATAAACGTATTCCATTAATGATAATATAGAATAATGTTCTCCATACCATATTCTTACTAAATATAATAAAACATAAACTAGAGGGATTTTGCCAACATATACCAGAAAAACATAGATACCAAGATTATTCCCAATTACATATACTGTCCTTTATATTACAAGAGCTGTTACTATCTTTATTACTTTTTACCACCCAAAAGCCATGTTTGAAACATGGCTTTGCACTTATTGCACTTGGATGGGATACCAGGGTTACTTAATAAAATTTTTCAACTTCAAAGCCTTATCAATGCTTCCTTGTACTTTAAGCCGCCCAATTGTATATGCTGCAACAGGGTCTGTTTTTCCAGAAATAATATTAAATAATGTATCTGCCTTGCATATAAATATTGCATCCCTGTCATAATATTCATATGGTTCAATAATTAACTTGCCATCCTTTACCTCAACATAAAAACATCCTGAACCTTCACCAGTTATATTAAACTGGTATGCAAGATGTTCTGTTATATGGCTTACATCTGTGTCCTTAAACATATCCTTTACTTTATTAAAAATTTCATCAAATGTCATAAAACTACCTCCGTTTCTTTAACCAAAATTAAATTATTTTATATATTTCCAGATAATTACATTATAATTTAATACAGCTTACAATTCAATGTTTTTTAACCTAAAAATCCTATAATATCATTATATACCTTTTCTTTGCATGTTTCATTTAATATTTCATGGCGCATATCAGGGTAAACTATTTGTGTTATATTGCCAAATCCTGCTAATTCCAAAGTTTTTATACTTTTATTGCTCCCCTTTTCAAGTCCTGTTGATACATCTTCTTCTCCTCTTAATGCAAGTACAGGCAATTCCTGGTTTACATTTTTATACCTCCATATTTCTTCCATATTTTTAGACAAATGGAACAAATCATTAAATGCTGATACTTTAAACCCATGCCCACAATATGGGTCTTTAACATATATATCAATATTTTCTTTGTTTATGCTAATCCAGTCAAGTGATGTTCCCGGATTTTTTATCTTTTTATTAAAACTTCCTACTGATATATTTTGTATAAATTCAGAGTAATACCTTGCCCCTTTTACCTTCTTTACAATTTGTGTAAGAATAATACCAAAATCAAGTGCTATCCTGCCTGGACTGCATGGAAAGCCTGACATGATTACCTTTTCATAATCCCATGACTGGCTTTGCATAAGGTTACGTGCAATAATAGTCCCCATTGAATGTGCAAATATTATTACCTTGCCAGTTTCAAACTTTCTTTTTATATATTTTGTAATTCTTTTCTGGTCTGAAAGAAGATACTTATAACCATTCTCTTCACTAAAAAAACCAAGTTCTGGTGCATTAACACCATGTCCCCTCATATCTGATGTAATAACTGTATATCCTTCTTTATTTAAAATCTCTGCAAAATTCTTATAACGTTCCTGGTGTTCTTCCATTCCATGTATAACCTGTATATAACCTTTGGTGCTTTTACTGGCTGTTTCAAAAATATGCAAATTTAATTTATAATTATCCTTTGCTTTTAATATTATTTTCTTCATACCATGCCTCCATTCCCAGCATCTATATAAATTACATTACATAGAACAAACATTTTATATATATGCCCGTCTGTTTAATTATCCTGGTTATTGTTTCTACGTCTGAGTATTTCCAATACTTCATTTTCTATCTTACCTTTTAAATATCTTAATACATCAAGCAATTCTATTAAACCCTGTTCTTCCAGCTTACCAGGTAATACACGTAACCACTTATGTCTCCTTATCACCCAACTTATTAAACACCCTGTTGTTTTTACTTTATTATAACAATATTCATGTTTTGTTACAAGCACAGCAGGTTATACATAATACAATTTCCAGTTATCTTATATTTTGTGTATGTGTATGGTCTAAATATACAGGTCCACAGTATACAGTAGTTTCCACAAGGACATGCACCTTGTGTTATATTGCTATCTGTATAATTAAAAGACAACCTGGAACTATCTTAATATTTATAATTTTTACCATAAGAATTTATGAAATATACGTGACTTAAAAATAATTATTCTTGATTTTTACGAGATACCGGATATAATATACTACATATATATTTTTCAAAAATATTTTAAATTTATCTAAAATACCAGTTTAAAAAAACATATGCGCCTTATGGCGCAGGAATGGAGGAGATTATGGACAATTTTGTGGCACCTCTTGGCTGGAACAGCTGGGATTGCTATGGAGCAGCTGTAGATGAAGATACTGTAAAGAAAAATGCAGACTTTATGGCAAAACACCTTAAAAAATATGGGTGGGAATATATTGTTGTTGATATCCAGTGGTATGAACCTTCCGCTTCCAGTCATGAATACAACAACTTTACTGGGCTTTGCATGGATGAATACTCAAGACTTATACCCGCAGAAAACCGCTTTCCTTCATCAGCTGGTGGCAAAGGATTTACGGAACTAGCAGCATATATACACTCACTTGGGCTTAAATTCGGTATACATATTATGCGTGGAATACCACGCCAGGCAGTACATAACAATACAAAAATTAAAGGAACAGAGAAAACAGCACGTAACATAGCCAAAATGTCAAGTATATGCGCATGGAATACAGATATGTATGGTGTTGACCCTTCAAAAGAAGGTGCAAAAGAATATTATGAAAGCATATTTGAATTATATGCATCATGGGGTACTGACTTTATAAAATGTGACGATATAGCAAGGGAACTGCCACATGAAGAAACAGAACTTATTCTTCTAAGCAATTCTCTTAGAAACTGTGGCAGGGATATGGTCTTAAGCCTTTCACCAGGACCTGCACTGCTTGAAAAAGCAGAACTTTATAAACAGGTTTCTAATATGTGGCGTATAACAGATGATTTCTGGGATGACTGGGACGCACTTTACAATATGTTTTCACGTGCAGAACAGTGGTGCACACATACTGGTGCAGGACACTGGCCAGACGCAGATATGCTCCCTATAGGCCCTATACGCCAGGATTACGATAAGTCAGACCATACAAAGTTTACTAAAGATGAACAGATTACAATGCTCACATTATGGGGTATCTTCCGTTCTCCTCTTATGATAGGCGGCGAAATGACAGGCTTTGATGACTTTACAATGAGCCTTATAACTAACGAAGAAATCCTTAAAATGCACAGAAATTCACGCCACTCCCACCAGGTATGGAGAAAAGAACTAGATGGTACAGAACATATTTTATGGACCAGTGCCAGCACAGAAGGAGGATTATATATTGCTGTATTTAATACTGGCAACAATAATAGTAATATTAATATAAACCTTAGTGATGTTGAAATATATAATAATGCAGATGTACTGGAACTATGGAGTGGCGAAAAACTGTCTAATACTAGTACAATAAATGTAAAGCTTAATAAACATGGTACTAAGGCTTACTATATAACACAAGCTTCTATGTAAACCAAAGAACACACAACACAAGCAATAAGATGAGGAATCCCCTTTTCTTTCTATTAACTGGTATTAATAAATTATATGTTGCCTATAGGAAATAAAATCCAGGTCCAGTATATTATTTTCCAGAGCCCTGTACCATATGTTACAGGGCTTTAACTATGCTTTTACTAATTAACACTGTTATACTTTCTGCCGATATAAATAATGTGATTGCCAGGTTATTATAACAAAAATATATGGAAAGGAGTGTAGTCTTATGGGAATATCAATTTTGGCAGCTAACAAGAATGGTTTATTCGCCAATAATGAAAATACTATAAAAAACGGCCAGGATAATAAAGAAGCAAAAGGTGGCAAAAGTATATTTGCTGGCAGCTTTAACCTTCAGAACAATAATAATATTGAACTTAAGAGGAAGCTTGCACAAAAGCGTGCCATGAAAATTGTTTCTGATACTTTCGCATCAGAGCAGAAGATAGATGGCAGTATGGATGAAATGCGTGCCCAACAGGAACAGCTTAAACAGGAAACACTGGAAAACAAGAAATCTATTAAAGAAATACAGGAACAACGCGAAAAGCTTATGGGAGATTATAATGTAACAGAAGAGTCCCAGGAGCATAAAGACCTGGAACTTCTTAGAAAAGAAACTTCTGGTGGAAAACTGTCTGATGAAGAAAAAGAACGTCTTGCTACAATACATGAAAACGGTCTTACTAATTACCAGAAAGATATGCTGGAACTTGATGGACAGGAAGAAGTATACCAACGGCTTGCTTCACAGAAAGAGTCTGCATTTAAGTCAATATCAGGTTCACTAGCTGACATGCAGATTGAACGCCTTAAAAAACATCCTATGGTTGATTCAACAAAACAGGCTGATGAAATTATGGAAGCCGCTAATAAAGAGCTGGTTGGTGACCTTTATGCTGAAGCCAAAGACCATATTGATGAGAAAATGGAAGAGGCTAAAGAGAAAGCAGAAGAAAAGGCTGAGAAGAAAGAAGAAGAGGAAACAAAAGAAGCAGAACGCAAGAAAGATAAACTTGAACTTGAGAAGCAGATTGAACAGGCTAAACAAAATGCTGCTGAAGCAGCAGGTTCTGAAATACGTGTTCCAGACCAGCCTTCAATGGATACATCTGATATGCAGGAAATTATAGACCAAAACTCCAACGGCACAAATGATACTACAAAGATAGAAAGAGAAATAGAAAAGCTTGTTGAAGAATTAGGTCTTATAATGGAAGACCTTAAAGGTTCTAAAGTAGATATGAGTATCTGATTTTTATAAAATACTGGCAAACATCCCCTGGAAGGAAATCCCTGCCAGGGGTTATGTTATTTTATAATAATTCTGCCGTCTTTCTTATAATATCACATGTAATTTCTATATCTTCATCTGTATGGGCTGCTGATATAAACATTGCCTCAAACTGTGATGGTGCAATATATACTCCATTTTCCAGCATATAGCAGAAATATTTTGCATATTTTTCTGTATCACTTGTTACAGCTGTAGAATAATCTATAACTTTCTGGCATGTAAAAAATACAGACATAAGTGAACCAGCCTGGTTTACGCATACACTGTTTCCAAATGTATTTTCCATCACATTTCTCAGTTTTGTAGTATTTTTTTCTATTTTATTATAAATTTCCTTATTCTTTCCTAAAATCTTTAAAGTTTCTATTCCTGCTGTTACAGCCACTGGATTTCCTGACAATGTACCTGCCTGGTAAACACTACCAAGTGGTGCTACTACTTCCATAATATCTTTACGCCCTCCATATGCTGCAAGCGGCATCCCGCCTCCAACAATCTTTCCAAGTACCGTAAGGTCTGGCACTATGCCATAATACTCCTGTGCACCACCAGGCGCAAGCCTGAATCCTGTTATTACTTCGTCAAATATAAGAAGTGAATTATGCTTATTGGTTATATTCCTTAATTTATTTAAAAAATCCCTGGCAGGCGGTACTACCCCCATATTAGCTGCAACTGGCTCTACAATTACTGCCGCTATTTCATTTCCAGACTCTTCAAAAAGCTTTTCTACTGATGTAATATCATTGTATTCTGCAACTAATGTACTTTCTGTATAACCTTGTGGAACTCCAAGACTATCTGGTACTGACTGTGTAAGTGCCCCTGAACCTGCTTTTACCAGAAGACCGTCTGAATGTCCATGATAACATCCCCTGAATTTTATTATTTTATCCCTTTCTGTAAATCCCCTTGCTGCCCTTATTGCGCTCATAGCTGCTTCTGTCCCGGAATTTACAAGACGTAACATCTCTATAGAAGGCATAAATTCCTGTACAAGCTTTGCAATTATATATTCTTTCTCTGTAGGTGCACCAAATGTAAGCCCGTTTTCACATGCTGCTTTTACTGCATCTACCACATGTTCCTCTGCATGGCCAAGTATGCCTGGACCCCATGAACACACATAGTCAATATAAACATTGCCATCCACATCATAAATTTTTGAGCCTTTTGCTTTTTCTATAAATACAGGGTTCTGGTGTACTGCACGGAATGCACGGACTGGACTGTTCACACCCCCTGGCATTAATTCCTGCGAATTTCCAAATAAAACTTCTGATTTTCTGCCAGCCATTTTAATCCTCCTTAAGCCAGTGTGCTGCATCTATTGCATGATAAGTTATTATTATGCCTGCACCTGCCCTTTTAATTGAAGTTAAGTTCTCCATTACAACCCTTTTCTCATCAATCCAGCCGTTTAAAGCTGCTGCTTTTACCATTGAATACTCACCACTTACATTGTAAGCTGCTAAAGGGTAATTAGTAAAATTTGAAACTTCTTTAATTACATCAAGATATGCAAGTGCAGGTTTTACCATTATTATATCTGCACCTTCTGCAATATCATTCTCACATTCCCTTACAGCTTCACGCCCGTTAGCAGGGTCCATCTGGTATGTTTTCCTGTCACCAAATGAAGGCTCAGACTGTGCAGCATCCCTGAATGGAGAATAATATCCTGATGCAAACTTTGCACTATATGCCATTATTGGTGTATTTTTATAACCATTGCTGTCAAGTACCTTTCTTATATAAGCAATCCGCCCATCCATCATATCAGACGGAGCAATTATATCTGCACCTGCTTTTGCAAGACTTACAGACATTTTTGCAAGTGGTTCCAGTGTTTCATCATTTAATATCTCATGCCCGCATATAATTCCGCAGTGCCCATGTGAAGTGTATTCGCACAGACATACATCTGCTATAACAATAATATCTGGTACTTTCTTTTTAATTTCCCTTATTATATTTTGTGTAACACCATTATCATTATATGCTTCACTTCCAAACTCATCTTTATGTGAAGGTATTCCAAAGACAAGAATTGCTTTAATACCTGCATTTACCACCCTGTCCAGTTCTTCATTGAACCTGTCAGCAGAATACTGGTAAATTCCAGGCATTGAAGCAACTGGTTCTTTAATATCTTTTCCTTCTTTAATAAAAACAGGATATACCAGGTCATCTTTTGTAACTACTGTTTCCCTTACAAGACTTCTTAAATTACTGCTAGCCCGCAGCCTGCGCATACGTATCATAATATTTTATAACTCCATTCCTTTATATTTTTTACATCTCTTTCACTATATCCATAACACCCTCTGCATTATTTCCCTCTGCTGTTATTATACAGGCTTTCATGCCATACTCTTCTTCTAGTGCTTTCCTGGTCACTTCTCCTATACATACAAACTTTATACCTTCTGGAAGTTCCTTCCCATTTTCTTTAACAAGCCTGGCAAATTCCCTTACACCTGATGCACTTAAAAATATAATACAGCTTAACTGTTCCAGATAATCTGCCCCTGGCATAAGATGTCCTTTTACATAATAAATTTTCAGTTCTTTAAATAATATACTTTCTTTTGTAAATATATCTGTTAATTCCCTGCTTCCTTGTACAGCTCTTGGAAGCAATACTGTTTCACCAGGCAATATTATTTTGGAAAGTTCTTTGGCGAGAACAGCAGATGTATACTCTGATGGGACAAAATCTGCATTAATTCCATATTCATTAAGCTGTTGTTCTGTCCCGTTCCCAATAACTGCAAATTTAATGCCAGAAAGCCTGCGTATATCTGTATGGCTGTTTCTTAAAGCATCAAAAAAAAGCATTACTCCGTTTCTGCTTGTAAATACTATCCAATTATATTTTTCTATATCTTCCAGCTCTTTAATAAGCCCTTCTGCAGACACAGCTTCTACTTCCATATCACATACAGGTACGCAGGCAGTTCCAGATATCCTAAGACCTTCTTCTATCTTTTCACGCAATACCCTTGTTGCTACAATTCCAGCTGTTTTTTTACTAAAACATAACTTATTTTTATTATAATTGTAATTATATGATGCTGTTTCACCTGCTATTATTACAGCTGGTGAAAACATGTTGTTTTCTTTTACCTCTTTTGAAATCCTGCCAAGCTGTGAACGCAGGACCTTCTGCCTTTCAGTAGTCCCTCCTGAAATAACAGCAACAGGTGTATCTTCTGGCATTCCTTCTTTAATAAGACTGACTGCTATTTCATTTATATTGGCAAGCCCCATCATAAATATAAGTGTCCCGCCTGCGGCAGCAAGTGCTTTATAGTTACAGTCTGGCACACCTGTGGCAGTGTTGGTATGTCCTGTTATAACATGGAAACTTCTGCTTACCCCCCTGTGTGTTACTGGAATTCCTGCACACTCTGGCACAGCTATTGCAGATGTAACACCTGGTATAACTTCATATGGAATATTACATTTTTCTAATGCCTCTATCTCTTCTGTGCCTCTTCCAAATACAAATGGGTCACCACCCTTAAGCCGTACAACAACATTATCTGGAAGGGCATAGTCCACTAAAATCTGGTTAATCTCTTCCTGTTTTTTATAATGCATGCCTGCCTGTTTGCCTGCATATATTTTCTTACAACCTGGCTTTGTATAATTGAGAAGCCCTTCACATGCGAGCCTGTCATATATTACAACATCACAAGATTTTAACTTCTCTGCGCCTTTTACTGTTATAAGCCCCTCATCTCCAGGTCCTGCACCAACAAAATATACAATTCCCACTAGGTCTGACACCCTCCTCTTCCATGTTCTATTGCTGCACTTACAAGCTCTTCCATATCATCTATACTGCCTTTGCCATTGTAGCTGGAAACTACTCCTCTGGCACTGCCAGTTTCTCTTATAAGCTTTATACATATATTTCTGTTATTATTATAATAATAGCTTATAATGCCTATTGCTTCATGGCATCCTGCATGTAATGCTTCCATAATTTTCCTTTCATTACAATAATGTATAAATGTATTATAATCAGTTATATCTTTTAAAATACTGCTTATATAGCTGCCACCACTGGTACAGTCTTCTTTTCTTGTTTCAATAGCTATTATGCCCTGTCCAGCAGCAGGTACCATTTCTTCAATATCAAAATATTTATATTCAAAATCCTTTTCTGCTTCAAGCCCAAGTCTTTTTAAGCCAGCTGCTGCCAGTATTATCCCATCATATTCCCTGTTCCTAAGCTTTTCTAACCTGGTTGGCACATTGCCACGTATATGTTTAAAATTTATATATTGCTGGTGATGGGACTGCAGCTGGAATTGCCGTCTAAGGCTTCCTGTACCAACTACTGGATGTTCTTTCTGGAATAAATCTATATAAGATGTTCCTGCCCTTGTTATAAATACATCCCTTGCATCTTGACGTTCTAATACACTTGGTATATGAAGCCCTTCACTTAAGCTGGCCGGCAAGTCCTTTGCACTATGGACAGCCATATCTATCTTTCCACAGGATAATGCTTCCTCAATCTCTGTTATAAATACACCTTTACCCCCAAAACTAGCAACTGGTTTATCTGCTTCTTTGTCACCTTTTGTTTTTATTATTACTTTTTCAATACATGCATCAGGATTGCAGCGCTTTACTGCAGATATAACAAGCTCTGTCTGTGCAAGTGCAAGTGCACTTCCCCTTGTGCCTATTTTAATAACTTTACTATCCATATTAATCCCCCATGTTGTGCTTTAACATGGCACAAATAGCAGCTGGAATATAATGGTACAGAACGGATTTTTGCTGTCCTGTAGTTATTTTCCAGCTTGTTCCACTTTCTGTAACCTTAATTCTTCTATAACCTGTTCCACTTCCCTTTCTGGTATCACACCATTATGTGTACTGCCATACTGTACAAGCTTTTCAAATATCTGTTTTCTTATTTTTATATTATCTGTACTTCCAATTATATATTCCCTTATTTCTGCAAGCCTTTCTGCCATGCTGGCATAATAATCTGGTATAACCTGGCTAATATCTCTTTTAATCTTTGCCACAAGTGCAGGACTTGCGCCTCCAGAAGAAACCGTAACAAGTAAAGGTTCCTTGTATATAACCGCTGGAAATATAAAGGAACATGCTTCTTTTATATCCACAACATTTACAGGTATCCGCTGTTTCTTGCATAACTTGGAAATATTCATGTCAAGTTCCCTGTTTCCTGTAGCTGCTACTACAAAATCCATTCCATTTATATCACTGTCTCTAAATTCACGTATCCTAATATCTATTCTTTTATTGCTATCTGCTGTTTCCTTTAACCTTTCACTGGCTGATACCGCAACAATATGTATATTTACATCATATTCTGCCAGGATTTCTACTTTATGCCAGGCAACACTGCCACCTCCCACAACAAGGCAGTCCATATCCTCAATATCTGTAATAAACGGAAAATATGCCATTACTTTCCTCCATTAACTTCTTTATTATAAATCCTTCCAAGCAAGTCTTTTAGTTCACTGCTATTAAGCAGGTCTTTCAGGTAATATACCATATGGCTGAACGCTTTATCTTTCTTAAATTTATTATAAAGCGTTCTATCTTTCTGGATTTTGCTGATAAAACTACGTATATATATTTTCTTCATTGTATTTTCAACACATTCCGCAAGTATTTCTTCTGCCTTTCCCAGTTCACTAAGCTTTATATTTGCATTTTTCCTTGAAAGTGTATTAAAGAAATCTATATCAAGAAGTTTTATTCCAGAAAGCCCTGAAAGTGTCCTGTCAATATCATATGGCACAGCAAGGTCAATAAAAAGCATACTGCTTCCATCTTTTACATATTTTAAATACTCAGTGTATGTAAGTGTATAATGTGGGCTTATCGTTGCACTTACTACTGCACACACCTGGTTTATATATAAATATCTGTCTTCAAAGTTTATAATCTCCGCCATTTCTTTATCATGCCAATACAAAAGGCTGTCTGTCTTGTGTTTCCTGCTTGTGCCTATAACATGTATTCCTTTAGAAAGCAGGTCTTTTGCAACAACTGAACCTGTCTTGCCAGTTATCCCTATAATCATTACCTTGCCTCCAGACAGGTTATTTTCATACATATATTTCTCTATTGTATTGGCTGTTATAGTCGCAACTGATACAGACGTTGAAGAAAGCCTTGTCCTTGATTTACCAGTTTTGGCACAATTAAGTGCATCCTGGAATATAATATTTAACTCACCATTAATATACTTTTGTTCTACAGCTGTAAGATATGCTTCCTTAACCTGGCGGAGTATCTCATCTTCTCCAAGAACCATTGAATCCAGCCCACATGTAACATTAAAAAGGTGCTTTACTGCACCTTGCCCGCCATAAAAAAGACAATATTTTTTAATATCACCACTATCGAGGTTTTTATAAATTGCAAGCTCTTTTGTTACTCCTTCAGTAGAAGTACCTGTTCCTGAGAAATAAATCTCACTTCTGTTACATGTAGATATAACCATTCCGCCTGTTATAATATTATCTTTAATAAGTTTTCCAATAAACTGGCACTGTTCCTCTTTGGAAAATGCAAATTTCTGCCTTATGCCAGCAGGGGTCTTTTTATAACTAACGCCTATACAAAACATACTACTCCATTTCTGGTAACTTGCCTTAAAGTCCTGTCTTTACCTGGCTTGTACCACATATAGCACATTCATGGTCTCTGTAGAATTTCACTGTCCGGAACTTCATTGCCAATGCATCAAATATAAGAAACCTGCCTGCCAGCAGCTCTCCGGTTCCAGTAATATACTTTACTGCTTCCAGTGCCTGCAGGCTTCCAGTTACCCCACACACTGCACCAATAATACCTGCCTGGCTTCCTTTAGGTACTGCATCTTCTGGCGGCGGGCTTTTAAACATACACCTGTAACATGGGGATACACCAGGTATATAAGTGGTTAACTGCCCCTGGAAACGTGTTACTCCTGCATGGGAAAATGCTTTCCCTGCAATTACACATGTATCATTAATAAGAAACTTTGAGTCAAAATTATCGGTTGCATCTATTATAAAATCATAATCCCTGATAATTTCCATTATATTATCCTGGTTTAAAAACATCTTATATTTATTAACCTTTATATCCGGGTTAATTCCTGACATTGCCTTTTCAGCAGAATCTGCCTTAGATGTTCCAATCCCAGCTGTTGTATGCATTATCTGTCTCTGAAGGTTAGACAGGTCTACTATATCATTGTCGGCAATCCCTATAGTCCCTATACCTGCTGCCGCAAGATAAAGGGCAGCAGGTGAACCTAATCCCCCAGCTCCTATAATAAGGACTTTGGCATTAAAAAGCTTCTCTTGTCCATCCTTGCCAATACCATCAAGAACCATATGGCGTGAATAACGCTCAAGCTGTTCATTTGAAAATTCCATTTTTTTCCCCTAAATCACATAATTATCTACAATCTGCCCGTCTGACAGCAGGTCTGCGATTGTAATTCCATCAAAATACTCACTAATTACTTTCTCAAAACCTTCCCACATCTTAAGTGTCTTACACTGGGATGCCATACCACATTTATTAGGTTTCTTCTCAAGACATGCAACAGGTGCAAAAGAACCTTCTGTAACCCTTAATATTTCCCCTACAGTATATTCATCTGGCTGTCTTGAAAGTTTATACCCTCCACCTTTGCCACGCAAGGATATAAGGTAATCATTTTTAATAAGTACAGAAACTATTGACTCAAGATACTTTTCAGATATCCCCTGCTTGTCTGCTATATCTGTCAAAGGAATAAATTCATTTGGATTACGTTCAGATAAATCAATTAATACCCTTAGTGCATACCTTCCTTTTGTTGATATTTTCATAGCAACACCTCCATAAACACACTTTACCACAATGTTTATATATTATTCAAGTATTCTCTCCTATGTTCTGATTTATCCTTGTACATTCTTTTATCTGCTGCACGTATCATATCCTCAATATCAATATCATTTGTAAAACTGCTGCAACACATTCCTGCACTTGCACCAACAGGATATTCTTTGTCATTTATGCCATCTGTACTATTTATATTAGTTTTAAGTTCTTTATAAAATCCCTCTGCACTGTATGCATCAGGTGTATCTGCAAGTACAGCACATATAAACTCATCACCGCCAAATCTTGCACATACCGAATCTTTCCCTCCAGTATTATAAATTGCAGAGGCTATTGTTGTAATTGCAAAATCACCCTCAGCATGTCCAAAATTATCATTTATATATTTTAGCCTGTCAATATCTATTGAAAATATATAAATATATTTACCTTTACATGCATATTGCTCTGCCATCAGACCAATCTTTTCATAAAAACCTCTTCTGTTGTATAAGCCTGTCATATAATCCTTTAAATATAAACCTGCAATTTTATTATATGCTTCTTCCAGGTTTTTATTAAGGCCTTTAAGGTCTTTATTCATCTGTGTCATTTTAAAATTATATATTACATTGTCAACTGCGTGTGTAAGAAACATTGAAAACTCATTGCATCTCTGCAGCGCACGTGCTTTTAATACTGGATAACCTTCTGCAATATAACCATACACACTCCTGCCTGAATTAAACTGGCGTACAATAAGTATATCAACATTATTATCTGCGGACATAACATCATCAAGATGCGGCATAAATTCTTCAATACTAAATTTTTCACCAATATTGCCAAAATTATTGTTATGCACATTTAAAATTGTTGTCATCCTGGAATATGTTTCTGTTACTTTACACTGTTCTAATAAATCAGTTTTAAAACAGGCAAACCTGAAATTCTGGCTCCAAAGGTTTGTATGTTCTGGAATACATTTAACTACATCCATAATATCTTTTTTATCAATTAAAGCCGTAAGCATCTGTCCCATAGCTATATTATGCCATGTACAGTCACCTACATCATGCGTAAGTGAAGCTATTACTGTGTTAATTTCATGCATTGTCTTGTCCTCACAACCACATGACTGGCTTCTCCTAGTCCTGAAATTAATGTTATAATTGCCAGGATTATCCATGCCTGGCTTTCCCCACCCATCTGTCTGGTCTATAATAAACCTGGCAGCACCTTCAAAATCAGGCTCACATGTTGTAATAACTGGAAAGTGGTATCTGCTGCTTATTGTACCATCAAAACCTGTAACTATAATATCTTCTGGTATATTGTACCCATGTTCATTCAGTACAGAACATGCCGCAACTGCCATAGCATCATTAGCACATGCTATAGCTTCAAACGGAAGCCCCGATTTTAAAAAGCCTTCAACTGCTTTACGTGCTGGTTTCTCCCAGAAATCGCCATAGGCAAGCCGTTCTTGTTCAAATGGTATTCCATTTTCACCAAGAACCTTTTTATAAGCTTCAATCCTTGCCTCTGAAAAGTTGTTTTCTTTAAACCCTGCAAGCATATTGATTTTTCTGCATCCATGGTGCTTTATAATATGGCGTACCATATTTTCAAAACCATCATAATAATTAAAGTTAAGGTTTATGCATCCTTCCACATTTCCATCTACTACAAATACAGGTATTCCCTTGTCATGCCCAGTCTGTGCAATTTTATTAATAATCTTTTTATTTTTAAGGGTTTCTGCTAATATAACAAGCGCACTAAAACTAATATATTTTATAAGTTCATATAACTGGTTTTCCCCTTTGTAGCCATCTGTTTCCTCTTCATCATCTGAATTAGAAGAAAATGCTATAATAAAGTAATCTCCAGGCAACCCCTCTTCTTTTAAAGTATTAATAAACTGTATAGGTATCTGGTTAAAAAGCCTTGCACCACATACACCGATAATCTTTTTTTTATTATTCATGTTCCCCTGCACTTTCTTTCATAAAACTTAGGCAAAACCGGTATACGCAATCCATATTGCCTTAAAGTTAATCCAAGGCTATTTACGTGTTACATCATTTAGCCATTTATATGATTTATACCTCCATGTTGAAAAAGGTATTTTTATAATTTCATCAAAATAAAGAATAAATGCTACAATAATTGCTGGAAGTTCCAGTATAAAAGCAGCTATGAAACCAAGAACTATGGAAATCCCCCACATAAATGTAACATCAAGGAAAAAACCAAACCTGGTATCACCACCACCCCTGAATACCCCGACAATAAGTGTTGTATTATATGCCTGTGCAATTACATAGTAAGCCATTATTAAAAGCATCACTGAAAGAAGTTTTCTTGCATCATCTGACAATGTAAGCACAGAAAGAACAACTGGTCTTACACATAGTATAACTATGCTGCCTGCAATACCTGTTATAATAGTAAGTTTTATAAAACGTTTCCCATATTCTTTGGCACGCTCTTTATTTCCTTCACCTATAACCTTGCCAATCATAACAGCAGCAGAATTGGCCACCCCAAAAGCAACTACTGTAGCAAGGTTCCTGCATACCTGCGCAACTGAATTGGCAGCAGTTGCAGCACTGCCAAGATGCCCAAGTATTGCTGTCATAGTTGAAAGCCCCACTCCCCACATAAGCTCATTGGCTATTACTGGTGAGGAAATCTTTAAAAAATCACTTGTAAGTTCCTTGCTCTTAATTTTAAGATATTCAAAATGGAATGTAAATACATCATTAAATTTTTTGTCGTAGATTATAACTATAATAAATTCTACAAACCTTGCTGCTACAGTACCTATTGCTGCTCCCATTATCCCAAGCTTTGGCAGCCCGAAATAACCAAATATAAGCAGCAAGTTTACTACTGTATTGGTAATTAATGAAGACAAGTACGTTATTGAACCTATTACTACTTTCTCCATGCTTCTCATAGAATTCAGATAAACCATAACAAGTGAATTAGGAATATATGACAGACATACAATCCGAAGATATAAAGCACCGTTTGCCCTTACCTCACTGTCATTTGTAAAAAGTGACATAAGTACCTGTGGTGCTATAAATGCTGCCAGCGTAAATATTACACCTGTCACAAAGGCAGTTTTTATTGCTAACGCAAATATGGTTTCTATAGAACGCATGTCACGTTTACCCCAGTATTGTGCCATAAGCACAGAAGCTCCTGATGTAACGCCAAAAAGCAGCAGTCCCATTATAAATTGCACTTGTGCTCCTAGTGAAGCTCCCGAAAGCACTTTTTCCCCTATTTTGCCAAGCATAATAACATCAATCGAAGAAATACCAACATTAATAAGGTTTTGTATTGCCATTGGTATAACCAGGGCTGATGTTCTTCTATAAAAATTTTTACTTTCCTGTGTCACAATATCGACCTGCTTTCTTACTTAATTTTCAAACATACCCTAGAAGAAATTCACAAAGCTCTATCTCTTCCTTTGTATTACGGCTGTTAATGAACTGCACCTGCCCTGTATTTTTATTTTTATTTAATAGTCCTGCTTCTGAAAGCCTGCGTTTCATCTCCCGTGCAGTACCTTCCCCGCCATCAAATATTAAAACCCCGCTTCCAGCAACTTTTTGTATTGCTGTTTTAACAAATGGATAGTGTGTACATCCTAATACTATTGAATCAATTTTCTTATGGTTTACAGTACATAAAAGTTCTGTAAGGTACTTCTCCAGTTCACTGCCATCAAGTATACCTCTTTCAACAAACTCCATAAGGCCAGGACATGGCAATGGCACTATATCAGCCCTGTTTTCATACTGGTGCATAAGGTTCTGGAATTTCTCCTGTCTTAGTGTCATTGGCGTTGCCATAACAACTATTCTTGAATTGCTTTTATAAAGAACTGCTGGCTTAATCGCTGGTTCTATCCCTACCAGCGGTATATCAGGATACATCTTCCTAAGTACAGCAACAGCAGCACTTGTCGCTGTATTACATGCAACTACTACCGACTTTGCCCCTTTTCCAAGAAGAAACTGTATATTAGATATTGTAAGCTTTCTTACCTCATCCAGTGGTTTAGTTCCATATGGCGCATGTATTGAATCACCAAGATAAATATAGTCTTCTTCTGGCATTTGTTTCACAAGCTCCCTAAGTACACTTATGCCACCTACACCAGAATCAAATACCCCTACAGGTTTATTACATTCCTCCATAACAATGCCTTTCCTAAATATAATAAACCCTGCAAGCCTGTTACCCAATATGGATAAACCTGCAGGGCAGATAAATTTACATCAGTCCTTATCAATTATTTCTTTGTAAAATCCTGAATAATCCTTACGTCCTTCTTTCATTGCTGCTATTGCTGCCCTCGGATGCTGGTTCAGATGTCCGGTAAGCAGATAAGGTATATCATATCCCCATTCCATGCCTGACTCTTTTAAAGGAACAATATTATTCTCAATAAACTGGATTACAGGAAATAATTTATACTTCGGGTTCTTAAGGAACCCAAGCAGCAACTCCATAGGGCAGTTGCCTGCGCCACGTCCCATGCCGCTCATAGTCGCATCAAGGTAAGATACACCTTGTGCACATGATTCTATTGTATTAGCAAATGCAAGCTGCTGGTTATTATGTGCATGTATACCTATATATTTGTCATATTTCTCACCTATTTCCATATACTGTTCTGAAATAGTCCTTATTTGTTCAGGATATATAGAACCATAACTATCTACTATATAAATACCATCCACCGGGCTCTGTCCAAGCATCTCAAGCGATGCTGCTATATCTGATTCTTTGGCATTTGATATTGCCATTATATTACAGGTGGTTTCATAGCCCTTCATATGGGCATCTTCTATCATATCCAGCGCTGCTGGCATAGTATTAACATATGTAGCTACACGTATAAGGTCAACAGGGCTTTCACTGCTCTCATGTATATCTTCCTTATAATTACAACGTCCTACATCTGCCATAATTGCAATTTTTAATTCTGTATTATTATCACCAACTATACTACGGATATCTTCATCTGATGAAAATTTCCATTTGCCAAAGCTCTCTGTATCAAACATTTCTTTGTCAGCACGGTATCCAAATTCCATATAATCAACTCTTGCTTTAACATTTGCTTTATATAAATTTGTTACAAATTCATCTGAAAAATAAAAATCATTTACAAGACCACCATCCCTTATAGTAGCATCTACTACTTTAACATCTGGACGGAACGTTAATAAATTACCTTTTTGTGCCATTTTACTGCCTCCTTGTTATTTATAAGCAATATTGCCACGGAAAACCATTCTGGCAACTTATTAATTCTATCAAAAAAAAGGCTTGTTTACAAGCCCCTGGTTGAAAAAAGCAAAAAGTCCAAATACAAAATTAATTAAAATATTATTAACATTTCATTATATAACTTATATTTATTATAATATTAAATTTTATTGAAATAAAGCTATAAAATATTAGTTATCATAAATACCAGCCAGATACTACAATAACATGTCAACACCGGGGGTTAACCAGCTTTATACATAAATTAAAAAGACCCCCAAAATGCCGGTTCCTGAATTTTGAGTCCTAGCATTTAAGCCAGGTGGGCAACCGCACTTGTACATCTGCCTTCCACTCAAAGGAGGCCTGGCATCAGTACAAAAATGTAGGAATCCCAATCAATAGTTGTAGGTTCAAAATGTCAGGAGTATCGCACACCCCAGGAAATCTTTCTATAATATATAGTATATACATTTTTCATCAAAATTACAACTATAAATTTTTAACAAATAAAAAATATTATTACTCTTAACAATCAAATGCCAGAATTCTAAAACTAAAGGTTATTCATATTCTTCCATTGATGTACACTCATCAAATACAAAGAAAAATGTAGTCCCCTTTCCCTTTTCACTCTGTACTGTAAGCTCACCACTATGTTTTAACGCTATCTGCCTTGCAATCATAAGTCCAAGCCCTGTTCCCTTTTCATTCTGTTTAAGCTTTGATTTATAGAATTTTTCAAAAATATATGGAAGCTCTTCTTGTGATATCCCTACACCTTCATCAGCAATGCTTATATACAGCTTCTCATCTTTTTTGTACATCCTTGTAGTTACTGTCCCGTTTTCATGTGAAAATTTAACTGCATTATCTATTATAACAAGGAACATCTGGCGCAGCCTCATATAATCCCCAAGCATCATACATGGGTCATCTTCTGGAAATTCTTCTTTAAACTGTATGTTCTTCCCTTTACCTATAACCTTCTCACTTCTGGTTACATCCCCAAATACCTGCATAAGGCTTACTGGTTCTTTCTCAACCTGGAAATCAGGGTTCTGCATCTTTGACAATATAAACAAATCCCCTACAAGCCTTTCCATGCCCTGGCACTCAGACAACATACGCTGGTACATGTCTTCTATTGCACCTTGGTCTGTAACAACACCATCATTAAGGGTTTCTGCATATCCACGTATAACAGTAATTGGTGTCCTTAACTCATGTGACACATTGGCAAAGAAATCTCTTCTTACCTGTTCAAGGTTTGCACGCTCTTTTTCAACATGTCCCAGCTGTTTTGCAAGCCTTGCAAGTGTTGTTTCAATCCTTCCAAGCTGTGTGTTAGGATTTTTAGGTGTTATAGAAGAATAGTCACCTTTTGAAATCCTGTTTATATTTTTGCTAATCTTTGAAAGAGGCTTTGAAAGATACTGCGAAAACAGAAAAGCTACCACAAATGATATAATAAATGACAAAAGCAGGCTCATAAAGATAAGATATGTCCCTTTATCAACCCCCATTGTCTGCTTATCAACCATAGATATCATCATAACCGCACCACTCACCACACCTGTGCTTTTATTATAAACAGGTACTGCTGTCCTTAAAATAACCATACCATATATATCATCATAACTTGAATTAGAAGAAACCTCACCTTGAAATGCGTTATATATTACATCATACATCTCATCTGTCAGTTTTCCATCATTAGCGTTGGTATATTCTACTGCAAGCGGATTCTGTGAACTTTCATAGGATATTATCCACACATCAGTATTCTCATCTTCCTCTATTTCTTCAATATATGTACTATATTTAAGAAACCGTTCTATCCTGCCATTCTTTTCAAAAATAGCCACCCTGTTTGCAATGGTACGCCCCTGTTTTGTAAGAAGTTCTGTATAAGAATGGAGGTAATTCTGCCTGTACAGCCTGATAAATATAATACCTGTAAGAAGACCTGTCAGTACAAGGACAAATGTAAAACATAAATATATTTTGAATGCAATATCATTTTTTATCACTTTAAACCATATGTTTTTCATTTGCACAATGCACCTTTCTGTTTATACGTCATTGTCATTTATCTCAAATTTATACCCGACTCCCCATATTGTTTTAATTCCCCATGCTGGATGTTCTATTGTGTCAATCTTGGCACGCAGCCTTTTGATATGTGAGTCAACTGTCCTGCTATCACCATAATAATCGTATCCCCACAGGCTGTCAAGCAGGTTATCCCTGGTAAATACTTTATTGGGATTACTTGCAAGTGTCCACATGGTCTCAATCTCTTTCTTGGTAAGAGGTATCTTTTTGTCCCCTATTGAAAAAGAATATTCCTCAAGGTTTACTGTCATATTATTTACCCTTAATATTGTATCTGGATTCTCAGACACTTCTGTAGCAACAAACCTGCGTAAAACTGCCCGGAGCCTTGCCATAACCTCACTTGGGCTGAATGGCTTGACTATATAGTCATCTGCACCTATATCCAGTCCCATAATCTTATCATAATCTTCCCCACGTGCAGTAATAAGCATTATTGGTACACTTGACTTCTTCCGTATGCTTTTACACACCTCATAACCATCTTTTAATGGCATCATAACATCCAGAAGGACGGCTGACGGCTTATGGCTTTCATAAAGCCTCTCTGCTTCAAGGCCATCCTTTGCAACTACTGGCTCATAACCTTCTTTCTTCACATATGCGGAAAGAATATCTGTAATGTCTGGATTATCATCTGCTATCAAAATATACTGCATATAACACCTCACTTCTGCATAAAAAGCATGCTTTATCATTTATTTTTCCAATTAACCGTCTCTTACTGCCCAATTATAACATAAAATTAAGAAATAAATATGGCAAAAAAAGTAATTTATATGACACTATTCTGACATCTATATTTTTTATTATTTCTAAACAGTATAGTAGTATATGTGATTAAACTACTTTTTACACAATATTTAATACATAATTTAACTATACTAAAATTATATAAGGAGGCAAAAATGCGCAAGATAACACGTATCTGTATGCTGGCCCTGCTTATTGCGGTTCTGCTTGTTCCTTATGACATGGCCTTTGCATCTTCTGGTACTATTATCAAAAATGCTGGCAAACCTGTATCTGCTTATACTAAAAAACGTGCTGCTTCTACGGAAGAACCATTCCTTAAGAAAAAGGACGCTTCTATACTGACCGGCACAAGCAGTACCCTTACAGTTTATAACGTACCTGATAACAGTGATGTTTCATATAAAAGTTCAGATGAAACTATTCTCACTGTAACTCCAGGAGAGGACAATACTTGTGAATTTACTGGTGCTGAAGTAGGCACTGCCATTATTACGATAAAGATACAGGAACCGGTATTCCTGTTCGTAACTAATACATACACATTAAAGTTCACAGTTGAAGTCACTCCTAAAGCTGTAAGTGTAAAATTCCGTAAATCCCAGTATTTACTTGATACTGGCGAAAGCAAAAAACTGCAGTATACATTAAAGCCACGCATTACAGATGAGATTCCAAAGTTTGAAAGTTCTGACAGCAATATAGTATCCGTTTCTTCTAAAGGCAAAATATATGCAAAAGCAAAGGGTACTGCATATATTACTGCCACTATATCAAACGGCAGCTATGACAAATGTAAAGTAACTGTCAGGTAAGTTAACCAGATATAATGTAAATATTTACACATAACAATACCACCAGCAATACATGCTGGTGGTATTGTTGTTTTACTTTGCATAACCCATCTGTTGCATGTACTCTGTAAGCGCCTCTTCCCATTCTTTCATCCTGTAGCTTCCCATAGAATTGAGTTTTTTATTCTCAAGCACAGAATACATTGGTCTTTTGGCCGCTTTTTCTTCCGTTTTATATTCACTTGTTGGCACAGGTATAATTTTTGTATCCTTGCCCGCCTGCCTCATTATTTCACATGCAAATTCATACCAGCTTGTTTCTCCCTCGCATGTTCCATGGTATATTCCATATTCCCCTGAAGGAATAATATAAAGTATCATTCTTGCAAGCTCTAATGCAGATGTTGGTGTCCCAAACTGGTCATTTACAACTGTAAGGCTGTCTTTCTCATCTGCAAGTTTAAGCATTGTCCTGACAAAGTTATTTCCTTCACCATATAACCAGGCTGTCCTGACTATAAAATACCTGCTACAATTCTCCATTACAGCTTTTTCACCTGCAAGTTTAGTCCTGCCATACACATTCTGCGGATTAACCATGTCTTCCTCAGTATATGGCTTGTCCGTTTCCCCATCAAATACATAGTCTGTAGACACCTGTACTATCTGTGCACCTGCCTTATTAGCAGCTACAGCAAGGTTTTTAGCTCCAAGTGCATTTATCCTTTCTGCATTATCTGCATCAACTTCACATTTATTTACTGCTGTATGTGCTGCACAATTTATTATTGTATCTGGCCTGTATTCCATCACAGCTTTTTCAACACTAGCAGCATCACATATATCAAGAGTATCTGCATCTGTACCAATAATTCTGGCATCTGTACCTTCCAAAAGGCTCTTAAGTGCATGTCCCAGCTGTCCATTATATCCTGTAATAAGTATTTTCTTTATATCCATAATTTTTCTCCTGCACATTTATATTTATATTTTATCAATAATTTAAGAAAATATCCTCTGAAAAACCAGGATTCTTTTCATCCTTTTCAGATATAACAGGTTTCTCTCCATCTGGAACTGGCCATTTTACATTTAACACAGGGTCATTCCACATTATCCCTGCTTCTGATGATGGGTCATAAAAATCTGTACATTTATAATTAAACTCTGCTGTATCTGATAATACATAAAATCCATGTGCAAAACCTTCTGGAACATAAAACATATTTTTCTTCTCTGCACTTAAAACTACTCCTGCCCATTTGCCATATGTCTTAGACCCTTTACGTATATCAACTGCAACGTCAAAAACTTCACCACTTGTTACACGCACCAGCTTTCCCTGTGTATGCTCTTTCTGGTAATGAAGCCCTCTTAGAACACCTTTTGATGACAAAGACTGGTTGTCCTGTACAAATACCATATCAAGGCCTGCTGCCTTAAAATCATTGTAATTATATGTCTCCATAAAGTAACCTCTTGAGTCACCAAATACACCTGGCTGGATAATATAAAGCCCTTCTATGCCGCCACATTTTTCGAATATAAACTTGCCCATAAAATTACTCCTTTGTCTGTTTAGTTATTCTGTATCCATAACATAGAATAACTATATCACTATTAAACAGACTTAGCAAATAATTTTCTTCTTTTTGCCTTATTTTCATTTTTCTTCTTACGCCGTGCCTCTGTTGGCTTTACTTCATCACTTGCAGCTGTTTCAGGAATTTCACGTTTTACTTCTTCTAATATCTGCTGTAATAAAGCTGTCTGCTTGTCCTGTACTTCCTCCTTTTCTCTCATTATATAATCCATCTCTTTCATAAGCCTTGTGCTTACAGCCTCACATATCCGTTCTTCGGATATTTTTTCATTCTCATTAATAATATGTGAAATCATATGTCTTAGCATACTTTCAAACTGTTTCATCTTCTCCTCACTTGTCTTTTTGCCAGGTGCTGCTGACCGTTTTGTTGTCTGTAGTGGAACGACATTTTTATCCTGCATCTCTTCCTCCCTTAGTACCTGCTGGTTAAGTTCTTCCCTTATCTGGTATAATTCCTGCGGGCTCATGCTGCGTACCCTGTCAATACCGGGCATCAGAAGTTTAATTGCTTTTAACTGGAAACCCTGTTCTTTTAAATCTTTTATTGTTTTAAGCATTTGTATATCACCTTCCTTATAAAATCTGTGCCCTTTAGTATTTCTTTCAATCGGAAGCGCAAGTTCTTCTTCCCAGTACCTTAGTACGTGGTTCTCAACTTCTACCTGCCTTGATGCATCCGAAATACTATATCTCTTTTCCATATTACTAACCATGCCTTTCCTTGTCCTGTCTTTTAATCTGCTAAATATTCTTCAACAAATTCTTCAAATAGCTTGAGGTCCTCCAATGAAGCTGCTGCTTCATCCTGCTGTTCCTGTTCTTCCTCTTCTTCAAAATACTCATTCTGGTACTTTTTCTCCTCTTCAGGATGGAGGTATTCCTTTTCAAGTTTAGGCTGTAGTATATTTTCCAGGTAATCTGTCATCTGCAGCTGCAGAATCTTGTACTTTCTATGTATCTGGAATAATATTTCTGATGTTGCAAGAAGTGTTACAACAGCAACAGCTGACAGACAGCTGACAGCATACCACTCAGATGGCATATGGTAATACACACCTAAAAGTATGCCTGTAACAAGAACCAGAAGTACAGCACTTATCCCATAAATGCCTGTATTTTTCCAGCTTGCTATTGAAATACCAAGGAAACGCATATTATACATACTCTTCTCAACAATACATTTTACATTGTGTACCTTACGTTTTAGCTTATATGTAGCAGTAATTTTGCCTGCCATTGCTTTCATATATTTATTCTGGCTTGTAACCATCTGTCCAGCCTGGCAGATAAGCTTATAGTACACTATAGCTGTAATGCTTTTCATCATAATTGTAAGGCAGCCAACAGCCGCCATTGCAAAGACCATGTTATAATCCTGCAAAAACTGTTTCATAGTATTTCCTCCATTCTATATACTATTTTAAACTGCTTCCTACAGCTTTCTTTATATTAAATCTGATATACTCAATTTAACAGACACTTTCACATGTCATAAAAGCTTTTAAACCGGCATCATGCCAGCTATTTTTTTTATTATCGCCATAATTCAACATATATTATCTTTTATACAGGGGTATTTTATAGACTTTTTTGCCAGTAAGAATTTAATGTCATTTAGTCCAAGGTATTCTCTGTAAATACCAGTCTTATAGGTATTTGAAAATTAAATATTTCACAAGTTATGTGGTTTTAGATACAATTTTTATAATTAAGTATTAATAGTTTTATAATGCCTGTTTTATGGAAAATTATCTATAAATTATAATTATATATAGATAATTAGTTGTATAAATATATACTATATATTATATTTTGTTACATAAAGAATGGTTTTGGAATATTCCTTTTAATCTTTATAGTAATATTTTCCAGTTTATTTATGTACATTTGGTTTATATGCAAATTGCGTTATATTACCATCTGTACAATATAAAGATAACTGGAAATAAGTATAAAATTTTATTGTAGAAAACAAAAATTTTCGAAATGAAGTGCCTTTTAATGGATTATTTCCATATTTTTTGTTAAAATAGTTTCTGGCGCATTAAAAGAATGGAGGAATGTATGTATAATGAAATTAAATTTATATTCAGCCATATGGGCTATGAACCCCTTAAACTGAATGTAGAAGAGCCACATGTAAACATAAAGCTGGTTAGAAAAGAAACAGATAATAATACAGAGGGATATGTTATAGTTACATTAGATGAAACCTCTGGTATAAGGTACACCATAGAACAATTCAGGAATATATCCATGCAAACCCGGAATTTCCTTATGCAGAAAGACTGTTATTTGTACCACTTCTTGTATATTTTTATCAGCAATAACAATAAGCCGCCATTTAACCCAGAAGATATAGATGGATGTTTCTGGCATATAATACCTGGACAAGCAGGACCAGCCATATATGGAAACATGCTGCCAATGTATGAAGGTCTTAAACACCCAATAGAAGAATATCTGGTTTCCATTACACATAATACAGATGGTAATTGCAGACAGTATAATAATAACCAGAAGTTAAATACATGCTTTACAGCAGCCAATGTATCTATTATTATAATAAACGTTATTATTTTTATCCTGACAGATTTTTTAAGCTTTCCTGCCAACGGAATACCATTTATAGATAAAGGCTCATTATCATGGGATATGGTTATAAACCATCACCAGTATTACAGGATTATTACAAGTATGTTTCTTCATCTTGGACCATCACATATTTTTAATAATATGCTTGTATTATTATTTATTGGAAGTTATATTGAACAGTATCTTGGGAGAATTTGGTACCTTATTATCTATTTTTTATCAGGTATTATTGCAGGGTGTACCTCAATAGTTTATAATATGATGCAATATAACTATACAGAATCTGTTGGCGCTTCTGGAGCAGTCTTTGGCATTATAGGCGCTTTATTATGTATATTGGCTGTAAGGCATCACCAGTCACATGACCTTGATTTCCGGCGTGTATTATTTATGGCATTTATAATACTGTATGGAGGATTTACAAGCCAGGGTATTGATAATGCCGCCCATATAGGCGGTTTTGCTGGAGGTATAGCCGTCACTCTGGTAATACTGGGTATCAATAGTAATTTTAAGAGAAAGGCAGGAACAAATTAATGATAAAGGTAAATATTTATTATGGTGGCAGGGGGCTTATTGAAGACCCTGCTAACTATGTAATGAATAAATTAATACAGGTTCTTGAAGAATTAAATATACAAGTAAAAAAATACAATTTATATGAGGATATACGTGGAATTTCTGTACTGCCCAAAACACTTAAAAACACAGATGCCGTAATACTTGTGGCTTCTATAGAATGGCTTGGCATTGGAGGCCTGCTCCAGCAGTTCCTTGATTCATGCTGGCTTTATGGTGATAAAGAAACCCTTAAACGGTTATATATGATGCCTGTTGCTATATCTACAACATATGGTGAAAAAGAAGCATATACTACACTTATTAAAGCATGGGAACTTCTTGGTGGTAAACCTTGCGATGGAATAAGTGCTTATGTAAACAATACTGTTGACTTTGAAACTAATTCTAATTATGCATACCTTATAGAGAAGAAAGCAGAGAATTTTTACAGGACTTTTTCTAAGAAAATAATATCATTCCCTTCAAGTACCAATGCTGTACTTGATAATGTTGCACAGCCTAAGTCCATGAACCTGACACCACAGGAAAGTGAACAGCTCTCAATGTACGTTTCAAATGATAAATATGTTAAAAAACAAAAAGCAGATATAGAAGAACTTTCACAAATGTTCAGAGGGCTTATGGGAGATGAAGCCCCTTCCTCCAAAGGCACATATATAGAAACACTTGAAAGCCATTTCCATGCTGTACCTGATATTACACTAGCATTCTCTATAGAAATAACAGATAAAAATAATAACCTGGTTATAGAAATTGAAAATGGTGCACTTAAATGTTACTATGGCCAGAAAGACCACGTTAATGTAAAAATTAAAACATCTTCTGCTGTACTTGACAAAATATTTGCTGGCGAAAGAACTTTGCAAGGTACATTTATGGCAGGTGAACTAACAGCTAAAGGTGATTTTAAAATACTGCGGATGTTTGATTCTTTATTCCAGTTTAAAAGGTAATGCAAATGCATTACCTTTTAGTTATTTAAGTATTCTGATATCCATGCCAAATAGCTCTAAATTAATGCTTTTTCCATTTATAATTACTTCTTGTTTAGAAACAGTATTATTAAACACAAACTGCCATACTTTACATTCTTTATTTTCTGCACTGTATCTGCACTGTGTGCTACAGCCTGCCTTTCCGTAAAATTTATCCTTATAGAAACACAATAAACTTGCCCGCTGGAAGACAGTAACCACTCCTACAGGCCAAGGCGTGTCTGGAACTGCTTTTTATTTACTATCTGCAATACTTTTCTTTATCTCTATTATCTGGTCACGTAGCTGTGCCGCAAGTTCAAAGTTTAGTTCTGCTGCTGCAGTGTTCATTTTCTTTGAAAGCTTCTGTACAAGTTTTTCAAGTTCCTGTACACTCATTGATTCTATGTCTTTGCTAATTCCTTCTGGACCACTCTCTATTTTCTTAGATATACTTATAAGGTCACGTACTGCCTTTTTTATAGTCTGTGGTGTTATACCATTTTTAGTATTATATTCCTGCTGTATTTTACGCCTTCTGTTTGTTTCATCTATTGCCTTACGCATAGAATCTGTAATTGTATCTGCATACATAATAACACGCCCGTCTGAATTACGTGCTGCACGTCCTATTATCTGCACAAGGGATATTTCTGAACGCAGAAACCCCTCTTTATCTGCATCAAGAATTGCAACAAGAGCTATTTCAGGAATGTCGAGCCCTTCCCTTAGAAGATTAATACCTACAAGTACATCAAACACATCCATACGCATGTCCCTGATAATCTCTGAACGTTCAAGCGTATCTATATCTGAATGAAGGTATTTTACCCTTATCCCAACCTCTTTAATATAATCTGTTAAATCTTCTGCCATACGCTTTGTAAGCGTATTAACCATAACTTTATTACCTGCATCTATAGTCTTTCTTATCTCTGTAACCAGGTCATCAATTTGTCCCTCCACAGGCCTTACAGATATTTCTGGGTCTAAAAGCCCTGTAGGTCTTATTATCTGCTCTGCCCTTGCAAGTTCATGCTCCTTTTCATATACATTAGGGGTTGCAGATACAAAAAGCATCTGGTTTATATGTGATTCAAACTCCTCAAAGTTTAAAGGCCTGTTATCAAGTGCAGACGGCAGCCTGAAACCATAATCAACAAGTGTATTTTTCCTTGACCTGTCACCTGCAAACATTCCCCTTACCTGAGGAACCGTTATATGTGACTCATCAACTATAATAAGGAAATCATCTGGAAAATAATCCATTAATGTATGAGGGGTTTCCCCTTCCTTAAGTCCTGCCAGATGCCTTGAATAATTCTCTATTCCTGAGCAAAATCCTGTTTCCCTCATCATTTCTATATCAAAGTTAGTTCTCTCTGCAATTCTCTGTGCCTCCAGAAGCTTATCATTGCTTTTAAAAAAACGCACCCTCTCTTCCAGTTCCTGTTCAATCTCCTTTATTGCCCTTTCCATAGAATCATGGTCTACTACATAATGGGAAGCTGGAAATACAACCATATGGCCAAGTTCAGCTTTTACCTCCCCTGTAAGCACATCTATTTCAGTAATCCTGTCAACCTCATCACCAAAAAATTCTACCCTGAAAGCTTTGTCTGATTCAGACACAGGGAATATTTCAAGTACATCACCATGTGCCCTGAAAGTACCACGTTTAAAATCCATCTCATTACGTGTATATTGTATATCAACAAGCCTGCGCATAACATCATCACGGTCTTTTTCCATTCCTGGCCTTAAAGAGACTGTCATATTCTGGTAATCAATAGGGCTTCCAAGTCCATATATACATGATACACTCGCAACTATAATAACATCCTTTCTCTCTGTAAGTGCAGCTGTAGCGGAATGTCTCAGCTTATCTATTTCATCATTTATAGAAGAATCTTTTTCTATATAAGTATCAGAAGAAGGTACATATGCCTCTGGCTGGTAATAATCATAATAAGACACAAAATACTCCACTGCGTTCTCAGGGAACATCTCTTTAAATTCCCCATATAACTGGGCAGCAAGTGTTTTATTATGGGCTATGACAAGAGTGGGTTTCTGCAGTTCCTGGATAACATTCGCCATCGTAAATGTTTTACCGGAACCCGTAACTCCTAGTAAAGTCTGGAACTGGCTGCCTTCTTTGAAGCCCTTTACTAAAGCTTCAATAGCCTGCGGCTGGTCGCCTGTAGGCTTATAAGGAGCATTTAATTTAAATCCTGGCATATAAATCCCTCTCTTTCACAAAGAATAATAACTATTGTTAGCCATAAAATACATTTAATTTTCTGTTTTATTAACAAAATGGATGTTCTAAGTCCAAAAATACATATATGCAGTTTATACCTGTCCATTTACACATCACACTATAAAGGCTACACAGCTTGATATAAGGAGCTTATAATCCTTATTCATAACAGTCCTTGCAATTTATATCTGATGCTTATATCTTTATAGTATATCATTATATATAGAAAAAGTACAGTTAAAACCAAACATTTGAACGGTAATAACAATCCCTTAAAACATTTCATAATAAAGAAAGACTAAGTGTATTTAAACTTCCCAGTCTGCTATAATGTAACATATGTATATCCTGGAAACTCTGTATCAATTATGCCCCTCACAAAGTTTATCCAGCTAATACACTTATCAAGTATAATTGCATCTCCGGTAATTACGTTGCCAAGACCAGATAACACAGAATCTACATTATTAATAACCTCTGTTTCAACTTCAAACCCATATCCAGAAAGTTCATGGTGTATACATGCCGCAAGACGTCCTGTATTAGAAACAGGTGCATCCATATAAAATACTGCTTTACTAATATTCATTCCTGAAAGTGCTTTCCCTGCCAGATGTATTGCCCCTGGCGTTTTATCTATCAGGCTGTAAGTCCCCCTAAGCCCTGCCAGGTCACGTACAGTCCCGTCCATACATTTCAATAAAGTAGTTCCTGAAAGCGCAATCTCTAATGTAATAATTGTATTAAACCCATCAATAAATACAACCTCACCATCTTCTAAAACGGTTTTACATTTTTGTGTCCGCAGTACAAGCTGTTCCTCTGGTGATACCATACGTGCAAGTGCAAGCCGTTGCCTTTCTGACAACATATAATGGTTTCCAACAAATACAGATGCACTTTTCATATTATAACCATGGTTTAACAAATAATAAATATCATCCGCCGCTGCCCTTATACTGGTCATTGCCTTTTCACTAAAATCCCGTTTATCATCTGGTACATACCCACGTCTCACTATCTTTCCCATAATTTCCCCCGTTCTATTTCCATATTCTTAATACAATATAAATTCCTGTTGTGTAATATTGCCAGCCTGCACTTCCAGCAAAACAACAGCTCCATATTATAAAAAATTATAATAATATATCCTAAGATATTTTATTATAACACTTTAATATTATTATTTACAGTTAATATGGATTTGAGTTTCCCAATTTTTTATTATAAAAATATTTTGGCTCTTGTATATTTTTATGTATGGAAAATATTTAACTGTAACATTGGCATTGTGTTATATTGCCATCTGTACTATATAAAAATAAATAAAAACTATCCTTAGTTATGAATATTAACTTTTTATAGTACTAATAACCAGATTTTATACTTGACTTTTAGAGTGCAATATGCTATCCTTAATTTAGAGTGCAATACGCACTCTAAATTGCCATATTTATCTAAAAACGGAGGTGGTTTATGTTACAGCAAGTTTCAGATTTTGAACTAGAATTAATGAAAATAATATGGGAAAATGGAGGAACTGCACTTTATTCAGAAATTACCACTGCACTGGATAAAAAAGGGCTTTCAACAACCAAAAATACTATTATCTCCCTTTTATCCCGGTTAGCTGGCAAAGGATACCTGGCAACAAATAAAATTGGAAGACGTAATAAATATACTGCGCTTGTTTCTGAAAAAGAGTACCAGGAAACACAGACAACTGCTTTTATTGACAGAATATATAAAGGCAATGTACAAGGACTGGTTTCTACCCTTATACAAAAAGAACTAATTTCAGAAGAAGATTATAAAGAACTTAGAAAGTATTGGGAAGGTGGTGATAAAAGCTAATGTCTGGATTTATAAAAATACTTTTATCATTATCATGTTCAGGCACTTTTTTAATTATTATACTACTTCTACTTAAACCACTATATAAAAACAAACTAAGCCAGAAATGGCAATATTACATATGGCTTGTAGTAATTGCCCGCCTGCTGCTGCCCTTTACAACAAAATATAATATTCTGGAAAACATATCTGGACAAATTTATTACATATTTATACAAACAAATGAAAAAGAAAACATCCTGAAGCAAGACCAGCATTTTCCAGATAAAGCAACATCCAAAAACGTTAAAACTTCCACACCAGTTGCAAACCAGAAAGAGAATAATATAAAAAAGCAGAACAATACAATAAATAATAACACCACTACCAGACAGATAATTAAACTCCTGATAGAAAATATTTTATTATTCCTTAAGAAAAATATTTTTTATATATGGATTATAACAACAGTATCACTTTTTATCCATAAAGTAACAATTTACCAGTGTTTTGCCAGATACTTAAAAGCCAGCCAGTCTGAAATATCTTCTTTGAATATCTGGGAACAGCTTGGAAACATGCTAGAAAAGTTACATATAAAAACAACAGTTAGCATTTATACTAACAGCATGGTCTCATCACCACTTTTAATTGGCTTCTTCCATCCTTGTATAATACTGCCATCAGAAGAAATCCAGGATATAGATTTACAAAATACAATACACCATGAACTCATACACTTCATACACAAAGATATGTTTTATAAATGGCTTGTACAACTTACAATATGTATACATTGGTTTAATCCTTTTGTATATTTAATTGCACGTGAAACCGGCAGGCTTTGTGAATTATCTTGTGATGAGGAGGTTATTAAAAAACTTGATGAAAAAGGAAAAAGAGAATATGGCAATACTCTTTTAAATATGGCAAATACAGAAAAAAAATTTAAAAATTCCATTGTATCTGTTACTTTAAATGAAGGCAAAAAATTATTAAAAGAAAGGCTTGATAAAATTATGGTATTTAAGAGAAAAACAATAACACACACATGCCTGTCTATAGCATTAACACTGATATTGTGCACTACTGCAGCAACAACAGGGAATGCAAATATAACAAAAACTGGTACAAAGCAGATTAATAAAGAGAATGCATATACCCAGACCAAAAACAGCAATAATACAGCACAACAGAATAAAGATACTATTGACAGCCTTATATCAAAAGGCAGGGTAATATTTGATAATGGTATATACTATATACTATGTAACGGTATTGATGTAAAAGACAAATCAAACGGAAGTGTTACTGATGGATGTATTGGCATCTCATTAGAACTAAAAAATGGAAGGTATTTATCTATTGCCCCTATAGATATAAAAAAAGATTTAGACGGGCTTACAGAATATGTAGAAAGAGTCTGTAATAATGAAATCAAAAAGAAAAACATTACTAAAGAAGAAGCAGGGCTTATGACAGGGCTTGCAAAAAAACTTGAAAAAGGCAATGGAAAAATAGATGAAATAACAGATATCTCCATTGCCAGACAATACAAAAAATATGGTATTACAGAGAAAAATAATACATTCTATTATAAAAACAAACGTATACGTATATTTATTGATATAAGGGCAGACCAGTCTTTTGTAAGATTCAGCTATGATAAAAAGGGCACAGTGAATATAAAAATCACACGTAATAAAAAAGGTAAAATCTCAAATGTCAAATCTTTGTCAAAAAAAGAGGCAGATAAATATTTAACATAAATCTGTCAAAAAACTTATAAACATCCATTATATATAATTACAGCACCAGAAAATATTTGAAATGGGATTCTACTAAATTAGAGAAAGGACTGGTACTACTATGATAAAATTTTTTAAACAACCACATATAATAAAAATAACAACAATTATTATTACTATTGTTTTATGTTTTAATTTTTTACCATCAAAAGTATATGCATATCCAGAAAAGCATAATATTGAAAACAGCCGTTCCAAAAAAGAAAACACAAAAAATAATATTTTAAAAAGCAGTTCCAGATATGTTAAATTTTATGTGCAAGATGGTTATTATTATAATCCTTATATCTTTGAAATAGGATGGAATATAAATAAAAGAGCACAAAAAACATATACAGACAAAGTTAATATAACTTTAAAAGATAACTCTGTCATTAATGTGTATTTTGATAATAATACTAAAGAATATTCCAAAGAAAAAAAAGTAACCAACGCAGTAAAGGGACTATTTAATTCATTGGAAGATACATATCCTTTAATGAAAAATGTATTAATTACACGTATTACACATGTTAAGAAAAATGATATACCTGTTTATGCAAAAAAATATTATAAAAATAATGATAATATTGCTTTTAGCGCACTATTTCCATACTTAAATAAAAATATACAAAAAAAATATCTGGATAAAATATACAAATCAGAAAATATAGAATTATTTGCAAAAACAATAAAATATGCTGGCAAGGACTTAATTTTAATGTATACAGATAAGGCATTAAAGGATGATAAACCTGATTTTATTTCTATTATGTTAAATTGTTCAAAAGAGAAGGACTAAAACATTGCACAAAAGCAGAATAAATTTAAGCAAAACTAAATAAATGTGTATTTGTTGTAAGATAATTACATAAGGCAATTAGAACAACAGGAATTTATACAACCAGATTGGAGGAATAAACAAATGATCATTTTAATAACAGGAGCATCTCACACAGGAAAAACAGCACTTGCCCAGAAATTACTTGAAAAATATAAATATCCTTATTTATCAATAGACCACTTAAAAATGGGACTTATCCGTAGCGGTAATACTACACTTACACCTGTAAGTGATGATAAAGAATTAACGGATTATTTATGGCCAGTTGTGTGTGAAATGATAAAAACAGCTATTGAAAATAAACAAAACCTTATTGTTGAGGGATGTTATATTCCATTTAACTGGACGGAAGATTTTGAACCAGAATATTTGGAAAACATAAAATATTATTGTCTTATTATGAGTAATAAATATATTACTAAGCATTTCAATGACATAAAAAAGTATGCAAATGTTGTGGAAAACAGAATGGATGATGAATATTGTACAATAGAAACATTACTCAGGGATAATGCCAGGATATTAGAACAGTGCCAGAATTACCATACTAATTATATTCTTATTGATAATGAGTATAAAACTGATATTGAATTAGTCCAGCAACTCTAAATAAAGGTTTTATGGGTGTTTGAAAACCCAAACACCCACAAGCCCGCCGTTTACAGAGGTTTTGCTTAGCTAAATGGCATTGTGCTAATATTCTTTTACAATTTCACTCTCTGTTACACCGTACTTCTGTAAAAAAAACTGCAAGTCACTATTATCCCTGATTACCATAACTTCATGGAACTTACCTGTCTGTATATCTTTAAAGCCCGCAACCTTTTCCCCTGTGCATATACTTGCATGTATTACTGGTTTTTGTGTATTTTTATCATAAGGTTCCTTTTGGAATTTCTTTTTAAACCCAAACACTATATCCCACCACCTTTAACTTCTTTTTCATATACAGATGCTGTTATATCATCAAATAAAACCCATTCCACTAAATCAATTTTCCCCTCATTATCTTTTAAAAAGTTTCTTACAATATTTACTGCAATCTTTGCTGCCCTGTCAACTGGAAATGAATATATTCCTGTAGATATTGATGGAAATGCTATTGTATGTATATTATTCTGTACTGCTAATACAAGTGAATTAAAATAACAGTTCTCCAATGCTTTATCTTCCCCATTCTTTCCACCACGCCAGACAGGACCAACTGTATGTATTACATAATTACATGGCAGATTGTATGCTTTTGTTATTTTAGCCTGTCCTGTTGCACATCCATTTAATTTCCTACATTCTTCAAGAAGCCCTGGTCCTGCTGCCCTGTGTATTGCACCATCTACACCACCTCCTCCAAGAAGACTGTTATTTGCTGCATTCACTACCGCTTCAATGCCAGTAATTTTTGTTATATCCCCTTTAACTGTTTTAATCATAAACACATCACCTTTCCCCAAATAATAATTAATTTCCTGGCATGCCCTTGGAATCCCTGAATAGTATACTTACCTTTGTACCTTTTCCTTCTTCTGATTCAATCTCCATACTGTGTGACAGCTGGTCAAGAATCTTATTGCACATATACAGGCCAATCCCTGTTGAAAGCTTGTCATCATGTCCATTATAACCTGTATATCCCTTTTCACAAATCCTTGGCAGGTCTGAACTATTTATCCCAATACCTGTATCCTCAATAACAAGCACTGGTTTCTGTATTTGTCCTATACCATTACCTGTATAAGTTCTATACTGTACATAAACCAATACACTTCCTTTATGTGTATACTTTATTGCATTTGACAATATCTGTCCTATTACAAAACCAAGCCATTTCTCATCTGAAACCACACATATATCAAATTCCTGGAAATCCAGCTTTATTTTCTTCTGTATAAACATCCTTGCATACTTATGCACAATTTCTTTTACAATCTTATGTACATTAACCTTTTTTATAACAAAATCTGTACTTTCAGATCCAAGACGCATATATTGCAGTGCCATTTCTGCATATTGTTCTATTTTAAAAAGCTGCATCTGTTCATATGATACATCAAATTCACCAGACTTTTCCTGAAGCAGAAGTTTCATTGCTGCTATTGGTGTCTTTATCTGGTGTACCCACATTGTATAATATTCTTCCATATCCCTGAATTTATTGGAATTTTTATTTAAAATACCATTAAAATAATAAACAAGTTCTTGCATAAGATACTGGTATTCTTCTTCAACACAGTCCTCTGGTATAGGAAAGCTTCTAATTGAAACTTCAATATTTTTCTCTATACTTTTTAAAAACTTATATTTTTTATAAAATCTATAATAACCATATATTACTGCTATAAAACTTATAAATAACAGCAGACATATACCATATACAACTTCTTCATATGCAACATTATTCAAAAGTAAAATTCCTGAAAATAGTGCAATTTCAGCTATAAACACAATTATACAAAATTTTATTTTAAGAACATATGAAAAAAATATATTCATAATTTATATTAATACAACATTGCAATTAATATTACGCAACCTTGTACCCTATTCCTTTCTTTGTCATAATAAATCCACTAAGACCTATACTTTCAAGTGTTTTCCTAAGCCGGCTTATATTAACCGAAAGTGTATTTTCATCAACATAACTGTCACTTTCCCAAAGTTTTGCCATAAGGTCATCACGGCTTACTACCTTCCCATTATTTTCCATAAGTATCTGTAAAATTTTATACTCATTCTTAGCAAGTTCAATTTTATAGTTATTATAAACAAGTACAGCTTCTGACAGGTTAAGTATCACACCATTATGTTCTAAAATTCCTGTCTGTCCTCCAAAATCATAACTTCTGCGCAACATCGCACGTACCTTTGCAGTAAGCACCTCAAGGTCAAATGGCTTAGCAATAAAATCATCTGCTCCCATATTCATCGCTATTACTATATTCATATTATCAGAAGCAGAAGATAAAAATATTACAGGAACTTTAGAAACTTTACGTATCTTCTCGCACCAGTAATAACCATTATGTGCTGGAAGTTTAATATCCATAAGTACAAGCTGTGGCTCAAATTCTGCAAAACTATGCATAATATCATTAAAATTATCTGCACATTTTACTTCATAATCCCATTCTTCCAGATGCTTTTTCACAGTTGCTGCTATTACATCATCATCTTCAACCATAAAAATCTTATACATCAAAATCCTCCTTATTTTACCATGTAATGTATAAATTATAACGCTTAAAATATTTCCAGCATAACCATGAAGATATACCACAACTTTAAAATTTTCTCTAATGCCTCCTTGTATTTTCTTCCTACTGGTATATTACAATGCCCAAGATTTATTATCCTTGTTGATTTATCATATGAAATGAGTTTCTTCTTGTTAATAATATATTTTCTATGGCATCTGATAAAATACACTGGTAGCATCTGCAATATTTTAGTTACAGAATAATTTGCAATAATAACTACATATGTATCTGTATGTATCGCAATATTTTTACCATTTGCCTCAAGATAATTTATATCTTTTGGATTAACTTTCTGGTAAACTCCATTTGAATCTTTTAAAAATAATTCCTTATTATTATTTTCCATTCTTGCCAGATATTCTATTGTTTCAATAAGCAGCTCTGGCAAATATGGTTTTACAATATATGAACCATGATGTATCTCTTGTAATGACTGCAACACCTTGTCTGTAACTACTGTCAGAAATAATAATGGTATATTTTTATAATCTGGCATATCTCTTATTGCTTTTCCAAAATCAATCCCATCATAACCATACTGGTCTTTTGATAATTCTATATCAACCAGAAATAAACCAAAATCATATTGTTCCATTAAATCCTTTGCCTCAGTATAACTTCTGGCGATATATACTTTCCATTGTGGGTACTTATCTTCTATAATCTTTTTAATCGTACCTGATTGTGTTAAATCATCCTGTAATATTAAAATTGAAAACATCTTTCTGCTCTCTTCCTTTATAAAACCATATTGCTATATTACCACATAACAACAACCGCTGCAATTTCTGCTGTTTATTCCCTTATAAGCGTCATTCGTTCCAAAATGGCGAAAAAATGTAGCTTTTCGCCGAAAATGGTTGTATAATGTAACAGTAAGGGGCACCAAACATAGTTTACTACTAATAATTGTCTTACTATTCTTAGGGGGGAGCAGAAAGACATTCATAAATTTGACCGGGTTAAAATAAGCTGTATAGTACATTACAGCTTATTTTATTCCTGCGGAGACAAAATAAATATGTGCAGGATTTTCTGCATCATCCAGGCATAACCGCAGGTAAAATATTATGTCCTTTATAGAAATTACTTTCTATAAAGAAACCATGCCATACACCACCAGACTGCTGTGGGATATCTGGTTTAACCTTTATAAAAGCCCATACCTCCACCCTATATGCGTAAAGCCATAAAGCGGTGGTACAGGCTCTTTTATCAAGGGAACATTAAAATATTATATAACGTGAAAATATGTGCCCCTCAATTACCAAAAGCTTTCAAAGCTTCATAAATCCTGACATCATACATATTCCTTTTGCACCTTCTTCAATACAGGACACAGCATTTTCCATATTTATTCCTCCTATTGCATATACAGGAATATCTACCTGCTGGCAGATTTCTTTAAGAAAACCAAGACCACGTGGTTTAATTCCTTCTTTACATCCAGTTTCAAAAATATGGCCGGCTATAATATAAGAAGCTCCCATTTTCTGTGCACTAACTGCCTCTTCTTTTGAATGGACAGACACACCAGTTATCTTAAATCTTTTCTTTTCTTCACCAGGCATATCCATAAATACGCTAAATGGAAGATGTATCCCACAAGCACCAAGTTCTAATGCCACTTCCTTAAAATAGTGTAAGATACATAAAACCCCATTGTCAAGACATATCTTCATTATTCTGGCAGCAAGGTCTTTATATTCATCCTCCTGCATGTCCTTTTCCCTTAATATAAGTATATCAGGTTTGTTACTTCCATCTACCACCTTAAAGACCTGTTTATATAAATCCCCGCCTGCAATATGCCGGTTTGTCACACATATTAATTTATATTCCATTACAAGCCTCTTTCCTTATACATATACATAGTCATTAAGCACAGGCTGGAGTCCTTCTGATGACATATCACCATACATTTCTTCAAAACTTCTCGCATCTGATATTTCAAACTGCTCATCACCTGCATTCTCATCTTCCCAGCCTTCATACTTGCTTTCATGGTCACCTATGCCAGTTGATACACCTGCTGAAACTTTTGTCGCTGCAATCTTTACTATTCCATCCCTGAAATGCTTCTGTTCCCTTGACGAAACAGTTATTCCTATATATGGGAGGAATATCCTGTATGCACAAAGTACCTGGCAAAGCTGTTTCTCATGTACATCAAGTGGGTTTATTTTATCATTATTTATTATAGGCCTGAGCCTTGGACATGACAAAGAATATTCAACATGCGGATATTTCCTTTGCAGATAATATGCATGCAATGCTGTAGCAAGTGCATCTTTCCTAAAATCAGACAGCCCAAGAAGTGCAGATATTCCAACACCCCTCATACCTCCAATTATAGCACGTTCTTGTGCATCAAATCTATAGGGAAATACCCTTTTATGCCCCATAAGATGAAGTTTTTCATATTTTTCTGGATTATATGTTTCCTGGAACACTGTTACATAGTCAGCCCCACATTCATGCAAATATTTATACTCATCACTGTTTACAGGATAAATCTCAAGACCTACATTCCTGAAATACTTACTTGCAAGTTTACATGCTTCACCTATATAAGTTACATCACTCATGCTTCTGCTTTCACCAGTAAGCATAAGTATTTCTTCAATCCCCGAATCTGCAATAACTTTCATCTCATGTTCTATTTCTTCCATATCCAGCTTCTTCCTGTTAATATCATTATAACAGTTAAACCCACAGTAAATACAATAGTTTTCACAATAATTAGCAATATAAAGAGGTGTAAAAAGATATACTGTATTTCCAAAATGTTTGCTTGTTTCTGTCTTTGCTCTTTGTGCCATTTCTTCAAGAAATGGCATTGCAGCAGGCGAAAGCAATGCTTTAAAGTCTTCTATACTGCATGTCTGGCTGTTTAATGCTCTCTTTACATCAAATCCAGTATATTTATTATAATCATAATTATCTATAGCACTAAGAACTTTTTCCATAATACCAGAAGAAATCTTCTCCATTCCTTCCATATATTCCATATGGTTTGTTCTTGCAGACGGGTCATTTTCAATAAGATGTTTATGTTCCAGTGCTGCACCACTTAATTTATCCGAATCTATAAAAAACTGGTTCTGTTCTTGCAACATAAATTAATTCTTCCTTTCAATACAGTTTCTATATTACATTCTCTGGGATATAAATATCAATAAAAATTTCTATAATTTATTAACCAATACCCCATATAATTTCATGTTTTACATTGATAAACAGCAATTTAAAATGCTGTATTTATTAATTATACATACTTTATAGTATTCCATACCTTATAAATATAAGCAGCAATTTAAAATATTATATTTTACTAATCCCTCAAAAATCCTGTGAGCGGGTCAGATGCAGAAGCCCCACGCTCTAATACACGCCCAAGCCCTGCAAGGTATGCACTTCTTCCTGCTTCTATCGCAGACTTAAATGCACCTGCCATTAATGGAATATCACCTGCTGTAGCAATAGCTGTATTTGCCATAATTGCTGCTGCTCCCATTTCCATCGCTTCACATGCCTGTGATGGTCTGCCTATACCTGCATCAACTATTACTGGAAGGTCAGTCTCATCAATAAGTATTTGTATAAATTCTTTTGTCGCAAGCCCCTTGTTTGAACCAATAGGTGAAGCAAGCGGCATAACTGCTGCCGCTCCTGCATTTGCAAGGTCTCTCGCAGCATAAAGGTCTGGATACATATATGGAAGTACAACAAATCCCTCTTTAGCAAGCATTTCTGTAGCCTTAATTGTCTCAACATTATCTGGAAGCAGGTATTTGCTATCCTTCATAATCTCAATCTTTACAAAATCACCACATCCAAGCTCTCTTGACATTCTTGCAATCCTTACAGCTTCTTTGGCATCCCTTGCACCAGATGTATTTGGAAGCAGGGTGACATTATCTGGTATGTAGTCAAGAATATTCTCATTTTTCTTAGTATTTGTACGGCGCACAGCTAATGTAATAATCTCTGCACCTGCATTTTCTACTGCTGCCTTAATAAGCTCCATTGAATATTTGCCTGAACCAAGTATAAAACGTGAGCTAAACTCTTTTCCACCTAAAATAAAAGTATCCTTTTTTTCCATTTTTCAAATCTTCCTTTCTCGATATTATTATAAATTGAAATTTATATTTACTGTCCGCCTCCTACAAAACTCACTATCTCTATAGTATCACCATCAGATATTATGGTTTCACCATATTTATCTTTTGGTACAATCACCTCATTACACTCAACAGCTATACCTTCAATTATATAACCATTCTCTTCCAAATACTCCTTTAACACTTTACCGCTGGCATCTACATCTTCACCATTAATATGAACCATTGATAATCTCCTCCTTAAATAAAATCCGGTGAAGCCCAAAAAACCGCACAAAGAAATTACACCTGCGGTGGTGTACCCCTTCATGCGGCTTCAAATCCTCACTCTGATAGATATATTACTATCTCTTGCCAATAATGTCAAGGCAGATTTCAGCCTTGTTACTCTGGCTATTCAAAATCCTTTAATATATACACTTATTATAAAACCAAAAACCTTATAACTTATCTTTATAGCAAGCTGTTTTCTTTATATAAAAATAAATTCCAGATATTAAAAAATCCAGGACATATTACAGCTTACAGATATCTTTGTTACAAAAAGAGCTAAAACTGGTACTACAGCCTGCAAGGTCCTGAACCTATTTCTACTACATAAAAATCTGCTGCATAACCAATTCTATCTTTATAAGCTTTGCCAACATTTTCAATAAATGTGCCAACAGCCTCATCTTTTACAATACTTACTGTACATCCGCCAAATCCTGCACCTGTCATACGTGAACCAATAACACCATCTACTTTCCATGCCTCTTCTACAAGTGTATCAAGTTCTTCTCCTGTAACTTCATAATCATCACGGAGTGATACATGTGACTCATTCATAAGCTTTCCAAATAATTCTATATCATTATTCTTAAGTGCACTGACAGCTTTAATTGTCCTCTGGTTCTCATATACAGCATGTTTAGCACGTTTCCTCTGGTCTTCATCTTTAATAACAGATTTAACTTGTTCAAACTGTTCCTCATCAAGGTCACCAAGTGAATTAATCCCCATTCCAGACTGTATTGCTTTAAGAGCTTCTTCACATTCTGTACGTCTTTCATTATACTTGGAGTCCCCAAGCCCACGCTTTTTATTACTGCATGAAATAACAATCTTAGCCCCATCAAGTTTAATTGGTGCATATTCAAATGATAAATCAGAAGTATCCAGGAATATTGCATTGTCTTTCTTGCCCATCGCAATAGCAAACTGGTCCATAATACCACAATTAACACCATTAAAATTGTTCTCCGAAAACTGCCCAATTAAAGCAAGTTCCTGGTTTGACACACCCAGTCCAAGCATTTCACTAAGAATATACCCTGTAACTACCTCTACAGAAGCAGATGAAGAAAGTCCTGAACCATTTGGAATATTTCCATTTAATAATATATCAAAACCACAGTTAATTTTATAACCTTTCTCTCCAAATGCCCATATAACTCCTTTTGGATAATTGGTCCATCCAGCTTCTTTATCTGGTTCCAGGTTATCAAGACTTGATTCTATAATTCCAAGACGTTCAAAATTCATAGAATAAAAACGCAATTTGTTGTCTTCCCTTTTACGTGCAACTGCATAAGTACCTATTGTAAGCGCACATGGAAATACATGTCCGCCATTGTAATCTGTATGTTCTCCAATAAGATTAACACGTCCTGGCGCAAAAAAGGCCTCCGCTCCTTCTGCATCACCAAAAACCTCCGCAAACTTCTTTATTATAATATCCTTCATCTTGCCCTCACTTTCTTCATTTACAGATTTGCCTGGTAAATAATTTATTACTTGGAATTATTTAACTATACCATCTTGTATATTATAACATATTATTCACTATAAACAATTATATTTTTATATAAATATACCAAATTTAATATTTTTTATAATATACTTTTATTCTGTCCTGCAATGTTCCTATTATCTTTTATTTTGTCTTATTATAGTTATTTGCTCTAAATTAAATATTTATTATAAATTTTCCTATAAATACTAAATTATAATATCTTTAGACAATATATTTAAAGTTTTCCCTCTAATATAATGTTGTGTAACAATGCTTCACACCCCTCACATACATCATTATATGTTTTATCAAAATTCCCTGTATACCATGGGTCAGCAATGTCATGTGAAGAACCTGCAAAATTAAGTAAAAGTGATACTTTGCCTTCCGGGTCACCTCCTGTAATACGTAAAATATTTTTATAATTCCAGGAATCCATACCTATTATATAATCAAAATAATTATAATCACTTTTATCCATCTGTGTAGCTCTATGTGGCTCCATTGGAATTCCTTCCTCTTTTAACTTATTCCTTGTACCATAGTGAGGTCCATTGCCAAGTTCCTCTGTGCTGGTTGCCTTAGATGCAATAAAAAAATCTTCTTTATAACCACTTTTATTCACTAAATCTTTCATAACAAACTCTGCCATTGGACTGCGGCAAATGTTGCCGTGGCAGACAAATAATATTTTTATCATACTACTTTCCTTTCTTAAAATGTTTTAAAGTACTATGTTTTAGTATGCTTTACAGACTTATAATTTACTGTTCCAACAGTTTCATTTTTCCACATTTCTTGCAGGCTGATACACCATTAACGGGAACTAATTATACCATATCATTTGTAAAATTCCTACAAATAAATTTATAAGAGAAATAAAAGCACTTGCATACGGTTTTGAATATTCTTTTATTAATATGTGTATTTTCTGGATAATTTCATGTAAATACCTGCTGGCTTAATATAAATTAAGTTCTAATACAAAATACTAAAAGTGCCAATTTTCACCATGTCTAGTTACTTCTGTTTTAATTTGGTCTCTACCAGTTTTTTGTGATAAAAATAGTTTACATGTTTTATTGAATGTACATTGCAATATTCTTCAATTTCAACAGACAAGCTATTCCAAAATTCCATATTTCCATCTATATATAATTCATTGTACAATTTTAACAGATGTGGACTGGTTCTTTTTATGTAACTGATAATATCTTGTTTATAGCTTCCTCTCAAATTCAGGTTTTCAAACCAATATTCATCCACATATTTATTTGTTTTTTCTATTATTTCTCTATAATCTGTTATTACTGGAAAGACAGGTGACATGAATAAAACCGTATATATGCCGTTTTTATATAACGTTTCCAATGTTTCGAGCCGTTCCTGGATACTACTGGCGTTGTCCATATCATTTTTAAATTTTTCATCCAATGTATTAACAGATATAGATACTTTTAGATTTTTACACTGCTTTAGCAAATCAATATCCCTCAAAACCAGATTGGATTTTGTTGAAATATTCAATTCACAATCTATGGAAATTAACTGCTCCAGTATATTTCTTGTAATTTTGTATTTTTCCTCAAATGGATTGTAACAATCCGTCACAGATGAAAGAAAAACTGACTTTCCCTGCAATTTCTTTTGGCTTATGGGCTTATCACACTGCTTAATGTCAATAAAACTCCCCCATTCTTCACTATGTCCCGTAAACCGCTTCATAAAACAGGCATAGCAATACCTGCAGCCATGCGGACAGCCTACATACGGATTTATCACATAATCACTCGCTGGCAGGTTTGATTTCGTAACCAAGTCCTTCACTATAATCTTATTTTCTACTATACTCATGAAATAATATCTCCATTAAATGTACAGACATATATCTTTTCATGCCTGCAATATATTCTTTCTTCTCTTGTAAATTAGCCAAAATCCCCATCTTATTTTGCCTAATTCCTTCTTTATATTATAATAAAAATAACAACAAACACTCCCTAGAACTTTAAAGGAGACCTGGACAAATCATTACTATTTTCTAATAACTCCCTAAACTTAATTTCCAGTGGTCCCCATCCAGGCTTTCGGTCATCCTGCATTTCATTAGCCAATATTTTAAAATATTCCAGATTTTTTTCAATATACTGGTTTAATACATCAATCTTTGGAGCCTTATCTGTTTCTTGCATCCTCACTTTTTTCCCAAGCAGTTCTGCAACTATTAGCTCCATATTCCTCTCCAGCACAGACCTGGTTAAGTCATTAAATAATACAGGTGGCGGGCTTTTCTTTTGCTCTATCCACTTACACGCCAGGACTGGACGTAGTACATAGAAATATTTTTTATACTTCACCATATCAGCCAATAAATATTCATTATAATTTTTATTGGCTGTTCCATAATAATGATATAAAGCTGCTTTAACTGAAAAATACTGTTTAGCTGTATTCTCATATAATTCTTTCCATTCATTAGTAGAATAATAAACCACAGGAGAATTTGCCCATTCAAATAATGTAGCATTAGATTTATGAAAATGCTTTAATGCCTTTTTCAAATCCCATCCATTAATGTCAAGAACCTCGTTAAGCTCCCAGTTAATAAAATCTTTTATATCATGTAAACTAAGATAATCATCCTTGTTCCTTAAATAGATAAAACGTACATCATAATCACTGTCTGGTGAAGCAAACCCCCATGCCCTGCTCCCAGACTCAACTACATGTAATACCTTTACATTTTCTTTCTCTTCAATTTCTTTTATCTTCATAAGGACCAGTTCTTCAGCTGGTCCTTCATAATCCTTATATTTCATCCCTTACAACCCTCTCATTCACAGACATTACAAACTCCTGTACTTTCTCAAAATCTGGTTCATCTGGGAGCTCTGTATTATCTGCTGCATAATGCAGTTTCTTTTCATACTCTGAAATCAAATCATAAAAACTATCATTAAAAGTTCCATCAGACTTCTGGAATTTTCCAAAACGGATATCAATAAGAAGATTTTTTTCCTGTTCCCTGTATGTATTAATTTCACCTTTTTCTAAAATATCAAGTGCCATTATAAAAAGCCTTACAAGATGCATTGCATGTTTATTAAGATGAAAATTATCTTTCTTTTTATTACGCTTGCCAACTTTGTCATAATCCCTAACAACATTTGTCATAACATTCCACATATTTGCGTAATCTCTTAAGGGATAATGTTTCAAATCTGCATTTACAAAAATTTCAGTATCAAAATCTGGATTTTCTGCCTTATCAATAAATATTTCAATACTGCCCTTACTATATTTCTTATATTGGCAGTTAAAACTATGCATTGCATTTTTTACTGAATTAAAAATATGTTGCTCTCTTTCACTTTGTGGAAAAGAAGCCCTTGCAAGAAAGTTCTGCAGCCTTCTAAGCTGTGCATCTGCATATCCGCCAAAAGAATTAACTGCCCATTTAGAAAGAAACATCTTTTTATTATCAAGAAGTTCCTGTCCTATATTATCAAGGTAAAGGTAATGTTCTTTATTAAGCCCAAGCAATTCTATTGTATTAGGATTACATCTAAGAAGCAATTTAATAATCTTGTTAAAGGCATAAATTACTGTATCTGTATTATCATCTACATACTGTTCATATTTAGCCAGCCCTAATAAATCTGATTTCCGGTTCAAAGTAATTCCACGTATATCAATATCACTGGATGTTATATCTGTTCCATAGGAATAACTGCCAGCCAGCCCAAGCAGAACCACATATTTCCCCAGATGTTCATCTGTCCTTATAAAGTTATAATCACTATGGTTTAAAATTTCACTTGTTTTCATTTTCTACTAACTCCTCTTTACTGCTATTATTATCAGGACACATGTAAATTCAAGTTATTTCTTAATCTGTTGTTCCACAATATACCCATATGCAGATAATATTCCTTTTGCTGGCTTATGTTCTTTCCAGCCACCATAAACCTATCTTCCTTTATTTCATAACCAGACATCTGCCTGACAATAAAACACAAAACTCTTATAAAAGGTACATTTTCATAATCCGGACTTTGCTTTTATGCTAATAAAACTTATCTGGTTTATAGTTTTTTCTTAAATAACTTTAATTATATATAACAATTTTCCTTAAGTTTATATCTGTTATAAAGTATACAAATATCAGTTTTTAGAAATATTACATACTACAAAAGGATATTTATCACCTTCATATATACCTGCTACTATTAACATTTTTCTTTCTTCATCATAACCACATGTTACTTTGCCTCTGGAAAAATTCTCTTGTGATTTCATTGTAGAAATATCTATACCTGTTAATTCTGCTGCTTCTTCTATTTCATCATAACTGCATAAATTATAATTCCAGTCATTTTCCTGCAAAATATATCCAGCTGTATCATAATCAGTACACAAAAGGACATCACATATAACCATAAATAAATATTCAGACAGGCTATTACACAAAAGCTTCCATTCTGTTAATTCATCATCCTCAAAAATTTTATAAACAGGAGGGTCATCTTTGTCTAAATCATCTGCACATATACCATACCTGACTACCCCTGCACCATAATCACTTCCTATTTCCAAATAATCAGCAACATGTTCTGGCCATTGTTCTTCAGGGATTTCATAAAGAAACTTCCAGAAACTGGTTCTCTCAATATCCTCATCATCTGCTTCTGGGTCATCCCAGTAATCTTTTTTAAAGTCTTCTATTTCTTCTTTTATCTGTTTATAATAAAAAAACATATCATCTGTCCATATATCCGCAGTTGATAAAAGAGGGCATTTATATGCCACTTTATAAAAATTACGTAAACATAATGGAAGCTTTACATTATTTTCTCTTTCAAATCCATTAAGAAATCCCTCACCTGCTGGCTGGTTATAACCTAGTATTCCAAGAATCTGGTCTGCTTTTATATTATAATTTATTGACATACTAACCTCCATTCTTCAACTGGTATCTGGCAATATCTTATACCATTATAAAAAACTGTTGCCAAACAACACTTTACTTTATCCATTCTTTTTCTAAAAACTCCACAATATCCACAGCCTTTGGTGGACATCCTCCAAGGCTTTTATTAAAACATTTTGTGCACTGTCCAATACCTAGTTCCCCGCTCTTACCACGGTAGCCCTGGCCAATAGCTACCGAAGCCTTTGGCAGTCCATCCAGCCCATGCCTTTCATTAATACGCCCAAGTGCATAAACCAATGAACCATAACAAGCTGAACATGCATCTTTGGGTTTTGCATATTCTGCAAGCTTTGATACACGCTGCGTATGGTGTGTTTTCCTTATATCAAACCCACCTTCATTTAAAAAAATAATATTAGCACCTGCTACGTTTGTACTGCCAACACCAAGCTGTTCTGCAATACGTATATATCCAATATCATATGGATGGTATCCAATACTCTCAGCAGCAAAACTATCACATAAAACCGGGTCTTTAAATGCAAGTATCCTGTTCATTACAACAGGATTGCCGCCATCTTCAAAATCAAGGTCCCCACAGATATTATCTGCCAGTATAAAATCCTGGTGGATTACTGTATTAAGATGTGCAATAGGTTTATGAAGACCCAGTGTATGGAACCTGCGTTTCTCAAAGTTTGGAATTAACCCTTTGCTGTTCTTTAATGCACATGTGACCATTGTCTGGCAATGTCCTTTTACAACAGGAATATTAATTAGATAATCAAGTTCCAGTGCCTTATCACATACAGAAAGCATCATTCCTGATGCATCTAAAGTCTTTGAAGAATCCTTCTGCAAATCTATAAATGGTACATTATGTTCTATGCACACATCATAAATACCACAAGTTTTTACTGCCCTTGAAGTAACGTCACCTACCCACGAACCCTCAAGTACAACAATATTATAAAAGCCTTCTTCCTGCAGATACGCCAGTACACCATCTACAAGTTCAGGATGTGTTACTGCTCCGTCCTTTGCCTTTTTTGCACCAAGTATATTAGGTTTTACTCCAATTCTTTTGTTTCTGTCACCAATATCTTCCGCAAGCCTTACAGCACGCAGTATATTAAGAGTCATCTGTTTATAATCTTCACCTTGTATTATATATATATCATTCTTTTCCATAAATCTTCCCCAGTCTGGTTTAAATATTAGCAGCCTGGTTAATACTGCCTTTAATTGTATTATACATTTATTATATTTCCATATCAAGAAATTTTACTTTAAACAAAAAAATAAAAACTTGTGTAATGTATACTAAAAATGTGTTATACTATAAAAGCCCCTTAATAATGGGAGTTTCTACAAACAAAAGGAGAAGCCTATGAAATTCAGAAGCATATCCAGCAAATTCATGTTTCCAATGATATTAATTCTAAGCATATTTGCTGCCACTATTTTAGGCATTACCGGAAACCTGTTACAAGATACATATCATAGACAGATTATAAAGCAAGATAGTGAAATCAATAGTTTCATAGCACAATCTGTTGGAAACTTTATGAATAAAGCATATGCAGTTACAGAAGAGCTTGCATACTCAAAAACAATACTTACTATGAATGGCAAATTACAAGCTCCTGCTGTAAAAAGTACTGCACAAAGAAATGATTATTTTGAACTGGTATACATACAAGACACCAACGGAGACCAGACTGCACGTTCTGTTGGAGAGTTAAGCAACAGGGCAAGCAGATGGTGGTTTAAAAAGATGATGGAATTACAAAAACCATTTATATCAAAATCGTATTATTCAGTTTCAACAAATATGGCATGTGCATCTATTTTTTATCCATTAATAACTGGCAGCCAGATGAAAGGAATCCTTGCAACTGATATAAAGCTCACTACATTGCAGGCACTTATTGAAGAATCAGCAGATATTGAAAATGACAGGATATCCTTTATTATAGATGGTGAAGGCACTATACTTGCACACCCTGAAAGTATTTATTATGAAGAATTGTATAACTATAAAACCCTTACCAAAACAATATCCCAAAAAGACTCTGATGGCAATACCTTATATGACAATGAAGGAAATATACTTACTACAGAAAAACCTATAAAAATTTCAAAAGATTTTTCAGAGATGGTTTCAAATGTTATGTCAGGTAAAAGTGGTTCAACAGAAGTAATATATAACAACATGCCTTATTATGCAAGTTATTCACCTATAAAGCTTGATGGGTTTTCTGATACATGGTCTGTTATTACACTGCACAATAAAGATAAAGCTTTGTCATTGCTGCAAAAGGTTAATAAGGCTGGAATAACCGTAACTATTATAGCAATAATATTTGCTATAATTCTTGTACTTATTGTAGCCAGGACTATAACAAAACCAATCCGTTTCTGCCTTAACAACCTTGAAAATCTCGCAGAAGGCAATTTAGCAGCAGTTACACATGAAATCCGTGGCAATGATGAAAGTGCAAGGCTGTTAATTAATATTAATAAAACTACACATACACTGAAAAATATTATGCTTGAAATAAACTCTTTTGTTGAAAAAATAGCAAATGGTGATTTTAGCGAAACTATTTCTAATGAATTCCGGGGTGAATTCAGCAACCTTGTTGCTTCGCTAAAATCAATTAATGAAAGTATGGGAGAAACAATACGGCATATTAATACAAATGCAGCAGCACTTATAACTGGCATACAGAATTTTGATATATCAGTACAAGTGTTAGCTGATGGAACTTCAGACCAGGCAAGTGCCACAGAAGAATTATTTGCATCATTAACTGGAATTACAGAAGAAGTTAAACAAAACTCTAACAACACAAAACTTGCTGATGAAATGATGGCATCAACTGTCAAAGAATTAGAAGAAGGTAATAAAAACCTGCAGAAACTTGCAAACTCTATGAATAATATTGAGGCAAATTCTAATGAAATAAACAGTATTACAAACCTTATGCAAAGTATTGCATCACAGACAAACCTGCTTTCAATGAATGCTTCTGTTGAAGCAGCAAGAGCTGGTGAAGCTGGAAAAGGATTTGCAGTAGTAGCCTCTGAAATACGCAGCCTTGCAGCACAATGTAATAACGCTGCGGCAAAAACTGCAGAACTTATTGAGAAAACATGCAGTAATGTCAAAGATGGAATGGATGACCTGGACATTGTACTTAAATCATTAAAAAACATAGCAGAAAAGAACCAGTACACTGACAAACTTATAAATAGTATTTCACTGGCAACTAACGGCCAGTCGGAGGCAATAACCCAGATACATACAGCATTAGAACAGATTGCACTGGTAACACAGAACAATTCTTCAACAGCACATGAAAATGCACAGACTAGCAAAGAAATGATGTACTATGCTGGACAACTTAAAGAAATTCTTAGTAAATATAATTATTAAAAATATAACTGGAAGGGCATATATTGTATATATGCCCTTCCAGTTTACAGATATGTTCTAATTATATTTTACAGAAACTTCATTACCTCCGGCTATTACATGTACATTTACGCCTGTAATTAATGGCATCATTGGTGGAAGGTGTCCTATATCCATATCCATTATAACTGGTACATTATAGTCTCCCAAAATACCAGTTACTGCCCTATACTGGTCCAGACCTAGAAATTCCTCCCCAAAACAAAATGGGCGTCCTATAAGAAAACCTTTCACATACTCAAACCATCCAGCATGTGCAAGCTGCCACAATGTCCTCCTTATCCCCATTACATTTAAGTCACAGGCTTCCAGAAACCATATTATGCCATCTTCTTTATACTTTTCATTAAACTCTGCCACTTTGTCATACTTTGTTCCAACAAGTGTACCTAGACAGTCAAGACAGCCTCCTATAAGTCTTCCGCTTATATCTGCACCATTACTATTATTATCATTATAATAAACCAAGTTCTTTCTCTCTGTAATATTATATGGTTCAAGAGGGTTTTCCTCTGTTTTAAGTGATTCCTTTTCCCACATATCATAACCATGTACTTCTGATATCTTGCCCGTAATTATATCAAATGCATCCTGTATTGACTTATGCCATGTCCTCATGCCAAATGCAGGTGCACATGGTGCATATATTGAGGCAGTATCACAAATTGTTGGAAGCAGGAATGTCATATTAGTATTGTCTGAAAAACCCATATACCACACTGGTTCTGCCCTGGATATACTGTTAAAATTTACATAATCCAGAACTTCACACATAAGCTCACCACCTCCGCATGAAATAACTACATCTGCTTTTTTAGTTGTCATAAAACAGTTAAGTTCTTCACCACACTTTTCAGGTGTATTACTTATACCAATTCCACATCCTTCATAGCAGTTACTTCCAATCTCAAGTTTATATCCCATTTCTTTAAATTTATTCTGGGCACTTATAAAGCCACTTTTATATGGTTCTATATTACATCCAAATGATGGCGCTACAAAACCTATTGTACCTCCATCTTTTAAAAATCCTGGTATCTTCAATATTATCCCTCCATACTATGGTATATATATTACCAAAATAGTTAAAAAACAATTTTGCGCTGTATAAATAATTATATTGGGGCTTATATTGATATGTTTATATAAATTTATACAAGCAAACAGGCCATTTTTACCACTTTAGTAATAACGTACACCTTTATAATACAATAGTATTTTTTTATTTTCAACAGTTTTCTTTTCATAGTAAAAAACAAACTTAAAAAAATTTTTGTTCTTTATTACCCTGATTTAATTAATACAATATACTGGTTCCATAATAATACAACAATTCTATAATTGCATAGAAAATTAATATTTTAACTAAAATAATAAAAATTAATAAATTTTTATTATTTATTTTAATATTTTGTCAGATTCCAGCATTCTAAATAGTATTATATATGAATGTATATATCAAGCAGATATCTGCAAACAGGCATTTAAAGCCAGAAAGGAAAATTATGTATACAGAACATAACATAGAAGAGCTGTTTGAAAAATATTCTGATATGGTTTACAGAATTGCCATATCATATGGAAACCAGGTACAATTTGCAGAAGATGTTGTCCAGGAAGTTTTTCTGCGCTTCCTGAATAAAATGCCACAATTTGAAAACAGCCAGCATGAAAAAGCATGGTTTATACGTGTAACAATAAATTGCTGTAAAAGCATGGTTTCTTCTGCATGGATGAAACGCACACAGCCACTAAAAGAAACAGGACAAGCAGTATTTATGCCACAACATGAAGATTATAACAACATTTGTGAAATAATGGCAAAACTGCCTCCAAAATACCGCACTGTATTATACTTGCGTTACTATGAAGAATACCAGGTAAAAGAAATTGCAAAGATACTGCGGATAACACCAAACCTGGTATCTGCCAGATTATCACGGGCAAGAAAAATTATGAAACAGGAAATTATAGAAGAAAGGAAGGGATTTAGAAATGAAACAAGAATTATTTAAAGAAATTTATAACAATATACATCTGGACAGTAAACAAAAAGAAAGAATACTAAACTGTCTTGAAAAAGAAAACCACAAGATACAAGCAAAACCACAGAAAAGGTTCCATATACCAGCCATAACAGCATGTGCATGTATTATCCTGCTTGCTGCAGTGCCCGTATTGGCTGCAAATACACCAGTGCTTGACAGGATTACACAAGCATTTGCTTTACTTAATTCCCATGAAGCCCAACTTACAGAAGAACAGAAAAATATATATACTAAATATGGAAATATACTAGGTAATAAAATTAAATTAGATAGTTGTACTATTACGCTTGAAGCTGCTGTATGTGATGAAATCCTTATGTGTATTCCATTTTCTTTAGAACCAGAGGGTGAAGCATTACCAGCAAATAAAGATATATATGGCACAATGTTGTATAAAAAAATACAAAATGAAATAGGAAATTTAATATTTTGCTTTAAAAATACAGAAGGCCGCCAGGACTGGGAAGACTACTTAGGCAAATTCACTATACTCCCTTCAGAAATACAGGAAGATGGTACTTTAAAAGGATGCTACCTGATAACCTATGATGAAAGGGAAATAATAAAACCAGGTGTTATAATGCAGGTAAATCTGCCAGACAAACAAGACAGTTTTACAGCAAGAGAAACTGCCAGTGAGTTTACTATTAATAAGATTGCTGAAAGTTATAATATACCATTTAATAAAGAACTACTGCTATCACAAGGACTTTACCCAGCTACTAATATGGAAATCTCACCTCTGTCACTTAAAATAGATGGAACTAAAACCAAGGGTAAATTAGGATTTATGTCTAATTTATTCTTTTATGATATAACTGTTGAATTAAAAGATGGAACCGTTGTAGAAAATTTAAGTACAAGTCCAAGAAGCTGTGAATCTGGCAACACTTATAGCATATTCCAGACATTTGACAGCCCTGTTAATATAGAAGATGTTGCAGGAATCCGTATTGAAGGCAAAGATTTTAACTTATGGTTTCCAGTAGAAGTAGAATAAAGCCCTGGTACATTGGTGTGGAATACAGCCAGGATTCTACATAAAATATAGAATTCCTGGCTATATATTTATTCCCCCATCCATTCTTTAAACATTGCAATCTCCCTTATATATCCTTCATCATCATTAGGAGTTTCAAGTATAAATGGCTTCCCAGCCAGTGCAGGATGTAATGCAACACGTTTCATCGCCTCAAGCCCTATCTGCCCATATCCAACCCTTTCATGCCTGTCCTTATGAGAACCACATTCATTCTTACTATCATTAAAGTGTACAGCATATAATTTATCAAGCCCTATTACCTGGTCAAATTCATTAATAACCCCATCAAGGTTATTTACTATATCATACCCTCCATCCCATATATGACATGTATCAAGGCAGACCCCTAATTTATCTTTAAGTTTTGTCCTGTCAATAATCTCCTTTATTTCTTCAAAGGTCCTGCCAACCTCAGTCCCTTTGCCTGCCATCGTTTCAAGCAATACAATAGTTGACTGTCCTGGTGACAGCACCTCATTAAGCACATCTGCAATAATTTCAATCCCCCTTTCTACTCCCTGTCCAACGTGTGAACCTGGATGGAAATTATAATAATTTCCTGGTGTATATTCCATCCTTTTTATATCATCAGAAATTACTTCTTTTGAAAATTTCCTGACATCTTCCTTTCCAGCACACAAGTTCATTGTATATGGCGCATGTGCAACGAGCTTCCCAAAACCATTTTCTTCTGTTATGTTAAGTAATTCATTTACATCATCTTCATCAATTTCTTTAGCTTTACCACCTCTTGGGTTTCTTGTAAAAAACGCAAATGTATTTCCTCCAAGCTTAAGAGCCATCTCTCCCATAACAGCATATCCTTTTGAAACAGGTAAATGATTTCCTATATAATACATATTCTCTCCTTTACACCAGTTTAACAATTCTGCCAGTTCCATTTATAACATACAAGTTCGCAATTTTTTATAGAATAGTTTGAAAATTCCTCATTAGTTTCATCATAAAAATATGAATGTACAATTCTCGCTATCCCATTATGTGCCACTATAAGATAAGTTTTATCCTTGTCTTCTTTAATTTCATCAAGAAAATTGTATACCCTTTGTGCCACACGTAGCATTGATTCCCCACCTTCATAATTATCAGCGAAATGGCGCTTTGCTTCTATAAATTCATCAGAACGCCTTCCTCCTCCTTCATATTTTCCAAAATTCTGTTCTGTTATACGTAAATCTGTACGCACAGAAATCCCTGTGGCAGAAGAAATATAACCAGCTGTATCCATTGCCCTTTTAAGAGGTGAAGCCACTATAATATCTATATTAATATTTTTATCCTGGTTAATCCTTTTTCCCAGACCTGCTGCTTCTTCCCTTCCCTGTTCTGTTAATTCTATATCTGTAGTGCCGCATACTTTTCCTTCAACATTCCACACAGTCTGCCCATGCCTTGTTAAATATAAATATCCCATCTGTCCTGCCTGTAACGTATAAACGCTTATTCCTTTCTTATAATAGTTTTATAGTTAAAATACCACATATAGAAATTATTGGCAACTCAAAAAAAGGCACTATGTATATGTACATAATACCTTTTAACAAAACAAGAGCATAGTTTATTCATTAATCTTTGTAAGCTCATAAGCAATTTTTATCAGCCTTTCTACATTTTCTAAAGTCTTTGGCTTAAACTGTTCTAATGTTGCTACAATTCCATCCTCTGAACTTTTCATATCTTTACCAGCCATAATATAATCCATGCTGACATTCAGGGCTTTTGATAATTTCATTAAGGTTACTGCTGAAAATCCTTTTTTACCACTTTCAATTTCATATAAAAACTTATCTGATATATCTGCAAGATATGCTAACTGCTCCCTTGTGTACCTCTTTTCCAGCCTTAACTTCTTAATTCTCATACCAGCTGTTAATTCTTTTGCATCATTCATTATATAATACATCTCCTCTTTTCATTTGATTATAGCAATATAACTTTCCCTTTAAACAAGCATTAGCAATAAATATTAAGAATTTTTGTTACTTATTGTTTCCTTTATAATAACAGAAACACGCAGAATTATTAGAAATACCAGCAATGTATATTTGTTTATGTGTATTATTTTAAAAATATTACATTGTAATAATAATATCTCTACACTAACATTACTGTTTTTGACATTAAGCCAGATTAATTATTATTAATATTTTTTATTACTTATATTTCAAGCAAAAAAAGCTGGTGTGTTAAGTAAACATGCTACGTAATGTTTTTTAATACACCAGCTTATTCTGGAAAAATATTATAAATATAAATTTTTTATATTATTTAAAATATATAAATACAGAAAAACAATTTTTCCCATTAAATTCCGTATTTCCTATTTCAATCCTGCCTCCATATCTGTTGACAATCCGTTTTACATATGGCAGTCCTGCACCTCTCCTGTCTCCTTTTGTAGAAAATCCCTGTTCAAAGAACTTATTATATACAGAATATGGAATTCTGCTATGTTCATTGTATATATGTATGCATACTTCTTCTATATCTGTAGAGATTGAAACAAAAATATTCTCATTTAATTTACGGCTTATAGTTTCTTCCATTGCATTATCTATTAAATTTCCTATAATCTCAATTAAATATATATCTGGAATATTTATATCCTTAAGGCTGCATGAAAATTGTGTTTTCATAACAATGCCCATATTCTCCGCCTCACACATTTTCTTATAAATATGTGCAATTACCAGTGGACGCCCAAGCACCATCATTGTATCTGGCATAATATATTGTTTTAAATTTTCTATTTCTTCTTTCTGCTTTGCAACTAAATCTTCATAATTGTCATAAAGCTCAAATAATACATATATTGCATTAATCTGGTTCATAAATTTATGCTGCCTTGCCTGTATTACAGCAACCACTTCATTATACTTATCTAAATATTCTTTATAAACCTCAATTCCAGCACTACACAGGCTTAATCTGTATGCCATTCCAATATATAAAAACAATACAGCTGCCAGATATATAACTTTCCAGAAATCTTCCCCTCCTGGCTTTAAAATATCCGCAAAAATAATTAAAAAAATGCATAAAACAACAAGAAACGTATAAAATACCTGTTCCTTTCTCTCTAACCAGTACCCTGCCCATATAAGAAATCCTTTTTTCTTCAATATATAACAGGTTATTACCATACTTATAACTACTAATAACGAAACATCATTGTTATTTAAATATAATATTGACAAAATATTAACTGGTATATATATTAATAATTCGATAAATTTTATATAAATAATACAAAAAACAGCATATAAAAAAGCATCCGGCATTCCTGTCTTATAACGCAATTTTATAAAGCATGCCATAAACAAAAAAACGGCTAATAAAAGCAGCCTGTTAAAACCAAATATATTTAATATTATAATAAAGCCAGTAATTATAAAACATAATATCCAGCCTGCCACTTTGTTTTTTGGCGTGCTTTTAAAAATAACAGCTTCCGAAATAATTACTGCCGCAAGTATTTCAAAAAGGCTGTTAATAATTACAATATAATCAATTAGCTTTGCCAATTTAAATATTCCTCTTTAAATTGTTTAAACTTTCTCCCGCCAATTGGAATAACACTTTCATTATTCTTTAAATAAACCTCTTTATTACGGAAATCAATGCTTGATATATAATTTGCATTCACTCCTGTTCCATAAGTTGGTATTAAAAACTTAGTCCTTTTTATTTTTTTCATAAATTTTTTTGATGAAAGCCCAGGAATTGTTATAACATCATCAATAGTATGGATATACAATATCCCACGTCTGTTCTGGAAATAAACTATCTCATCTGCAAAAACCATGTAACCAATGCCATCATGGCGCAAAGGTATATATTCACGTTTCTCTGGCTTCATCCCCATCGCAATCGCTTCCAGTGCTTCATTAATATGTGCCTTTATTAATTGCCCATCACCAATTGGCTTTTCAATATAATCATAACAATGTACCCTTTTTAAAAGTTCCCTTTCAAGTCCTGCAAGTGCTGTAATAAAAATTATAGGAGTAAGTTTATATGATGCACATTCCCTTAAAGAATCTGCAAACCTTATCCCTGAATTATCATTATCTTTACCTGTTTCAAGAATAATATCAATTAAAAATAAATCAATTTTATAATCAGCAGCACAAATTAAAGCCTCTTCCCTGCGTGCAAAGCAAAACACCCTGCTGACATTCTGGCATGATTCTACAATTCCTTCTAATGCCTCCCTGCATCTTTGATTATCTTCTAAAATCAGAACATTCATAATTATTTTTACCTTTTCTATCTTTAACCGCTACCCGGAAACTCCTCAGAAAGTGTCTTCATTAATTCCAATGCCCTCCGTTTTAACCTTTCATCTATTTTGCGGTAATATTCAACAAGAATTAGTTCCTCACCAGATACCCCTTCTGTATCAAGACCAAAAAAATACCCAACTGGAACACTGAATTCTACAGAAATATTAGCAAGTTCAGTGTACGGAATTGGTGTTGTTCCATTCTCATACCTGCTTAACGTTTGTTGCGTCATATGCATCTTTTCAGCAAACTTTTTCTGTGTCATATCATGAATTTCCCTTACGCTACGGATTCTTCCACCGATAAATTCACTATCTAGTGCCATTATTACACCTCATTCCCACAACGTACTTTATCTCTAATTATAATGGCAAATTATACCAACTCATATTCATTATATGCGTATTTTTACACGAATACTGGGTTTAAATATATATAATAACAGGACGTATTTGAAGCAAACATTGCAGATTACAAATATCTGTCTGGTTTTTCAAACACGCCCCATTTATAATACCCTATTTTACAAAAACATTGTACAGCCAGTATATTATACCAAGTATCCATGAACTAAATATTCCATATAAAATAACAGGCCCTGCAATAGAAAATATCTTACATCCTACACCAAATACATCGCCCTCTGCCTGGAATTCAATAGCAGGGGATACTACAGAATTGGCAAACCCTGTAATAGGCACTATACTGCCCGCCCCTGCAAACTGCCCAAGTTTCTGGTATATATTAAACCCTGTAAGTATTATGCTTAATCCTATCAGGGTCATTGTACTATAAAGACCAGCAAGCTTGTCATCATTTCCCATTGATTTATAAATTTCACTAAATATTTCACCAAGAAGACATATTGAACCTCCCACGGCAAACGCTTTAACACAATTTAAGAAACCGTTGTTTTTTGGTGTCATATTTTTTACATATTCATTGTATTTCTCTTTTTGGATATTACTGTCTTTCTCATTTATAATTTCTTCTATTCCAGGATTATCCCTGTCTTTCTCCTTCATAACAACCACCTTCCCTTTTTATAATTTGCCATACCTCTGGATATATATATTACACCTGCTGCCCCTATATTCCGCCACATATAAACAGCTGGTAAAATGTACCAAGACCTTTGCCAAGTGCAATCATAACTACAATAACTGGTATACCTGTCTTAAGCCTTGTCCTTTTAAACATTATAGGTATTACTTTCAGGCTTTCCGCAAGTGACATTGCAAGTGAGCCTACAAACATCCCTGCAAACAAAGCACATATTACCATACCCACAATACCAATATGAAGATTAAATTTATATACTGTTATAAGGCTGCCCACAGTCCCCCCAAGTGCTATTGCAGTTTCCATCTTGTATATATCACATCCAATTTTCAATGCATCTGTAAGTCTTGGTACTATCCCAAGTATAGTTATAAGTGCAAATGTACCCGCTGCTACTGCAATTCCTCCCGCAAATCCTATTACAGCAAGAATTATATCCTGGAAAATTTCCATACAGCCCTGCCTTTCTTTTGCTTTATATCACTTTATTATCTTGCCTTCCCTTGATGAATCTTTTATTATTGTATTATTTAGATTTTCTTCAAAAGTACGCATCTCCATATGGACTGGTGTAGGGTCATCATGAACCCTTGAACTTTTAAAATGGTTATAAAAGCCAAGTATGCCTACTGGAATTCCGATACTATAAGCAATCTCCACTATAGAACCATCTGATTTGTGTACTCCTGTTACAAGATAATAAAAGTCGTTAAATACATCACCTACACTTACATCTGTGTTAAATGTCATAATTGTAAATGCCGAACCAAAGAAAAGTATAAGCGCAACAAATATAAGTTTAATATATTCTGCCCACTTTTTATCTGGCACAGGTATCTTATATTCTACAATAAATTCTGGTTCCCCAATTGTCTGGACAATAATATCAGGGTATTGTTTCTGTATTATCCCAATCACTTTCATAACTGAAAATACAAGAATTTCGTTTTTATTACCTTTTACAGTATATAAAACTGTATTTCCAATCTCTTTAATTAAATTGTTATCACTTGAATATATTTCAGCAACGTCCTGGAGCAGTATTTTTTTATTTAATACCTGGACATTCTGGTCTGTTTTCAGATATACTACGCTAGATTTCATCAATTCTTCCGTCCTTTATATATAATGCTGTACATGTTGCAACAATTAATCCAGCATTTATTTATGCAGGTTTAACTTGTTATGGCTCCAGTTAAAAGCAACTATGCCAGCATCTGGTTCTTCTTCATGGTATCTTTCTACTACCCTGCCATTGGCATATTCTGTACGTGTATTACGTACGGCTGTAAGATAGCAGACTGTTGTAATAATCATAAGTCCAAATACAATAGCAATAAGCCATACTTTATTTTTCTTCATAATATAATCCCCCTTTTATATGCTTAGTATGGCTTATATTCATTTTAATATACATTATAAATTACCAAAATCAACACCTTGCTTTTTCACGCATATTTTTTAAAATCTTCTTTTCCAGCCTGCTTACTTGTACCTGGCTTATACCTAACCTTTTTGCAACTTCTGTCTGTGTCATATCTTTATAATATCTATATTCTATTAATTTTCTTTCTTTTTCATCAAGCTCATTTAAAAGCTCATTTAAAAGTATGTGGTTTAAAAGCTTTTCTTTCTCTTCATCCTGTACTGAACCATCATACCCAACACCACGTCCGCCATCCCTTGCAGCAGCCGCAATATAACTTGCACTTCCCTGGCTGTTTTTTACAATCTGGTCTACCATATAAATATCTTTACCCTCTGACTGGTACACTGTCCTGTATATTGAGTCAACTTCACTATTTGCTTCTAGTGCCAGCACTATATCTTCTGGCTCAAGTTCTGTAGCTGCTGCTATCTCTTTTATTGTTGCTGTCCTTCCAAGTTCCTGGCCTAATGTGTCAGCTGCCTTTTTTATCTTCCATCCATTCTCTTTGATTGTCCTGCTTACTTTAATCATGCCATCATCTCTTAGAAAACGTTTGATTTCACCTGTAATCATTGGTACTGCATAGGTAGAAAATTTTACTCCGAACTGTGTATCAAAATTGTCTATTGATTTAATAAGCCCAATACATCCAATCTGGAATATATCATCCGGTTCATACCCCCTGCCTGTAAACCTTTTTACTATATTCCATACAAGCCCTGTATTTTCTTCAACAATTTTGTTTCTTGCCTCCTTATCACCTGTACGTGCCCTTTCCAGCAATTCCATTATATCCATATGCACATACCATCCTTAACAACATGTTATTTTCACCCGCAGCTGCCTATTGTTCTTTTTAAAATAACTTTTGTCCCTTTTCCTGGGACTGATTCTACATCAAGCTTGTCCATAAAAGCTTCCATAAACGCAAATCCCATTCCGGAACGTTCCCACTCTGGCCTGGTTGTATAAAGTGGCTCCATCGCTTTTTCAATATCTTCTATACCAATGCCATAATCCTCTATTGTAATATTTATGTCACTGTTATGTATGCAGCACTCCATAACTATATCACCTTCCCCGCCCTCATACCCATGTATAATGCAGTTTGTAACAGCTTCTGATACTGCTGTTTTTACATCTGACAGCTCTTCTAGCGTAGGATTAAGCCTGGTTATATATGCAGCCACAACCGTCCTTGCAAATGCTTCATTTTCTGAACAACTTTCAAATATAATCTTCATATTTAACCTCCAAAGCCTTAATTGCATCTACAGGTGTATCATATTTCTCAATTATCTTGTACAAACCTGATATCCTGAATATCTTGTCTACAACTCTGCCTACATTGCTTACGGCTGCCCTGCCGCCAAGGAACATAACCTTCTTATATCTTCCCATAATAAGACCTATACCTGAACTATCCATAAATTCTACATCTTTAAAATCAAACACTATATGTTTAACATCACCAGCTTCAATAAGCCTGTCGGAACGTTCCCTGAGAAACTGTACTGCATGGTGGTCTAAATCCTGTGTCACATAAACCACCAGGCAGTTTTTGTAAAGTTCGTAATGAAACCCTGTTGCCACATCTTCTTTAAGCATAACTATCCCCCTGTTTTTATATAATAATCCACAATCCGCCTGCACAAAAAGTACCCTGCCAGAACCACATCATATGCTATTCTGGCAGGGTACTGCCTTTATCCTGGATATATTAACTTCCAAAGTAATAGTAATTATCCGCCAAGCTCACGCAGCCTGCTGCTTGCCTCCTGCACTCTTGCTGAAGCAGGATAATCATTAATTATTTTTTCATAATACTCTATTGCCTTTTTAGGCTTTGACATCTGCTGGTATGTCCTTCCAAGGAAATACATCGCATCTGTATTGTCTGGGTCATATTCAAGTGCTTCTTCTAAAAGCTCTTTTGCCTTATCATAATCCTGGACACCTGCATATTCATTCTCCCCATTATATGCATCTCTTCCTTGTATATAAAGTCTTACACTTTCATCTTTAAATGTCATTTCTGCAACTTTTTTACAAACTTTCTTTGCCGCACTTCCTGACAAACTGTCTATATCAATAGCTTTAAGCTTCTGTGCTGCTTTCTCTTTATCATCATTTATATATGAATTAACAGCTGCAAATATATTATCATATGTTTCCAGCATGGCATCACTTGTACCATTGCCATCTGATTTAAGTTCCTCTAATTCTCTTTCCAGTTCATCTGCTCTTGCCTGTAAAGTTTCATTCTGGTTCTTTAAAGTTACAACATCACTTTCTGCTGCTGCCTGGTTTTCACTGTATTTTTTAAAATCCTGGTTTGCATTATCTGCTTCATTTGATTTCATGTGTGGTATTATAAGGCAGTACATAAGTGCAAGACCTATAATAATGCCTACAAGCACATTTACAAATGGCAGTATAGATGGCTTTTCTTCTTTATATGGGGTTATTGTCTTATATTGGTCTGATTCTTCCACTCTTGGAAGTGTCTTTCTGGCATTAGCAGCTTTCTGCTCATTCTTTATAGAGGATGTTTCTGGCTTTATGCGTACATCTGAAAGTTCCTGCAGGTATCTTAAAGTAGTTGTATTAGTTATATCTACTTTAATAATATTGTTCAGGATTTTTAAAGCCCTTGTCTTACCATCTTTTTTATCTGACATCATATACAACAGTGCCAGAAGCTGGTTAGCACGTATAAATTTAGGATTCAGGTTCACTACTTTCTTTAATTGTATAATTGCCATATCCTCATCGCCATGTTGTGCAGAAAATAATGCTGAATTATATTTCCTGATAGTCTGGCTGTGCATCTCCAGTTTATTAGGATTTGCCTGGACTTCATTTATATACATATCAGCATCATTATTGCTTTCCTGGTAATGTTTGCTTATAACCCATTCACTAAGGGCTGAAACTATCTCACCCTCTTCATAATATATAAGCCCCAGAAGATTTCTTGCATTTGTATTTAATTTATTAAACTGGAGGCTTTGCTTAAGTGAAGCAACTGCCCCTGTCAAATCCCTTATCTTTGCCTGGCCCAGGGCCTTATTGTAATAGATATTTGATAAACTTACGATTTTCCAGTAATTTCTTAAATCCTGGCCACAATTATCACACCTGTTTTTACTAAATGCTACCAAAGCATTACATCTTGGACAGTTCATGGTTCCTCCACCCATTCTATAGCCTTGCTGCCAGCAGTTCCATTGCCTGGTTCAATACTATTCAGTATAGATTGTATCAGGTCTGTCACGTCAGTTGTCTTATTGCCATAAATAGCATCCTCAGCCTGTTCTATATCAAGACTTGGCTGGAACTTGGCCAACTCTGCCTCAAAATCCATCTTACACTACCTCCTGTTAATCATCAACAAATATCCACCGCAAATATCGACACCAACTATAATATCTGGCTGCACCTGCAGCTATAAAACAGCTGAAATGCAGCCATGCCCCAAACATAATAATTCAAAAATCCCATTCCACAAACTATTACTATTCCCCTATATTATATACAATAATTCCTGCTCCACGCCTTGAATATTCAACATGGTGGTTTTCTTCTGTCACTAACACTTTCACCCCGTTAATAACTATAACTGTTCCTGGGTTTACTACTTTGTTTATAGTAACCTTGGCGAGGTTTGCCTTACCCATCTGCTCCAATATTTCCTGTTCCTTTTTAGCAAATTCATTTACCTTTGTATCACACTCAATCTTACTTCTCATAAGCTGCATACGCTTTTTGGAGAGTTCCGGGCTATTAGACTTATCCATTACCTGCTGTACTTTCTCAATGGCATCAGTAACTGTTTTTAATGCCTTTTCGCTTTCTTCTTTATTACGCTCGCACTGTGCAAGCATTGCAAACAAATCACCATCTACCCCTGCTTTTATCTCTGTCCTGACTTCTGACATATTTCCTATAATATTGGCGCTTATATATCTCATTGCAGATACTGAACCGCCTACTATAACACCATATTTACCAGATACTATTATATCCTGTCCTGATTCAATCCTAGTATTCATAATAGCGTTTGCGTTTACATCGCCTTTACAAATAATCTGTGACTGTTCAAAGAACTTGCCTTTTACATCACCACCAGCTTCTATTGAACCTTTGCCATTTCCTTGCATGCCATTTTTAAGCACAACATCTTTCTTTGCAGAAAGAAATGCCTGCTCAACATATCCATCAACAATTATAGAACCTTTCTGCGAAATTACCTTAACCCCAGAAAATACATTGCCACGGATATGTATATCATTCTGGAATTCAATATCACCAGTAGTATATGATACATCACCCTCTACAACAAGTTCCTTATCTACAACAAGCCTTTCAGCTATATACGTAACTTTGCCATCATATTTAGCTGTATAAACTGTATTGGTTTCATCAATAACGAAACCTTTGCCCTTTAACCTTGCCAGGTCTTTACCTTTCTTGGCAAGAATAGAGCCTCCATATACATTTATCCCGTCTTTGCATGCAACAGGAGGGTGGTATATAACAAGTTTCTCCCCTTCTACCGCAGATGGTACACTTCCATACTCCGAATAGTCAACAGAACCATCTTTTAATATCTTTGGCTTTGTGTCTATCTTAGTATCAAATAAAAATTCATACCATCCGTCTTTGCCATCAACTGCTGGTGATGCCTGCGCAAATTTAACTGTTTTATCAAAAGCTTTTTTAACCAGTATAGCTTTTAATATCTCTGTATTAACACCATGAATAACCCCTGCATCTTTAGCAAGGGCTACAAGGGATTCTACTGTATATTCCTTATCTACCCCTGGTGTACCTACACAGATATATGCGGCTGTTTCATCATCAGATACAGTTATCTGGACATTACAAACATTTTTTTCTAACTCTTCCTGCATAAAATCCCTCCTTCATTGTTATATCTTTATACAACTAAAATCTATCTAAGAGCAGATTTACATATTTTAATTATATATGAGTTTACCGCATATTGCAAGAACCCATACCAGCCTTAAATAAAACTAAAACCGCGTTTAATGGCTATTTTTGCAACTTTGCAAGCTCTTCTTCTACTTTATCCATCATTGCCTGGTATTTTACGAGCTTTTCCCTCTCCTCTTCTACTTTATCCGCAGGTGCTTTGTTTATAAACTTTTCATTTCCAAGCATACCATTTACCCTTTTTAATTCACCTTCAAGACGCTGTTTTTCTTTTAACAGTCTTTCCTTCTCCTTGGCAAAATCAACAAGGTCTGATAATGGCATATAAATTGTTGCATTCTCAACTACTGCTGATACTGCATTTTCTTCTATTCCTGCTTTGTCCATCTGTACTACTGTTTCTGACGCATAAAGCATATGCAGGAATGATTTTGAAAGTTCTTTTAATACACCAGCTGTTTCTTCATTATCTGCAACTATATAAACTTTGGCCTTGCGTGATGGTGCAACATCCATAGATGTACGGGTATTGCGCACTGCCCTGGTAATAGATTTCATAATACTTGCTTTCTGTTCTGCCTCTTTATTATCCCAGTCATTTCTGTATTCTGGCCATGAAGATACCATTATTGATTCTTCTTCTGACTGTATTGTACAGAAAATCTCTTCTGTAATAAATGGCATAAACGGATGAAGCAGCTTAAGTGAAGCAACCAGTACAGTTTTAAGAGTCCAGAATGCAGCATTAGCAGCTTCCATGTCATTATCCTTGTTAAACAGCCTTGGCTTTACAAATTCTATATACCAGTCACAGAATTCTGTCCATATAAAATCATTGATTTTCTGTACAGCTATGCCAAGCTCATACTTTTCCATATTTTCAGTAACTTCTTTGGCAAGTGTATTTACCGCAGAAAGTATCCATTGGTCAACAGGATATAAACTATTATATGCTGGCTCTGTAATTTTGTTGTCTTCTAAGTGCATCATAATAAAACGTGAAGCATTCCAGACTTTATTGGCAAAGTTACGGCTTGCCTCAACACGCTCCCAGTAGAAACGCATATCATTGCCTGGTGCATTACCTGTAACAAGTGTAAAACGTAACGCATCTGCACCATATTTTGCAATAACCTCAAGCGGGTCTATTCCATTACCAAGTGATTTGCTCATTTTGCGGCCAAGCGAATCACGTACCAGACCATGTATAAGCACTGTGTCAAATGGTGCTTTGCCTGTCTGTTCTATTCCTGAGAACATCATTCTCATTACCCAGAATGGAATTATATCATATCCTGTAACAAGTGTGCTTGTAGGATAGAAATATTTCATTTCTCCGGTTTCCTCTGGCCACCCAAGTGTTGAAAATGGCCACAGGGCTGATGAAAACCATGTATCAAGGGTATCTGGGTCCTGTCTCACTGGCTTGCCACATTTCTTGCATACCTTCATATCTTCTTTTGTAACTGTCATCTCACCACATGAATCACAATAAAATGCAGGTATCTGGTGGCCCCACCACAACTGGCGTGATATGCACCAGTCACGTATATTTTCAAGCCAGTGGAAATATGTCTTCTCAAAGTGTGGAGGCACAAATTTGGTTTCACCGCTTTTTACTGCTTCTATTGCAGGTTTTGCAAGCTGCTGCATAGCTACAAACCACTGTTTGGACACCCTTGGTTCTACTGTAGTGCCACAGCGGTAACATGTGCCTACATTATGGCTGTGTTCCTCTGTCTTCAGAAGTGCGCCCTCCGCTTCAAGGTCTGCTATTATTGCTTTCCTTGCTTCATATCTGTCCATGCCTGCATACTTAGGATAATCTTCTGTAATCTTTGCATCTTCTGTAAGTACATTTACAATTTCAAGGTTATGGCGCAGCCCGACTTCAAAGTCATTAGGGTCATGTGCTGGTGTAATTTTAACAACACCTGTACCAAATTCCATGTCTACATATTCATCTTCTATAATTGGTATCTGCCTGTGTACTATAGGCAGGTCAAGCATCTTTCCAGCCATATGTTTATAACGGCTGTCATTAGGGTTAATTGCGACAGCTGTATCACCAAGAAGTGTTTCAGGACGTGTTGTAGCAAGGTCAATATATCCTGTACCATCTGTGGTTTTATACCTTAAATGCCAGAAATGCCCTGCCTGTTCCTCATATTCAACCTCTGCATCTGAAATAGATGTAAGGCACTTAGGACACCAGTTGATAATGCGTTTTCCCCTGTATATAAGCCCTTTATCATAAAGCTTTACAAAAACTTCTTTAACTGCTTTATTACAGCCCTCGTCCATTGTAAACCTTTCTCTGTCCCAGTCACATGATGAACCCATCTTCTTAAGCTGTTCTACAATACGTCCGCCATACTGTTTCTTCCAGTCCCATACCCTTTCAAGGAACTTCTCCCTGCCAAGCTCTTCTTTTGTAAGACCTTCTTCTTTAATTGCCTCAACAACTTTTGCCTCTGTTGCAATAGAAGCATGGTCTGTACCAGGAAGCCAGAGTGCTTCATAACCCTGCATCCTCTTAAACCTTATAAGTATATCCTGGAGTGTATTATCAAGTGCATGTCCCATATGAAGCTGCCCCGTAATATTAGGTGGCGGCATAACAATAGTAAATGGCTTCTTATCTTTATTAATTTTTGCGTGGAAATATTTCTTATCCAGCCATTTTTCATAAGTCCTCTGTTCTATATCAGAAGGATTATAAGTTTTCTCCAATTCTTTGGCCATAATTCCCCTCCTGCCTTTTATTTGTTAAACAAAAAGCCCTTTGTGCAAAACAAAGGGCGTATTATTTTTAGCCTATTTATTTAATATCGCCATCTGCTGCAAACATTATGCAAGTTTAGACTTTGCGATTTCCACAAGTGCAGTGAAACCTTCTGGGTCACTGATTGCCATCTCTGAAAGCATCTTCCTGTTAAGACCTATATCTGCAAGTTTAAGACCATACATAAACCTGCTATATGAAAGACCATTAAGCCTTGCAGCAGCATTTATACGTGCTATCCATAATCTTCTAAACTGTCTTTTTCTTTCTTTCCTGCCTGAGAAGGAAGTATTAAGAGCCCTCATAACTGACTGTTTTGCAACTCTGTACTGTTTTGACCTTGCTCCTCTGTAACCTTTCGCAAGTTTTAATATCCTTTTATGCTTTTTCTTTGCATTTAAACCGCCTTTAACACGTGCCATCTTAACTTTCCTCCTTTAATTATTTTGAATATGGTAACATACGTTTCATCATCTTAACGTTTGTCTGGTCAACTTCTACTGCTTTTCTAAGCCTTCTTTTTCTCTTTGTTGTCTTCTTATTTAAAATATGGTTTTTATTTGCTTTCATTTTCATAAGCTTACCCGTTCCTGTAACTTTAAAACGTTTAGCTGCTGATCTCTTTGTTTTTAATTTTGGCATAATTATATTTCCTCCTTAACTTGTGATTATATTTATTGAAGCCACTATATTTACTGTTATTATAACCATCCCCCTGCCCCTTAGCAGTAAAAGATATTCTTGCCTGTTTTTACAAGTTTTATGGCTTCTCCTAAAGGCTGCCTGTCTCTGCCAGGCAAACTTTACTAACGTTTTTGTGATAAAAACATAACCATTGAACGCCCTTCCATCTTTGGCGGCTTATCTATTACAGAAACATCTTCCAACTGTTCATAAAAACTGTCAAGAATCTGCTTACTGTAACCTATATGTGCCATTTCACGTCCACGGAAACGGAGTGTAACCTTAACTTTGTCACCTTTTGTAAGAAATTTTCTTGCCTGGTTTGCCTTAGTATTAAGGTCATTCTTATCTATATTGGGAGAAAGCCTTACTTCTTTTACTTCCATTGTTTTCTGTTTCTTTTTGGCTTCCTTTTCTTTACGCGCAAGCTCATAACGGTATTTACCGTAGTCAATTATCTTGCATACAGGTGGTTTAGCACCTGGTGCAATCTTTACAAGGTCAAGCTCTGCTTCACGTGCCAGCTTCATAGCTTCTTTTGCTGGCATAATACCCAACTGCTCCCCAGTTTCACTAATCAGCCGGACTTCTTTATCCCTGATTCTTTCATTAATCATTAACTCGCTAATGGTAGTACACCTCCAAAAATAAATTATAAATACGAAAAAACGTGGAAAGCAAAGACAATCCACGTTTATCAATTAATATATATGCACATAATGTGTAAATTATTACTTCTGCTTGTAATATATCAACCATAAAACCCCTGGACATGTATATATGCTGAGGTGAGAGTGGATTACTCTACTTCGTTGCTGCCTGTATCTGTACAGCAGTTGAAATATTACCATATAATAGAATATTTGTCAAGCGAATTTTTGGAATTTTATAATAGCAGGATGTTTGAAAATTAAGAATCTTATAAGCTATGTGCAACATGGCTTTGCCCGCATTGCGCTTGGATGGGATACGCAGTGGTGCATAAAGCCTCAAATGCTTCATAAAAATAAATATTTCTATTAAATATTAAAGATGAAGCTTAAGCACCAGCGCATTTTATAAAGTGGTATTTTATTTACATTTTATTTCAGAAGGCTTTCCATATACTTTAATTCCATTTATAACTTTATAGGCTCTTATATAAATTTTTTTCTTTCCATTCAGTTTACTCTTTTTAAATGTACAAGAAGTCTTACTGCCTCCATTTATATTTTTTAATATAATTTCTTTATATTTATTTCTCTTATCTGGTATATATGATATTTTGTAACCACCAGCGCCTTGTAATTTTGTCCAGGATACCTTTATATTCTTTCCACTTGTCACAGCTTTTCCATTATTTACAGTTTTTGGTGCAGAACCAAGGTTTTTATATTTATATCCCATCTCCGTAGCATAGGCTTTTATACCTTTTATAGGATTTCCATCATCTGAATATTCACCTGTATTATTATATCCATAGACCGTGGCATTTTCACCAATATTTATAAGATTTATATTTCTTATACTCCCTGGAATGTATACCTCCTCAAGCTGTACCCCGCCTGTATTTAGCCAGTTTCCATAAACAGTTATGCCTGTCACACCTTCTGTATAAACCAGTTTTTTTAATGAAGCACAACCATTTAAAACTATTGTGCCATTCAGCGGAATAGACAGTTCTGTTAATCCTTCTGCATCTGTAAATACTGCTGGGTTAAAATCCTTAATGCCTGCTGGCACAGCATATGCACCTTTACGTTTTTGCGGATATAAGATAACCTCTGTCATATCTTTATTATATAATACACCATCTACAGCTTTATAAAAACTATTTAACCCATCTGCTGTAACACTTTCAAGATTATATGCAGCATTATTATATCTTACAAATCCTGGGTCTGTAAAGTCTAAAAGATAATCATTTAAGATAACTGATATATCACTTACAGTTGCAGGAATTTCATATGTTTTGCTCTGTCCTGGAAAAATAACTATTTTAGTTATATCCTTATCATAAAGTACATTATCCTTTACCTGGAAAAATTTATTACTCTCAGGAATACTTATGGACTTAAAGTTATTCTGGCAATAGCAGTCATCTTTTATGCTTTCTACATTTTCATTAATTGTAAATGTATCACGCCCTGCTGGTATCATATACATACTCTTATAATCTGCAGAATAAAGTGCCCCTTCATATGATTTATAATATTTGTTACCCTCTGGAATAACAATATCTTCCAGGCTTCTAAGTTTATACCCTGTTACTGCAGTCCATTCATCCCTGTCACCAGCAATTATATTTTCTATATCACTTGAAAATATAATTTTCTTAAGGTTTACACACCCATATAAATTGTCCATATTAAATTCTTTTATATTTATTGTAATTTCCTTAATCTTCCGGTTTTCATATAATGCATATCTGTTTATGCTTTCTACTGTATCTGGTATAGTATACTTTTCCCGTTTGAAATCTGCAAGAAACTCAAGCCTTGTTCCATCTGCTGAATAAATAATATCATCAATAACAGTGTAGAATTTATTATTTTTATCAACCTCCAATGAAACTTCTGATTTATAAAAAGCATTTCCAGCTATATTTGATACATCTGCCCCTATCTCCAGTTTAAGTACTTTACAGCCAGTAAATGTATATTCACCAATTTCTTTTACACTGTCTGGAATATTAAATGTCTTTAACGATTTACAGTTATAAAATGTACCACACATAGAAACTATATCCGCTTTACATATTACACTTTCAAGCTTTGCACAATCCTCAAATGCATAAGAACCAATTTCCTTTACACTTCCAGGTATAGAAATCAATTTAATATTACTTTTGAAAAAGGCATTATCATTAATAACAGATACACCATCTTCAATTATAATATCTTCAAGATACTCATTATAAGCAAAAGCACTCTGTGATATAGTTTTTACATATGGCTTAACAATATATGATAATCCACTTTTAGCATTTGGGTAACAATCCAGTACAGACTTGTCTTTGTTAAATAAAATGCCATCCTTGGCAGTAAAGTATTTATTGCCTTTTGCAACTTTAAATCCTGTTACTTTAAGTTTTCCACTTTTAAATGATTTCTCCAGCGATATATCTTTTATATTTTTACCAATAGTAAGTATTCCTTTTCCTTCACCTCCTGTAATAATATTATCTTCAATATGTACAACAATCTTTCCCTCACTTGCACTGGTATCTGTATTATTATAAAAAATACCTGTAAATAGAAAAAATCCTGTAAATAGAAAAATCCTGCAATATTTATCCAATATAGTTCTTTTTAATATTTTTCCAGCCATATATTTCTCCTTCTTATAAACATTATAAATAGTAATTTATCAGGTTAATATGTCATAATTAAAGCATAAAATAAAAACTCTTAGGATAGATATTATAAACTATTACTCTAAGTTAGTTTTAATCTTATTCTATCAAAACAAAATATAATATAAGTCCAGATTATTTTTAAAAGCTGCATAACATTTATTAATACAACGTGAGTTCAACAAAATGGTTACAAAACAAAAAAAAGAATTCAAAAACCAAATGTCTTATGGAATTTTCTGATAAAATGCTCCTTAGAAAACGTGCTGTAATAGAATCTGTGAATGATTTTCTTAAAAATATATGCCAGATAGAACATTCCAGACACAGAAGCTGCTGTAATTTCGTAGTAAATTTAGTTTCTGGCATTGCGGCATATTCTTTTTTACCTAAGAAACCATCTATACAGCCTTGGAATAATGCAATTCCATGTAAGATTTTATAATTGCAAAAAACGAATATCCGTTCTGATAATATGATGTTTAATAAAAAAATTGTTGTGTTACAATAGACTAATATTTTAGTGACTGTATTTTATTTTTTGCCGGACTCACGTTATTTAGTTAAGCAAAACCTAATAAATTAAAAGACTTATGGATGTTTGAAAATTAAAATTCCACAAAGATTATATTGCTCTGGCAAAATACCTGTGTATTAAAAAAAATAGAAGAATGTCAATTTGTATGTTATAATTCCTATGTTGTCCAACCTACACCCAGCAACGGGAGGAGGTGTTCAAATGGAAATCATCATTACTTTTTTCCATTTGATATTATAGCATATGCAAATTTTAATTATAAGATACATTTTTTCATTTGAGTTTTCCCATTTTTTAAATTATACAAAGACTATATTACTCTGGCAAATTCCAAATGTTTTACCATAAAGCAGCTGTTTGGGGGCGCTGGTGCTTAAGCCTTGTTCTCAATGCTTAATAGAAACTTTTGTTTCTATTAAGCATTTAAGGCTTTATGCACCACTGAGCATCCCATCCAAGCGCAAGCGGCTGCTGTTGGTAAAATTTTGGAATTGCCAGAGGCAAAATACCTGTGTATTAAAAAAAACGGGGAAACTCAAAACATTTTTTCAAGATACTTTTACCCAGGCATGTACATCACGCAACGAAAGCTTAAAATCTGTTATCTGTCTCCTGTTATTGTCTATTACCCAACAACACTATACTCTTTCACTATATCAAAAAGTTCTTTCTGCATATCAGGATACTGTTGTATAAGTTCATCTATCTGTTGTACTGTATCTGCTTTTATCTTTTCATTATACTCTATGCGCTCACGAAGTTTCTGCCTTCCCTTATTAAGCTCATGGCGTATCTCAACCATTTCCCTGTCATCAACTATTGCTATTGCCTGGCTTACCCATATATCACTATCTGCAACATCATTTTCACGGAGCATGGTTGTAAGGCATTCACTATTAAAATTAAGCTTCTCCGTATTTTCCCTGAAACGCCTCTCATATTCTTTCATTTTACAATATTCATTCCACTTACTTTCAAAATCCTTAGCACTTTTTACACCATATTTCTCACAATTATAACTAAGCATATTTACATTATTGACATACTTTATCTTTACACGGTTCATAAGCCCAACTGCCTTATTAACTTTCCTGTCGTTAAGTAACATGTCATGCTTATTTTTATTGGCTTCTACAAAAATCACTGTTGCAGATATTGCAGCAAGCAGGACTGTTCCAAGATATGGGAATGTCATATCAACCTCTAACGCATAATAAATTACAATAAACAATACAAATAGCGAAACAATAAGCAATGACAAGACTTTAGCCATAGATTTTAGTGAGTTCTGCTTTTCAAATATTTCTTTCTGCTCACTGTAGAGAAGCTGTTTTTCTTTATTAAGGTTTGAGATATCATTCTCTATAGCTTTCTGGTAGGTTTCTGCATTGTACATCTTCTTTATCTCGTCTACAAGCTCTTCCTCATATGGTTCAAATTTCCTCATCTGCGCTTCTGTAATAGTCATACTGCGGTTCTTATAGCGGTTACGCTCATTAACAAGGTTAATTATATTCTTACATATATCTGTAAGTTCCTTGCGTTCATTACCACTTATCCTGTCTATTTTCTGTATATCAGTAAGGCGTGATGTAATCTTCTCATACTCTTTCTTTGCCTCACCTATCTGCCTGTCATTCTCCATTGCTGACTCACAACATTCACGCACAAGCCTTTTCTGGTCTTTTTTATTTACAGAATGTAACTTCTCCTGCTTATTTAAATCAATTCCATCTATTACACCAGCTTGTACAGCACTGTCACTAATGCCACTTATATCCTGGCTTTCTGTCATGGTATTATCTTCTATTGGTTTTTCCAGGCTGTCCTCCTGATGTATGTCTGGTTCTTCTGTTTCAGGATTCACTGTATTTTTTGCTTTATTCTTTTTATTCCAAAAGGCCATATAAATCCTCCATTCTTACCAAAATACAGATGGTGTGTATTCTTTTTAAACACTTATTTCTTCACGGTATTCATCTTTCCAGTGCTTAATATACCCGCCCACTTTATCATAGTATTCTTCCAGGTATCCAGCTTTTAATATATCCCTAAGACGTGATATCCTTGCAACTTCTTTTGAAACACTGCTAAGCTTGTCTGCCTCTTTAAAATCATTTTTAATAGCATCCCTTTCTTCCTCTGTAATGCCAAACTGCCGGCATACCAGCTCATAATTATTATTATCTTCCAGAAGAAGCAGGCAATATATATACTCCCTTATAGACTCTTTATTTTTTCCCTTTTCAAATGCCTGTGAAAAATAAGACCCTGCCTTATTAAAATCACCAAGGCATGCATAGGCAACACCTATATTATGGTATATTGTACCATATTCTGTTATATCTGCTGCCAGCATATCATCACTGTTTAATATATGTCCATATTCTTCAAGTGCTTTTTCAAATGAACTACACCTTAAATAATTATCCGCCTTTATTTTCTGCCTTTTACGCAGTGGAAGGTTCTGGATTTCATCCATAACTTTAATAAGCCCATGTATCTCCATTTCATCATAATAGTCACAGCTGCAACACAATGTAACTACTATATCCTTTAAACTGTTCTGGCCATAAACCATATTTTCCATTTTATGTGCAGTATCTTCCATGCCAAGTTCTTCTTTTAACCATACCGCAAAATCATAATTAAATAACTCTGCCTGTAATATATAAATATTATGGCAGATATAATAACATACTTCTTCAATAGAATATACATTTGTATCTGTAATCCTGAAATAATATGGCTTTTTAGCAAGCCTGCTGCTGCATTGGATTAATTTACCCATATTATCCCTCCATTATTATATATCAATATAGCGTTCCCATACCCTGTTAGTTGATGGGCAGAATTCACCAAACCCATTATCCTTAAGTGTAACAATACATGTATCTTTGCCAGCAAAGCGTATCCTTACAGTAAAACGTGTCATCCTGTTCTCTCTGCCTGTAAAACCGTTTAATGACAATATATGTGCTTTAGCTTCATGGAGCAGTACATTTCTTGCAATAATCTGTATCTCCTCTTCATCATCTGGTATAACATCTATGCTTGCATCTACTTCTTTCCAGCGTGAGCCCGCCTTTGCCAGCACTACTTCACCAAATTTTGCATTATGGTAAGTCCTTATAAGTATATCAGTAGTAATCATATCTTCATCAAGGAAAATAAAATCTTTAAGTTTACCTTCACCTGAAAGTTCCCTTGCAGCATAACATGCACCTTTAGTAAAAAGGTTCTGTCCCCTGAATACCCTTCTGCCATTACACAGGCTTTTTAATGCATCAGAAGCCCATCTGCCTTCAAATCCGCTTCCTGTAACATATATAGTAGTAACCATCTGCTTATGGAGTGCTGTGTTGGCAACATTTATAAAAGCATACCCAAGCCGTGCATCATCTGTTCCAGACAGCATCTCATATGGCATTACATCAGATAAAGCCCTCTTCTCAACACCAACAATATATGGAAGGCTTTTCATATCAATAGATATCTGTGAATAAGACAGCCCATCCAGGTTATATTCAAACATGCCTACATTATTCATCCACAATTCTTTTGCCTGGCTTACAGCATAATACATATAACTCTGCTTATGTGTCTGTATTACAAGCCTGTCTGCGCCAATACCAAGCTCTTCACATATATCTGCTATTTTCTCTGCAACTTTGCTATCTTCATCTTCTATGCTTATCACAAGCCTTTTTATAGTATCATTAGGGTAATATTCTTTTAACAAGCTTAGTTCCTTTATTAAGAACCGTTTAAGCACCTCTTTACTGCGGAAAGTGTAACCCATAACTTCAAATTTCTCTGTAGATTTTAAGTGTTCCAGCAAATTGTTAATATGGATAAATTCTTCTCCAGCCTCAACTGCATCACTGCCCCACAGCCACTCGTTAGTCTGTTTATTTATTGCAAATGCAACAGGTATTTCATATTCCCTCCCATCCCCACGCATCCTTCCAACTGGAACTGGTTCATATATCTTATTGTCAAAGCATGAAATCTGTGAAATCTGCCTTCCTAAATCAATTCCAACTAAAAGCTGCCTTTCCTCACTCATGTATATTTTCACCCCGTCTTCTTAATATATTATTATAACAACGGCTTAAACAAGTGCTTTACATTTTCACGTTCCCTTGCATATTCCTCCATCATTTCAATAAGTGTTGCATCATCATTTATCTCTTTTGCTATCATCATTGTATTAAGAGTATGGTAACGGCTGCTTTCCCTTGCATTGTCCATAGACTCATCAAAGTGCACACTCCTGCTGTATGTAATCTTCTCACCATCACCACTTGTTTCTGATATATAATACTGGAGAAGCTCATCTTGGAATAGTACAAATTCTTTTATCCTTATCCCTTCAAATACATTTCTCATTGTTTCGGTAATAAATTTACCATCATGCTTAACAGCTTCATTAACCGAAGTTATCAAATAGTGTATCTTTACTTCACATCCAGGTTCTGCAATATATTCCACATAATATTCATCCATTAAATGTATAGGCAGCGAAACTTTTCCATAAAAATCTTTATAAAAAGGAAATATAATACTTTTATCATATAACATTGTAATATTATAATCTGCAAAACTGGTTTCTTCATCTGTAAGTTCCTTTTTCTGGCTTAAATATTTTAATACAGCAACAAGGCAGTGCATATTTTCCTGTGTTCTTACTTCATCATAAAAATACTTGAACATTTTGTCAGGAATAAGCCAGTTTTTAATAAGGTATTTATATGCAGATAATTTTAAAAATGCCCTTATAAGACGTTTATTGTCACCATCCTCATAATAATTATAAAATATTTGGTATGCCTCTGGCAGTATTTCTTCTGTAAAAACCATCTGCGCAATTATACGTTCCTCAAAATCCTTACACTCTATTTCAAAGCCACGTGCCGCATTCCATACTTTTGTTTCTTCCTTTATTCCACCTGTAAAATATGCACATAAATATTTTAATACATTTTCATCAAATTTACCTGTATTAAAAATATGCCATGCAAGCTTTACAAATCTTGTATCTTCGTTCTCCATATTTTTCTCAAATGCAGAAGATGAAATTTGCAGAAGACGCTTGCCTGGTACTTTATCATACCCGAATTCAAGTATACCTTCTATTGCCTTGTCATAACAATGGCGTACAGCACAATATTCTATAAACTGGACTCTGTCTGAACTGCTTACATTATCCCATTCTATTGAACGCAACGCTTCATCCAGAAGCTCCCCTTCAAAGTTGTCATAATAATATTTTAATAATGCAGCAAATACTTTTCTGTACTGGTGGTTTCCCAGACCTTCAATTTTTATTACTTCCCTGTATATTTCTATTGCTGGTATACCTGTCTGGTGCAGATGCACATCCCTGTCATAAAGATATAAAAGCAGCCTTATATCTGTTTTATTTCTCTCAAAACAACTTGCAGCAAGATGGTCAAGTGCAAGAAGTTTATTAGTTGTATAATCAATAGACGTTGTATACCTGTTATCAAGCCCGTCAGCAAGAAATATATATGGCTGCCCCGTATATATATGTACTACTGCTTTTCCATGTATAAGAGGCACATATTCTTCGTTCTTAAGCTCAAGATGCCTTACATATACACCTGTTATATCAGGATTATTACATATAACTTCATGACTGAACATAACCTTTGGAAGCTCTGCCGCAACATTATCTGTAATTGTTTCTTCATTAATACAGTCTTCATATATTATTGCCAGGTTCTCACTTATACGTCCCTGGTGCAGCTGGGCAAAACAAAATTCTTCTATATTGTTTTTATATGCATTATATGTATCAGGTATCTGCTCCTTATTTCTGATTACATAAGCATAAAGCATCGCTTTCTTTCCCGCTGTAAGGTGATTATCATATAAAAAATATAAAAGTACAGAATGTTTGAGCTGTATTTCCTGTGATTCGTCCAGCGAATACATATAATATTCATATAAATCTGTAAGTTTAAGGTTCTTATCAATTCCTAATGAATACCATTTGAAGGCTTTGGCAGATGTTATCTGGCCTTTCATATACATACCACATATTGCTGCAAGAATTTCATCATCACCATATTTCTCATAAAGCCTGCACAAATCAGACAATATAAGTATTGAATAGTTCTTAAGCCTGCTTGCAAGATATGTATAACGCAATACAAGCTCTTTCTCAAGGTAATCATTAGCACATCCCCAATGCAGGCATGCAACTATTTCCATATTAAGTTCATTAAGTTTATCTGGTGTATCATTAAATATATTACATATTTCAATATACAACACAGGACTGTGGCATCCTGCCCTTAACTGGGACAATATACCTTCAAACTTCATCTTATCAGTTTCATACTTGTTGTCAAGATAGAACAAAAACCATAAGAGCTGCCAGCTGTTATCTTTATCCTCATAACACTTGCGTATCTTTTTTATACATTCATCCCTTTCGTCCGAATTACTTGCCCATAATCCTTTAAGATATAAATATGCACAATACAGTTTAATATCTTTCCTATGCAAATCCTGTGCCATACGTTCAAGACGTGCAAGCCCGCTTTCTATTATACTTTCATTATTATCAATTATCCCAAGATGTACACGGAGCAGTTCATGTTCTGCTATCATATCCATTGTTGCAATCCCTGATATTAGCTGTCCAGCCTCTTTAATATACTCTTCTTTATCCATCTTATCCATTGAGAAGTCAAGATAAAGCTTTGTAAGTTTATAATATCTGTTCTGTGAATCAATCTTCCCTAGTACAACATCGTGTTTTACACCTGGTTTTATAGCAGTAATATCTATATCAATAGTCTGGTGCACTGATGTTATTTTTATCTTTGCATAATTATTTCCTGACATCATCTGTGCAGGGTCAACAATAAATGACAGTTCATATGTATTTCCTATAAAATTATCTGCCCATATAATTTTATGTTCTGGCTTTATAAAACCTGAATCTGAGTTTATATGGAATTCACCAAATCCCCAGTTATCTTTTGATATTATTATTTTATCCATAAACCGTTCACGGCATCTGTCATATTTAAATGAAGTCTGGCTTACAGAAAGCTGTATAGGACGTTTCTTATGTATTGCGATAAGGAACTCCTCCATTGCAATCCCTTTGCTTGTCCCTGACACAAGACCTCTGTATAATGCTATATTTGTATTATCCCTGTACAAGAATACATTTTCAAAATTTTTATTTCTAAACAGCTGTAATGCTTCTGTACTATTTTCTTTTGCGAGATTTGTAAAATGAAATAAATCTTTTATCCTTCCAAAAGAAACTGTACAAGAAGGTACATTTATAGTAACACAGAACTGGACATATCCGCTTCCACAGTCTGTAATAACCAGGATTGAACCTTTTATAACTTCTCCTGGCATAAAGTTCTTTCCATTAAAATGAAACTGTATTGTTGCAGTTTCTCCCTGGAAAGACTCCTGTCCAAGTACAATATAGTGGCAACTGGTACATACAATCCCTTTCATAACCCTGTTTCTGTTATTGGTAACAACAAAGCTGCCATCAGAGGATTCCCCTGAACCAGCTTCCAGTTTTATCTGGGACGGTGTAAGCATAAGAGCTGCCGGACCGCTTTTGAATATTCCTTTTGCTATCTCATCTACTTTTTCTTTCATATACTCCTCCAGATGCCACTGCCAGCTTGACATTATTATTCATAATTATAACACTTTTTATATGCATGTGTAAAGTATTGTACCACAGGCTGGATAGTGCAACAGCATTTACTTTCCAATGGGAGAACAAAATTTTTATAAACAGCTAAGGTTCAATGGTAGCTTTAAACATAAATTTTTTTCCTAATACATCCATATTGTGCCCTATAAAATAAGTTTTAGGGCAGTTTTTTGAAAAATATTAAAATTAAGTGGTGAAGTGTATTTCCTTGCCCTTGAAGCATCCTCATAGAAAATAACATCAAAACACCAGTGAAGTAACTAATAGTTACAACATTGGCTACTTTGGGGTCATTTATGAAAGCATGCAAAATTTGTACATTTTTTATATCCGACATTAATAGCGTCATCTATTGAATTATAAATATGGAGAGACTCATCAGGTTTATTAGCAATATACATACAATCTCTTCTACCATGAACATAATATCCAACCGCATAATATTTTGTATCGATTTTACTTAAAAAATCAGAAATTGTATTGGCAAAACATATTTCTTTTGCTTTATCTCTGCTTATAATAAATCCTTTTGATGTTCTATTCACAATTTCATTTACAAAGCGGCACCCGTGAATCATCAAAGGTGACTTCAACAAAGATTGATAAAGCTCATATAGGTCTCTTTTTAAGAATATATAATACTCAGAACTACTTCCAATAATCCAGTATTTGGTATTATCTTCTTTAAGTATTCCACTACTTGTCCATGGAAATGTATTTTTTAATCTTTCTTGATATTCTATATATATATTTCCTGTTTCTGCCAACTTCATATCATGTTTAATTTCTAATCCAAATTCATTCTCACCAGTATATTGGCCATTTTCATCATAAAAATTTCCAAGCTTGACACCTTGCTTTAAGAATTCTTGTTCTACCCAAACTTCAAATTCATGCCCCGCTTGAAGTTTTTCTTTAAAATAAGGGGTCTTTTTACGTTTGACATCCCAATCAACCGGCTTTTCAAAATGAATAGGGTCATCGAAAAAATTATCAGTCCATTTTTTTATATAATCGTTAAAACGGTTAATCATAGACTCCGTGGGTTGAAATTCATTATATTCCATTTCAACACCTCTGGATATCTTTTCAAACCAAAATAGATAGAGATAGTCCTCTGGAGAGAGCCTATCCCTAGGATTAATAATACCCATATCTACCTCCAAAATTCTTAAATAGCACTTAAGCCTTTCGCATAAGCAATAATTCTATCCATATCATTACTAAATTCATTTTTTCTCATATCTTGATTGAAGAAGTGCAATCCCCATATTTTATATTCATTATCATCTGCAAATTTTACTATTGGAACAGACTGCTTCTCCATTTCCAACATGAAATCTTCTTTCCACGCATCAGCAGACAATAAGTGAGTTCCCTTAGGTTCAATAAACACCTGAAGCTGTTCAAAACCATCACCTTTAGGTGAATGCAAGAACAAAAGATAATCTGGTTCAAACCGTTCACCATCATTAAATGAGTAAACATGTAATTGACGCTCGTTTCTGATTAGATAAACTTTATCGTACTCTTTTCTTAATTTTTCAACATACAATTTGAAATATGCGACAAAAGCCTTTTCCTCGCTTGTTCCATAATTATCTTCAAAGACAAACCAATCTTCCTTTGATAAATCCAGCTTATATGCTGTTGCAACAGAGTTATCATTCTGTGAAATACCGATACCTCCATCATGAGGATTAGTGAAATTACATTTTTTGTTTGTAAATACATCGTGTATATATTGTGCACTAAAGTTTCTTGTACCCTCATATTTTTCTTCTATGGAAGATACATTTCCGGCAATTTTAGACAAAACACTAAAACACGCATCATACATAGTTGAAATAGTAGGAATTTCCTCTTTGGAAATTATTTCAATTTTAATATTACCAAGATAATCATTTCCAAAGACAAAATCTCTGATTGATTTAAGATTCGGAAAGTAATCTTTCAAAATATTAAACTTAAATATATTAAATTTGCATAGTCCCTTGTAAACAATGGCATAATTAATACTTGCAATGTCACTTATTGTGCATGAATACATATGAGTTTTTACTCTGGAACCACTTGTTGTATTGTTTTCATCAAAAACAGTATCTTCACCAGTTCTGCCAGTACTTGCAGTGTATGAGTATATCTTATCCTTAACAGATGGATGCAAACCAGTAACATTATTTCTACTCTTTACTACACGGTCATTAATAAATACTAATCCATGTTTATATAATTCATCTTGTTTAAAATCCTCTTTAAGAATATAAGTGCGGGTAACTGTTTTATCTAAATCAATTCCCACTTCTCGTAATGCATTTTTTAACTCATCAATATATCTACTATTATTCTGACAATGGTAATATAATTCTTCACAGATTCTAAGTGGATTATCAATGTCATTATCATATTTTCGTTGATACTTAGTTTGTTCATGGTTTATTGAAAAAGGGCAATATCTTGCTCCTCTTCCAATAAGCTGCGCCTCAGATATTGTTGATTTTCCAGGTTTACCATTGCGTGAGTCTCTTGTTTCATAAAGCCGGACTATATCAAATAAATTCAATACATCCCAACCCTCATCTAACTTTTTAACTTCAAATACAGCCCGATACGGATTGCTATAATCCTCTAATGAATTTAACAAAAGTTGTTGCTCATCAGCTTCCTTATCATTATTAGCTGATAAAACATGTACTTCACCAAAATCCTCTTTCAATTCCTGGGTTAATTCATTATATGATATATTTTTGCTTTCAAAGTATGTCTGTACAATACGCATTACATTACTATCTGTGACAGAAAACACTCTTTCTATATCAGAAGCTGATAGATTTTTAATCATATTGTTGAAATCTTGCAGTTGCATCTTACTTTCTGTAATCTTTGCAGATTTGAACAAGACTATTGGTTTTATTAAAATACGATTGTCTTGAAAAACTTTAAGCCTATATTGACTTAGAAGAATAGCTTGTAATTCTCTATCTAATAAAGGTATATCACTTCGTAATGTAATAATTTCTTTTGAATATTTGTCTTCCCTAAATTTGTATAAGGGATAATCAAATATAATTTTATTCGAATACGAAGCTGCCAAAACCGGATTTTTAGTATCATATGTTGCAGTAAATTCTAATAAAATGTTGTCTTTATTTGTCTCAAATATATTACGTACTGTTGATTCCCAACTATGATAAGCATCTCCTTCTTCAGTATTCATTTTTGAGATATTACCTTGTAATGTGTCCACATTAAGATGGTGTGCTTCGTCAGAAATAAGAACAACCTTGCGGTTTTCGAAATCGTCTAACGACAAAGAATTTTCTTTTGCAATCCACATATCCATATGTAGGCTTTGTGTTGTTGTAAAACAAATATTTATTGCATTTTCATCGGCATATTGAAAATTACTAACTTCATTAACAGGAATATGTACGCCATTAATAATAATATTTTCAGCGAATAAATACTTGTTGGATGCCTTATTTAAAAAATTATCCTTTGTCTTTCTTACAATATTTGAAAGATTGACAAAGAATAGAAAATTTCTATAGCCCTGTTGATATAAAAATATAATCAAACCTGCCATAATCAAAGTTTTTCCGCTTCCAGTTGCCATATGAAACAGAGTCTGAGAAGGATAATTTCTTAATTTACTATTATAATAGGTTACATAGTTCTCAAATGCTCTAATCTGGTATGGTCGTAATTCAAAATTTGGATTAAGATTGTTTTCAATATAGGAAGGTACCCCTTCAATGTATCCAGCATCTCGTAACCCATCTATTTTTTCGTATAAAAAAGACACGCTTATACCCCCTCGTAAAATGACTTAGAAACTAATTTATCATCTTCGCTAATAGAATAGTATTCATCATCAATATCACAGTAATTAATATATAATTCATTTAAGTCCAATAACTCCATCAGAAATCTTTTCTTTTCATCTAGTGTAAGTACGTTGAAATCTTCTGAAGATAAATCAATATCCATTGGATTAACCTTACAACTAATATAACCTGTGGCAATCATATCATTAAAAAGTGATTTCAATTCATTTTTTGAAGAATTCATTATTCTATCAACAAATAATTGATTAGATTTAGCTAATTCAAAATATACAAAAGAACCATGACCATCATATTCATATTCAGGTAACAAGTCGTTTTCTTCACCTTGAAGAACTCCATGTATTCTTTTAACGGTTACCGTTTCGATATAATCCATTTGTTCACAAATAATAAATTGTCTATTCATTTTTAATGCTACTGCAGCTGTTGTTCCAGAACCACCAAAGGCATCTAAAACTAAATCTCCTTCAACAGTAAATATACTCATGAAAAAAGCAAGCAAATCTTCTGGTTTTTTTCCATTTCTAAATTCAACATTTCCTTCACTATTAACAATATTGTAGCTTTGAACAAAATCCAAAAAATTTGGATATGGTTTGTAAGTTACATTTGAGGATGTAGGCATACCTTGCAAATACGCACCATTCTTATTTCCTTCAGAAGGAAGATAAAAGTAACGATAATCATACATGTCATCACCAATGTCGTCAATTTTGAAAAGAGTTTTTGCAGGATATGCCTTTTCTAGCGGATGTAAATATTTTACATAAAATCTCCCAGAAGAATTCTTTTCTTTGATAGAACCTCGAACAGTTACCACCTTAAAGTTTTTATCCGAAGGGTCTGTTTTCTTTAGTTCATATTCAGAAGGTAAAAATACCTGTCCTTTTCTTCCGTCAAATTCAATAGGTTTTCCCTCTGCAAGTTCATTTATTGTCCATTGATAATCATCTAATGTTTTTTCTTCTTCGCACTTTGGCATTTTGAAGTTTGGATTTTTCGCATATACAAGAACATATTCAATAACATCATTAAATTCTTTATCGCCAGTAAGGGTTCTTTCTGGATGCCTGACAAGAACATTGAAGGTCATAACATAATTACCAATTATTTCATCAAGTAATACCTTTAAATACGAATATTGATGGAAGCTACACTGAATCAAGAAAACACCACCATTATTCATTATCATAGGTAGAACTTTTTCTACTCTGTTTTTGATAAATAGCAACCAGCTGCTTCTTGAAAATCTATCATTGTAGCCAAAACTATCGGAACCAGTATTATATGGAACATCCCAGTAAACCATACGTACTTTATTAGCATATCTTTTTCCTATGGAACTTAGAGCAAGTAAATTGTTACCTTTAATCACTAGGTTATCATCTAATGTTATTTTGTTTTCTTTACAGAAACCAGATGTGGTATATCTTTTTGCATTGCATATTGTCTTTGGACATAATAATCTATCAACCTCATCTGGTGCAAGAGATGTATTATAGAATATTTCAACACGTTTCTGGTCTTCTTTTGTTTGACCTCCTTCTAATATACATTCCTTGTAAGGGAAAACCAATTCAACATCGTTAGATGCTGATATAAATCCGCCATTAGAATTTGTTAAACCTATCTTGTTCTTAAACCTAGTATATGAATCTGGAAAAAATTCACGATTACTTATTACCCATCCAAACTCAACTTTATCAAAGACAGCAATTCCATCAACTGTAACAAAAAAATTATTCTTAGTAATCTCATTTGCCATTAACAGTTTTAAAAGATTGCTATCCATTTGCATTGCTGCCTCATATAATGCATTCTTTAATAGAACACCATCTTGCGAAAAGAAACGTTCATCTTGTTTAATTACCTTCATAACTTCATCATAAAATTTTGTCATTATTATCCTCCCTGTCATTAGCAAATATATAGTTTTTATATAGGAAAGTGTGGTAAATGAGCTACCCCACACCACCTGCTTTTTTCTGACCCAAAATATCTGTAGATTTCTCCGCTTTTGACGGAATGTAATCCCTATTCCAATTATATGGCATATCCATCTCTTCATATGGTTATATGGTAACCATAATCATCATGAATTAGATTCCGGTTACATTATATCGTAAAATATCCTTGAAAACAATAAAGAGCAGATAAATTGCAGGACAACAGAATTTACTTTTCAACAGAAAACAAGACTTTTAACAAAATTTCAAGTTCAAGAATAACTTTAAATATCAGTTTTTTGCTTATACATCCATACTACACCTGTGAAACAAAATTCAGGCCAATTTTACGAAATAAGTTTAGGTTAAGTACGAATTATTTTTCCTTGCCCTTGATGCATCCTCACGAAAAATCATATCAAGACAACAATGCAGCTGGTTTTATATAGACCAGTGCTTTCTATCAGTATCCGCAAATTTATGGATGTTTATCAGTGATGTAATAAAATACCTCATAAATTGGCAGATTTATCCTTTTTATTCAACCGTGGATTTTACCATCCCCTGCCCGTTCCAGCCACCAAAGGAATAAAAGAAGACTGTACTCCTTCTTTTCTATCTGTCCATGTCCTTTTCTCCGTGTGCTTACAGACTAAAGCTCTGATGAAAATATCTTGAAATATTCTTCGCAATCTTTATATAGAACTGGCTGATTTTGCTTTGACCCTATTGTGTATTCTGACTTTGCATTTTTTATTTTTTCCACTATATTTTTCTGGCAACTCATGGTGTTTGCTGTAACAGCAAAGCTTTCTATATCTATTAAATCAAGAATTTATTATTTGCAGCTTTTACCAGATTCCCCCATACCATCAAAATATTTTTCTCAACAGATTATAGTACACATCCCAATAATAATTATATCTTCAAGTTTGTGGCAGATATTTCCATATGTTATCCGCCTTGGCTCAGTTATATTTTTAATTTCCTCTTTTAATTTTTTTATCTCCATACTCTTTATTTTATCTTTTTTATTCAAAAAAGTAAATACTGTTGCCCTGGCAGTCTGAAATGAAACATAACTTTTTTTGTTTATTATTTAGCCTGTTACCGATATAAGCAGCACTTTAAGCACTAAATGTACATATTTTACAAAAACCATATAAAATATAGTTGCTTTGGTTACGGCTTAAGTGTAATATAGGCTATAGGCAGCAGGTTTCCTATAAACAGAAAGAGAGGTCTTGTTATTTTGATAGAACACAAAGAACATTTTCATGGAAGTGACTTAGAAAAAATAGAAATGGCATATGGCATTAAAAAGGAAGATATTACTAGCTTCTCTGCAAATGTCAACCCACTTGGTATTTCATATAAGTTAAAAAATGAATTAGCTTCACATATTGATGCCATTACTTCTTATCCAGACAGGGAATATACTTCCCTCCGCAAATGTATTGCAGAATATGCAAATGCTGACTATAAAAACATAATTGTTGGCAATGGCTCTACAGAACTTATTTCACTTGTTATACAGATTTTAAAACCTTCCAAAGCTCTTATAGCAGGTCCTGCATACTCTGAATATGAACATGAAGTTTCACTTTATAATGGCAGGTCCCACTATTTCAGGCTTCAGGAATATGAAGATTTTAATTTGAATTTTGAAGCACTTAAAAAGGCTCTTACATCTAAAATTGATTTACTTATATTATGCAACCCTAACAATCCAACTTCTTCACAGATTAACAGGGACATTATGCGCAAAATACTTGATACATGTAAAGAAAAAGGTATTTTTGTAATGGTTGATGAAACCTATGTAGAATTTTCAGAAGATTATAAGAATATAACTTCAATCCCACTTACTGAATATTATAATAATATTATAATACTACGTGGTATTTCAAAGTTTTTTGCTGCTCCTGGGCTAAGGCTTGGATATGCAATATGCAGTAACCGGCAGCTGCTTAAAGAAATAGACAGCCACAAAAATCCATGGACAATAAATTCGCTTGCTGCTATTGCAGGTGAAATAATGTTTAATGATAAAGAATATATTAACGAAACAATAAACCTTATTTCTTCTGAAAGAAAACGTATATGCAAAATTCTTGAATCAACGCCTGGAATAAAATTTTACAAACCTAATGCTAACTTTATTCTGATGCGTATATTAAATGATAATATTACTTCAGAGGATTTATTTGAAGCAGCAATTAAAAAAGGACTTATGATAAGGGATTGCTCTACTTTCCCATTTCTTGACAATAAATATATCAGGTTCTGTTTTATGAAACCAGAAGATAACGATGCACTTCTTAATGTGATTCTTGATAAAATTAAATAACTGGCTATTCCTATGGTGTATTTAAAGATTGCACAAATTTACTGGCTATGGCAATTTTCACTTTACTTGAAAATAATGTGCCCGCAATCCCAATAGCTTTAAACAATGGGTAGTCCACACTATTAAGAAGCAGGATAAGTATTTACTTACCTGCTTTTTAATAACTCCAAGATAATAACTATTTATTAATAATACAGATTTCACATTCATTATCACTATTAGAAATTATAAACAATTCTTTTGCCACATAATCATAACCACATACTAATTCCCTTTCATCCCATGAAAGCTGTTTTTTTGCCTGTTGCATATCTATTCCCATTGTATTAATTCTTTTAACAGATTTATCTCCTTCATACAATTTGTAATTCCATCCATTTTCTATAAGAACTTTTTCCGCTGTATCATATTCTATTCCTAAAATTACATAACATATCTGCATCATAAGAAAATCCGTAAGTGTATCAGAACACAATTCCCACCCTGCTGGCTCATTGTCCTCAAAAAGCAGATATAAAGGTGGGTCTTCTTTATCCATATCATCTTTACATATACCATATGTTACAACACCTGTACCATAACCAGACCCTGTAATAAGATAATCTTTAGTGTATTTATACCAGTCCTCCTTTGGAATCTTAGAATAAATATAATAATCATCTTCCTCACACCATTCAGGGTCTTCATTCCATTCTTCCCTACGCTCTTCTATTATTGTTTTAATTTCTTCATATAAGAATCCAGGACTTCCACTAACTTTTAAATCACAAGTTGAAAGCATTGGGCACTCATATGCTATGCGTAAAAAACTGCTAAGAGAAGCCGGCATCTTAATATTATACTCACGTTCAAATTGATTAATCATTGTATCCCCAGATGGTTTATTATAGCCAAGAATTCTAAGAACCTGGTCTGCTGTTAGATCATAGTTTACTGGCATATAATTTTCTCCTTATAAAACTAAATTGTATATTTATTTTCTATTTAATCCTTATTCCAATTATCTATAATATCTTTAATCTCACTCTTGTCCTTATTAGTAATATCTGCTATTTCTGGTATAGAAAGACCCTTATGGTTCATTTGTATTATTACAGTTCTTATTCCTTCTTCTATCCCTTGGTTCTTTATTCTTTTTGCCTCATAATCAAGTACCTGCCCTACCATAATCTTCTTCACCCCTTCCCTTACTTTACTGTATTTAGCTGCTATATGCTCTGCTACCTTGCTGGACATATCCATTAATGTACACTTTGTATATTCATTTATAAACCCTTTATCTTTTAACTCTTCTAGTTTTATCTTTATTTTCTGGTATTCTCTTTCCAGGTTATTAAGTTTCTCTTCGTCTGACTCACATTCTTCCAGTTCCCGTTCATGGTTAAAGATATAAAATGGCAAAAGAAAAAGCAGGTCTTTCTCAAAAAGTTCTTCCCAGCTGTATGACTTCATCTTCACTACCCTGGTATCATACTCCACTGTCCCTCCTGGTGTATTTATCCTTGTCCTCATTTTATCTCCAATGGACTTGCCTGCCCTGAGTTCCAGTACTGCTGAATTAGGGAAATCTAATACAAGCACACCTTCCTCTATCTTTCCACTATCAAGTGCTATCTGGGCATCATATTCAAAAAACCTGGCAAGTATGCTTCTGTCTGTACCACTTTCACATTCCCAGTGGTATTTCTTTTTCTCTTCTGCTGATACCTCAAAAAATGTA